>PDWI01005369.1_pt1 | contig 16601 bp, 12 predicted proteins | sample 1430891 | NCBI WGS metagenome assembly PDWI01 (sample SAMN01162508, study PRJNA174530) | Oral metagenome, whole genome shotgun sequencing project. | biome: Marine environment; feature: Marine mammal; material: Swab sample of the gingival sulcus; isolation source: swab sample of gingival sulcus...
GTATATTAATAATAAAGCAAGAGGCGTAAGCTATAGACTATTTGGTTCATTTGTTATTCCTCGTTATGAACTTTATTTTTCAGGAGGGAATAACTACTTTAATTTACAAGAAAATGGAGGTATAGCTAGTGATGACTATATTTATAATCCTCAGAAATATGGGAGAGGAAGAAGTAATCTTGAATCAATTGAAATTCCCGTTCGGCTTTCTCAAAAAGTAAAGAATTTAGTTTCATTAGGTCATATCCTTTTATCCCATCGCTTTAATTTAGGAAAAGAAAAACGATTTAATAAGGGAAGTAAAACATCAGATGGAAAAGAATTAGATAGAGATTCTACTTTATTTGTTCCCATTGCAAGTATTGTACATAAGTTTGAGTTGCAGAATGATGGTAGATTGTTTATTGCAAGAAAGGGTGTCCTGGATAAAATATATCCGAATAAATATCCACAGATGTGGCAAGGTAAAGAAAAAGGGAAAGGAGTCTTGGATATTATACCTTATGATTCAACTAAAATGATTTCTATAAATAATACCGTAGGTTTGGCTCTTAGGGAAGGATTTCGACCTTGGGTTAAGGCTGGTATTTTTGCATATACTCGTATTGAAAACCGTATTTTTTTTCAAAGAGATTCTCTTTTAGATAAGTATAAAAATAAAGAGTATTCTCTATTTGTAGGAGGTCGTGTGGATAGACAAACGGGGACAGGATTAAATTTTGATGCAGGAGGTGAGGTTTCTATTTTGGGTAGTGATGTTGGAGCTGTTCATGTTGATGGAACAGTTAAAACACGGTTTAACTTAGGCAATTTCCCTTTTGAGATCAATGCGAGTGGAAAATACTTTTTAGATAAAGCACCCTATCTTTTACAGCATTATCATGGTACCTACTTTCGTTGGGACAAAGATTGGTCATATATGCAGAATTTAAGTTTCGGAGCTGCTGTTTTTATGCCCAAAATAGGAACAAAATTGTCGTTTCATTCGGCAACACTAGGTAAATTAATTTACTTTTCAGAAAAGGGGCTTCCTATACAAGATAACTCTGTAGTACAAGTCTTAGAAGGGCGATTAGACCATAAATATCTTTGGAGTTTTTTAGGATGGGAATTATCAGGAGCTTATCAATTTTCCTCAAATCAAAAGATTTTACCTCTTCCTCAATTAGTCGCTTATGCGTCTTTTTTTACTAATTTTTTTGTAGCGAAAGTAATGCGTACGCAAATTGGTGTAGAATGCTTTTATCATAGTTCTTACTATGCCCCTTATTATGAACCCACAAGTATGCAATTTCTTAATCAAAGATCTACAAAAGTTGGGAATTATCCGATGATTAATTTCTTTGCAAATTTTAAGGTAAGTAGGGTTCGCTTCTTTTTGATTTTACATAATGCTGGGGAATTATTCCTTCGTCCAGCAATTCGATTTTCTTTACCTCATTATCCAATAAACCCTATGACATTAAGATTAGGGATAAATTTTGATTTTAATAATTAAGTATTAAAAAAACGTAGTTAGAAAAGTTCTTTTTTCTAACTACGTTTTTTATATTGGGAGATGTTTAAATTAGAATTACTTCTCTTTGTCCTTTGTAGTCCAAAATGAAAATTCTATTTTTCCCTTTTATATTCCAACTTTCACCCTCTTGAAGCACTTTCAAAAGTTCTCCTTTTATGTTGAGAATGTTTAAAGGTCTTTTTTCAAGTATATTTTGTTTTTTATCTTTTATAGAGGATGAGAGTATCATCATCATTTGTACAGGAGTTTTTTCTAACAAAATGTACTTATTACCTAATCTATCTATATAGCTTACATCACAGAGATATTCACCAGATGGAAGGTCTTTAAACTTACCTTGAAAGAAAAATGTTTCTCTAAGATAACTGTCTAAATTAAATTTTTGGTTAAAAGAAATTTTTAAAGAAGGATTTTCTATTGATTGTAAATTAACATAAAGTTTGCCTCTATATCTTTTCCCTGAGTTATCATTGTTAATTACATCAAGTTGAAATGTGAGCAGACTATTGTTGCTAGAGTAATCAAGTAGAGGAATTCCTTGAGGGATGATTAACCTATTGTCTTCAACAATAAACTTATGAAAAGAATCTTTAATAAAATTTTTATTATTATTTTTCTCAAAACTAACCCCAAGAACATAGGTAGTTCCTAACTCGATATTATTAGCATTAATATTGATAGGGAAAGTTAAAGTGTTTTTTGTGCTGATTGTTGTAGATAGAGGTTCAAGATTTTGAAAAAGTTCAAGACCTTTATAAGTTTCAATAAAGATAGCAGCTTGAAGTTTTCCTTTATACTCTCCTCCAGAATTATAGATTGTATATTCTCCCTTTAAGCCTTTTTGGAAGTCGGCAGTCATAGGGATATTCTTAGATTTGATATTTAGAATAGGGGCTCCATTAGGAGAATAGAAAACTTCAGTAGGGATGTTGTCTAGAATTATTTTATAAGGTCTGTTGGCACCTTCATAAGCTTCTTTATTCTCACTATCATAGCTTATGCGAAAGATATATTTTCCCTCAAGAAGTTTTAGTTCATCTGTTTTTAGATGACATTCTAAAGTTTGTCCTTTTTCAATACAGACTCTTTGTTCATAAAGTCTAAGAAAAGGGGCATTTTTTTGCCCAGCCTTTTGAGCTTCTATAGCTACTAAAGATAAAAATTCGCTGCCTCCAATATTTTTAATAGAAATAATAGCTTCACATTTATCATAAGGAGTAAGTTGCTCTTTAAAGGAAAGAGAAGAAACGGCTTTTAATTTAGCTTTAATACTTTTGATAGAGTAGCTGATGTTTTGATCATCTATAAGAAGAGAGAGGTCTCCTTGAATACCTCTATAGTATTGAATTGGGATAAATTGTTCTGAAAAACGGTCTCGGTAATAAGGTTTAAGTGTATATTCTCCATTTGGAAGATTTTTTTTAGGGCAGGATATTTCACATTTTATTCCTCTGTAAAATCTATTTTTTATATCCCCAATAGGCTTCATAAATAGAGTGTCAACACATTCTTTTTTTTCGTTGAATAAAAATCCAGCAGTAAGCATTCCTTCAATATCATTGACACCTACACTAACTATAGTTGGATAAATAAGGTCAACTTTTTCTTCTTTTTTATAACGTCCTTCTTTAATTTCAACATCTGAATAGAGCATTGCTGTTGTATATGCAAATTGGGATTTTGAATTTTTGTCCTTAGGTTTTAGTCCGATTATAATTTCTTGATCGTAAGAAAAAGAGCCAGCACCTGAAAAGTGAGGAGATGAAGGCTGTAGAGTTTTTAAGTCGTAATAACCATCTGCAAGACCGTCCCAGCCCCAATTAATATGAAAGAGATCCTTTTCAGCATCGTATCCATCACAAACAAAAGCGTGACCTCCTGAAAAACTTTTTCCAGCATAGTACACAGGGCGTCCTTCTTGTAATTCTTTTAAAATTATATTTTTCCAATCATCATAGGAAAACATCATTCTATTAAGATATCTTAGAGAGGGATCGTATTGGAAGTGTTTAAAGAATGCAAGAGCAGCATTATTACTATAAGCCCCACTACCTCCTGTTAAAGGTGTACCCCAATTCATAGTTACGGACACAGCACAATCAAATAATAATTTTGCAACAGCATCTCTTTCTTTATCAGAATAGTTTTGTTTAGAATAATTGGGAAGCATATTCTCCCAGTCGTAAAAGCTTTTCTCAAAATTAACAGAGAAGGTGTTTTTATGCCATAAATAAGTATATTTCCCTTTTCCTTGCAAAGGGTGTTTATGAAAACGCATAATACTTGCCATAGCTGTTGCAACACAGCCTGTTGCAGCTTTGTCTTCTTTGTTTAAACTTTCATTTCTAATCAAAGGAGAAAGATGATTATAAGGCATTTCTTGTCCCCATTTAATCTCTTTTAGAAGAGGCGATACAGAAGTGTGATTTGAGTTTTTATTACGTGAAAAATTGGAATGTTCCTTATTTAGATAAATTTGTAAGAAATCTTTTGCCCCAAGAGGTAAAGAGTCTTGAATAGGGCTATTTAAAGAATAAGCAAGTATTTCTTTTTTACCTTTTTGAGCAGAAACTATAACAAAAGCTCCTTCAATAGAATCTTTAAAGAGGAAGAATTTGGGTTTTAAATCTGTTTTAGAATAAAAAATTTTACAATCAAGATTTTGAAGATCTCTAAAAGGAGAATTTTTAACTAGAGTATTAATCGCAATATCTCTAGCCTCATCTTTACTTCTTATCTCTTGTCCTGAAGTGAAAAGCGGATGAGAAAATAAAAATATAAAAAGAAAGAAGAGTGTTTGATTACGATAGTAAATTTTCATTATTAAAGGAGCTTAGATATTTTTTGATTTGAGTGAAAAGAAAGTATAATTAAGTATCTCTCAGATTCGGGGAGTAGTAGTTCTTGATTACCGAATAAAGCTCCTTTTTTTAATAGAGAATTGCCCAAACAATCAAAAATTTCACAAGAATATTTTTTGTTTGACTGAGAGCTTATTTTTATTTTATTTCCTTTTCTAGAAAATTTGAAATTTGTTGAAGGAATTTCACAAATATTTGTATCGCTTCCTTTTTCAGAACAATCACCGACAACATCTACAATCCAACCCTTTTGTTTTGCAATATCTGTACAAGAGGTTTTTGACCCCAAAGTACCAAGAATTTTTGCTTTTTTCTTCCAATAGCCATCATATTGATTACTTATAATAACATTGTGTACATCAGGTAATGCATTAAATAGAGCATTAAGATGTTTAGCTTTAACCATTGTAACTTTTAAAGTAAAACCTAAGAGTTTGGGATATGCTTTGGCAACAATAATAGATTGTAGAAGAATGTTTTGATAAGCTTGAAAGTTTATGAGTTTTTCTAAGTCTTTTATGTCTAGTTCAAAAAGATCGTTGTTTGATAGATTTAAGAATTCAAGGAGTTTATTATTAGACAAATTGATTGTTGTAAGTTTGTTGCGATGAGCATATAAAGTATGTAGCTTCGTGTTTTTACTTAGATCTAATGATTTTATAAGATTGTCATTACAATCAATACGTTCTAATTCTTGTAGAGTAGAGGTTTCTAGTGTAGAAAGCTTATTTTTGGAACAATTGATCCATTCCAATAAAGGTGCTTGAGACAAATCTAAAGATTGACATTTATTTTGAATTTCAATGACATCTCCATTTTGAGACATAGTCATATTCTCGCAGCCAAATTCTAGGATGTCTCCTTGAGCTTCAATAGTTATAGTTGTTCCTTTAAATAAACTATTAAAATATTTATCAGGGTTATATTCTGCCGCCTTGTATTGGATCCATACACCATCTCCATAGTCTACTCGGAAGTCTTTATTTGTTGTTATCGTAAAACCTACATAGCGTTCGTTTGTTTTACCTTCTTCCAAATGCATTTTTATAGAAGATTGGGCAAAGGTATTTGTCCCCAAAAGGAAAAGGAGAAATGTAGTTAAGAGAAAATGATAATTTGAGTTCATAAATATTTGCATTTTAATATTGTATTAATTACAGCAAAAATATACATATATACTGAAAGAATAAGCAAGAGAGACTTGAAATAAAAGGGATGCTTAGAAGAAAATGTAAATTAAAATGTTGATAGTAATATATAAAGTATTATTTTTGCAAGAACTTATGTGTAATTAAGTGCAATCTAAAACAAAACAATACTTAAGAATAAGATATGAATAGTACATTTAGCAAAGAAGAAGCAAAGAGAGGTGTTATAACAATTGATATAACAAAGGCAGATTATGCCGAAAAAATGGAACAAAAATTAAGAGAAGTTCGAAAAACTACATCTATTCCAGGTTTTCGTGTAGGTCAAGCACCTAAGTCTTTTTTAATGAAGAAGTTTGGGCTTTCTATAAAAGCTGATGCTATTGATCAACTTGTAGGAGAAGAATTGTTTAGAGTTATACAAGAGAATAAAGTTGATTTTATTGGAGAACCTATTCTTTTACCATCTAATCAAGATCTAATGAAATTAGATGACTTAAAGTACACATTCCATCTTGCTCTTATGCCAGAAATAAATGTAGAACTTTCAAAGTCTGTAAAAATGACCAAGCATTCTATCATTATAGATGACAAGTCTATAGATGATTTAGATCAACAAATGCGTCAGCAATATGGACAAATGGTAGAGGTTGAAAAGGCCGTAGAAGATGACTCTTTTACAGGTGTATTGGTTGAACTTGATGAGCAAGGGCTTGTTAAAGAAGGTGGACTTAGAGTTGAAGAAGTAATGTTGCTTCCAAAGGTTTTTGCAAATGATGATGAAAAGAAGAAATTTGCAGATGCTAATAAGGGACAAGTGATTGCTTTTAATCCTTTTAAGGCTGATGGAGAAGATTTTGCTCGTTTATCTTCTGTTTTAAAAGTAAACAAAGAGGAAGCAGAGAAATATACGGGTGATTTTAATTATGAAATAGAAAAGATTAATCACTTTGAGAAGGCTGAGCTAGGAGAAGAATTTTATAAGAAATGCTTTAATCCAGAAACTGAGATAAAAGATGAAGCTTCTTATAGAGCAGAGCTAAAGAAAATGAGAGAAGAAGACTATGCTGCTGCATCTAAAAATCTTTTTGTAAAAAATTTCATTGATTTCTTAAAAGAAAAAATAGGAAGTCCTGAAATAGACGATGAAACTTTCCGCCCATTTGTTCAAAAAGTTCAGAAAGAAAAAGAAGAAGGCTTGACTGATGATTCTTATAAAGGAATTGTAGATTATGTTCTTTTGAGTCAAACAATCAAGAAAACAGCAGCAACTTATAAGGTAGAGGCAAAAGAGGAAGATGTGTTAGAAGAAATGCGTCGTACAGTAATGGCTCGATTAAGTGGATTTGGCTATAAAGGAATGCCTGAAGAATTAGTTTTAGATATTGCAAAACGTCAATTAGAAGAAGGAGATGTGCGTCCTGAAATGGAATTGAATGCAAGTCTTCGTCTTTTAGCGGAATATGCTTTAGAGAATGTTTCAATAGAAGAAAAAGATGTGACTATAGAAGAGTTTGATGCTTTTTTTGAAACAGAGAAGTAAAATAAAAAAAATAAATTTATACAAAACCCCTTTATGCCAAAAGTGTATAAAGGGGTTCTTTATTAAAGGGATATAGTTAAGAATTTTATCTTAGACTAGTTTTCCTTATATTTGTAAAGAAAGAAAACAATAATAATATTTTATTTTATGAATAATTTTGGAAAAATGTTTCTAGCTTCATTGCTGGCATTTATTTTAGGAACGATAATTTTATCTTGTTTATCATTTATAATGATGATGGGGGTTCTAGTTGCAACAGTGTCAACGGTAGAGCATGGAAAGGCTTCTATAGAAGAATCATCTATTTTAAAAGTAGATTGCTCATTGTTACAAGAAAAAGTAGAGTTTTCCCCTTTTGATGGACTTTTTAAAAGTGATTATACGCAACCTTTATCTTTATCTCAATTGATAGCAACGATTAGAGAAGCAAAAGATAATCCTAACATATCAGGAATATATCTTACAGCAACCCATCCAGGAGGAGGAATGGCTTCAGTGGATGAGTTAAGACGAGCTTTGCTTGAATTTAAAAAGTCAGGAAAGTTTATAATTGCTTATGGGGATAGTTATAGTCAGAAAGGCTATTATCTAGCATCGGTAGCTGATGAGATTTATCTTAATCCTCAAGGTATGCTTGAACTTAATGGTATTTATGTTTCTAATGTGTTCTATAAGAAGGCTTTAGAAAACTTTGGGGTAAAAATGCAGGTTTTTAAAGTAGGTACATATAAAGGGGCTGTAGAACCTTTTTTATTAGATAAGTTAAGCGAACCTAATAGAGAACAAATAAGTTCTTTTAGTAATGCTCTTTGGCAATATATGCTCAAAGAAATAGGTAAAAGCAGAGGCTTAGGAGTAGCTGAATTGCAAACTTTGGCAGATAGTTGTCCCATGTTTCTTTCTCCAGAAGAATTGGTAGAAAAGAAAATAATAAGTAAAGCTCTTTTTGAGAATGATGTAGAGCAAATTCTACGAGAAAAAACAGGAGTTTCTACTCCAAGATATGTTTCATTAGCAAAATTGAATGATACAAGAAAAGAGGAAGAACAAGGAGTAGGAAAAGTTGGAGTTGTCTTTGCTGAAGGAGCAATTAAAAATGGAGAAGAACAAGGAACAATAACGGAACAGTTAGCAGATCGTTTATATAAAATAGCAGATAATCCTAATATAGAATCTGTAGTTCTTCGTGTAAATTCTCCAGGGGGAAGTAGCTTTGTTTCAGAAATTATATGGAATGCCGTGTGTTATGTAAAAAGCAAGAAGCCTATAGTCGTTTCTATGGGAGATTATGCCGCTTCAGGAGGCTACTATATTTCATGTGCTTCTAGCTATATCTTTGCAGAACCAACGACAATAACAGGTTCTATTGGTATTTATGGCTTATTTCCAAATTTTGCAGGAACGGCTAAAAAATTATCCGTTACAGAAGATGGAGTGAAAACAGCAGAATTTGCAGATTTTGGAAATATGTATCGTCCAATGACAGATAAAGAGAAGTCAATAATGCAAGCTTATATAGAAAGAGGTTATGATACATTTTTGACAAGAGTTGCAAAAGGACGAAATATGACAAAAGAAGATGTAAATATTGTTGCTCAAGGAAGAGTCTGGACAGGAAGTCAAGCTTTAAGTCACAAATTAGTTGATGAGTTAGGTGGTCTAGATGAAGCAATAAAAAAAGCAGCATCATTGGCAAGTCTAGAAGATTATTCTGTAGAGTATGAAGATACCCAAAGGGATCAACTAGACTTTATTTTATCTAAGTTGATGAAACAAGCTTCTGTATCTATTATATCAATGTTTTTAACTCAAGATGAGCTCAAGGCATTACAAGAATCTCGAATGCTTAGAGATAATAAAGGTGTACAAGCACGTCTTGTATATTCAGTAGAATTATAAATAATAAAAAGTAAAGGGCTTTAACTCCGAGGATAGAGTTTTAGCCCTTTTTTAATACAATGCGAAAAATAGGCTTAACTATATTTTTATACCCTATTTCATTGATTTATGGCCTGGTAGTTTCCATTCGCCATCTGTTTTTTAAGTGGGGTATTCTAAAAAGTAGATCGTATCCTATTCCTATTATTTGTGTAGGGAATTTATCTGTTGGAGGAACAGGAAAAACTCCGATGGTTGAAATGCTTATACGTTTGTTAGAAAAAGACTATAAAATAGCCGTTATAAGTAGAGGGTATAAAAGAAAGACAAAAGGTCTGTTTTTAGCTAATTCAAACTCTACAGCAGAAGAAATAGGAGATGAGCCAAAACAAATAGTAGAGAATTATCCTCAAATCACGATGCTTGTAGATGCTAATAGGAGAAGGGCTATTGACTTTCTTTTAACGAAAAACGAAAAACCGGATATAATTTTACTTGATGATGGTTTTCAACATCGTTATGTTAGTCCAACTTTTTCCATATTATTAACAGCATGGGATAAGCCCTACATAAAAGACAAACTATTGCCATTAGGAAGATTAAGAGAAGCAAAGAGAGAGTCCAAACGTGCAGATTGTGTTATTGTAACTCGGACGCCCTATTCGTGTACACCTATGGATATACGATTTTTTGAAAGGAAATTGTCGCTACTTCCTCATCAGAAATTATTCTTTGCCGAAAGCTGTTCAGGAGATTTACAAGCGGTATTTTCATTAGAAAAGGGAGAAGTGTTTTTACCAAGTTCTTCCGTGATAGCTATTGTTGGAATAGCTCATCCAGAGCCTTTTATTAAAGAGCTTAGCTCCAAATGGGAACTACAAGAGTCCTTGATTTATTCAGATCATTATAGCTTCTCAAGGAAAGATTGGAAAATTTGGGAAGAGAAAAGTAAGGAATATCCAAATGCATTCTTTTGTATGACTCAAAAAGATGCTGTTCGCTTGAAAGAAAAAGCATCAGAGCTTTCAGAGGAATTAAAATCAAGAATGTTTTATATTCCGATTGAGACGGTTTTACGAAATAATGCAGAGTCTCAGTTAAAGGAATTAGTAGAAAAAATAATAAAAAAGACAAAGAGAGATTATAGAATATGAGTACCCCATTATCAGATTTTGGAGAATTTGAACTAATTCAACAATTAACAGAGAATATAAAATTAAAGCAGCCTTCTTCAGTACTAGGTGTTGGTGATGATGCAGCTATTATTACTCCTCCAGAGGGAAAGCAACAAGTACTAACAACCGATCTTTTATTAGAGGGTGTACATTTTGATTTAACTTATGTTCCCCTTAAACATTTAGGTTATAAGGCTGTAATGGTAAATTTGTCCGATGTATTTGCAATGAATGCAAAACCAGCTCAAATAACGGTTTCTTTAGGTATTTCATCTAAGTTTTCAATAGAGCAAATTGAAGAACTATATTCCGGTATTTATTTAGCAGCAGAAAGGTTTAGCGTGGATGTGGTTGGAGGAGATACATCTGCATCTCTAAATGGATTACTGATAAGTATAACTTGTACAGGTTATGCAAAAGAAGAAAATATCGTTCGTCGTTCAGGAGCTCAACCTACAGATTTAGTTTGTGTTTCTGGAAATCTAGGAGCAGCTTATATGGGACTTTTATTACTAGAAAGAGAGAAAAGAGTTTTCGAAGCAGATCCTAATCCCTTCTTTTCTCCAGATTTTCAGGGAAGAGAGTATTTAATTGAAAGGCAATTGAAACCAGAAGCTAGAGGAGATGTAATAATGTTTCTAGAACAACATAAATTGTTACCAACTTCAATGATAGATATATCTGATGGTCTTTCTAGTGAATTATTACATATTTCACATAAAAGTGGAGTTGGAGTCCATATTTATGAAGATAAAATTCCAATAGATTATGAGACAGTTGCAGCTGCAGAAGATATGTCTATATCTCCAATTACCGCAGCTCTTAATGGAGGAGAAGATTATGAATTATTGTTTACGCTTCCATTAAGTATGTATGATCATATTCAAGGAGAATCAAGTATTCATGTTATAGGACATATAACACCTTCTTCTGAAGGTTGTGCATTAATTACTAGAGATGGAGTTAAAATTCCACTAGTTGCACAAGGTTGGAATGCCCAAAATGTCTTAGAGAAGGATAGTAAGACCAAATAAAATATTGATGAAAAAGATATTTCAGTTTGATTTAATAAAGAAAGCTCTAGAAGAAGTTGGAGCTTATAGTCTCCTTATGAGGAGAGTTTTCACTCGTCCCATTCGTGGGTCAATGTTTTTCAAACAATTAGTGCGAGAAATAGTAGATATGGGCTTAGGTTCTATAGTTATAGTGATGATTATTTCCTTTTTTATAGGTTCTGTTATAACAATCCAATTAGCTATAAATATGAGTTCGCCGATGATTCCCCGATTTACAATTGGATATGCAGCGAGAGAAATCGTTCTATTAGAATTTTCCTCTTCAATAATGTGTTTGATATTATCAGGAAAAATTGGCTCAAGTATAGCTTCCCAATTGGGAACAATGAAAGTGACAGAGCAGATAGATGCAATGGAGGTAATGGGTATAAATTCAGCCAATTATCTGATTCTTCCTAAAATTGTAGGTTTACTTTTGTTTATTCCAGTACTATCTATAATAAGTATGGCAACAGCTATAGGGGGAGGATTTTTGGCTACATATGTCACACCGAATATGACAACAAATGATTTTGAATATGGGATGCAATTGTATTTTAATTCTTATAATATATTGTATTCAATAATAAAATCATTAGTTTATGCATTTATTATAACTTCTGGAGCAAGTTATTTTGGTTACACAGTTAAAGGAGGAGCTTTAGGGGTAGGAAAGGCAAGTACAAATGCAGTAGTTACAAGTAGTGTGTTGATATTATTAGCAGATGTGCTTTTAACTAATTTACTTTTAGTTTAAAATTATGATAGAGGTAAAAGGTCTAACAAAAATATTTGAAGATAAGGAGGTCTTAAAGGGGGTTGATGCAAAATTCTATGCATCAAAAACGAACCTAATAATAGGACGTAGTGGAGCAGGTAAAACCGTCTTCTTAAAAACATTAATAGGAATGGTTACTCCTACTCAAGGAGAAGTGCTTTTTGATGGTAGTAATAGACTTAAATTTGACAAAAAAAAGCAAAAGGAACTTCTTAAAAATATGGGGGTAATGTTTCAAGGTTCAGCTTTATTTGATAGCTTGACAATATTGGAGAATGTTCAATTCCCTCTAGATGCTTTTTCTAAAGATTCATTCTCACAAAGAAAAGATATGGCGATGAGTTTATTAGAAAAGGTTGGTTTGAAGGAGGCTTGTAATAAATATCCCTCAGAAATTAGTGGGGGGATGATGAAACGAGCCGCCTTAGCCAGAGCTTTAGTAACCTTACCCAAGTATTTATTTTGTGATGAGCCCAATTCAGGTTTAGATCCTAAGACAGGAGAGTCAATAGATAGACTTATACAAGACCTTACTAAAGAGTATAATATAACAACTATAATTAATACACATGATATGAACTCAGTGAAAAATATTGGCGAGCATATCATCTTTTTACATAAAGGAGTGAAAAATTGGGAAGGCTCTTATCAAGAAGTAAAGATGTCTGCAACAGAAGAGTTGAAGAATTTTATGACTTTATGGTAAAATCATAAAGAGCTTTTACATATAGATCTATTGAAATACGTAACTTTGTAAAGAAATTTATAACTAAGAAGGATTATCTTTTATTATCCTTTTAAAAGAAAATATATTTATGGACTTAATGCAAGAAATTATAGCACGAGCTAAAGAAAATAAGCAACGTATCGTGCTTCCAGAAGGAACAGAACCAAGAACTTTACAAGCAGCAGATCATTTATTAGAAGAAGGTGTTGCACATTTAATTTTGCTTGGAAATCCTGAAAAGATCAACGGAAAAGCAACAGAATTAGGCTTGACGCATATTCAGAAGGCAGAAATAATTAATCCAGAAGATCACCCTAAAAAAGAAGAGTACAGAGATTTATTGATGGAGCTTCGTAAATCAAAAGGATTAAGTAAAGAAGATGCAGATAAGTTGGTTGTTAATCCTTTATATTTAGCTTGTCTTATGATAAAAGCTGGAGATGCTGATGGAGAGTTAGCCGGGGCAGAAAATACCACAGGTAATGTCCTTCGTCCTGCTTTACAGTTAATAAAAACTATGCCTGGTATTAATTGTGTTAGTGGAGCATTTTTGTTATTTACTCAAGCTAAACAATATGGAAGAGAAGGTCTTTTAGTAGTAGCAGATTGTGCCGTAACACCTAATCCAACAGCTGAAGAGTTATCTCAAATAGCCGTTGCTTCAGCAGGGACAGCAAAAGCAATTGCAGATATTGAACCAAGAGTTGCAATGCTAAGTTATTCTACATTTGGAAGTGCTAAGGGTGAGATGCCAGAGAAAGTAATTGAAGCAACTCGCTTGGCAAAAGAACTAGCTCCTAATCTAGCAGTTGATGGAGAAATGCAAGCGGATGCCGCTTTAGTGGAATCTGTTGCAAAATTAAAAGCTCCTAATAGTCCTGTTGCAGGAAAAGCTAATGTCCTTGTTTTCCCAACATTAGAGGTAGGAAATATTGCCTATAAATTAGTTGAACGTCTTGGAGGAGCTATGGCTGTTGGTCCTATCTTACAGGGAATGGCTGCTCCTGTAAATGATCTTAGTAGAGGCTGTTCTGTTGAAGATATTATAAAAATGGTTGCAATTACGGCAAATCAGGCAATTGCAACAAAGAAAAAGTAAAAATAAATTATTAAAAAACTATGAATATTCTTGTATTAAATTGCGGTAGTTCTTCCGTTAAGTATAAATTAATGCAAATGCCTGAAGCTAAAATTTTAGCTCAAGGTATTGTAGAAAAATTAGGGCTTGAAGGCTCTTTCTTGAAAGTTATTCTCCCTAATGGAGAAAAGGTTATCTTAGAAAAAGATATGCCAGAGCATACAATTGCGATATCTTTTGTTTTAGAGACCCTTACAGGAAAGGAATATGGCTGTATTAAGGATCTTGCAGATATTGATGCTGTAGGTCATCGTTTGGTACATGGTGGAGATAAATTTAGTGAAAGTGTTGTTATCACAGAAGAAGTTGTTAAAGAAGTTACAGCTTGTATAGAATTAGCTCCTTTACACAATCCTCCTGCACTAAAAGGTATTTCTGCAGTTACAGAACTGATGCCATCAGTTCCTCAAGTTGGAGTCTTTGATACATCTTTCCAACAAACAATGCCAGAACATGCTTATATGTACGCTCTTCCTTATGAGTATTATGAAAAATATGGAGTGCGTCGTTATGGTTTTCATGGAACATCTCATCGTTACATTAGTCGTCGTGCATGTGAATTCTTAGGATTAGATTATAATACGACTCGTATTATAACAGCACATATTGGAAATGGTGCGTCTATGTCTGCAATTAAAAATGGAAAATGTATAGATACATCTTTGGGCTTAACTCCAGTAGAAGGATTAATGATGGGAACTCGCTGTGGAGATGTTGACCCAGGAGCTTTACTTTTTGTAGGGGAAAAAGAGAATATGTCTTACTCTGATTTATCTAATATGATAAACAAGAAAAGTGGAGTACTTGGAGTAAGTGGAGTTTCTTCTGATATGAGAGAAATAGAAGATGCAGTGAAGGCTGGAAATAAGCGTGCGAAACTTGCATTAGATATGTATAATTATCGTATTAAGAAGTATATTGGTTCTTTAGCAGCAGCAATGGGAGGTGTTGATGTTCTTGTATTTACAGGAGGTGTTGGTGAAAATTCAACAGGTACTCGTGAAGCTGTTTGTGAAAACTTAGAATTTATGGGAATAGAGTTTAACAAAGAATTAAATAGTACTACTCGTGGTGAAGAGATTGAAATAAGTACACCTAATAGTAAGACTAAAGTTGTTGTAATTCCTACAGATGAAGAATTAATGATTGCTTTAGATACCTTGTCTTTAACAAAGAAATAAGAGGGGATAAATAATCTTTTCTTAAAAGACGTAACTTTTTCTAATTTGAAAAGGTTACGTCTTTCTTTTTGTCTTATTTAGAGAAAAAGTTCTTGGAAAAGTTTTGTTGTATTTTTTCTGTTAGTTCTGGTATTGGTATAGAAAGACTTTGAGCTACAGTTTGATATATTTGCTCAATAGATTGTTTAGAAGTATCCGTTTCAAGGAATAATCGATTTTCCTTCCAAGCAATAGATAGAGATAGAGGATTAAATTTTTCTCCAAAAGAAAGAAAAAAATTATGTTCTAATAACATTTTTGCTAATTCGGGCTTTCCTCTAAATCCATGAATAATTAAAGGAGGTAGATTTTTTAGTTGTTTCTTTATTTCAATAATTTCGTTCCAAGCTTTAACGATATGAAGGATAGAGGGTATTTTAAAATCTTTAGCAATGTTAAGTTGTATTTGAAATAATTCAATTTGTTTTTCTAAAGGAACTTGAATACATTTATCTAAACCATATTCACCGATTGCAAGAGTATTTTCTTCTTGTAACAGACTTTTTAAGATAGAAATTTGCTGATCTATTTCTTTTTGCTTAATATCCCAAGGGTGTATTCCTACAGAATAAAAAATAGTCTTAGCTAAAGGTTTTTCGTTAAGGGCAATATTAATATTTTGAATACATATTGTATTCTTTGAGTAATTTCCTTTGTGTGTATGTATATCTATAAAAGGGGACATTACTGATTTTTTATGGGACAGGGTCATATCCAGAACTCCCCCAAGGATGACATTTTAAAATTCTTTGGAGAGTTAAGAAACTCCCTTTCCAAGGTCCGTATTTATTTAGAGCTTCTAATGCATACGAAGAGCAGGTGGGAGTAAATCTACAAGAAGGAGAAAAGAATGGAGAGATAATTAATCTATAGAAGTTAATTAGTTGAGTGAATAAAAATAAAAAGCTACTTCGAATAACTTTTTTTAGGGGTTGAAGAAAATGCAATAATGCTTTTTTCATTCGCTTATAGATTTATCAATGATATTGGTGACTTTTTTCTCTAATTGACAAAAAGCTTTATCCATTGCTTTTTCGATTTTCTTAAAAGAAGGCCTTTCAGTACTTATAAATATTGCAGCAAATTGGATTTGCAAGTCTGGAGATGCTATTGAATGAATTAAGCTTTGTTTTTTTAGCCTAAAATTCTCTCGTATTAATCTTTTTACATAATTTCTATCAACAGCATGTTTGAATTTTTTCTTAGGTACGCTAATTAAGATAGATATAGGTGGAGTCTCTAATTCTTTTTTACGAATAAGAAAAACAATTCTTAGGGGATAAGCAACAAAAGAATCTCCTTCATTAAATAAACGAAGAAGATCCTTTTGAAGATATAGTCTTTCAGGCTTTGTTAGCCTATTTTTTTTCATTATTTTTTAGGTACAATTCCAAGGCAGAAGCCATAGAAGGCGTTTCAGGAGAGGGTGCTGCAAAATCAACACGTAGGTTCTTACTTTCAAGAGCAGCAATTGTAGAAGCTCCAAAGGCTCCAATTATTTTTTCTTTTTGTTCAAAAGTAGGACAAATTTCTTCAAGGGCTTTTATCCCATAAGGACT
>PDWI01005371.1_pt1 | contig 16601 bp, 17 predicted proteins | sample 1430891 | NCBI WGS metagenome assembly PDWI01 (sample SAMN01162508, study PRJNA174530) | Oral metagenome, whole genome shotgun sequencing project. | biome: Marine environment; feature: Marine mammal; material: Swab sample of the gingival sulcus; isolation source: swab sample of gingival sulcus...
CAATATGAGTTCCATCGCTGCCACAAGTGAAGAAAGTTCCGCCAATATGCAGGTCATTGCCTCGGGCACAGAGCAGCTTAATCTTGCAGAGCAGGAAATCAGGGTAAAAATATCCGGGATTCAGGCAGCTACCAGTGAGACTGTCAAGGAAATTGGTAAAGTGACAAATGTTATTTCTAACTTCACTGATATCGTGAATAGTATAGCGGCAGCGGTGGAGAAGCAGTCCCTGACAACAGAAGAAATCAGCAGCAATGTGCAACAAGCCACCATGGGAATTTCAGAAATGAATGGCAGTATTGCTCAAAGTGCGGAGGTATCTTCTTCTATTGCGGAAGATATTACCATGGTGAGTCGTGCGGGGAGTACAGTGGCAAAAGATTGTTCTCAGGTACATGAAAGTTCGGTAAAACTTGATGAGCTGGCAAAAGAACTTACTGAAATGGTCTCAAAATTTACAGTTTGATTTTCCCTGAATCTGAAGGAATGACAGGATGTTACAATATACAATATGTATGATAAATTTCGGTTATTTTTTTGGGGGTGTTGATTTCTCAAATTTTTGGTATGGCTGGGTCTGAAAAGAAAAGTAGATGACTGCAACGATAATTGGCGTTAATGGCTTGATAAAAATGGACGAAAAGAAATTTGTAAAGAAGTGTGGTTGATGATTGTTTCGTTACCGAATAAATATCACTTGATATGGATTGATCCAGAGAAGTGGATCAAGCTGTTGCTGATGCTTGCGAATCTCAAAGTAGACTCCTTTGGTAAACAGGGTTGCACTTTCTCCGGCACGTGCTATCTGTTGCCCTGAATGAACTTTCGCTCCCTTTTTTACCATGATTTCTTCCAGCCGTGAGAGAATAGAATAGTAATGCATACCATGATTGATGATAATGGTATTCCCAAAACCTTGCAGATAGCCAGCAAAATAGACTTTTCCTCCTTCTATAGCAATAACCTTTGCATTATCAGGTGATTCTATCTCAATTCCATCACAGTAGGTTTTTTCGCCAAAGGCATTGGTGGTTATTTGCTGAAATTCGGTGGCAACCATCCCGCCCTTTACTGGCAGCGGAAGATGTCCTTTGTTTTTCTGGAATTTCTTTTGTTGCTGGACAATATTATCCTTTATTCTGGCAATAGAGTTGGAGAGTTCCGTTGATGCGTTATGTAACTCTTTTATCGCTTGTTTGCGCAGTTCTTTCTGTTTGCGTATTTCTGCAAGTCGGGATCTTTTCTTCTCTTTGGCGAGCTGCAATCTTCGCTTCTGTTCTGTAGTCTGGGTGATAAGGGTGGCAAGAGCAACATTTTCCCTTTTTAATGCATGCTGTTTTTTTCTATGCAGTTCCAGGGTGTCCTGATAGTGTAACAGCAATTCCTGATCCTGCTGTAGCAGTGTGTCAAAGGAGTCTTTCAGGGTAAGCAGGCCTGGCAGTGTCTTGCGGGAAAAGGTTGCATTTATCAGCCCGATTTTTCCCATCGTATATAGTGCTGCACTCCGTTTTTGTAGCTGAGCCGTAACTGCATCGCGTTTTTTCTGTAATAGAGTCAGTTCCTTCTCTTGTCGTTTGATCTTTTTCTTTTTCTCTGCAGCACTGGTAACGAGTGTTCTTAATTTTTTTTGCTGCTGGAGTAATTGTGTATCAAGTTTTTCCATCTGGGCAAGAATCAGCCCCGCCCTGGCATTCTCCTTTTCCTTGAGCTTTTGCTGAATGGCAATATCTTCCTTGAGGGAGAGAATCTGTCTCTGATACTGCTCTATCTGACGTATTGGAGATGTTTCCTCCGTAGCTGCACACGGCCTCCAGCAGAGCAGAAGGATAAAAAGGAGCGACAGAAATTTATATGAACGCTGTTTTTCCATGATTTAATGCTTAAGAAATTTCTGAATGGTAGTGTAGCTGCCAATAGTGCAGAGGAGAATGGACACCATTATTATCATCGCAATTGTCTGGCAGGAGAAAAATCTGAGCGAAAAAATATTGAGAAAACCAGGTCCTGAAAAATGGTTTTCGACCCAGATAAAAAGAAGATACAATGCGTTGATGCCTATTGCAGACCCCATCCCCCCCTGCACAACGCCTTCCAGCAGAAAAGGCATACGGATATAATTATTGGTTGCACCCACCAGAGTAAGCAGTTCCAGTTCACTATGCCTGCCAAGGATGGTAAAACGGATGGTATAGGCGACCATAAAGGTTGCGGTAAGGATGAGCAGGGCACCGCTAAGTATTACTACAATTGAAGCGAGCCTGGCCGCATAATTAAATTGTTCCACCCATTCTTGCCCATATTGTACCTTGATCGTGCCGGGCAGGGTTTTCAGATAGTTGGAGAAGTCTTTAAGGCGGTTAAAGCTGCGCAGGTTTTTCAGCGGGATTATTTCCATGGATGGCGGCAGAAAATCGTGAGACAGGCTGTTGAGGACATCCTTATTATCACCAAGTTGGGTAGAAAATCTATTGTATGCCTGCTCCCTGTTGATAAATGTGATTGCTTCAACCTGGTCAAACTGAAGAACTTTCTGGCGCAGCCGTTTTTGCATCTCTGCCCCTGGTTCTTCCTCCAGATAGACTATTAGTCGTAGTTCATCATCAAGTTTTTCCCCTACTCCAAGAATATTGATATAGACCAGAGCAAAAAAGGAGAAGATAAGTACCGAAAGGGTTACGGTAAGCAGGGTCATCGTCTGCATTTTCCAGGTTTGACGCAGATTGCGGCCAAGTTGCCGGAAGATGGTAAACCAGAAATTCATTATCTCTCCTCCGTGGTGTTTGTCTTGTCGTATTGGTTAGTGCCTATACTGTTGCCGACAAGCCGTCCCTTGGCAAGTTCAAAAATTTTGTGGGTAGTGGAGCGAAAAATTGCCTCATCATGAGTGGCAATAAAGATGGTGGCACCTGCTTTATTGCACTGGAGGAGAAGTTGCATCACCTTTTCTGTGGTTACAGCATCCAGGTTTCCAGTCGGTTCGTCCACCAGAATAATGGTGGGGGAGTTGGCGATGGCTCTGGCAAGAGCAACTCTTTGCTGTTCACCACGGGAAAGCCCCCCGGTGATCGCATCGTGTTTGTCGGAGAGGTCAAGCTGTGCCAGCAGGCTTGTTACCCGCTTACGGATAAGCGCTGGTTTTTTATAGGAAACTTCCATGGATACGGCAATATTTTCTGCTGCGGTGCGGTCGTGAAGGAGTTTGAAATCCTGATAGGCAACGCCTATTTTCTGCCGTAGCTGGGCAAGGCTGTTTCCTGAGAGCTGATTGATGGATTTGCCCATTACTTCGATAATTCCCTTGGTTGGTTTTTCCATATTACACAGGAGCTTGAGCAGGGTTGTTTTGCCAGCACCACTTTTGCCAATAAGAAAGCACATCTCTCCGGGATTGATGGATAGGGAGACATTGTCCAGCGCCTTGATCTCCGGCGTATAATTCTTGGATACCTTAAACAGCTCAATAATGGGAGCATCATTTTCTGGATTTGTAGACATGGTAGAAAATTGGGTTGTTTTTACTAGCGTTTACGCCGTAGTTTTGTAGGCATAATATTTAATTGTTCGCGATATTTGGCAACGGTTCGACGGGCAATTTTAATATCTTTTTCCTCAAGTTTCTTGGCAATGGTACTGTCGCTTAACGGTTTCTTTTTATCTTCTTCGCTAACAAAACGCTTTATCATTGCCTTGATTGATTCTGCAGCCAGCAATGTTCCGTCTTCTTTCTGGATTGCTGGAGAGAAAAAGTACTTTAATTCATAAATCCCTTGCGGGGTATGGGCATATTTATTGGAAGTAATTCTGCTCACTGTTGATTCATGTACGCCAATGTCGTCGGCAACATCCTTGAGTATCAACGGGCTGAGATATTCCGGCCCTTTCTCAAAGAAATCATGCTGAAATTTGAGGATGGATTCCATTACCCGAAAGATGGTCTGTTGTCTTTGATGGAGAGATTTTATAAACCAGTCGGCATTTTTCAGTTTATCGGTAAGATATTGTTTTGACTGCTTGTCCATGCTGTCTGAGTCGATCATTTGTTGCACTTCCCTGGACAGGCGCAGATCGGGTAGTTCTTCATCATTGATCTGCACGATATAATCATCATCAATCTTACGTACATAGACATCGGGGGCAATATATTTTGTCTGTTCATTGGTAAAGGGCAGGCCGGGATATGGCTCAAGTCTGTTTCTGATAAAGGATGCCGCAGCCTCAACCTCGCTTACCTTTCTTCCTGTCTCTTTTGCTATATCGCGGTAATTTCTTGCTGCCAGCAGCTCAATATGGTTACAGACAATTTCTGCTGCCAGACTCTTCTCCCTGCCCATTCGTTCCAGTTGCAGAAAAAGCGATTCTCCTATATTCCTGGCAGCAATACCAGGAGGATCAAGGAGTTGGATAACATCGCAGAGTACATACTCCGCTTCATCGGAGTCGCAGTTGGTTGCGTTAATGATTTGTTCAAGATCCACTTCAAGAAAACCGTAACGGTTAAGATTGCCAATAATAAACTGCGCAATTTCCTGCTCTTTTTCATCAAGTTCTTCATGGGAGAGTTGCCAGCCGAGGTAGGCTTCAAGCCCCGGTTGTTCTGAAATAAAATCAAATTGTGATGGCGCATCGGCAGGAGGTTTTTCCCTGGAAAAAGAGAGGTTGCTGTCAAAGGAATTGGCGTAGTCTTCCCAGTTTGTTTCTGGCAAAACCGATTCCGAAGCAGTTATTTGTTCGGTGAAATCCTGTTCCTGAGCCGGGCCGGTATCTTCTCTTGCTGCAGAAAGAGATTGCAGGTTTTCCTTTTCCTGCAGCAAAAGAGCTTCTTCTAGCGCCGGGTTCTCCTTGAGTTCTTCCTGTAAGGCGGCAGCAAGTTCCAGATGGTTCAACTGCAAAAGCTCTATCGCTTGCCTTAGCTGTTGGGTCATTACCAGCTTTTGGGCAAGTTTGAGTTGTTGTCTGAGTTCGAGAGCCATTGGAAGGGGATGTTTTACATATGGAAGTTACTGCCAAAGTAGCTTTTTTTTGCCACTTCACTGGCGACAATATCATCGGCCACGCCGCTGGTAAGCATCTGACCGGAATTCATAATATATGCGAAGTCACATACCTGTAGCGTTTCCCGGACATTGTGGTCGGAAAGCAGGATCCCCAGTCCTCTCTCTTTCAAACTAAGGATCAGCTTTTGCAGGTCTTGCACGGCAATGGGATCTATACCGGCAAAAGGTTCATCCAGGAGAATAAATTGCGGACGGGTGGCAAGAGCGCGCATAATCTCCACCCGGCGCCGCTCTCCCCCGGAAAGCCCATATCCCTTATTTTGATGGAGATAGCTGATGCCCAAATCGTTCATCAGCTCATCAATGCGCATATCTATCTCTTGCCGTGACAGTCCCAGCGGTTCAAGGATGATACGGACATTATCCTCCACGGAGAGTTTTTTAAAAACCGAAGGTTCCTGTGCCAGATAAGAGATGCCACGTAAGGCACGTTTATGAATGGGGAGGGAAGTGATATCTTCGCCGTTGAGAATGATATGCCCGCCGTCGGGGCGAATAAAGCCGGCGATGGAGTAGAAAGTCGTTGTCTTTCCGGCACCATTGGGGCCGAGAAGTCCAACAATAACGCCGGTATCGACCTGGAGACTAACGCCGTTTACTACTGTACGGCTGCCGTAGGTTTTTACAATATTTCTCGTTTCAAGGGTTGCCATAAATCTTGTTTTGTCTGCATTTCTAGTTTTGCAGAATTGTCATCTGTACCCGGCCATTCTGTTTTTTGCCGTTTTTGTTGACAGTGGGCTTTCCAGCAACAACTTCCGAGCGCCCTTCATCAAGGTAGTAGATAATCTTGCTGCCGTTTACCATATTTTTGTCTTGCCATGCCTTGGCGTGGCCGGAGAGAATAACTTTGCGTTTTCGCTCAAGATAGTCGAGCCTGTCTGCTGTACCGAGCCATGCCCCCTTGGTAATTTCCACCGCACCGGTACATATCATTTTTTCTACTTGTTGTTGTGTCTTTTTTTCTGAAGCAGATTTTTTTTTGGTAGAGTAAAAGACCTCCATTTTATCTGCCCGTATCCTTACATCTCCCTGGCTTGCATCAACATTGCCGGCAAAGATGACAGAATTGGTCTTTTCTGTTGCAGTCATGTGGTCTGCGGCAATATTGATTGGCTGCTCCTTTGCCGAGACAATACTGCCACACAATAAAAAAAAGAGAGAGAGAAGTAGACAGTTATATTTTTTCATAAATAATTTCATGACAATACCTCAAGAAAAATGGAAATTAGCCAAGAGAAATCCACTATAGCAAAAAAACTGTTGAATGAATAAATTTTATTATAGCCAGTAGCATAATGTGTGATCTATCTAATTGCTATCACAGTGATAAGGTTTTAACCACAGCAATCTCGGGAAATAAAAAATTGCCTGTTTTGAAATTCTGCAAATTTGCTGTTATCCTAGCTCAAGCCTTGTAAAAAGTAAAGAAAACCTTGCTGGAACAGTAAAAAAGCCTGAAAGGATGTTGGTTAGATATAAAAAGAGCGATATATATCATTTCCCTTTATAAATCTGATACATTTTCAACACCTTACGAACATAATTTCTTGTTTCCGGAATGGCCGGAATACGGCCAATGCGTTTGACCAGATTGGGGCCGGCATTATAGGCGGCAAGCGACAGCGGAATATCACCGTTAAAATCGTTCATTATCTGACGAAAATAGCGGACACCAGCATCAATATTTTGTTGGGGGATAAAAGGATTGAGTACCTGCAATTCGCGACTGGTTTCCGGCATAAGCTGCATCAACCCTCTTGCGCCTTTGCGGGAGATAGCCCAATGATTAAAGCCTGATTCTATATGGATAATTGCCTTGATAAGCGCATCATCAACATCATATTTTGCGGCAATTGTGCGTATCAATGTATCGTAGGTATGATTGTTTTTGAAGGTCTTTTCCCCGGCATTTCGATATTTTTTTGGGGGGTATAAGGTGGTGAGAGGGGTACATTTACGGTGGTTGGGGATGTTGGTATAGACCATCTCGCCAGTATGGCTGATACAACGGTATATTGTTGCATCAGCCATACAAGGCCTGGTAAAGGAACAGAAAGCAAAGGAAGCAAAAATAAAGAGCAGTAGTGACGGGCTTATGTAAGGTCTTCTCTGCTTCTTGTTATTGCTGCTTTTTCTTGTTGTTCCCATCTTTTATCTTGTTCTTTTTTCCCAATCAGCCAGGAACTGTTCCATACCCTTGTCGGTAAGGGGATGTTTGGCCAGTTGGTTGATAACCTTGAGAGGAATGGTGGCAATATCAGCACCAACAAGTGCTGAATCAATGACATGTTGCGGGTTGCGTATTGATGCAACGATAATTTCACTCTCATAACCGTAGTTATCGTAGATGGTAACAATATCACTGATTAATTCCAGGCCCGGTGTGCCAATATCATCAAGACGGCCAACAAAAGGACTGACAAAACTTGCTCCAGCTTTTGCTGCCAGTAGTGCTTGTGCAGAAGAGAAGACCAGGGTGACGTTTGTTTTAATACCTTCGGCAGAGAGTTTTTTTACCGCCTTGATTCCTTCAACGATCATTGGAATCTTGATAACAATATTATCGGCAATTTTTGCCAGCTGTTTTGCTTCGGCGATCATACCATCGGCATCAAGGCTGACAACCTCGGCACTTACCGGGCCGTCAACAATTTTGCAGATTTCGGCGATGATTTCTTCAAAGGGTTTATCCTCTTTGGCGATAAGTGAGGGGTTGGTGGTGACACCATCAACCATACCCATATCAACACCCTGCTGAATTTCTGCAAGATTGGCGGTATCTATAAAAAATTTCATGGTCTCTCTCCTTGTCTTTTCTGAAAGATTGCGCAGCACTCTCCGCTGCAAAAATAAAAGGTTGTATTGTTATTTTTCCATACTACGGCTTGATGCTGTGGCACCAGCCTGCCGCAGACCGGATCCTCTTTTAGTATATCTTCTGTTGTATCGTTGATTTTCTGTTTCTGCTGTGCGGACAGATTCCTGTTTTTTTTACTCATTCTTTGCAGGGCTTTGTAGCCCAGATAGGCAAGAACGGCGATGGCAAGAAAACGGATGATATTCATATAAAAACTCCTTATGCTCTAAAACGACGAAATTATACCTGTATTGTGGTTTTCTCTCTTATCCTCGGACCAGCAGTCAAGGGTAATTTGCTGCTCTTTACCATCTGTACTTTCCTGCAGGATAGAGAGCATTTCTCCAACACTCCTGGCGGTTACAGGATCGTAGAGATTTGGTTCAATTTCATCGAGCGGCTGCAAAACAAAAAGCCGTTTGCCGATTTTTCTGTGGGGGAGATAAAGAGAGGGGCTGTTACGCCGTTCCTGTCCATCTTCCCCAAAATAGAGAAGATCAAGATCAAGCGTCCGATCCTGATAGCCGACAACTTCAGTTGAGCGGTGGCGGCCAAACTGCTCTTCTATTTTGAGCAGGGTGGTCAACAACTCTTCGGGAGAAAATTGTGTCGATACCTTGCCAACCGCATTGGTAAACCAGTTATCACTTTCCATGCCAATCGGGGCCGTTCGCCAGGGACTGGAGAGTTGGAGCAGTGAAATCTCCGGTATTTTTCCCAGTTTTTCCCATGCCTGTTGCAGTGTTTTTTTGCTTTCACCAAGATTGGAACCCAGCCCAATCCATGCAGGTTGTGACATATTAAAAATTGTTTAACTCCAGTACATCAAACATGGAGTAGACACCCTTTTTTTTACCCACAATCCAGGCAGCGGCTCGTGCTGCCCCTTTTGCAAAGTGTTTGCGGCTATGGGCGCGGTGACTTATCTCAATACGCTCACCATCACCGGCAAAATAGATGGTATGCTCTCCCACAATATCAGCGGCGCGGATTGACTGAATGCCGATCTCTCTCTTTTGCCGCTCACCAATAACGCCATTGCGCTCACAGACCATAACGTCTTTCAGGCTGAAGCCAACACCCTCTGCTGCCATCTCTGCCAGTTTGAGAGCTGTGCCGGATGGCGCATCTTTCTTTTTGTTGTGATGAGCCTCGACGATTTCAATATCAAAATCCTCGCCCAGTATCGCAGCAGTTTTCCGTGCTAGTTGAAAAAGAACATTGACGCAAACAGACATATTGGGCGCATAGACACAAGCGAAACCTTTCTCTGCCAGGCGGTGTAGCTCTCTTTCTTCTCCTGCATCAAGTCCGGTGGTGCCGATGACCATGGCGGTGTGATATTGGGCGGCAAGGCGGGCAAATTGCAGGGTTGCAGTATGGAAGGTAAAGTCGATGATCACATCACCCTTTTCTATAACCGTCTCCAGGCTATCTTCAATAACAATGCCATTTTCCTTGCCGAATATTAATTTCCCGGCATCCACACCCCTATATTCGCTTTCTGCGGTATCAAAGGCTGCAGCCAGGCGCAGGTTGGGGTGTATATCCACCATTCTGGCGATATTTTGTCCCATGCGCCCGGCTATGCCAGCAATAATTACATTTATCATAATTTATTATGCCTTATTATTTACAACAAATCCAGGTCTGTCAGCGCCTGTCGCAGGGCAGAGTCATCGGGGACTGGCGGGATCGGCAGTCGCGGTGAACCGTCCTTAATAATCCCCATCAGTTCAAGGGCCTTTTTCGCCGGTGCCGGGCTGGGAACCGAGAACATCAATTTCATCAGTTCATACATTTCATAGTGCAGCTTGTTGGCACCGGCAATATCTCCGGCCAGGGATTTCTCCATCAATTGTGCCATTCCTTTCGGGTATGGATTGGAAACAACCGAGACAACCCCTTTGCCGCCGATCATTATGGTCGGCATGGCGGTGAAATCGTCTCCAGAGAGAACAATAAAGTCCTTCGGGCATTTACGGATAATATCACTTATCTGTTCAAGGGAACCACAGGCCTCCTTTATGCCGATAATATTGCTGATTTCAGCGAGTCTGGCCACCGTGTCCGGTTCCATATTGACCACCGTTCGCCCCGGAACATTATAGAGCAGTACCGGAATATCAACATGTTCTGCAACCGCCTTAAAGTGCTGGTATATCCCTTCCTGATTGGGTTTGTTATAGTATGGAACTACCGATAATACGCCATCGGCACCACTTTCTTCAGCACTTTCTGCCAGTTCTACCGCTTCCAGTGTGTTATTGGCACCGGTACCGGCAATAACAGGAATACGGCCTGCCACCGTCTGTACTGTCAGCTCAATAACCCGTTTGTGTTCAGCGATATTCATCGTTGCAGACTCACCTGTCGTTCCTACAGGAACAATGCCATGAGTACCATTTTTTATTTGAAATTCAATAAGATCTACTATCCCTTGCTCGTCAACCTTCCCATCCCGAAAAGGGGTGACCATGGCAACCAGGGCTCCATGAAATTTCTCCATTTTTTTACCTCTTTTACGTGCCTTGTTAAATTATTGAATCCGGGGTTAATTCACCGCTGCAAACGAGTCTGGTTGGCCCTTCAAGAAAGATATTTGTTGCCGTTGGCCCATCGTGCAAATCAAAATAGACCAGATTTTCTTCACCGCCCCGGGTTTCAACCGTAACCGGAGAACGCAATCCCTTTTGCATCGCGCTATAGAGTGCAGCGGCAATATTTCCTGTGCCGCAAGCCATTGTCTCATCTTCAACCCCACGCTCATAAGTGCGAACCTTTATCCTGTTCTCCTCTTTTAGCTGAACAAAATTGACATTGGTTCCCTTTGGTTCAAACAGCTTATGATAGCGGATCTTGCGCCCCCAGCTCTTTACCGGAATCTTGTCATGGTCAACAAAAATAACGGCATGAGGCACACCACTGTTGACAAAAAAGAGCGGGAAGTCCTTTTCATCAAGGTTAACTGTGAGGCTGGTACGAAAATCCACTGGATCGGGCAGGCGAACCTTGACGATACTCTCATTTTCTCCCACTTCTGCGGCAACAATTCCTGCCAGGGTGGAAAAGGTCATTGCCTGGTTGGCGATATTGTGGCGCCAGGCGAAACGGGCAGCGCAGCGGGAACCATTACCGCACATCTCTGCGATAGAGCCGTCTGCATTATAGAACTGCCAGCGAAAATCAGCTTCATCACAATCTTCAATCAGGATAAGGCCATCAGCACCCACCGAGAACATTCTGCGGCAGATCAGGCGGGCAAATTCAGCCTGATGTTCCAGCGGGATGACTCCACTACGGTTGTCGATAATAATGAAATCATTACCAGTACCGTTCATCTTTTCAAAGGCAATCGGGAATTGAATATCCATTGTTGTTGCTCCTTTTTGAAAAAGCTAGTCTCTGGGAGCTGCTGGCTGTGATTGAGCGCTTTCGTTTCCAGCCCTGTCTATTGCGGTAACAATATATTGCCAGGAGTTATCCTGCCCTGCATTACTGTCGGTGTAAATGGTATAGACTGCATCTACGTTGTCCAGCAAGGTGTATTTTTTTTCTCCTTTTGCCCGGCGGTATATGCGATATTTTACGATCTCCTTATTGCCTGCGCTGTCCCAGAAAATCTTTATTCCTTCAGAGGTGGCCACTGCATGGGTACCGGTGGGGGCATCGGGAAGGGTATTATCCTGTGGTTGCAGGGAGATTGCAGGGCATGGGCTGCCCGTTACCGGCTCGCCAAAATAGTCCATTACTGCTGCAACGGCATAGGAGTAGGTGTTACCATTGCTTACTTTGGTATCGGTATAGCTGGTCTGGGGAAAGGGACCAGCGATTTTTACTCCATTACGCAGTACCTGATACTGAACCGTACCTGCAAGCGGCTCACCGTTATGTAACGCATGTACTGCCTGCCAGCGAAGGTTCACCTTGCCATTATCTGCCTCACCGATAAGGCCTGCCGGTTCTTCCGGCGGGGGAGAGAAGACAACGGAGACAACATTGGAATCGTCACTTGCGGCAAGCCATCCAGTGCGGGAAGTAACCTTGAAGAAATACTTGTAGCCCGGCTTCATCTCTGTGGAGGTAAAGCTGGCAACCCGGCGCTGCTTGCCATCGTAGCTTGGCCCGCCGGGCAACTCCTGCGCATCGCCAAAAGGAACCGGACAGGTTTTACAATATTTATCCAGTGGAATTCCGGCACGATAGAGCTGGAAGCCGGCAATATCTGTTATCGCTCCTCCCCTGATTGTTTTTACCGGATAGTTCCAGCGCAGGGTAACGTTATCTCCTTCAATGGTATAACGCAGATCCTCAATGGGCATTGGCACCACGGATTGCGGGGGGACGGGGTTATTTTTAAAGCCACATCCAGCCAAAAGTAAGAGTGTTCCGGCAATTACAGGTATTGTACGTTTCATTATTGCTGTCCTTGAAGTTGTAAAAAACGGGAAGTTCCCCAAATTATGCTTTATCAGGTGCCCTGTTCGTCTGCAAGTGTTTTCTCTGCTGTTTCAAGAGCTTGTTTTACCCGAAGATGCCCTGTTCCGCCAATGGAATTTCTGCTGTTTATCGAGCCTTCAACGCTTAGTACATTATAGACATCTTCTTTGATTTCTTTGGAAAATTGTTGAAATTCGGCCAGGGAGAGTTCCGGTAATTCCTTGCCGTTGTCAATACAGTATGCAACTGCCTGACCAACAATGGCATGGGCCTTGCGAAACGGCACCTTTTTTACCACCAGATAGTCGGCAAGATCGGTGGCCGTCATGCAGCCTTTCTCTGTAGCTTCGGCCATTTTTTCCCGATTAAACTGTAAGTCGCCAAGAAGCTCGGCAATAATGGAGAGGCTTGCCGAAACGGTCTCGACTGTATCAAAAACAGGCTCCTTGTCTTCCTGTAAATCCCTGTTATAGGTGAGAGGCAGCCCCTTCATAATGGTGATCAGTGTTATCAGGCTCCCTACCACCCGGCCTGTTTTGCCGCGCATCAGCTCAACAATATCGGGGTTTTTCTTTTGCGGCATAATTGATGATCCCGTGCAAAACCGATCCGGCAGCCGCACAAAATCAAACTCCTGCGTTGACCAGAGAACCAGCTCTTCTGAGAGTCGGGAAAGATGCAGGTGAATCATGGTGCAGGTGGATAAAAACTCAATAGCATAATCCCGATCACCGCTGGTATCCATTGAATTGGCAGTAAGCCCGCTAAAGCCCAGAGTTTTGGCAGTCTGGTTGCGGTCGATGGGCAGCCCGCTGCCAGCCATGGCGGCACAACCAAGCGGTGAGAGATTGAGGCGCTTGCGGCAATCCTCCATTCTCTCCCTGTCTCTGGTAAACATCTCGTAATAGGCCAGCATATGGTGTGAGACAAGCACCGGCTGTGCCCGTTGCAGATGTGTATATCCAGGCATTATTGCTCCCATATTGTTATGAGCCAGAGTAACAAAAGCCTGTCGGACATGATTGAGAAGAGTGATGATATTATCGCATTGATCCCGCAGATACATCTTGAAATCGACCGCAACCTGATCGTTACGGGAGCGGCCACTATGCAGGCGGGCACCTGCCGGGCCAATACGATCAATCAAGGCCTTCTCAATGTTCATATGGACATCTTCCAGTTCCTGACTGAAAGGAAATTCTCCTGCATCAATCTCCCTTTCTATCGCATCAAGCCCGTCAATAATCTGCTGTAACTCATTTTGTTCGAGGATACCGTTTGCCGCCAGCATGGTGGCATGAGCCTTTGACCCGGCTATATCGTATTTATAGAGGCGAAAGTCATAACTGACAGACTCGCTGTATGCTTCCATCGAGGCGGCGGTGGTTTCGCTGAACCGCCCCCCCCACATTTTCTGGGAACCACTTTTTTGCATCTTTTCTCTTCTCTGCTGTTTACTTGTTTTTTTTCGTTGGTGATGTGGAATTTTTTTTATTTTTGAAAGCGGTTAAGTGCAGCATTTATTTTCAGGCGCAGGCCATTAAGGCGGATAAAACCAGTGGCATCCCCCTGATCGTAGACATTATCGGCCTCAAAGGTGGCAATATCTTCTCTATAGAGAGATTCTGTCGATTTTCTGCCTACAGGAACGGCATTCCCCTTATAGAGTTTCATACGTACAATACCGTTGACAACGCTCTGTGTCTCATCCATGGTTTTTTGCAGTAATTCACGTTCTGGCGAAAACCAGAAGCCATTGTAAACCAGTTCGGCATAGCGTGGTACCAGAGAGTTACGAATTTTCATCACTTCCCGGTCAAGGCAGATTGTCTCCAGTGCGTTATGCGCCTCCCTGAGCAGGGTTCCGCCGGGAGTTTCATAAACACCTCTTGATTTCATGCCGACAAAGCGGTTTTCTACCAGATCAAGGCGGCCAATGCCGTTTTCGGCAGCAAGGGTGTTGAGGGTGGTAAAAAGTTCAAGTGGTGCCATCTTCTGGCCATCAATGGCAACCGGATCACCTGCGGCAAACTCAATTTCTATATATGTTGCGTTGTCCGGGGCTTTCTCCGGGCTTGTTGTCCATTTAAACATCTCTGCATCCGGCTCATTCCACGGATCTTCCAGCAGCCCTCCTTCATAGCTGATATGAAGGAGATTCTCATCGCAACTATAAGGGTTTTTCCTGGTGACCGGTACCGGGATATTGTGCTTTTCGGCAAATTCTACCAGTTTTGCCCGGGAGTTAAGGTCCCATACCCGCCAGGGGGCAATAATTTGCAAATCTGGATCAAGACCGATATAGCCCAGCTCAAAGCGCACCTGATCATTGCCTTTTCCGGTGGCTCCGTGGCTTACGGCATTGGCTCCTGCTTCCTTTGCAATACGCACCTGTTCCTTGGCGATAAGGGGACGGGCAAGGGATGTTCCCAGCAGGTAAGAACCTTCATAGATGGCGGCGGCTCGAAAGGCGGGGAAGATATATTCTTCAACAAATTCCTTTCGTAAATCAGAAATAACCACTTTTTCTGCTCCTGTGGCCATCCCTTTTTCCCTTACTGCGTCCCAGTCTTCCTTTTGTCCAATATTGGCGGAATAGGCGATAACAGGGCATTGATACTCTTCTGCCAGCCATTTAAGAATAACAGAAGTATCAAGACCTCCTGAATAGGCAAGAACGATTTTTTCTACAGACATGATTTTCCTTTATGTAATTTGTTTACTATAAAAAAGAGTACATTGAATAATCTTGTATTCTGTTCATATTTAACGCACAAGGGAAAATCCCGTTCAGGCATGAGACATCGTTCAAGGGGCAAACTCCCAGGTGCAATGAAAGAAGCAGGCAAAATAATGACTATACAATGAGTTTGGCAAGAATTGCCTTATGCATATGCATCTTGTTTTCTGCCTCGTCAAAAATAACAGACTGTTTTCCCTCCAGTACCTCGTTGGTTATCTCCTCTCCTCTATGGGCAGGAAGACAGTGCAGGACTATAGCGTCAGTCTTTGCCTTTTGCATCAGCTCTGTATTGACCTGAAATCCGGCAAAATCACGCAGTCGTATTTCCTGCTCTTCCTCTTGTCCCATGGAGGCAAATACGTCGGTGTTGATAACATCGGCATCTGTGGCAGCGCTTTCAGCACAGTGACACAAGGCTATCCTGCTGTTTCTCTCCATTGCCCAGGTGAGAATGTCGGCATTGGGTTCATAGCCTTTGGGGCAGGCCAATGCCAGTTCAAAGCCAAGAATGGCGGCTGCCTCAAGCCATGAATGCGTCATATTGTTGCCATCACCAATCCAGGCGAATTTTATTGTATCAAGAGAACCCTTTTTCTCGGTGACAGTCATTATATCAGAGAGAATCTGGCATGGGTGGTGCAGATCGCTCAGGGCGTTGATTACCGGTACCGTCGAGTGGTCGGCAAGCTCTTCAATTATTTCCTGACCAAAGGTGCGAATGACAATGGCATCGACATAACGGGATAAGACCCTGGCAGTATCCTTTAATGGCTCTGAGCGGGAGAGCTGGCTGTCTCGCCCTGTGATAAACAATGCCTGTCCTCCCAGCCTGTATACCGCTGTCTCGAAAGAGACCCTGGTTCTGGTGGAAGGTTTTTCAAAGACAAGGGCAACTGTTTTGCCGCAGAGGGTTTTATTCTGGATTCCCGCATATTTTTCCTGCTTCATTGCAATTGCCTGTTCAATAAGGCAGAGAATCTCCTCTTTTGAGAATTGGGCAAGAGAACGTAGATGAGTTGTCACTATATAAGGCTCCTTGTTGAAAAATAGAGGAAAGACGAATTTTCGTCAGCCAAAACCATAAACCTTTATTCTTACATAAAAGCGTTCTTCATTGCAAAGTTTTTCCTCACTCTCCACTCTCTTTTGGCAGAATGCAATTTTTCGAAAAATTGCGAGGAAAGTGTGTCGCGAGAATGCTGTAAACGTAAAAAGCCCCGCAAACTCCTATTGTTTGCGGGGCTTTTTGCGTTTGGTATAAAGAGGCGTTTACAGCTTCTCTACCTTGTCTGCGGCAGGACCTTTAGGACCGTCAACAATTTCAAAGGATACCCGAGCTCCTTCCTCAAGAGATTTAAAGCCTTCAGTCTGAATCGCAGAGTAGTGAACAAAAACATCCTGTCCCCCATCCTGCTCAATAAAACCAAAACCCTTTGCATCGTTAAACCACTTAACTGTTCCTTCTGCCATCGTACTACTCCTCTTTGCGGCCCAACTTTCAATG
>PDWI01011011.1_pt1 | contig 16601 bp, 15 predicted proteins | sample 1430891 | NCBI WGS metagenome assembly PDWI01 (sample SAMN01162508, study PRJNA174530) | Oral metagenome, whole genome shotgun sequencing project. | biome: Marine environment; feature: Marine mammal; material: Swab sample of the gingival sulcus; isolation source: swab sample of gingival sulcus...
GCAGTTGTCTACCAAAATGGCCGTAAGCTGAGAAACTGGCATAAAACCACGAATACCTTGCATTTCAATCAATAAACCACCTCTGTTAGCATCATAAGCTACAGCTTCAACTATCTCACCGGTTTTTAGAAGACGTTCAATTTCTTCCCAACCTTTATCTTTGACGGCACGCTTCATACTTAATAGCGCATAGCCTTCGTCGGTTTCCGGCTCAATAACGCTCAGAGAAAACTTTTGGCCCTTTTCAATATCGGCGCCCTTGCTGATTTCTCGACGCGAGACCACACCAACACCGTTGGCGCCCAAATCAATCCAGATCTGGTGTTTACGTTTTGACAATACCGTTCCATCAACGATATCCCCTGCTTTAAGCTCTTGAATTTCTGCCGACGCGAGCAACTCGTCCATTGTTAAATCTTTTGACATTTGTCTAGTATCCCTTGATTAAAGAGAAACTCCTTTATCATTTGTGGCAATCCGTAGATTGTTACCCCACTAAACTTAACGTTAATTATACCTTATTGTAATCTGTTTAGTAAAGTATAAAACTAAGCTTTGAATATCCGTGGCTGTGCTACAATATTAACTATGATATTAACAATAGACGTCGGTGGCACAAAAACCCTACTAGCAACTTTTAGTAGTAACGGCAATAAACTAAATTCTTTAAAGATAAAAACCCCAAAAAACTACGATAATTTTCTGGAAGAAATTAAAAAAACGATTCCCAAACTAATCGACCCTGAGCAGCTAGAAAGGTGCGCTATTGCTGTACCCGGAACAATTGATCGTCAGATTCAAGCTATTAAAGGTTGCGGCAATTTAGGCTGGAAAAACATACCGATTGCTAATGATTTTCAAGAAATTTTAACTTGTCCGATAATCTTAGAAAACGACGCCAAAGCTGCCGCCTTAGCAGAGGCTGAGGAGCTTAAGGGTCAATTTTCTAAAATTATGTATATCACTATATCCACCGGGATTGGCTTAGGAATGGTTCGCGATGGGCACCTTGATTATAATATCCACGATTCTGGCGGAGACGGTATTAAAGTTAAACGTAATGGAAATATATCGCGCTGGGAAGATTTTGCTAGTGGACGAGCATTATTTGAAAAAACCGGTCAACTAGCCAGCGAGCTTGAAGACCCCGAACAATGGCGAGCCTTTGCTGAAGAAGTTGCTGTTGGCTTAACGGCTATTATGACCTTAACAACTCCAGAATGTATTGTTGTTGGTGGCGGCGTTGGTACTCATTTAACAAAATTTAAAACTCAGCTCATTGAAACACTCCAAAACATAACTAGCCTCCGACCAATTCCAGAAATACTCCAAGCCAAAAACCCCGAGCAAGCCGTGATTTATGGCTGCTATTTGTTAGCTAAAAATGAAAACGTTTAATAAACTTTTATCTGAACTAGTCCGGGATTTTCCAGACGTGCACTTTGCTAAGTCTGAACAATTTTACTGGTCACCCAAAAATCAAACTGTCTACTATGCTGATGATCAAAGCAAAGATATTCAAAACCTCTGGACACTCCTTCACGAAACCGCCCATTCCATACTCAAACACACCAATTTTAAAAGTGATTTTCATTTAGTTAAATTAGAAATGGAAGCTTGGCAAAAAACCGAGCAATTAGCCCAAAAATATCAAATTACTATTCCTGATTCAGAATATATTCAGGACTGTATCGATACCTACCGAAATTGGCGCCATCAACGCTCTCAATGCCCTAGCTGCCAAAATTGTGGAATTCAGATTAACTCTAAAACTTATCATTGTGTTAAGTGCCGTCAAAATTGGGAAGTTAGTGGACAACGTTTTTGTCGCGTTTACCGCACTAAAGTTTAAATTTTAATAAAAAGAAAAGCCCCGCTTTTTTGCGGGGCTATAATATTTGGGAGCGGCCAGAGAGTCCAAAAAAAGATTAATTATCTATTTTATTGCTCTTACCGCGGCGGCTAATTTTGCCGCCTTTAGCACCAGCGATTCGAGCTAATTTTCTATTAGCATAAAATCCACCAGTTGTGCCCTTTTTGCCGCCTTTAGCACCAATTCTAGCATAAAAATCTGCGCCATATTTTGCTCTATTGGTATCAGCAGCTCGTTTGGCTCCTTTACTTGTACCAGCCATTTTTTACTCCATCCCCACCGCGTTATTTTTGATAACTAAAAAACCAAAGAGTTCAAACTGCTTTATTAAAAATAAAACTTGTCTACCCTCTTTGGTTAATTGTTCCAGTTTTTTAAATTGAAACTACTTAGATATTAACACGCTTTAGCTAAATTGTCAAATAGTTTTTATAATACTAGGGTTCGATATACCAAGCTGTCCAGGTTCCTGCTGGCGGATTCTGAGAAGATCCAGTCCAGTTAGTAAAACTTATTACGATACAGGCATTGGTGGTATTCGCCCTCCACTGGTTCGTACCGTGATAATCACTACCATATTTATAAACGGCATTCTGATCGTTTGGCCCGTTGCCAGGAGCCTGCACACCCAACACTACTACATTACCTAAGCACCAGTTACGAGAAACACTCTCCGAATTATTGGCTGTGTTTGGCGGATCCCAAGTATGTGTTGCCTTTTTAATCGATGCAAATGCTGCACCGCCATTGCCCAACTTGTTATCTCCAGTCGTGCTAAATCCACCTCTAACTGATAAAGCTTCGTTATTATTACAGTTATTACCACCAATACCAACACAGTCATATTCACTGTTGTAGTTCAATACCAGCTGATCATTATTGGTATTACCTAGTAGAGCTAAGTTTCGAGAGTCACCCGGTGCCGTCCCAGCCAAACTACCCTGTATCCAAACATCATAATTAGCCGAGGTAACATCTTGAGCGATACCTCCATTACTCATAAGAGAGAAAACTGTTGTTCCAGACGTAACTCCAATTTGTGGATTTACAGCAAACCTTAAATTACCGCCATAATTAAGCATCGCATAACCAGAAGTTGAGCTGCCAAAAAACAACCTAGCACTAGCCTGTGGCTCATTAGGATCTCTATCTAATAAAATTCCATCCACACTATTAGATTCTGCCTTTACTGTCAATTTTGCACCCGGTGTATCTGTTCCAATACCAACGTTACCATTAGCAGCAACAACCAGGCGAGCAGTCTCATTGGTGGCCAAATATAGTGCCCGGGCGCCAGAATTGTGGCCAAGCCACATAGCATTAGCATCAAGAGCTATAAATCCGGCATAGCCACTGCCTGTTATTTTAATATGACCGGAAGCGTCGCTATCAGGAGTTATATCGGCGTAATCTACTACGTTAAGCTTTGCGCCTGGTATACCCGTCCCAATACCAACATCACCATCGGCTGTAATTCTAAATCTTTGAGTGTACGTTTCAGAACCAGCTGCCCCAGCCGCTGTTAAAATCCTAAAGTCATCCGTTGTACCCGTGCCATAATCAAGTAACACTCTATTTGCACCTTGATTTTGGAACACTATACGCGAATACGGATCAGCGTCCGTGTTATCGAGTTCAATATTCGGTGAAGATGAACTTATGTCTAGGGCTGTGCTTGGAGTATTTGTACCTATCCCAACTTTATCCGTAAGAGTATTCAAATAGGTATTTCCTCCTGAACTTGTCCAAGCACCAGAGGACGACGATAAATTAGTCCAAGAACCTGCTGAATCTTTATACTGCAAAGTTCCGGCATTATCTCTAATACCATATCCAGTCGCCCCCAAAACGGCACCAAAATTAAGGTAGGAATTTGACCCGGATAAAGCTAAGCCTTGATTCAGGGCAACGTTTTGAGAATCATCAATTGTCAAAGCCACTGTATTGTTTGTCTCTAACACCAAATTCTGAGAATCATTCGAACCTATGGTTACAGCTTGACCAAAAGAATTACCACCCTGAAGGATAGGGTTAGTATTACCACAATTGCCTAAACTCTCTAAGCAGAAGGTATCGTTGGCAGTTATAGTTGGTATAGAGACTGTGTAGTCAGCGCTCAAGTTAGCGGAGTTGATAGTAGCGTAATTGGTATTATCTGAGTCCTGAATACGAATGTTGTTATTAAAGGTAGCTGTGTCTGTGACGGCTAGAGTACCATTAAACTGAGCAGCTAGTGTGCTAGTGTCACCTTGTAATATTCCACCGATGCGGAGTTCGTTATTAACTGTGGCACTGGAAGCGTCTAGGTCATAACCAATGATGATGTTGTTATCTCCATTGGTGATGTTATCTCCAGCTTGGTAGCCTAACAGGATGTTGTTGTCGGCGTCGTCGATGAGATAGCCGGAACGGTAGCCTAGGATGACATTGTTAGAGGAGTCGTTGGTGCTGGCACCGCTACCATAGCCGGCCAGGTAGCCTTGGACTAGGTTATTTGAACCAGTGGTGTTGTAGCGGAGGCTGTAAGAACCTAGTGCGGTGTTTTGGTAGCCAGTGGTGTTGGAGAGGAGGCTACTAGAGCCCAGGGCGGTGTTTTGGTAGCCAGTGGTGTTGGAGAGGAGGCTACTAGAGCCCAGGGCGGTGTTGCCGCCACCGGTAGTGTTGGCTTGGAGGCTGTTATAGCCTATACCTGTATTGTTATTCGTTCCATCATCATTCTGACCGGCTTGATGGCCTAGGAATAGTGAGTTACCTGAGTTGGTTAGGCGGAATAGTTCTGAACCTCCTGAGTTCTGAGCTAGGATTAGTGGAGTGGTTTGAGTGGAGTTGGCTTTAATTAGTAGTTGGGTTTGATCAGTGTTACCAACTACGGCTAGTTTGGCTGCTTGGTCTGTACTGGCACCTATTACTATGGCGTCAGTTAGACTAGTCAGATGAGTGAAGTCACCAGCGTCTGTCCAGAGACTGGTGCTGGAGCAGTTGCCACTACTCAAACAAACTTCACCGCTGGCGTTTGGAATAGTTATAGCATTATCTTGGGTTGGAGTTGTCAAAGTTACGGTTGTTGTGAATCCAGAATCTCTAACTACTAATTGACTAGCCTCCTTGGCTGAAAAAGCATAAGGTACTGCCGTTAAACGGAAACGCGGATTCATTTCTCCGTCACCATTAACATTCATTGTCAAATACAACTCTTGCCCCCAAGGAATGTTGGGCGTAAATGGCGAATAATCACCTAAATAAACTGAAAAATATCCGTTGGCAATCCGAACCTGATTGGTCGCAGTAGTGTAATTTTCAGTCCACAGGGCCGTCCCACCAGAGGCCGAGTCATAGAGCTTAAACTCAATATTATAAAAACCATCATCCACCAAACCACCGTTTAGCTCCAGTAACCTACCCTGAAAATTTAGCGTATCGGCTGGTGCTGCCTGTACCAATTGAGATTTAAAATGGTTTGGATACCAGTCACTTTTGATACCAAAAATAGAAGTTCCAAAGGCCAGCAAAAACAATACTAAAACCAAAACAAACCTACTAAAAGTAGGTAAATATCTCCTCTTAAATGGAGATGAATTCTTGTAATAATTCATTTTGTTTTTGTTTAGAATAGATTTATTTTTAGTTTTGACCAGTTTTTGTTTTTTCTAGTCGGATTCATTGTACACCTTTTTTGTTCAACAAATCAAGACTTTTTTACGATTAAATTCAACTTAAATTTGGGTTATAGGCAAAAACGTGGAGGTTTTTAGCTGAGTTTTCATCTGTTATTTACTTTAAATTAATCTTATGAGACATTAATTTAATGAAAAAAGAACATATTATTACCATTGCCCTAGGTGCAATGAGAAACTACAAAAACGTGGAAAGACAGCAGCTGGCACTCAGCGCTGGTACTGCAGAGCTTGTTGTACTAGTTTAATCAAACCGAGACAAGATCTGTCGCAGGGCTTTATATTAAATACATTTGTATCTTATCTATTGGGTAAACTATCTCAAGCTGAACTAGGTATACCACCGCGTACCTTTAGGGAGAGAACTGAATGGTGTTGGGATATTATCCCTAAAATACAATCAACTAATCAAATACACCCCATATTACTTATCGATGGTACCCGTGTAGGTGAGCAGATTTGCTTAATAGTCGCCAGTCAGAAGTATGTCATAGGTTGGTCTTGGTCTCTATGGGAATCGTCTTCGTCATGGGAGCTAATGCTCAAACAGTATTCTGAGCCTCTATTAGTTATCTGTGATGGACAAAAAGGTATAGAACCAGCCCTCAGGCGTGTTTGGCCGAATACGGTTATACAAAGATGCCTATTCCATGTTTGGTCTAATATAAAACAGAAGTTAACCCTAAATCCCCAGACTAGAGCAGGTCAGGATCTACTAAATCATTACAAACTAATCTGGCTTGTTGTTAGTCCTCAGCAAGCCCAGGAATGGATTAAAGAGTTCAATAGACTATATGAACTCCACTCAAATTTCTTTAATGAAAGAACAGTAAAAAATAATCCCCTACCAGGTCAGAGAAGGTGGTGGTATACACACAGAAGATTAAGAGGAGCCTATAGACAAATTAATAAGTTAGTTAGAGAACAGAAACTATTTGCATATACTAATGAAGCATTAAGAAGAAAGATAAAAATAGCATTAAATCAGTTCAATACCAAAGTAACCATCCCAAGAACAACTAACTTTGTAGAAGGTGGTATTAACTCTGAGCTAAAAGGTCTAATTAGACTACATCGAGGTATGCCTCCAGCTCATCAAAGACGACTTGCTGATTGGTATCTATATGACAAAACCGAGAACAAAAAACCTCCACGTTTTTGCCTATAACTCATGACAGATTACTGATAAATCATTGAGCAGATTGAGGCCTTTTTCTTGGACTCCGAGGATTTTTTCTTCTGACACAGTTTTGATAGATTTGCCCAATATCACCGCCCCAGCACTTCCGCCATAAATAATTCCCTGATTGGAGTTATGAAAGGCGATGATTTGCTCATCTAGCCCCGTTTTGCGCAATAAATCCAGTAGATGATAAGTATTTCCGCCACCGATGTAGATGGCGTCAAATTTTGATAAATCTTTGAGGTCCTTGAGGTTTTTAGGAACCACCAAATAATATTTTTTGCGGTCGTTGGCATTACTTAAGCAATTTTGAAGCCATTTTATACTTGAGTTGTAATCTTTTTGTTTGTTGGCGTGTGGAATGTATAGGATGCGGCTGCTCGGCGGCAAATGTTCTACGAATATTGTATCGAGCTTGAAACTTTTGTGTTGGTCCCCTCCCCCAGATAGAAAAATTTTCCCTTTCATAACAATATTCTACATCAAAATACATCATCGCCTAAACTGCGTGCAGAATTAGTAAAAGTATGTAATAATATATGTATTATGCGGTACTTTTTTAGCCTACTAACCATCGTCTTGTCTTGGGTGGTGCTGGTAATACTACAGTCCAAGGTTGACTCAGCTCAACACACAGTTCTTTTTGTCTTGGCTATCGTGAATACGCTGGTTATTTTTGCGATTGGATTCCGGAAATGACGCGGCGCGTTCTGTTTGTATTGCAAACTGCTTTGACTTTTGCATTTCATCATCTGCTGGGAAACCCGCAAAAAGCTAAGCAAATAATAACCCGCAATTTTACTGATTTGGGTGGTTTGTATATTAAGTTTTTGCAACTTATGGCTTTGCAGTCCGGAGCCCGAGACCTTAATACCGGAAAAGAAAGTATCGAAAGCTTAGATGTTTTTGATGCTGCGCCGTTTGAATATATCAATTTACGAGCAGTTTTAGGTAGGCAGTATGCTAATTTTGACCAAATCGCCGACGCTCCATTTGCGGCTGGCTCCTTTGCTCAAGTTTATGACGCTGTTTATCGCAATAAGCCAGTGATTATTAAGGTTTTACGCCCGAGCGTTCAACAATACTTGAAACTAGATTTAAAATTACTCAGCCTAACTAGCTGGTTTGCTGCTCGGTTTGTTGGCGGCAATAGTATGGTGAATTTTCACGAAGCCTTTAAAGAGTTGCGCGCTAGAACACTAGAGGAAACCGACTACGTCAACGAAGCAGCCAACGCCACAGAATTAAAAAAGCTTTATGCGCCATATAGTAAAATTTTCATTCCTGAAACGTTTTTGGAAGTCTCCAGCGAGTCTGTTTTAGTCCAGGAAAAAATCCACGGTGTTGCACTGACGTCATTTATGAAACTAGATCAGCAACAGCGCAACAGTTGCTTGCAAGATCAACAAACAGCCCTTGATGCTGCGCTGGAAGAGCTGGCCACCGCCACCCTACACCTAACTTTAAATGGTGCAATATCTCACGGCGATCCACATCCCGGAAATATTTTTATTATGACCGACAATCGCATCGGGCTAATTGATTTTGGCAACAGCAATCAACCGGTGTCGCACCCTGAGGCTCTGTTGGGCTTGATGCAACAGAATATTAAATTTTATCAGGGTAATTTTGTGGCTGGAGAATATGTTGTACGCGCGATGAGGTTATTTAGCCCCACACTGTTTGAGGCGTTTAGTAGCTTGGCAGCAACTAGCGGTGATAGTTCTTTTGATCAAAAGGTTATTGCTCAACTGGAGCAATACAACGAAAACATTGTCGCCAGCGCTGAAGGCACCCATTCACTGATGACGCAAAACAAGATTTTACGGATTTTCACTGACATTGCTAATGGTGACAACCAGCTCGCTCTAGAAATGGATCATTCTATTATTGGCTTGCTAAGAAGTACACATATTTACATGAAGTTAATTGACGCGCTAGGTTTTGATAAAGGTGTTGTTGAGCGAGCCTACCAAAGAGTTGTGGATGCCAATCAGCAATTGCTGATAGTTGGTTCGCGCCCGGTTAGCGCTGAGGTCATAGACTATAATATCGGCGTTGTTTGTCGTTGGCTGGACAGACTGCGCTATCAAAATCCATCAATGTATACAAAAATAATAGGAGTACTATAATGAAATCGAGTGATGTTTTGTTTTTTGTAAAATATCCATACGCCAGCGTTGTAATAGCAACAGTATGGATTGGCAGCGCGTTAATGGTCGCCAATAGCCCTAGTTTAGATGTCATTTTTGTGGTGGTTGTTAATATGGTTTTCACTTGGATTGTTGCCTGGTTCGGCTTCCGTTAAAGCGTTAAGTTTTTTGGTTAATAAACATTGAAACAACAATTTATAAGATAAATGTTGACTTTGATTTACGGTTTGTGTTAAATTATTAGCATAAGTTAAAAGCTTAAAACAAAAAAGATCAAAAATAAAAACAAAAAAGGGAAAATAAAAACAAAAAAGGGAAAATAAAATGTTATCAAAAGTAAGTAAATTTTTTGGTGCGATTTTTGTCGTAGCCATATCTTTTGTTTTTCTGGGCGTTTTTGCAGATAGCGCCAGTGCTCTCGTGGTGCACGGCCCAGGCTATCAAAGAAGTCCAGATCCAGAAGGCATCTATATAAATAAGAAATTCCGGATGGATTTTTCTGGTGCTTATAAAATAACTGTTGATGGTGCCAGCGTCAACGCTTATTGTTTAGAGGCTGAAGAACCTTCGCCGCATCAGGAAAATCAAGTCTTGCAGTCTAATATTCACGTAATGCCAGAATTTGATTATTTGCTATATAAATATGGCGAAACTGACGATAGAGATCGTGCCACTGCTATGAAAATGCTTGGTTATTATTATACTCAGCAAATGAATAGTGTACTTGGGCAGCTTATTTGGTCAGATTCGGATAATGGTTATGCGCCCATCGATCCTAACTCCTCGGCTTTTACGCTTAGCATAACACCTTTTCCGGAAACCGACTTGACCACCGCTCGAACTATGGCTAGAGATATGTTTAATGAAGCTGCTCAGATGACTGGCCCTTGGACTATTACAGTAGACATAGATGATTCTTGGGCTGGAGGTGCAGCTACAGCTACTATCACCCTTAGATCGTCGACTGGAGCAGCCATACCTAACGCTACCGTAAATCTTACCTACACCAACGCTACCGGTCCAGCAACCGTTACTACCAACGCTTCTGGTAATGCTTCAATAACCCTAACTCCTAATGATGAGCTATCTGCCTTTTCTGTTCAAGCTAGAACTAGTGCTCCAGGCGTACATAGAGAGTTTCGGGGCGCCCCATCAACTCAAAGAACAGCAGTTCGTGGTGTAGCCACCACTGTGAATGATACAGATAGCCATAACGGATTATCTTCAGATCCTCAAATCACCACCAATGCCTCAACCTCTCAATTATTTACAGGTGGATCAATTACCGATTCTGTAACATTGAGTGGCGTAGATAGCGGCCTAGAAGGAACTATAAATGTCGCTGCTTATGGGCCATATGACAGTATAGAAGATATTACCGCAGAAGCTTGTTCAGCCGATGATCGGGTTTGGACTTCAAGCGAGATAACTACGAACGGAAGTGGTACCTTCACGACCAACGCTTTCACTCCGACCAAGTCCGGGTATTATACCTTTAAGGCTGTATGGGAGGGCCAAGGCGGTCCAGCTACGCATCCTTGCGGTCAAAATACCGAAACCTTTCAAGTTTATGAGCCTACGCTCGCAACTCAGGCTTCTGATAAGGTTATAGCTATCGGCGGCACAATTACCGACACGGTTACACTAAGCGGTGTTCCTGATGATGTAACTGGTAAAATAACTGTTAATTTGTATGGTCCTAAAGAAGATGACGATAAATATGTATGTAGTCAAGGAACCTTTGTAGATCAGAAAGTTATAGAAACTAAAGGTGGTGGCGAGTTTGTCACCCCTGACTTTAAGGTTGATAAGCTTGGGGAATATACTTTTGTTGCAACTTGGAAAGCTGATGACTACGACATCTCCGTTTCCCATAATTGCGGTATGGAAACAGAAAGTTTTGCAGTCACAACCAACGGCCTATTGGGTACTCCAGATACGCCAGAAGTTCCAGATACAGGCTTTATGGAAGTGGTTAACTCTCTTGGTTTAGTCGGTACTTCGGTTGTTGCCTGCGGTTTAGTTCTATCTAGTAGTATGGCTTACGGCTGGATTAGACGCAGAGGATAAAAGTTTTTAAACAATTTGTTGTTTGTTTTTTGGGAAACAATCAAATACAATTAAATTACAATAACAACTTAAGCTATATTAAGGAGAGCTTATGGATAGTAAAGGTATTGTAGAAACTATGAAAGATTCATTTTTGGATCTAGTAGACGGTGCAATTGAGTTTTTACCAAAACTTTTAGTAGCAATTTTGCTGCTGTTGGTTGGTATGTTGATTGCTCGATTGGTTAGTAAACTAATCGGTAAAGCAGTTGACCTTTTTGAAAATAGTAAACCAGTTAAGAAGACGCTTCAAAGTGTTGGAGTTAAATCTATCGATATTGATGGAATTGTCTCTTTGTTCATCCGCTGGTCAATAATCTTGGTCTTTTTAAGCGCTGCGATTGACGTTTTGGAGCTCCGAGCTTTGTCGGACACCTTTAACTCGCTAGTTGCCTTTGTGCCAAATATTTTGGCTGCCGTGGCCGTAGCTGGATTGACTTTGTTTGCAGCTAACGCAATTTATGACATTGTGTTGGCATCAGCAAAGAAAGCTCACATCACCGCTCATCGTGCTTTAGCAAATATTTCGCGCGTTGTTGTGCTGATTTTCGGCTTACCGCTAGCTGCTTCTCAGTTGGGAATGGACCTAACAATTATCACTGATAACTTAACAGTTATTGTAGCTGGTATTATGTTAGCGTTTGGTTTATCTTTTGGCCTTGGCGGGCAAAAGATTGCCGCAAAAATAGTTGAAGATATGTATAAAAACTGGAAAAAATAATTAGTTTTTAAACTTCGAACTTAATATAAAAGCTCCAGGTTGCACCTCTGGAGCTTTTTGATTTATGGCTTAATTGTTGATTAATTTTTCAATAATAATTTTATTGGCCTGGTGCCAACCCTGCAGGCTGCCACACTCCATATAAATTCCTTGAGTTGTGCCAACGGCAATTGGATTTTTATTCTTAACGTAGGCGTTAATGACATCTGTAATTTCAAATTCCCCGCGAATTGGGTTGACGGGCAGTTGATTGGCGAGCTCAAAAATAGTTTTATCAAACAGATAAAAACTAGAATTATTTAAATTGCTAGGTGCCTCCTCAATACTTGGTTTTTCAAAAATTTTTACAAAATTACCCTGCTGATCTTTCTGAATGATCCCGAATTTAGAAACATCTTCTTTGGGGACGGGATTGCCAAATAATGCCGCAGAAAGGCCTTTTTGCTTAGCTAATTTGATCAAATCAGCAGCATTTGAACCGCCGTCTTCGCGGTAGAAAAATTGGTCGCCCATAACTACTATCGCAGATTCATCTTTGTCGATATGGTCGTTCATAATCGCCACCGGAATGCTGGTGCCATACCGGCCATCGCTGGGTTGGACAATGAAATGAAAATTAACGTTTTGTGGTGGCTCAACCAACTCTAACAATTCATCTTTGCCTCGTCGTTTCAAGAAAGAATTCAATCTTTCATTATTGCTGTAATAATTGCGAATCTGGCGACTAGTTTGATCAACTATGAAGTAAATTTCTTGGATCCCGGCCTTGATTAAATCTTCAACAATATAATCAATCACTGGACGATTTCCGACCGGTATCATTGATTTTTCTACAGCTTTGCTGACCGGCAACATTCGTGTTCCAAAACCGGCGGCTGCGATTATAGCTTTGCTAACTTTCATATCAAAAAACTCCTAGTTATTTTTTAAAATCAAAACAATATCAATATGTAAATTATAGCAGTTGGAGGTGACTTTTGAGGTTTAATAGCAACAATTTAATCTATAAAATGTTTCATCGCCGAAGTAGTATAATATTAGTATGAAAAGATTTATAGCTAAAACATCACTTTGGACTTATCGAAACATTTTTAAAAGAATATTATTTTTATTTCCGGCCGATTGGGTTCACTCCAGCATTGTACGCCTTGGCGTGATAGCTCAGTATCTGCCAGGAATTTTACCGCTGATGCGCTGGATGTTCGCCTATCGTGATCGGCGCCTGCAGACTGATCTGGCTGGCCTGAAATTACTTAACCCGGTTGGTTTGAGTGCTGGTTTTGATAAAGAAGTTGCTCTGCCTAAGTTAATGCGCGCCGTTGGGTTTGGTCTGGCCGAGGTTGGGTCAATTACCGCCAAACAATATTCGGGTAATCCCCGCCCTTGGTATTTGCGTTTGCCAAAAACCAAAAGCCTTGTGGTAAATAGTGGTTTGCGCTCCTCGGGGGTTCAAAAAATTGCCGATAAGGTTGATCACAAAAAACTCCACAAACTTCAAGATTTTGTAATCAATACTTCGGTGGCTAAAACCAACCATTCTGGTCAGGAGAGCCTACAAGAAGGTGTTCAAGATTATTTAACAACTTTGCAGCGTTTAGAAAAATCAGATTGGCCGAGCTTCTACACAATCAATATTTCTTGCCCGAATACAATGGCTGGCGAGCCCTTTAACCAGCCCAAAAATTTGCAAAAATTGCTGAAAGGTATTGATGATTTAAACTTAAAACGCCCGGTTTTCTTAAAATTGCCAATTGATTTGAGTTGGCCAAAAACCAAACAATTGATAGATGTCGCCGCCAAAAGTAGTGTTGTTGGTTTAACGATCGGCAATTTGGCGAAAGATCGGAAGCTAATCCACCCCGAAGACCACCTTGACCTTAAGCAGCGCGGAAATTTGAGTGGAAAACCTTGTTTTCAAGCTAGTAACCAATTGATTCAGAAAACTCGCCAAACTTACAAGGATCGTTTTTTGATTATTGGGGTTGGCGGGATTTTTACGGCTGAAGATGCTTACCGCAAGATTCGCCTCGGTGCCAACGCAGTTGAAATGATTACTGGGCTGGTTTATCAGGGTCCAGCCGTGGTTGGCGAGATTAATCGTGGTTTGGCGGATTTGCTAGAAAAAGATGGATTTAAATCCATTTCTGAAGCTGTTGGGGTAGACGCTTGAGGCACTCTGAATTTAAGTTTTAAGCTTGATTTTTAGTCAATTATAAAATAGAGTATTAACTAAACCATTATGTCAAAAAATACAATTTTACAAGAAGTCTTGCAGCCTATGCAAGAGAATATTCAGCCTCTAGATATGAATGGTCTAAAGGGGCGAATGTTGCGATTGCCAGCCGCTAAAAAGAAGTTTAAAAACCAAGAAATTTTGCTGTTATATGGTAGCCACGCCAGTATTGAGCGAGTTTATGGAATCGCTGAATTTGCTAGTTCTTACGGAAATGTTACGGTTCCAGATTTGCCGGGACTGGGTGGAATGGACTCGCTGGCCAAAAATGGCCAAACTCCAGACATTGATGGTTTGGCGGATTATTTAGCGGCGTTTATAAAGTTACGTTACAAGCGCAAGAAGGTGACGATTTTAGCCATTTCTCTCTCTTTTGCAGCCGTAACTCGAATGCTGCAGCGTTATCCAGACTTGCGCAAAAAAGTTAAATTATTAGTTTCTTTGGCCGGATTTTCTAACAAAAATGATTTTATGATACCTAAAAATCGCCGCCGTTTGTACATCTTAGGGACGAGAATTTTTGACGGTAAAATAATGTCTTGGCTGTATTCAAAGATTGCCCTCCAGCCACTCTTTATTAGGCTAATATATACCAGACTTAGTATTGCTCGAAAGAAACTTGATCATCTCAGTGACGAACAGCGCAAAATTTCCGTGGAGTTTGAAGTTAAGCTATGGAAGGACAACGATGCTCAGACTTATATGACTACTGTCCGCGAGATGTTGACTTTAGACAATTGTCAGGTTAGCGTTCCGATGACTGTTCATCACGTTTCAATTAGCAATGACCAATATTTTGATAAAAATCGTGTTGAACAACACCTTAGAATTATTTTTGATGATTACATTGAACATCAAGCTGATATGCCAAATCACGCCCCGAGTATTTTAGCTGACGCTAAGGAAGCTTCATCTTCAATACCAGAATCTTTACGCAAAGTCTTAGAAAAGGAGGCTTCTAAATAATGAAAATTGCAATTTTTAGTCCATATAATATTTTTAAAGGTGGCGGTGTTCAGGAGCACGTTAATTATCAAGCCGAGCTTCTGCGTAAAAAAGGTCACCACGTAGACATTATTACTCCCCGCCCCCGCCGTCGCCAGCACTCAGAATTACCTAAAAACCATATTTTCTTGGGCACCTCGACACGGATTAGAACGCCTAGCGCAACTAGTGCTGATGTTTCGATTAGCGTCGATAATGAAGCTATCGACGCAGTTTTGGATAATGATTATGACGTTATTCATCTTCACGAACCACTGGTCCCGTTGGCTGCCCGTCAGATTTTAAGTCGCGCGCAGAACACTAAGGCGCTGCTGATTGGGACCTTTCACGCCGCTCTTCCGGGCAATCTTTTAGGTAAACCTTTGGTTAGTACTTACCGTAATTACGCTAAAAGCATTGTTCCTCAGTTGGATGTTGTTACGGCCGTTTCTCCGGCGGCAATTGGTTTTATTGGCGACTACATAAACAGCGACAGCATTAATTACATCCCAAATGGAGTTCAAACTAATTTGTATCGCTATAATGCTGAGCCTAGAGAGGATTCGATTCTATTTTTGGGGCGTCTAGAAAAGCGCAAGGGTGCTCGCTATACCTTGAAAGCCTTTCAGGAGTTACAGAAAAACCGTCCAGATGTTCGTTTAGATATTGCTGGCGATGGACCGCTGCGCAAAAGCCTCCAACAATATGTTCGCGATAACGATATTCAAAATGTCCATTTCCACGGCTTTGTTGAAGAGCAGAAAAAACTAGATTTGCTTTCTAGTTGTGGAGTTTATACTTCTCCAGCACTATATGGCGAAAGTTTCGGGATAGTTCTGGCTGAAGCGATGGCTAGTGGTGCGCCAACCGTTGCTCATCCAAATGATGGCTACAGCTGGGTTTTGAAGGATACTGGGCGGCTTTCGTTAGTCAATTGTAAGGACAGCGCGGCCTATGCAGCGCGCCTACAACTTCTTTTAGAAGATTCAGAGTTGCGCAAAGTTTGGCAATCTTGGGCTAAAAAATACGTCCAACAATTCGACTACTCCAAAGTTGTCGATAAGTATGAAAAACTTTATAAAACAGCGTTGAAAGCGAAGCGCTCCAAGTAGCTAATTATGAAAATAGGGTTGGTAATAGACGACACCTTGGACAAAGTTGATGGCGTTCAAGCTGCGATTTTAGATATTGGTCAAGAATTGGCTCGGCGCGGCCACCAAGTTCATTACTTGACGGCTGAAACTAAACGCCAAGATATCCCTAACGTTCACTCAATGACCAAGTTTATATCCCTGCCCTTTAATGGGAATTCGGTCAGGACGCCACTGCCGGCTTCTCGCCGAAAGATTAAAGCTTTGCTTCAGGAGCAAAAATTCGACGTTTTGCACATCCAGATGCCTTATAGCCCGTTTTTATCTGGGCGGATTGTTAAATATGCCGCCCACAAAACTAAAATTTTTGGGACTTTCCACATTTTGCCCTACGACAAAAAAACGGTTCTTGGCACGAAGCTGCTGGGTTTAATGTTGCGTAAAAATTTGACTAAATTTGACCAATTTTTTGCTGTTTCCCGACCCGCTGAAGTGTTTATGAAGCAGGTTTTTGGCGTTGCTGGAAAAGTTTTGCCCAACCCTGTTAATTATCAGTTTTTTAATTCGGCCAAAGTCGTCA
>PDWI01005372.1_pt1 | contig 16599 bp, 10 predicted proteins | sample 1430891 | NCBI WGS metagenome assembly PDWI01 (sample SAMN01162508, study PRJNA174530) | Oral metagenome, whole genome shotgun sequencing project. | biome: Marine environment; feature: Marine mammal; material: Swab sample of the gingival sulcus; isolation source: swab sample of gingival sulcus...
CAGAGAAACAGAACAATTTGTAATTCAATTGCTTAACAATCTAAAAAAAACAACTTCCATATTTTATATTTCGCACCGCTTACATGTATTAAAGCAATTTGCCGACTTTATTTACATTCTTGAAAATGGCACTATAAGTCATTCAGGTACTCACAACGAGCTTTTAAAGACTGATAATTTTTACAGTTCATATTGGAAAGCCTTTAATTGATTTTCTACCAAATAGGGTTGCTTTATAACCAAGCCGTCCCTTTATCCCACTCCGCGCTGCTGCATTATGGGCTATTGTTGTGCCGTCCTTTTATCCCACAATTCCGTTTGCACTGCATTGTGGGCTAATATTATGCCGTCCCTTTCGGGACTTGGTCGTGCGTAAGCATAATTGCTCATTGCTAATTGATTCGCATTTTCCCACAATTCCGCGCTGCTGCATTGTGGGCTAATGTTGTGCCATCCTTTTATCCCACAATTCCGTTTGCACTGCATTGTGGGCTAATATTATGCCGTCCCATGCGGGACTTGGGCGTGCGTAAGCATAATTGTTCATTACTAATTGCTCATTGTTAATTGATTTCAATTTCCGAAGCAATATAAATAGCCATTTCTTGATGCTACATATATTTTTTTATTCCATACTATTGGAGAGGCTTCAATAGGAATGCCCGTTTTTTTAGCCAATAAAATGAGCTTAAACTTGTTGTTTATCCATTTATATTGAAACAAAAAAATACCGAACGAACTACATGCAATAATTTTATCATCTACTATTATTGGCGACGATATGCCCTGCCCTACTCTATATTTATACAATAATTTGGGCGTTTTATATTGTTGCTTTAAATTTGGCGATGCCACGGTTTTAATTGTATCAATATTCTCATAATCAACAATATATAAATAGCCATCAATTGCCGTAAAAGCAGCGATATTAGGAAGCTTATTGTCTTTATTATAAAAATCGTTGGTGGCAACTGTGCCTACAACGCCTCCCTCCCACTCGGCAAATTTCACATTAGAGGTCGGGAAAAACCATTCCACCGAGTTTGCCTCCGATTTAAACGGGTCTAATTTCATCACGCCGGCTTTGCCCGCAATATACTGACGCTCTAAACTAATCAAAATCTTATCATCGTGGGTGGCAACTGCCGAGCCGTCTATATCGGTGGCAATATAAAAGTTCCAATCAAGGCGTTTAGTTTCCAAATTGTAGGCAATAATGCGAGAACACGCTCCTATAATTATCTTGTTTTTCAATAAAGTTGGCGATGCTTCGGTTACAAAATTCACTCCGTGCAAAAGAATATCGCTATCGTTATACAACTTAAATTCCTTGTAAATTTTAGGTTGAATAATTCCGTCTTTCATTTTTGCAGCAGCACTGTCGGGATTGAAAATAGTGAAAATTCCGTTTTCTAAACCAATATATGCCGTGTCGTTTAGCACCAAAGCCGATGCGTCCACATCGCGACTATAACTGTATGTTTGCCTAACATTCATGCGCCAAAGCTCTTTGCCTGTTGCCAACGAAATGGCTCTAAAACTCGGAATTACCTTGGCATTCCAATCATTTTTAGCTCCGTAGCGGCTGCCTTGTAAAATAACATGCCTATTTTCGACTTTTGTAGCTTGCTTGTTTTCCCAAATTGTGGCAGTACCTTTTATTATGTCGTCAAATTTATATTTCCATACAACTTTTCCGGTGTTGGCATTAATTTTTCGCAAATTATAATCGTATGCTCCTTGTATTATATACGGAATTTCATTTTCGATAACCAACAAGGGTTGCCCTGTCCAGCCGGCACCCGACCATACACGAGGTACTTCATTTACGACACTCACACCACTGCCAAGTTTCAATTTCCACTTAATATTTAATCGCGAGGGCGGATTTGAACCGTAATAATTACGCTGTTCGTTGCCTCTAAATGTTTTTACAATGAGTTGCACACTATCATTTTGTGCAAAATTAAAATTTACTATACAAAATATCAGCAGAATACTTAGAAATGTTCTCACGGGAATTGATTTGAAATTAAGAATTTTTAAACGTCAGCTCTAAATTGGCGTTGATTATAAAACACTGCAAAGCTAAAATTTAAAAACGAATATCCAAAATTAGGGCTTTTCACAAACCACATTGTAATTTGAATTTTCTCAACGCAATTATAACAATAAAAAAGTAGAAACAATACAAATATAATTGTCTCTACTTAAAAAACTTAGAACAAATAAATTATCGTACGCTAATAGAGTACTGTTGATTGATTTTTAATTCTTGCTTAAAAATTCTAACAATGTTTTTTGGTCTAAAATAGACATGTAAGACATATAGTTAAGACCTTGTTCAAGAATATAATTTGTTAATTGCCTTTTAACTACTTCATGAATTTCCTCCGAAGTCCAAGGTTTTTCGATATAACGCTGTATTTTTGCATTGTTTATGGCTTCTATTGTATCTTTATGAGTAGCTTGCCCTGTCAGCAGTATTTTTTTCGACTTTTTAAATCGGCTGTCTTGGTGCATTTTCGATAAAAATTCAACTCCACTCATTTCAGGCATTATATGGTCAGAAATAATAACAGCAACCATATCACCATCATTATCAATCTGCTCAACTATCTCCATTGCTTCAACTGCCGATTCGCATTCTTCAAGATTTACATAATCGCTAAATATTTCTAAATCCTTTGAAAGTGTAGATAAAATTTCGCGTTGATCATCTACATATACAATTGTTAATTTATCCATGATTTTATTTTAAAATGATTTTATTCAATAGTCTGTTAAGTTTATATAAATACCTGATAATAAAAACCTAGCAAAGCACAAACTAAGTTTTATAATATATTATTTATCAAGGCATTGTCTCGTAATTCGTAATTTGTAATTCGTAATTTGTAATTCGTAATTCGTAATTTAACGAAGTGTTATTTATTCTATTGGTAATTTTATACAAAAAGTAGTTTTCCCCGGCTCGCTTTCAACCTCTATTGTTCCCTTGTTTTGATTTATATGTTTCTGAACAACAGGCAATCCCAGACCTAAGCCAAAAGATAAACCGCCTTTTTTTGTTGTAAAATCAGGTTGAAATATTTTGTCTTTTAAATTGTCCGGTATGCCGGGTCCGTTATCGGTAATCGACACGTGTACGTAATTATTTTCACTTTTCGATTTTATCGTAATCTTAGGATTCGGAGTTTTGGCATGTTTCAAACTTTCGCAAGCATTTTTGATTAAATTAACCCAAACCTGAACCAATTCAGTATCATTAGCCTTAATAATTGGCACTTCTTGTTTATCAAGCACGATTTTTATGCCGGTGCTTATTTTTTTAACCAAAGTTATGGCACTTTTCAACGTTGAATTTATATCAACATCCATTTGTTCGCGGTCAGATATTCCAAGCGATTTAACCGATGCTATAACATTTGAAGCATGTTTTGATGCCAAAAGCATATCGTGTATGGCAACCCCAATTTCCCAAAAATGGTGCATTTGTTCCACCAGCTCGTCTATCTGTTTGTCGGTTTTTAAAGATTTAATATTTTCCTCATTAAAACCTATTCGAGCAAGTTTTTTGGCTGTTGCCATTGGTACATTTAACTTTTTTTCTATTAACTGCCTCTTCTTTCTAACCTCCATGCTCGACAGATATTGCCCTTTTTCGTATCCTTTTTCAAAAAAAGAAAAAACTTTTGGCTGCTCATGCTTTTTGATATAACTGTAAACATCTTTTGCAAGCCATTCTGAATTGCCCGTAATAATACCTACTGCGTTATTCAACTCGTGAGCTATACCTGCTGCCATTTGCCCCAATGTTGCCAATTTATCTCTGTGTAGATTCTGTATCAAGCAACTTTCTTTCTCTATCATTAATTTTTTAGCAAATACTTGTCGTTCAAATAGTTCATCAACAATTACAGGCAAGAAATCTTCTAAAAATTCGGCAGGTCTCACCTTGTCTTCCTTGTAAGAAAGATATGCAAGCTTGGTGTCTTCTAATGCTTTTACTTCGGCATAAGCATAAAAAGAACGAGAAAAAAAGCTGTGAAATCCTACGAGCATATCCTCGCTTGAACGAAATATTTCGATGGTTTCTCCATCGCCATGCAACAATCCCGCAACTAAACCATCTAATACAAGAAATAGTTTATCGTTTGGTTCATTTTGGTCCATCAAAACCTGACCTTTTTTTAGCGTAACTTGTTGATTAGGAGTGCTAAAATATTTTTCCTTTAAATCAGATATTATTTTTCCCTTCATCTGTTTATAATTGAGAATTGAACAAAGTATTTATTGAATTATACAAAATTAACCAATTTTAATACATAAACCGTAAAAAATGCCAAAATTAAGCCTACCAAACCCACAATTATTCCAACCTTAGCCATTTCTTTTGTTTTTATAAAGCCTGTTCCGTGAGCAAGCGCATTGGGTGGAGTACTAATAGGAAGAACCATTGCAATAGAACATGCAAAAGTTGCAGTTATTACAATAGTGGAAACACCGCCAATTTGCACAATACTTTGAACCGAAGTTCCCAAAGCTGCCAACAATGGCATCAATAAGTTTGCTGTTGCCGTATGAGACATAAAATTTGCCATTAACAATGCGAGCAATGATGCACCTGCAATGATAAATAATGCCGGATAATTGGCAAATGGAATACTTTCTATTAAGTGTAAAATTAATCCGCTTTTTTCCATAGCTAAACCCAAAGCTATTCCGCCAGACACTAACCACAAAACGTCCCAACTGATTTTTTTTAAATCTTCTTTTGTTATAATTCCCGTTGCGCTAAATACTGCAACCGGAATCATTGCAACAACATAGCTATTCATTCCATGTAAAAAGTCTGTTAACCAGAGTAAAATAGTAAATCCAAAGGTGAAATAAACGATTTTTGCCTTTCTATTAGTTAAGGCTTTGGCTTTTATTTCTAAATTTATACTTTTTTCTTTCGAAGGGTAAAATAAATTTAATAAAAACCAACCAAATAGTAATAATACAATAACATAAGGAACACCAAAAGTCATCCATTTTCCGAAACTTATACTATCGGTGCCGGTTAAATATTTCATTGCTATTGCATTAGGAGGTGTACCAATAGGTGTTCCTATACCGCCAACATTAGCCGCAAGTGGTATGCTTAATGCAAATGCTGTTTTGCCTTTGTCGTTGTCGGGAAACAATAATAATACAGGTGCAAGTATTGAAAGCATCATTGCAGTAGTGGCTGTATTACTCATAAACATTGAAAAAAGAGCTGTTATTATCATCAAACCTAACATTACGGTTTTAGGATTAGAACCAAATGGTTTAAGCATTATTTTTGCCAATGTTTGGTCTAATCTAAATTTTGTTGCCGCCATTGCCAGAAAAAATCCGCCTAAAAAGAGCAAAATAATTGGAGATGCAAACGTAGCCATTATATCTTTATAACTTAAAAATGAACCGTAAAGCTCTTGATTTTCATTGTTTCTAAAAAAAATCAGAGATTTATTGGAAATCATAATAAGTTCAATTACAATGATTAATACCGAAGTTGCATAAATTGGTATAGGCTCTAATATCCAAAACAGTGTTGCAAATACAAAAAGTGAAATCACTCTTTTTTCCACAATTGTCAGTCCTGCTATACCAAAACTCTCAACCGGAATAAACAAAATGGCTATGGGAATTAAAATAGCAATAATTAATTTTAAGTTTTTTGTTACTAAATTTGTACTCATTTTAATGATTTTTGAAAGTTTATGATAAGATTGCTTCATGATGAACTCATTTAAACTTTTCTATTTCTTTAAAAAAGTTTAAATGAATTGTATATTTCCCGAAGTCTGCAAAGGATTGTTTATTTCAAACAAAATAAGCTTGGAAATTATAGATAAGGATACACGAAAAAAAAGGGAATATTTTTCAAAAAAATAGCAATTTAATACATAAAATATTATTAGCTATTACTAAAAAATATAGGTAGGAATAAAAAGTTTTCTCTAACTCTTTTAGAGAAAAACCTGTTAGACTTGTTTAATTACGCGTAAACATTTATCTTTACTTTTGGCAGGTATCCTGACTTACACCACTTTTACAACCCTTCCCATAACACACTGTTACAGTGAGTAAAACAAGTAAAAGCTTTGTGAGGTGCTTACAGTTGCGCGACAGTTCATGTTTTTCACATGATTCCCTTTTAATTAATTTATTTATAAAAAATAAAACTAAACCATAAAGCAGTTTCAAAGAACATAACGCCGCAAAAGTAATAATAAAATATTTTTATCCAATTAAATTTGTAGAATTATTTAAACAATAGGGATTTTTCATAAAACAAAAAAGACTTTTAATCTTTAATTTTTCACCCGTTTTCGAAATAAATTAACCGCTAAAAATGCTAAGAATTTCGCAAACAATGCAAATGGGTAATTTACGCTATTTGCTGTTCAAAAATATTAGCAAAGTGAAATTATTAAGCATATATAAAAAAAGAAGCACTGTATTGTTAATATCTATTATAGTATTTTGAATGTAACATATAATCAAAAAGACGAAAAATATAACCTTAGAGATGGTAAATATGACCTTTGAGGTGAAAAATATGACCTTAGAGATGGTAAATATGACCTTTAAGGTGAAAAATATGACCTTAGAGATGGTAGATATGACCTTTAAGGTGAAAAATATGACCTTAGAGATGGTAAATATGACCTTTGAGGTGAAAAATATGACCTTAAAGGTGATTCGGAAGGTCTAAAAGGTAGTTCGGAAGGTTAAAAATATTATATAGATAGTATCAAAGATAGTTCGGAGAGTTAAAAAGCTTATATAGATTGTCTAATTGGTTTATAGCATCTGCAAAAAATACAGAAATATTATTATAAATAAAATCACAATACAAGAATAATTTAACCATCTGAAAAAAAGACATTTAAACAATTAATGAGTATGATAAAATGTGTTTAAAACAAAAATTTACAATAATTATTTTGCACGTCTGATAATATATGTTATTTTTGGGACGATTTAATATAAAAAATTAGTTAAATATCTAAATTTTTAAATAAATTTACAATATAAACCTTACATTTTTTTTAGGCTATAAAATTGATATGTCTGTTTAATATTTTCAGAAGTTGTTTTTAGTTACCAGAAATACAATACAAAGAATATAACTCACATTTTCAATTATTTACGAAGTAATATAGCACGTTTGTTTAACCCAAATTATATTTTAGAACTTCGTTATGAGCAATCAAATTGCGATAAAAAAATAATTAAAAAAACGAAAGCAGATGGCATTAAGATACATGAAGTATTCATTTATAATGGCACTTATGCTATTAACTTTTTTGCAAAGTGTTGCACAAATGGGCAATCCGCCGATTACAGGATTTGAACCAAAAGTTTATAATGGTTCCTCCGATATAGGATTATTGTATCAAAGCAAAAGAGGATTGTGGTACATGGCAGGTTCGGGGCAATATATTTTAGAATACGACGGTGTGTCGTGGAATAAAATACCTGTTTACTGCAGTACGCCGGATGCAATAATTGAAGATAAAAATGGTAATTTATTTGTTAGCGACCTACATACAATAAGCATAACATTGCTAAAACCCGATAGCAAAACGGGCGATTGGGTGGCTGAAAATGTGGATATAGACATAATCGATTCCGTAGAAAATAAAAATATTTACATTTCGTTTAGAGAAATAGACGGGGAAATATACGCAACCCCCTATAGTTCTAGTAATCATGTAGAAATACCTCTTGTGTATAAATATGACGGTGAAAGATTTAAGGCATTAAAAATATACGCACCTAAAAACCTCACAAACAACCACTTATTAAACAACAAAGGCATAGCTATTTGTCAAGACAATGCTTTTTTATACGACATTAAAACCTTGAAAAAAGAGGCATTAAATATTGATAAATCAGTGCTGGAAAATATATACATGATTGATAAATATTCGCCTGACGATTTTTTTGTGGTAACTTATAACAACGGTATTTGGAAATACAACTTATTAAATCATTCTCTTACTCGTTTTGGTACAAAAAAAGCTAATCAACTATTAAAAGGCGTAAGCCTTTTGAATATAAAACAGCTCAATAATGGAAATTTTGTTGTAAACACAATTGGTTCAGGCTTGTTTATATTCGACCACGAAGGTAGATTTATACGCAATATTACAACTAACGAAGGTTTAAATTCTAATATTACTGTGCGTACATATCAAGATAATCAAAACCAGCTATGGGTGGGGTTGTTTAGCGGAGGAGTTCATCGTTTAGATATAAATGCGCCCGTAGATATTTGGACTGAAAAAAATGGTGTTGAAGGCGGTGCAGTTTCATATATTCTTAAATTTCAGGGAGATTATATTGCAAAAACGGTAACTCATCTTGTGTATTTTGATAAATCTACTAATAGCTGGAAACCGATAAATCAAAATATTCAAGAGGATTATTTATTACTAAAAAAACTAAAACTTGCAGATGGCAAAGAACATCTTTTTATGGGTGCTTATTCCGCGCTTTTTGAAGTTACGAAAGCAAAAAAAACTGACAAGTGGAAACAAGATATTATAAAATTTAACAAAGCTTATGACTACACTATTGGAATTGCCAATCAGCCAAAGCAACCCAATAAGATTTATATGTGGTCGGACACCGAAGTTTATTATTTTTATTACAATAAAGACAGAAAGAAAAAAATAGAACTTAAACAGATAAAATCGCTTGCCGGAAAAAATATTGATTCCGAAAATATTCAAGTTTTTGGAAATTCGCTGTGGACTGTTGAGTTGGGAACATTGAAACCTATCGAATTAGATATGACGACTGATAAAGTTTATACATATCCATTGAAAACAAACCAGTTGGCATATATAGGCGGTAAAGTGCAAATAGTAAATCCCAATCAAGATTCGGTTTTTACAATAACAAAAAATAGACAAATAATATACAATAACGAGTTAAGCCAAATGCTTGCTAATTATTCGGATATTAATGTAATGATAAGACCGGTTGGCAAAAATAATTTGTGTATAACACAAAAAGACCAACATTTTTTTTGTAATTTTTTGCGAAAAGATAAAAATGGCGATTACAAGAGAGATTTTCTAATAGAACAAATTTTAAATAAGTATCAAATTGCGAGGATAGTTACTGACCCTGATAACGAGAATATCGTTTGGGTGGCTACTTCCGAAGGAATTTTAAAATTAGACTTATCGAAAAGTTTAAAAAAGGAAAATCAAAGAAATAATGATTTCGTTTGCTATATTAGGCAGGTCGCTCTAAATTCTGATTCAATTGTTTTTAATGGAAATTTCACTACTTTGAGCAAAACTTCGACCAACGAACAGAAAGAATATGAAATTATACCGCAACAATTGCCCGAACAGGCTTTAAAAATTGAGTATAAAGACAATAATATTAAATTTAAAGTAGCTGCTCCGTATTTTATTGAAGAACAACAAACGAAATACGTCTTTATGCTCGAAGGCTATGATAATAAATGGGTTAAAACCGATAATCCTGAAAAAGAGTACGCCCATTTGTCGGTGGGTAAATATACTTTGAGAGCTAAGGCTATAAATTATTTGAAACAAGAAAGCAAAGAAGCAATATATAGATTTGAAATATTATCGCCTTGGTATCAAACATGGTGGGCTTATACTCTTTATGCTTTTTCATTCTTGGGTTTGGGTTTTTCTATATTTGCGTTATATACACGAAATTTACGCAAAAAGAACGAGTACTTAGAAAAGATGGTAGAGCGACGCACTAAGCAAATATCACATGCAAATATGATATTGCAAGAGCGCAATGATGAAATTATAATGCAGCGAGATTTGCTTGATGAACGCAATAAGGAAATAGATGCACAAAATAAAAATATTTGGGCAAGTATAAATTATGCGGCAAATATACAGACAGCAATATTGCCATTTGAAGAACGAATAAGTAAGTTTATATCAAATTATTTTATACTTTATAAACCGCGCGACATTATAAGTGGCGATTTTTATTGGATAGAAAAAGTAGGAAACAAAATAATAATAGCCATTTCCGACTGTACGGGACATGGTGTGCCGGGTGCTTTTATGTCGATATTAGGAAGCAACGGAATAACTGACACTGTTTTTCAACAAAGAATAATTGAGCCGCATCTTATGCTTGAAAATTTGCATAAATACATCTACACGGCTTTAAAACAAGAAAGCTCGCAAAATAATGATGGAATGGAAATTGCCATTGTGGTGTGGGATACAGAGGAAAATGTATTAGAATTTTCAGGAGCCAGACGACCACTTTACATTGTGCAAAACAATGAAATAACAAGAATTAGAGGCAACGGCATGGGATTGGGAGGTGTTGACCCCCGAAATCAACGAAAATATACCAAGAAAACAATTAAAATTGAAGGTAATACGAGCATTTATATGGCATCAGACGGTTTTCAAGACCAAATAGGAGGCAAAGAAAGAAGAAAGTTTATGGGAAGTAGATTTCAAGAACTATTATTCGAGGTATCAACTTTACCGGTTAAATTACAAAAAGAGCTTTTGGACAAACGGCTGGAAGAATGGAAAGATGGAGAAATGCAAATTGATGATATTTTGGTTTTTGGAATGCAAATTAATAATTAAAAAAAATGAGAATAGATATAATTACGGTATTACCTGAACTGTTGGCAAGTCCTTTTGAACACTCTATTTTGAAACGGGCAAAGGATAAAAAATTGGCAGAAATAGAAATTCACAATTTGCGAGATTATTCAACCAATAAACACCGCAAAGTAGATGATTACGCATTCAGCGGAGGCGCAGGCATGGTTTTGCAGATAGAGCCAATTGACAATGCTATAAATCATTTAAAATCGCAGCGAAACTACGACGAAATAATATACACTTCGCCCGATGGCGAATTGTTTAATCAGCAGGTAGCCAACAATTTATCCACTTTTGAGAATATAATAATTTTGTGTGGACACTACAAAGGCATCGACCACCGTGTGCGCGAGCATCTCATAACACGAGAAATTTCTATTGGCGATTTTGTAATGACAGGCGGCGAATTGGCAGCAGCCGTTATTGCCGACAGTGTTGTTCGGCTTTTGCCCGGCGTTTTGTCAGACGAAACATCGGCATTGAGCGATTCTTTTCAAGATAATTTGCTTGCTCCGCCCGTTTATACTCGTCCGGCAGACTACAAAGGAATGAAAGTGCCCGATATTTTGCTATCGGGAAACACCAAAGAAATTGAAAAATGGCAATTGGAACAGTCGATTGCCAGAACCCAAGAACTTAGACCGGAATTGTATGATAAATTGTAGAATTTATTGCATAAGACACTGTTTTAAAGCTCAAAATTATTGTTTTTTCGCCTTTTTGTTGTGGCAAACCATATTGTCAAAATAATTATTGCAAATATTAAAATAAAAGTTGCAGTATATTGAACAATTCCTTTGGGCGTATTGTCGAAATATAATTCGATATTATAGTCGCCCGGCGTTAATGCTATTCCGCTGAAACCGATATTGCATGTTTGCAATTTTTTATCAACACCATTGATTTTCAACTTCCAATTATCATTTTTTAATATTGAAAAATACAATAATTTAGGTTGCTTTAATGAAATTTTACCTGCAAAATTATCTTGTTTCCAATTCTTAATTGCCAAAGTGTCTTGCATTAGTCGATTGCGCCATTGTGTAACACTGTCGGTTGATAAACTATTGTAAACTAACGGGTTAATATTATGATGTTGCAATATAGATTTATCGGCAATGCTATCATTTAAAACAACAGCTTGCAATAAAACAGCATCTTTGGCAATATTTGTGAGCGAGTCGAACTCTGAGCGTTTTATATATTTATCATAAGTAAAACCAATAGGCAAATACAGTGTATTTTTCAATATTTTAACATCATTAAACTCTTTAATTGGCGTGTATCCAAATCGCAGAAAAGAGGGTTCTTTGCTTTTACTCAAATGGTATTTTACATTTGCAGTAATTTGCAACAATGGTTTGCCTCTCAATCCTCGCGACCAACGCACCGATGCTTCGTTGTGTTTGTTGGCAATTCCCATCGCCATAATGAAATCAATGTAAGCCTTATCTTGAAAAGAAGAATATGAGCTTGTGCCAAAATATCCTTGAATTTCAGAATCATTCAAACTTCCATGTACGGCATTGCCGCTCTGATAATCTTTTTCGGTTCGATAAAATGATTTATCAATTGATTTTAAATATTTTACAGCTTCAACAGTGTAGTCGTTATATCCTGTTTTCGACTTAAATTCAACAGTAGTAACTGCTTGTTGATTATCAATTGTGGTACTCGCCATATATATCAATTCGATGCCTACCACCAACAATAAAACCAACATCAAGCCCGATTGATAGTTTTTTAAATAGTGTATGGCAGCTAATAATATTCCATAAATAACTATAAATAAAGCTGTTATAATTATAATATTTTCTTTAATCGGAGATGTTATTAAAGAAAGTTCCTGCAACCTTTCGGAACTAAACCAATTGAAAAATAATATAAATATTAATGTAAATATACTTGCTATTAAAACCGGAATATTAATTTTTTGAATATTATCAAATGCCCGCAAGGCTATAAATAATAGAGTGAAAGGCAAAAACAAGGAAAATGAACGGTAATAATCACCAAAAAACAAGAAATATGCACGTCTGAAATAAGGGAAAATCACAGGAAATATCCAAAATAAAATAACAACGATATAAGTAATTTTACGCCTTCTGTTTACCGTTGCAATTGCCTGAGGTACAAGTATTAACGTAAGCAATCCGATGTAAAACATTGGAGCTTCGTAGTAATTTGCATATCCTTTAAAATCGGATATTAAATATCGTTTTCCTTGTATAATTTGCGGGTTTATACTGCCCGTTCCCAGCAAATCGTTACCGAAAAAGCGTAAAACAGCAGTTATATTATGCAAAAAATTGCCGGTTGTCCAAACGCTAATTTCTTGCATTTGAGCTACTTTGCTAATATCGCCCGACACTCGCGGTAGGTTAAGCATTCTTATCACTTCGTTATAAATTGCGGGTATTCTAACCACCAAGCCCAACAATGTGAAACCGCCCACAATTCCAACATATTTTGCAAACCCTTTCACACTGAAAGTCCTTTCGTCAAAATAGCGAAAAATTACATACACTGTGAGGAAAACAGCGTTGATATAAAAAAAGCCAACACTGCCGATGTAGGCAATCATTATGGGAAATAAAAACCAAATTTTGCGCATAAACATTAGCTCAAAAGCTATCAAAATCCATAAAATACCCACTACCTGACCGACATGATGCACCCATATACTTCCAATAATTACGTAACCTGAAAATGTCATTAATAAACTTCCTATGATGGCGTTAAATTTTTTGACATTAACGAGTCGCATATAAAAATAAAACAAGATAGCAACGTAGATTATCTTTTCTAACTGCCTGATAAAGTACATGTAATGAGCATTTTCTGCATTAGCCAACCAACTCCAAAATTGTAAAGGAGAAAATACAAAACTTATAAATAATGATATAAAATCTGGTGTTGAACCGGTACCTCTCCCCATTCCGGAGGTGAAAATATAAGACAATTCGGTGCCTTTATTGGCAAGTGATTGGTAAAAACTCGGAAAAAATGTGGTGATACTATCACTGGCTATGCCTTTAAACAAAAAAACTTTTTTTAGTGTAATGAAATCGCCAAAAACAGAGAACAAAATTATTGAAAACAACACAAACATTATTGCAAAAGAATATTTTTCCACAAATTGCATAATTCTTTGTGTCTTGTCAATTTTTATATCAACTTTTGACTTTTTTTCAATATTCTTATTCTTATTTTTATCTTTTCGTTCTAATTTATTTTGCTTAGAAATTTTTCCCATTTTCAAAAACTCTTAATTTCGACAAATTTATACTCTAATTTGCATCTTAAAAACTAAATAAATTTGGTAAATAATTATGAATTTCACTAATAAATAAAAAAAATACTCAAAAATTATCAAAAACATGCTCGATATCTAAAATAGATACACCCTTGATTATCAATATATTAGGATTGCAACATTTTGTATAATTCTAATTTTTAACATTTTTTAATATTTATTAGTATCTATTAACTCAATCTCAATATACTTTTGTATCGTGAAAGAGCAATAAAAATTTTTTTTCATAATAAAGTTTAAGGTTAATATTTTGAAAAAGGCGGTTTAATTACCGCCTTTTTTATTTTTTCACAAATCGGTATATCAGAATATATTTTAAATGTATAACATACTAATTAACAATATCTTAATGTTTAGTTATTTTATAAAATTATGACTTTTAACATTTTTTAATATTTATTAGTATCTATTAACTCAATCTTGATATACTTTTGTACCGTGAAAGAGCAATAATTTTTTTTCATAATAAAGTTTAAGGTTAATAATTTGAAAATAGGCGGTTTAATCACCGCCTTTTTTATTTTTACAAATCTATAAATTTAGAAGAACTGTGCAACTTTACGTAAATTCTTCACCACCAGAGTTTTAACACCTCCAACGCCTAACCTTCTTATTATATCTAAATCTTCCTTAGATTTATTAACTATGTTTTTTATATTCCTATTACTTGTGCCTCCTACTTGCATTTTCACTAATACTTCGTTGATATACGAACAGGAAATATTATGTTTGTGTAAAAATCGCAACATCAATTCATAATCCGAAGCTATTTGATAATCAGTATTATACAGCCCAAACTTCAAATAACACTCTCTCTTGACAAAAAAAGTAGGGTGAGGCGGCATCCAACCTTTTGCAAAACTTGCCTTTGTATAATTTCCGGCTTTCCACTTTCGGATAATGCGATTATTATTTTTTCTTGAAACATACTGTAAATCAGCATATACCGCTTGACAATTGTCGTTAGCAAATTTTTGCACCACAGTTTCTACAACATTATTTTGTGCATAAAAATCGTCAGAATGCAAAAATCCGATTATATCCCCCGAAGCCAATTTTATCCCCTTATTCATGGCATCAAAAATACCATTGTCTGGCTCGGAAATTATGCGCGCAATATCATCTACATAAGATTTGGCAATGTCCAAAGTGTTGTCGGTTGAGCAATTATCTACTATTATATATTCAATATCGCCGTAATTTTGATTTATTACCGACTTAATACAAGTTTCTAAACTCGCCTCCGAATTTTTGGTTGCCGTAATAATAGAAATACGCATGATTTTCGTGTTAAATTGGTTCTAAGTTGTTATTTCGCCGGCGATACTACTGTTTAAATACAATTTAATTTCTTCTGCGCTCAATTTTTGCCCTAAAAGAAACATTAATTTAGTAACAGCAGCTTCGGTTGTCATGTCGCCGCCGCTTATTATGCCAATTTTATTGAGTTCAGCACCTGTTTTGTACAAACCCATTTTCACACCACCGGCACTACATTGCGTAATATTCAAAACTATTTTGCCACTATCTACCGCCTCTTTCAGCAACGACAAAAACCACTCGGAAGTGGGAGCATTGCCCGAACCAAAAGTTTCTAAAATAATAGCTTTTACATTTTTTGCATTGATTATTGATGACATTACATCTTTGTTCATTCCCGGAAAAATTTTCAAAACTACGATATTGTCATCTAAATTGGTGTGAACTTTTAATATTCGCTGTTGTTTTTGGTAGTTTATTGCCTCAAAATTATAAACTATATTTATTCCGGCTTGTGCCAATGGCGGATAATTTGGCGACTCGAAAGCATCAAAATGTTTGGCATTATATTTTCGCGTGCGATTTCCTCTATACAATTTTGTTTCAAAATAGATACACACTTCCGGCACAATGGGCTTTCCATCTTTTTGAGCAGCAGCAATTTCTATGGCGGTTATTATATTTTCTTTGCCATCGGTGCGCAAAGTTTCAAGTGGCAATTGCGACCCTGTAAAAATAACGGGTTTATACAGATTTTCTAACATAAAACTAAGTGCCGATGCCGAATACGCCATAGTATCGGTGCCATGCAAAATTACAAAACCATCGTATTTATGATGATTTTTCTTTATAATATTGGCTAATTTTATCCAAATAGCCGGCGTAATATCCGACGAGTCTATGGGTTTATCAAACGAGATATTGTCTATTTGATAACCAAATTGTTTTAACGATGGAATTTTGGTAATTAATTGCTCAAAATTCAAAGGGTGTAATGCGCCTGTTTCGGGGTCGCTTATCATTCCTATTGTTCCGCCGGTGTATATTATTAATATTTTCACTATTTTATATTTTTTTAATCGTAAAATCTACCATTTAGTATCATCATAATCAACCAAATAAGTTGTAATTTCTACATTCTTAATAATTTCTTTTTGCTCTTTTACCGTTTTGGGATACCTTATATTATTGGGACAATAAACCAAATAAACGCCTTTTGTTTGCCCTAAACTTCTACAATAATATGCAAGCTGTTCTTTGCCATCGGTAAATTGCTTGGGAGCATAATAAATTTTTGTTTCGATAAGATATTCCCTATTCTCAATATTTATTATCATATCACTT
>PDWI01005483.1_pt1 | contig 16599 bp, 13 predicted proteins | sample 1430891 | NCBI WGS metagenome assembly PDWI01 (sample SAMN01162508, study PRJNA174530) | Oral metagenome, whole genome shotgun sequencing project. | biome: Marine environment; feature: Marine mammal; material: Swab sample of the gingival sulcus; isolation source: swab sample of gingival sulcus...
ATTTTTTTGATTTCGTCATTATCAATTGTTTTCAAAATTTCTTCTTCAGAATTCTGCTTCTTTGTTTTTTTTAATTCTTTTGCAAACTCTTCTGATTTAATTACCGTGCAACTGCTTACTTTTGCATACTGCATAACGGAATAATCCGAACTTACAACTGTTATAAGTTTTGGATTTTTCGAGTTATCTATTTCTTTTTTGATTTTACTATCAGCCAAAGAATTATTGGAGTAATAAATTCTTAATTTAGCAGTTGGAATTGCATCACCTTGGAATCCATCAAAGTGAAGTGATACTTCAACCTTTTTATCCGAAAAGTATTGATCCAATTTTCTTGCAAGTTTTACTCTGGAAAGCTGCTTTTCTTTTTGCTGCAATTTCCAAAGCTCACTAATTTTTCCGATTAAATTATTTCCGTCTATGATATATTTTTTTTGCATCGTTTCGTTTTTGTAATACGAATTTTCAGGTTTGTGTTTTAGTATAAACTCAAATGACAAATCTTATTAAGATAAATAATCTGAGTTACATTTTATCTTACCAACTTTTTATATTTAATTCTATGTGGAATATCTGCAGCCGAGCCAAGTCGCTCTCTTTTATTTTTTTCGTAATCGGAGAAATTGCCTTCATACCAAATCACTTGACTGTTACCTTCAAATGCCAAAATATGTGTGCAAATTCTATCAAGGAACCATCTATCGTGACTGATTACAACCGAGCAGCCTGCAAAGTTCAAAAGTCCTTCTTCCAAAGCTCGCATTGTGTTTACATCCAAATCGTTGGTAGGCTCATCAAGTAAAATTACATTTGCACCTTCTTTTAATATTTTTGCAAGATGAACTCTGTTTCTTTCGCCGCCGGAAAGTACTCCTACTTTTTTCTGTTGATCACCACCGGCAAAATTGAATTGCCCGACATAGGCACGAGAATTTATTTCACGCTTTCCGAGATTTAAAATATCTGCTCCTTCAGAAATTGTTTCCCAAACTGTTTTATCGGGATTTAAAATATCTCGCGATTGATCAACATAAGCAAGTTTAACAGTTTCACCAATTTTAAATGTTCCGTTATCGGCTTTTTCTTTTCCTACAATCATTTTAAACAATGTTGTTTTACCTGCACCGTTTGGACCGATTACTCCAACAATTCCTCCCGGCGGCAAAGCAAAATTGAGATTCTCAAAAAGTAACTTTTCACCATAGGCTTTTGAAACATTTTCTGCTTCAATAACAATGTTACCAAGTCGAGGTCCGGCAGGGATATAAATTTCTATATCTTTTTGAATTGCATCTTTTTCTTCTTTCAACATATTTTCGTAAGATGTAATTCTGGCTTTAGATTTTGCTTGTCTTCCGCGCGGCGACATTTTAATCCATTCTAATTCCCGCTGAAGTGTTTTTTGTCTGTCGCTTTCTTTTTTCTCTTCTTGTTTTAATCTTTCTTGCTTTTGTTCTAACCAAGACGAATAATTACCTTTCCAGGGAATTCCTTCGCCTCTATCCAATTCTAAAATCCATCCTGCAACATTATCGAGAAAGTAACGGTCGTGAGTTACAGCAATTACAGTTCCTTTGTATCGATTTAATTCAGCTTCCAACCAAAGCACGGTTTCAGCATCAAGATGGTTTGTAGGTTCATCAAGTAAAAGAATATCGGGTTTTTGTAAAAGTAATCGGCATAGTGCCACTCTTCTTTTTTCACCACCCGAAATTACTTTAACCAAAGTATCTGCAGGAGGACAACCGAGAGCATCCATTGCCATTTCCAATCGTGAATCTAAATCCCAAGCATCTAGCGAATCAAGTTTATCTTGGACTTTGGCTTGTCTATCCAAAAGAGCTGTCATCTCATCATCTTCCATCGGTTCAGCAAACTTTGCATTTATTTCATCGAATTCTTTTAATGTATCAACAATCTCTTGAACACCTTCCTCAACTATTTCTTTTACAGTTTTGGTTTCATCTAATTGAGGCTCTTGTTCCAAATATCCGATTGTATAACCGGGCGAGACTGTTGTTTCTCCATTAAACTCTTTATCAACTCCGGCAAGAATTTTCAGAAGCGAACTTTTACCCGAACCATTTAAACCGAGCACACCAATTTTGGCTCCGTAAAAATATGAGAGATAAATATTTTTAAGAATAGGTTTCTTATCGTAATATTTTGAAACTCCAATCATTGAATAAATTACTTTTTTATCATCGACACTCATTGTTGCTCCGTCTTAAATTCTTGTTATTTGTTTTACTTGTTCTAAAAAATTGGGATTAGAAATATTAACGCATTCAAACTGCTTTACCGTTCCTCCCTGTTCAAGCAGGAACGATAAAATTGTAAAAGTCATAGCAATTCTATGATCATCAAAACTTTCAAATGTTGCTTTTACATTATTTGGGCTGCCACTTATTTGGAAACCGTCTTCAAATTCCATTACATTTAAATTTAATAATTTTAAGTTTTTACAAACTGATTTTATTCTATCACTCTCTTTAACTCTTAATTCCTTAGCATTTCTTATAATAAAATCACCTTCAGCAAAAATTCCGGCTATTGCAAGAATCGGGATTTCATCAATAATATTAGGAATAATTTCTGACGTAATAGAAATATTTTTTAGTTTTGAACTTTTTACAATTAATGTTCCTCTTGCCTCACCGTTGATTTCTTTAACATTATCATATTCAAAATTTGCTCCCATTTCTTTCAGTACTTTCAAAATTCCTGTACGTGATTCATTTAACGAAACATTCGGTAAAATCAACTCTGAATCTTTTACTAGCAAAGTTAACACAATAAAGAAAGCTGCTGTCGAAATATCTGAAGGTATAATATATTTATCTGGTTTAGGAAAATTTTTCTTTGATGAATAAATTTTTCTCGCACCATCTTTCTCTTCAATTTTTAAGTTCAGCATTTTCTCAGTATGATTTCTACTTTTTTTAGTTTCAATCACACAGGTTTCGTCATCCAGAAATAATCCTGCAAGAAGAACTGCACTTTTAATTTGTGCACTTGCAATTGGCAGTTTATATTCTATTGATTTTAGTTTATTATTCGGAAATATTTTTAAAGGAAGAAAACCATTCTTACTTTCAATTTTTGCTCCCATCAAACTCAATGGAGTAATTATTCTTTCCATTGGGCGTTTACTTAAAGAAGCATCACCTGTTAAGACTGTCGGAAAATTTTGAGCCGATAAAATTCCGGAAAGTAATCTGGTTGTTGTTCCAGAATTACCGAGATATAAATTTTGTTCAGGCTTTGTCAAACCATTTATTCCCCTTCCGGTAATTTTAATTTTATTACTATCTTCATTTACCTTACAACCGAGTTCTCTGAAAGCATTTATAGTGCTCAAAACATCTTCTGACATTAAGTAATTAGTAATTTCAGATTTACCGTCAGCCAAGCCGGCAAACATAACAGCTCGATGCGATATTGATTTATCGCCCGGGAGTTTAAGTGTTCCTTTAACTTTGCTGATTTGATTGAACTCTTTAATCATTTATTACACCAATTATCAATCAATTCATTAAGTTCGTCTTCAGGCAATTCACTTTTTTCGTACATTTCTTTTAATGCTCTTTGTCTTTGTGCTTCGTACAAAATTACAGCTGTTGCAACAGAAACATTTAAACTTTGAATCATTCCCCGCATAGGAATATAAATCAGTTCATCAACGGCTTCTTGAATTTCTTCAGAAATTCCTCTGTGTTCATTTCCCATAACAATTGCAACTTTTTCGGTAAAATCTAAATCATAAATATTCAATGCATTTTGTGAAATCATAGAACCGTAAACTTTAAACCCTTCTTTTTTTAATGACGTTATACATTTTTCTGTATTATCAAATTTTTTTTGCTCAACCCATTTTTTAGATGAAGCGGATGACACACTGCTCACTCTCGGAAATTTTTCAAAAGTATAGAGTAAATCAACCTGCGGAACACCAACGGCATCGCAAGATCTTAAAATTGCACTCACGTTATGCGAATCATGAATATTTTCCAACACAACTCTTAAAGAGAATTGTCGTGAACTTGCAACTTTTTCAATCTTACTTAATCTTTTTTTAGTTTTAAATTTTCTCACGGAAGGTCTTTTTCAAAAACAAGTTTGTATATTGTTTTATTTTTTTCTTTTCGAGCCTTATCAACTTTTATTTCTGCTTTTTCATCTAAATTATTATAAAACTTTAACAACTCAAGTGATTTACAAATAACTTCATCTTCTTCGTGTGCCCAGCATTCACATCCTTTTATTGAAGGAATTTCTCCTGTAAATCCGTCATCTGTTTTTTCAATAATTAAATCGAGAACCATTTAGTAACCTTTAGCAACCGATTTGCTACCAGAAACAATTTTAACGCTTGCACTTGCTCCTATTCTATCTGCACCACTTTTAATCATAGTTTCTGCATCTTCTAAAGTTCTAACTCCACCCGAGGCTTTAACACCGACAGAACTTCCAACTACAAAACGCATTAGAGCTACATCGCCGGCAGTGGCTCCTCCTTTACTAAATCCAGTTGAAGTTTTAACAAAATCAGCTTTTGCATCTTTACTTATTAAACAAGCTTTAACTTTTTCTTCGTCGGTTAGGAGTGCAGTTTCAATAATTACTTTTGTTACAGCACTTTTTCTTTTTGCTGCAAGTACCACTTGATTTATATCATTAAAAACATATTGATTTTCACCAGCTTTCAATTTTCCAATATTTATAACCATATCAATTTCTTGAGCACCGTTATTTAATGCTTCTTCAGCTTCTGCTCTCTTAATAGCTGTTGTTGTTGCTCCAAGAGGAAAACCAATTACAGTACAAACTTTAACTTGCGTTCCTTTTAATAAGTTGCTGCAAAGACTTACATAACTTGGATTAACGCAGACTGAAGCAAAAGTATATTTTTTAGCTTCTTCACAAAGAGTTTTTATTTCTTGTGGTGTAGCATCGGGCTTTAACATTGTATGATCTATCATTCGCGAGAGAGAAAGATCACTTAGCTCATTACCAATTCCTTTACCCGCTGCAATTCTATCGGCTCCGTTTGCAACTATCTGTTTAACTGCTGTAGGTTGATCAATAATATTTCTTTCCCAGCCTTTACAAGTATCTCCTACACAATAAAATTTGTGTAATGCTTTTTCGGTAAGTACTTGATTTACGATTCTATCAATTTTACTTTCATTCATAACAGTTTAATTTTTAATTATAAAATTTTTGAATGCTTTAACTGTGTTACTCATTAACATTGCTATTGTCATTGGTCCAACCCCACCTGGAACAGGTGTAATATAAGAAGCTTTTTTCGAGACTTCTTCAAAATTTACATCGCCGACTAATTTGTATCCTTTTTTAGTATTAGGAGCATCAACACTATTGATACCAACATCAATCACAACCACATCATCTTTCACCATATCCGCAGTAATCAGATTTGCTCTGCCAACCGCTGCAATTAGAATATCCGCTTGCTTGGTATATACAGAAATATCCGGAGCAGCAGAATGACAAATTGTTACAATTGAGTTTGCTCCTTCTTCCTTTTGAACCAACATATTTGCAATTGGTTTGCCCACAATATTACTTCTGCCAACAACAACAACATGTTTGCTTTTGGTTTCAATTTTATATCGTTTCAACAATTCCATAACCCCGTAAGGCGTACAAGATTTAAAGGTATCTGTACCAATTACAAGTTTGCCAATACTCGTTGGATGAAAACCATCTACGTCTTTCTCGGGAGAAATAGCTTCTATAACTTTATCTTCATCAATGTGTTTTGGCAACGGAAGCTGAACGAGAATTCCGTGTATGTCCGAATCGTTATTATATTTATCAATTAACTTTAACAATTCATCTTCACTAATTTCAGTAGAAAGTCTTTCTTGTTTAGAAAGAATTCCTATTTGGGAACACGTTTTAATTTTTGAATTTACATAAACTTGGGAAGCAGGGTCTTCACCGACAAGTATTGTTACAAGTCCGGGAACTTTCCCTACTTTAGTTTTTAACTCAGTAACTTCTTGCTTAAGTTCTTCTTTAATCGTTTGTGCTGTTAATTTACCATCAATTATTTGCATTGTTATATATTGTTTAATTGCTAAATTAATAATTGGTTAAATGAATCCTCATAATTTTTGCAAAAAATTAAATTTAGTCGGTAACAATTATTTAATAATCTTCTTCCGCTTAAAATTAATTCTACATTATTTTCTCTAACAGAATTTTTTTCTTCAAAAGAATCTTTATATAGAAAGAAAAAAAATTTATGAGTTTCATTTTTTTTCTAAATTAAAATTATAATTTTCTACTAAGTAATTTAATAAATTTTTATCTTCCAAAATCTCTTTTTCGAAAGGATTAGAATTTTGCCATCCTAATTTTCCGGTTTCTCTAAATCTTTCTAAACGTCTAATAGCTATTTCACAATAAATAGGTTCAATATCAATGGAAACAGATTTCCTATTTAATTTTTCGGCAGCTAATATTGTTGTACCCGAATGAGCAAAGAAATCAATTACCAAATCGTTTTCATTGCTAGAAACTTTAATTATTCTTTCGACAGCTTTAATTGGTTTCTGAACAAAACAACCGTTTACATTTTCTTCTCTTAAATGAAATACCTGCTGAATATCTATCCAAACATTTCCTGCACGAATTTTATCTGACTTACTGCGTTCAAGATTTTCCGTACGTGCTCCGCCAACTTCTTTGTAATACCCTTTAACTGCTTTAGGAATATCTGTATAAACCGCCGAAGTATTAAAGACCGGATTTCCTTTTGTATAGTAAAGTAATTCCTGACGAACAGACATCCAATTTTTTTGAGTTCCATAACCTCTTTGGTTTCGCATTGTTATAAAACTTTTAGATTTGAATCCCGTATCTTTCATCATCAGAATAAAATCTGGGAACGGCTCGAAATTACTTTTTTGATTAGCCCCTAACCATATATAAATACTTGAGTTATCACTCATAACTTCATAAGATAAATCGATCCATTTCTTACTCCATTCTACAAATTTTTTTGAAGAATATTTTTGAAATGCAATCATGTTATAAGGTGGATCGTGTACGGCAAGTGTAGGGTTTTCAGTTTCTATAATTTTAAAAACATTCTTACTTTCAGAGGAATCGAAACAACCTATTTTATGTTTACCGTGAGTATCAATCCAAATTTCTCCCGAGTTTATTCTACAATATTTTAAAAGAAGTTTTTTTAATTCAGGATCTTTATCAATTCGTGGTAATGGAAAGTTTTTCATTCAACGGTAATACTCTTTTCAAATTCAGGAATAATTATTCTTTCTATCTCAACTGTTTTACATGTTTTAATATCTATTTTGGCAAAAATACCGCAAAGACGATTATTATCCGTAGCTGTTTGATATTTTTGAGGAGTTTGATATAAAAATCTGTTAATGGCAGCATCAGTCTTCATACCGATAACGGAATTATATGGTCCAGTCATCCCTGAATCTGTAATATATCCCATTCCTTTGGGAAAAATTCTTTCATCTGCTGTTTGAATGTGTGTATGAGTTCCAATAAATAAACTTACATCTCCATCAACAAAATTTGCAAGAGCTAATTTTTCCGCAGTTGCTTCTGCATGAAAGTCAACAATAATAATTTTAGTTTCTTGTTGAATTTTCTTTATTGCCCATTCAGCTGTTCTAAAAGGACAATCAATTGCTTGCATATAGGTTCTGCCTTGCAAGTTAAGAACTGCAACCTTTGCTTTTTTGGTATCAATAATTGCATAACCGTTTCCATAAGTTCCTTTAGGATAATTTAGAGGTCGTAAAACTCTGTTATCACTTTTTAAGTAATCCTGTGCTTGGCGTTTATCCCAAGTGTGATTACCCCCTGTTAAAACATGTGCTCCGAGATTAAACAGAACTTTTCCTTCTTTCTCAGTACAACCTTTACCATCGGCAGAATTTTCGGCGTTTACAATTATTAAATCGACCCTATATTTTTTTTCTAAACTTGGTAACCATGTTGTAACCATATCCATTCCGGGTTTGCCAACAACATCACCAATAAATAATACATTTAGATTCATTTTACTACTTTTGGAGCATGTATGCTCCCGTTTTATTTTCTTAAATTAATATCAGCAAGTGCGTGTAATTTATATTCTCTGATTTTTTCGTTTAAATTTTGACTTAGCTCTCTTTTCTTTAACTCAATTTCTTCTTTTGATATTTCCTCAATATCACTTTCAGAGGCTATTCTATATGCTTCTTTTTCAACTTCGTAATCTAAAAGTACACGTAAAAGCGCGTTATTATCAATCAACTGCTGCAATACCACTCGATGATATTCACCAATATTTTCAAATTCTAATGGAATATTATCAGCCATTTTATATCCTTAAATAATTTTTTAATTTTAACACATATTGTAATAAAAACAATTACATTACCATACTAAATAAAATAGTTTATATTCATTGCATAATTTTTTCTTATTCAAAAAAAAATTATGATGAAGAACATACTAAAAAAGGGTTCAAGCCTTAGCTCCAAACCCTTTTATTTTATATAATTAAATCATTATTATAAAGTAACTATCTAGATAATTTTCTTGGAAACTTTCAATCTGTTTATAGCTCTTTTCAATGCTAATTCTGCCCTAATATCATCAATTTCGGCTTGCGATTTTCTTTTCAATCTCTCTTTTGCCCTTTCCTGAGCTTCTTCTGCTCTTCTAACATTAATTTCATCAGCTTTCTCTAATGATTCAGCAAGAATAATTATGTTATTGCTTGCAACTTCGATTGTGCCGCCGCTTGTTGCAAAAATTGATTTTTGTCCATCGGCTTCAATCTTAATTTCTCCAATATCCAAAGCACTAATTATGGGAGCATGGTTGTATAAAACTTGGAAATTCCCTAATGCTCCTGGAACTGTAACCGAAGTAACATTCCCTTTATAACCAATTTTACTGGGTGTTATTATCTCTAAATATAATTCTTTCATCTGGTTACTTCATATTTTTTGCTTTTTCAACTGCTTCTTCAATTGTACCAACATACATAAATGCCATTTCAGGCAAATCATCATGCTTACCTTCCAAAATTTCTTGAAAGCTTCTAATAGTATCTTCTAATTTAACATACTTACCAGGAAATCCGGTAAACTGCTCAGCTACATGGAAAGGCTGGCTTAAGAATCTTTGAATTCTTCTTGCTCTTCTAACAATAACTTTATCTTCTTCTGATAATTCATCCATACCAAGGATGTTAATAATATCTTGCAAATCTTTATATGATTGAAGAATTACTTTAACTTCACTGGCTACTCTGTAATGTTCTTCACCAAGTATGCCAGGCTCTAAAATTCTGGATGTAGAATCCAAAGGATCAACAGCAGGATAAATACCAAGTTCGGAAATTTGACGGCTTAATACAGTTGTTGCATCCAAATGAGAGAAAGCTGTTGCAGGAGCAGGATCCGTTAAATCATCTGCAGGAACATAGATAGCCTGGACAGATGTAATTGAACCTTTATCAGTAGAAGTAATTCTTTCTTGCAACTCACCCATTTCGGAAGCCAAGTTTGGCTGATAACCAACCGCAGAAGGCATACGCCCTAATAAAGCACTTACCTCGGAACCTGCTTGAGTAAACCTAAAAATGTTATCTATAAATAATAATACGTCTCTTTCTTCAACATCTCTAAAATACTCTGCAATTGTTAACCCAGTTAATCCAACTCGTAATCTTGCTCCAGGTGGTTCGTTCATTTGTCCGAATACTAAAGCAGTTTTATCGAGAACGCCTGATTCTTTCATTTCACGCCAAAGATCATTACCTTCTCTTGTTCTTTCACCAACACCGGTAAATACTGAATATCCACCATGTTGAGACGCAATATTATGAATCAATTCTTGAATAATTACTGTTTTACCAACACCGGCTCCACCAAAAAGTCCGGTTTTACCACCTTTGGAATAAGGTTCCAACAAGTCGATAACTTTAATTCCGGTTTCAAACATTTCTTGAGCAGTCGATAGTTTTTCAAACTTAGGAGCATGATGATGAATTGGGGCTTTTTGCTTGGTTTTTATTTCACCAAGTTCATCTATTCCCTCTCCAAGAACATTTATTAATCTTCCGAGGGTTTCAGGTCCGACAGAAACAGAAATAGGTTCTCCTGTATCGATTGCCTCCATCCCCCTTACTAATCCATCAGTTGTATCCATAGCTACTGTTCTAACTCTATTTTCGCCAAGATGTTGTTGAACTTCTAAGGTTAATGTTGATTTTTCACCTTCATTTTGTAACGGTATATGAATTGCGTTGAATATTTCGGGAAGTTTTCCATCAGCAAAATCAATATCCACAACCGGACCAATTACTTGTACAATTGTTCCTCTGTTCTCTGCCATTTTTCTCCTTTTTCAAAATAAATAATTCTTAAAATTAGCTATTCTTTAAATATTTATCAATTATTTAATAATTTATTTTTATTTAATAAGTATCCTTTTTTCGAAACTCAATAAGCATTTATACAAATTATATAGAAATAAATTTTAGATATAGATTAAGCAAATTAAGTTTTAGAAGCAAGTTAAATTTTTTATAATGACCGTTATATTAAATTTTCAAGCTATTTTTTATTTAGGAGAGGGTTTAGCACTTTATCAAACTCACTCTCCTCTAATCTATTTAACTTGCAGTGTGTATTTGGCAACAAAACTATTTTGTCTACCTCTTACTTTAGTACCGTAACATTCAAATCGCCACTTACCAACAATTTTAAGTGGATATCCAATACTAGTCCCTTGTCCTTCTTTTAATAGTTGATTAACTGACCATTCGAAAGCCTTAAAATTAGGTGGAGCAACTTTTACTTTGCTAAAACGTACATCCTGATTAAAAACAAATGTAAAAACTATTCTTTGTGTTGTGAGATTAACTCCGTATGTAACTTTTACTTTAACATTAGAAGTTGTATCTCGTAAATAAACATTACCCAAGTTAGTAGTTTTACCTTTTGTAACTTTTGCAATTAATGTAGTATCGGCAAAATCAATGAGAGATAGTTTTACTGAATAGTTCCCAACATCTAGATCTTTGAAAACATGTGGTGTTTGTTTTCCGGTACTTTCTCCATTCAAGAAAATATTGGCACCTACCGGATCAGAAGATACCGAGATATTACCAACTTCTTGAAAATTTGCAATCAAGTTACGTGCTTTTGTAACTTCAAAAACATATGTCGGTTCGGTAGTAATTTCATTTCCGTTTTCCGTCCAATTTACAAATTTATAACCGCTATTTGGTCTGGCATTTAAAGTTGCCTGATTTTTATAATAATATGAACCCGCTCCATTAACAACTCCTGCACCTTGGGGGTTAACTGTTGCAGAAATTTGATAAAGTTTAGGAGCAAAATTTGCCGTTAAATTTCTATTTTTATTAGCAGTAAAAATATAAATAGAATCTGTTGAAACAGAAATTCCATTTTCCGTCCAATTTACAAACTTATATCCGGTATTGGGTATAGCTTTTAAAGTAACTTCCTGACCTTCTTTATATCCTCCGCTTCCAGTAACAATTCCGGTATTTTCCGGTTTTATTGTAACATTAATCATGTATGGAATTTTAACCAAAGTAACTTTATCCCAAATGGTTCTTTGATCTTCAATAACAGGAACAGTAAATGAAGTATCAAAATAAGAATCAAGTTTAAGTGTAATAATATAATTACCTTCAGGTAACTTACTAATTATATTTGGAGTCTTTAATTTAACATCTACCGAATCTAAGAAAATTTTTGCTCCTTGAGGTTCGGAATCAAGAGAAATACTTCCTCTTGGTTCATAAAAAGTAAGTACAACATCTTTTGTTACTTTGCTGTTTTTACTAACTTTAGCGGTAACCGTTGTATCTCTATAGTCTTGAAGAGATAATGTAATTTTATGTTCACCATCAAAAATGTTCTTTAAACTATCAGGAGTTAACTTGGGCTTTGTTTTAGCTTTATCAGTAAATTGCTGTTCCCCATTTAAATATATTTTAGCACCACTCGGTTCTGACTTTATTAAAATAGTATTTAATGAGGGTAAAACGTGGTCTTCTACACATGTAGTAAACAAAATTGCAGATAAGACCAAAAATAAGCTTATAATAATTTTTCTTTTTTGCATAGTTCTATAATAACTTTAATTTACTTTCCTAATTATGATTCGTTTGTTTTTCATTCGTCCAAAAACGGTATTGTTGCTTGCAATCGGGTTACCATCTCCAAAGCCCATTATTTGGAATTTAGAGGCAGATAATCCTTTAGATATAAAGTAATTCAAAATTGCATTTGCTTGGTTCTGGGTAATTCTGTTTGCTTCAATACTTGAATTTTGTTTATCAATATAAGCTTCAATTCTCCAATTTGTATTCGGATACTTTTTAAGTTGCTCAACAATTTTATTTAATTCAGAATAAGAAGAAGATTTAATCTGTGCCGATTTATCATTAAAAGTAGCTTCCGAATGAATTAGGAAACTTCTCGGAGCATTTGCATCTTTCTTTTTTCTTTCTTTCTGCTTTGTTTTAGGTTTAACTTTCTTGACTCGTTTGGGTTTCCTTTTAACTTTTGGGGCTTTATCAGGACAGCCATCATCATCTTGAAAACCATTATAATTTTCGGCAGCATCTGGACATTTATCTTTGTCATCTTCTATACCATCATTATCATTATCAAGATCAGGGCAGCCATCTTCGTCTTGAAAACCGTCAAAATCTTCTGCAAGATTTATACATTTATCATTTTCATCCAAAATTCCGTCACCGTCATTATCAAGCTCAGGGCAACCGTCATCATCTTGGAAACCGTCAAAATCTTCCGCTACATTCTGGCAGCCGTCTTCATAATCGGAAATTCCGTCATTGTCATTATCATAATCGGGACAGCCATCTTCATCTTGGAAACCGTCAAAATCTTCTGCTTCGTAGATACATTTATCAACATCATCAGTTATTCCATCATTATCACTATCTCTTTTATTCCATAAATTTATTGAAAAGCCTATTTTACCGGAAAGATAAAAATCATCGTAATCACCAAAAACAACACCATCTAAATTATCATTAGCAACATAATGGTAACCAGCCGAAACATTTATTGAAAAGAAATCGTTGACCAAATACTTTAATCCTAAAATACCTTCAAATTGAAGTGAGGACTTTTCTTGATCAATTTTAATATTAGGGTATATTTCTGAAGCCCTATGATCATTTGCATAACTAAGCCACATATTTGCAACACCAGCTCTTGCATAAGGAATTATATTTTTTTGTCCGAATGAATTTGAATAAATCAATTGTAACCCCATGGTTCTTACAAAAGTTTCATATTTACTTGGATCAACCAAAAATAAATTATTTTTATACCCGGAATTATCTTGTTGATACAAATTAAGAGCAAGTCCTAGAATATGATTTGTGTTCGTAAGAAAATAATATTCCATCCCAACCCCGTAAGAAAACGTTAAATCGGTCTGCTGATAATCGGTTACGGAAAACAATCCACCTCCATCAACTGTAATTAAAAGAGAATTTGCGAGTGGATGAGCCTTATTTATTTTTTTTTGTGCAAAAAATAAATTAGTTGCAGCTACTAAAAACATTACTGTTAAAATTAAGTTCGTTTTTTTCATTTGCATTTTGTAAATATACATAAAAGATAATTATTTTATTAAAACAAGTTTACCAATTTTATAATAATTTTTTTGAGAATTTAGTGATCTGGCAAATATTTTATAAAAATAAATTCCACTTGAAAGATTTTTTGCAGTATATTTATTTTCATAGATTCCGGCAGATAATCTTGATTTATCTAAAATTTTCTCAATTACTTGACCATTTAGATCAAATATGGAAATATCAACTTCCGATTCTTCGGGTAAACCAAATCTTATTTGCGTACTTGGGTTAAATGGATTTGGATAAGGATTACTGATAAAATATTCATCTGGTATAAAGTTATCAATATCGGATTTTTCAATACTGCTCATTAACTCAAAGTTTGCTGTTAAATTTCTATCATCCTCAACTGAAAAACTATAAGTTGCATCTTCAGATACAACTTTACCATTTTCCATCCAACTCTTGAACTTATATCTATCATTTGGGCTTGCAGTAACTGTAATCTCTTGTTCATATAATGCAAGGCCGCAACCATCTGTTTTACCGCCTTCAATCGGTTCTGAAGAACAACTTATGATATAATTCCTAACAATAAAATTAGCTACAATATTTCTATTTCCGGTAACATTAAAACGCAAAAGAGTATCTGTTGAGATTTCACTTCCATTCTCTGTCCAATTTTTAAATGTATAAGCTGGATAAGCTTTGGCAGAAATAATTGCTTCTTGTTTATAAAAAAATCTTCCTGCTCCCGAAACTACACCGGCTTCTTCTGGAGAAGGAATTGCACTAATTGTATATAAAATATTTGTAAACGTAGCGGTAAGATTCATATTTTTTTTAATCTTAAATTTATACTTCTTTTTGCTCGAAAGATTTACACCGCTTTCATTATCAGTCCAGTTTGCAAACTTCCAGCCGGGATTAGGCGTTGCTATTATTGTAACATCATCACCATGGGTAAAAGTTCCGCTTCCGGTTACAGTTCCACCTCCTGCTTGTCCGTTATCTTTTTTTGCAAATAAAACCATTGTATATTTTCTTAGCTTAAAGACAGCAACAATATTTCTACTTTTTGTTACGGTAAATGTATAGTTATTCTTTTTTGAAACAGTATCTCCATTTTCAACCCAAGCAATAAAATCATAACCCGAATTTGTTTTAGCTATTGCGGTTAAAGTCGCTTTGTCTCCATAAGTGTAAACCGAAGCACCTGTTACCGTTCCACCTACAGAAGGATTAGCAGATGCGGAAATCGTAAATTTTTTCTTTTCAAAGTTAGCAGTTAATTTAATAGTTCTCTTTGCTTTAAAAGTATATATTGAATCACTTGATAATTCATTTGATTTTTCATCAGTCCAATTAATGAACTTTCTTCCTGTTGCAGGCATTGCTTTAACTATTACTTTATCCTCAAATTTATAGTCTCCATCACCCGAAGTTGTCCCACCATCAATTGGACTTGGGGCAGTAGAAATTTTATAAATTTCTCTTATAAAATTAGCAGTTAATGTTGAGTCTCTAACTAAACCAACATTATGACTTGAATCAGTAGAAACGGAAACATTCAAATTATTCGTCCAATTTACAAAATCCCAACCTTCTATAGCTGTAGCTTTTATAGGAACATTTGTACCATGATTATAAGTACCGGCTCCCGTTACACTTCCTTTTGCCAAAGGCTTAACATTCAACTTTAAATTATATTTTTTAAGCTCAAAATTTGCTACAAGATTTCTACTTGTAGTAGCAGTAAAACTATAAGAAGAGCTTGTAGTTATAGGACTTCCGTTTTCTGTCCAATTAATAAAATTATAACCTGTATTAGCTATTGCTGTTACTGTAACATTAGCACCATGATTAAAATTACCACCACCTGTTGTGGTTCCGCCTGCAGTTGGATTAGAGGTAGTAGAAATAGTGTAATTATTTTTTGTAAAATATGCAGTAACAGTCATATCTTTAGTTATAGTAAAAGTAACAGGGTTTACAGTTCTCACAATTGTGCCATCGAACCACTTACTAAATGTATAACCTATATTTTCTGTTGCAGTAAGTGTAACAGAGCTTCCACTTATGTAAGTTCCATTATTTCCTGTTATTGTTCCACCATTTACAGGGACAACATTTGTGGTTAATGTAAAAGTTTTGCTAAAACTTGCAGAAATTGTATGATCGCTTGTAACATTCTCAAACTTATAATTTGGAACTGCTCCTACTGATGTACCATCAATTAGAACATCAGATATTACGTAATCTGGAGCTGGAGTTATTATAAAACTTTGACTTTCTCCATGTTCTACAGAAATGCTCCCACCTGGGGTTATGCTTCCTCCCGTTCCGGCACTTACAGTTATGGTATATGTATTTTTTGAAAAACTTGCAGAAATTGTATGATTACTTGTAACATTAGTAAACTCATGACTTGTAACGGCTCCAATTGATGTACCGTCAACTAGGACATCGGATATTACGTAACCTGGAGCTGGAGTTATTGTAAAACTTTGACTTTCTCCATGCTCTACAGAAATACTCCCACTTGGGGCTATACTTCCTCCCGTTCCGGCACTAGCTGTTATGGTGTATGTATTTTTTGAGAAACTTGCAGAAATTGTATGATTACTTGTAACATTAGTAAACTCATGACTTGTAACTGCTCCAATTGATGTACCGTCAACTAGAACATCGGATATTTCGGATATTACGTAACCTAAATTGGGAGTTATTGTAAAACTTTGACTTTCTCCATGCTCTACAGAAATACTCCCACTTGGGACTATACTTCCTCCCGTTCCGGCACTAGCTGTTATGGTGTATGTATTTTTTGAGAAACTAGTAGAAATTACATGATCACTTGTAACATTCTCAAACCTATAATTTGTAACTGCTCCTACTGATGAACCGTCAACTAGAACATCGGATATTATGTAACCTGG
>PDWI01005643.1_pt1 | contig 16597 bp, 17 predicted proteins | sample 1430891 | NCBI WGS metagenome assembly PDWI01 (sample SAMN01162508, study PRJNA174530) | Oral metagenome, whole genome shotgun sequencing project. | biome: Marine environment; feature: Marine mammal; material: Swab sample of the gingival sulcus; isolation source: swab sample of gingival sulcus...
GTTTCATTTGACACATGAAGCTTGTGGTCAGGTGTTGGGGCAATCGCGTTCTTCCATTAGTAACACCTTGCGTCTGTTGGAGTTGAGTGAAGAAGTGCAACAAGCCGTTGCTGATAATCTTATTGACATGGGGCATGCGCGTGCGCTGTTGGGGGTTGAAAAGCAAGAGCAAAGTGATTTGTTGCAGCAAATTCGTTTAAAAGGTCTCACTGTGCGCGAGACAGAGGCATTGGTTCGAAACGCTCAAGTGGGAAATGCACCTCAGTCCAAATCTCGTGCTAAGAAAAATCCCGAAGTTAAGCAATTGGAGGCTCGCCTGAGTGAATGCTTGCAGACCAAGGTTAATATTTCCCAACAGCACACGGGTAATGGTAAGATTACGCTGTCGTTTAGCGATGAGGGTATGCTCAAAAAACTGATTGCTAGGCTGGGTTTATCGGGCTGATATCCTAACGAAATTAACCCATTGTCAAATAATTGCTTAAAGCTAGATGGAAATATGTTTCAAATAATTAAATCATTCGGATTTTTTCGTTGACCTAACAGGCGTAGTCGCCTATAATTCACGTCGTTTTTATGATAAATCAAAATAACTCAGCGTTAAAATGGCATTGCGTAAGTGCTTTGACTTTTTTTGCACTCGTGCTGTTTTCTTCTCATTATGTGGGGGATGGCAAGGGTTTAATATACGGTTCTTTTGTCGGTCTTACTAATTTGTTGCTTGCCTACTTTTTTTTACGTTGGCATCGTTGGCGAGTTGTTAGCCGAGTTGGTGAGTCTGTCAGTGCTGTTATGTGGTCATTGGTCGTTAGAGGTATTGCTGTTTGTTTGTTGTTAATAATTGGTTTTAAACTGGATTTTGATGCGGGCGCGGTTGTGATTGGATTTATCCTAGGGCAGTTTCTTTATTTTACAGATCAATTAATCAGGATGGCAGAATATGGCAAGTGAAGCGCACGGCGTGCAGACGGCATCGGGTTACATCAAACACCATCTTCAAAATCTTACTTTTGGTTATCATTCAGATAATGGTTTCAGTATTGCTCACAGCGCGGATGAGGCGGCTGATATGGGTTTCTGGGCGATTCATCTGGACACCATGTTTTTCTCCATTGTGCTAGGTAGTTTATTTTTGTGGTTATTCCGCAAGGTTGCTTTGAGTGTCTCTGTCGAGCATCCAACGGCAATGCAAAACTTTGTCGAGGTCATTGTTGAGTGGGTGGATGATAATGTTCGCAATGGATTCAAAGGGAAAGAGCCTTTGATTGGTCCTTTGGCGCTGACTATTTTTTGTTGGGTCTTGCTGATGAATGCCATGGACTTAGTGCCTGTGGATTTGTTGCCTGCTATGGCCGGCGCGGTGGGTGTTCCCTATTTGAAAGTGGTTCCAACTACAGATCCTAATAACACTTTTGCCATTGCCTTGGGGGTGTTTGGTCTGGTGCTGTTTTACAGTATCAAGATTAAAGGCTGGAAGGGCTTTGGTAAAGAGTTAGCACTACAGCCTTTCCCTAATGTTGGTTTGGCATGGTTTAACCTTATTTTGGAGTTGGCTACCTTGATTGCTAAGCCCATTTCTTTGGCACTTCGACTGTTCGGTAATATGTATGCTGGTGAGGTTATCTTTATCTTGATTGCCTTGTTGCCGATGGCGGTGCAATGGACACTGGCCTTGCCTTGGGCGATCTTTCATATTTTAATTATCACATTACAAGCCTTTATCTTTATGGCGTTAACTATTGTTTATTTGGATAGCGCCTGTCAAGAGCATTAGCTCGTTCGGCTTTATTTATTAGCTTTATTCATTAACTTTACTTTTAACTTTACTTTTAGTTTTTAATAACAGGAGAAAAAAATGGGAACTTTGTACATAGCAGCAGCAATTATGTTGGGTTTGGCGGCCATTGGGGCGGCATTTGGTATTGCAATTTTGGGGTCAAAATTCATTGAATCGGTTGCTCGTCAGCCTGAAATGGAGAATCGTCTAAAAAGCAACCTTTTCTTATTAGCGGGTTTGATTGACGCCGTTCCAATGATTGCTGTTGGTATTGCGCTATTTGTCATTTTCGCAAAAGCTGGTTAATAAATTTAGTTTTAATTGAAAGTAAATTTTACTAACCCTTTTCGGAGAATGCCATGAATATGAATATGACGCTAGTCGGACAATTAATCACTTTTGGATTATTTGTTTGGTTTTGCATGAAATATGTCTGGCCGCCGATTATTGGAGCTCTGGAAGCCCGCCGTGAGAAAATTGCACAAGGTTTGGCTGCGGCAGAAGAAGCAGAAGTCAGCTTGGCGCAAGCGCAAGCGCAGTCCGATGATTTAACCAAGGAGGCTCGCCAGAAGTCTATGGGAATTATTGCGGAGGCAGAAGCGCGCGCAAAAGCTATGATTGAAGCAGCTAGAGAAGAGGCTAAAGTCGAAGGTGAGCGCCAAATTGCAACTGCAAAAGCTGAAATTGAGCAAGAGAGTCAGCGTACACGTGAAGAATTAAGAACGCGATTGGGTTCTTTGGTTTTGCGCGGTGCGGGAAAAATTGTCGGTGAAGAGATTGACGATAAGAAGCACGCTCAATTGATTGATGAGCTGGCGAAACAGATATAAGAGGACGCAATGGCAGGATCATTAACCGCAGCAAGACCCTATGCGAAAGCACTTTATGAGGTTGCCCAGAGGGGGGACGCAAAGAAGTGGTTGCCAGTAATGGCAGTGTGCCAAGCTTTGGGTGAAAATAAAGATACGCGAGCTTTTCTAAAGTCGCCAAGTTTAACTGAAAAACGATTTCTAGAGGTTATTAAAGTGCTTTCTATCAAAGCGCGTGTTGATCTGCCTGAGAAGTTTACACAGTTTGTTCGGGTACTCTCAGCGAATAAGCGTTTTGCTTTATTGCCAGAAATCGCCTCATTATTTATTGATGAGGTTAATAAGTCGAATGACACCGTTGTTGCTGAAATTGTGTCTGCACGGCCTTTAAGTAGGGCGAGTAAGGATACTTTGGTTCGGCGACTGACACAGCGATACGGCAGGAAAGTTGAGACATCTATAGAAATCGATAAGTCATTAATCGGTGGGGCTGTCATTAAAGTGGGTGACACCGTCATTGATGGTTCTGTCAAAGGCCGACTTGAACAGCTAACAAAAGCACTGAACTAACACGAGGATGCAATATTATGCAACTGAATCCATCTGAAATTTCAGACATTATTAAATCACAGATTGAGTCGGCTGACCTAGATGCGTCAGCGCGTACGGAAGGTCGTATCATTAGTTTATCTGATGGTATCGCTCGCATTCACGGCTTAGAGCAAGCTGTGCAAGGTGAGATGTTGGAATTCCCCAATAACACTTATGGTCTTGCGCTAAACTTAGAGCAAGACTCGGTAGGTGCCGTCATCTTGGGTAGCTATGAGCACCTAGGTGAAGGCGATATCGTTAAATGTACAGGTAAGATTTTAGAGGTTCCTGTTGGCAACGCTCTGTTGGGTCGCGTTGTTAATGCCCTAGGGCAGCCTATTGACGGCAAAGGACCGATTGAAACTGATTTGTCCGCACCTATTGAAAAAATTGCACCAGGCGTTATTGAACGCCAGTCAGTTGATCAGCCTGTACAAACTGGCTTGAAAGCTATTGATGCTATGGTGCCCATTGGTCGAGGCCAGCGCGAGTTAATTATTGGTGACCGTCAAACAGGTAAAACGGCGATTGCAGTCGATGCCATTATCAACCAGAAAAGCTCTGGTGTGAAGTGTATTTACGTTGCTGTGGGGCAAAAGGCTTCATCAGTAGCCAACGTAGTGCGTAAGCTCGAAGAACACGGCGCTATGGAACACACCATCGTTGTCGTTGCCTCAGCTTCTGAGTCGGCTGCATTGCAATACATCGCGCCTTACACGGGATGTTCGATGGGTGAATATTTCCGTGACAAGGGTGAAGACGCTCTAATTGTATACGATGATTTGACTAAGCAAGCTTGGGCGTACCGCCAAGTGTCGTTATTGTTGCGTCGTCCACCAGGTCGTGAAGCTTATCCAGGTGACGTTTTCTACCTCCACTCGCGTTTATTGGAGCGCGCTTCGCGCATCAATGCAACAGAGGTTGAGCGTTTGACCAAAGGGCGTGTGAAAGGTAAAACAGGTTCGTTGACTGCCTTGCCGATTATTGAGACGCAGGCAGGTGATGTTTCGGCTTTCGTCCCGACTAACGTTATCTCTATCACTGATGGTCAGATTTTCTTGGAAACTGACTTGTTTAACTCGGGCGTTCGTCCAGCGATTAACGCAGGACTGTCTGTGTCGCGTGTCGGTGGTGCGGCACAGACCAAGATTATCAAAAAGTTAGGTGGCGGTGTTCGCTTGGCCTTGGCACAATACCGTGAGTTGGCCGCTTTCGCACAGTTTGCTTCTGACTTAGATGAAGCGACTCGCAAGCAGTTGGAGCGTGGTCAGCGCGTCACAGAGTTGATGAAGCAGATTCAATACACACCACTGAGTACCGCGGAAATGGCCGTGTCACTGTTCGGTGCAGATCGTGGCTACTTAGATGACGTTGAATTAGAAAAGGTACTTGATTTTGAACGCGCTTCAATTGATTATTTCCGTCAACATCACAGTGTGATGATGGATGAAATTGATCAAGATGGTCGTTTCAATGATGATATTGAGAAAACCTTAACCGAAGGCTTTGATGCATTTAAGTCTAACGGCGTTTGGTAGTAAAGGGGGATAGCTGATGTCTAATGCAAAAGAAATACGCACCCAGATAAAAAGTATCCAGAATACCAAGAAGATTACCAAAGCCATGGAAATGGTGGCGGCGTCGAAAATGCGTAAGGCACAGGCTTTTATGGAGGAAAGTCGCCCTTACGCGGATAAAATTAAGCAAGTCGCTGGCGACCTTGCTAAAGCCAACACAGAGGTGTCACATCCTTTTTTGGTAAAGCGTGAGAAACGTAAAGTCGGTTACATTGTCGTTACTACAGACCGCGGTTTGTGTGGTGGCTTGAATATCAACTTATTTAAAAAGTTAATTGACAGCACTAAGCGTCATCACGATGAAGGTTGCGAAATTTCGATTGCAGTTTATGGTACTAAAGGCTATAAGTTTTTATCTGGTATGGGCTTTCATATTGTTGCCAATAAGGAGCACTTGGGTGACAAGCCGTCAATGAATACTTTGCTGGGACCTGTCAATGTCATGATTGACGATTATCGTAATGGTGAGGTTGACCGCGTTTACATGGTGTCTAACTTATTTGAGAATACAATGATACAATCACCTGATATTTCTCAATTATTGCCTGTCCCTGACTTTTTGGAGTCAGACACGCCGAGTTACCAGTGGGATTATATTTACGAACCTTCCGCTGAAGGCTTGTTAGAGAAGGTTTTAGTTCGCTATATTGAAGCGTTAGTCAAGCGTGCAGTTTCGGAAAATGTTGCCTGTGAAATGGCAGCGCGAATGATTGCCATGAAAAATGCCACAGATAATGCGGGTACGCTCATTGACGAGAAGCAGTTGCAATATAACAAGGCGCGTCAGTCGGCGATTACGCAAGAGTTGTCGGAAATCGTTGCGGGTGCGGCGGCAGTATAGTAGCAATGGCAGGGTGTGTCGGTGAGTCGTCGATTTAGCCTTGGTAGGCAAGCAGAAATATTTAAGTATTAAACAGGGGAATATACGTAATGAGTATGGGTAAAATTATTCAGATTATCGGTGCGGTGGTTGATGTTCAATTTCCGTTAGATAATATTCCAAAAACCTATGACGCCTTGGTTTTGGCAGATGGTTCTCTCACTTTGGAAGTTCAGCAACAATTGGGTGACGGCGTTGTCCGCGCTATTGCTATGGGGCCAACAGAGGGGCTTAAGCGTGGTTTGAAAGTCAAGAATACGGGGGCAGCTATTTCTGTACCTGTGGGTCAAGGTACGTTGGGACGTATCATGAATGTCTTGGGCGAAGCCATTGACCATTGTGGTGAAGTCCAAGCAGAAGACAAATGGGAAATCCACCGCAAAGCACCTGCTTACGACGAGTTGTCAAACTCTACTGAGTTGTTGGAAACAGGTATCAAAGTTATCGACTTGCTTTGTCCTTTCGCCAAAGGGGGTAAAGTCGGTTTGTTCGGCGGTGCGGGTGTTGGTAAAACCGTTAACATGATGGAGTTGATTAACAACATCGCTACCGCGCACTCGGGCTTGTCTGTATTTGCTGGGGTTGGTGAGCGTACGCGTGAGGGTAACGACTTCTACCACGAGATGCAAGAAGCGGGCGTGGTCAATGTTAAAACGCATTCTGAGTCTAAAGTGGCCATGGTTTACGGGCAAATGAACGAGCCACCAGGAAACCGTTTGCGCGTTGCCTTAACAGGGTTGACAATGGCAGAGTATTTCCGTGATGAAGGTCGTGATGTGTTGCTGTTTGTCGATAACATTTATCGCTATACGTTGGCAGGTACGGAAGTTTCCGCGTTGCTAGGACGTATGCCTTCAGCGGTAGGTTACCAGCCAACGCTAGCAGAAGAAATGGGACGTTTACAAGAGCGCATTACTTCTACGACTAAAGGTTCTATTACTTCTATCCAAGCAGTTTATGTTCCCGCGGATGACTTGACTGACCCATCGCCAGCAACCACATTCGCTCACTTAGATGCAACAGTTGTTTTGTCTCGTCAGATTGCTGAGTTAGGTATTTATCCTGCGGTTGATCCCTTGGATTCAACCTCGCGTCAGCTTGACCCACAAGTGATTGGGGAAGAGCACTACAATGTGGCGCGTAGTGTGCAGTCCGTGTTGCAGCGCTATCGTGAACTTCGCGATATTATCGCTATTTTGGGTATGGATGAATTGTCTGAGGAAGATAAGCAAATTGTTACGCGTGCGCGTAAAATCCAGCGCTTCTTGTCACAGCCTTTCACTGTTGCCGAGGTCTTTACGGGCGCACCAGGTAAATATGTATCGTTGAAAGAAACCATTTCAGCCTTTAAGGCCATTGTCGCGGGTGAATACGATCACTTGCCAGAGCAAGCATTCTATATGGTCGGCGGTATCGAAGAAGCGGTTGCTAAAGCCGAAAATATCTAATTAGGAGGCAGTTATGGCAAACACCATTACCGTAGAAATCGTTGATGCTGACAGTCGCGTGTATAGTGGCGAAGGCGTTATCGTCAGTGTCAGTGCCTCGCAAGGGGAAATCGGTGTTATGCACGGTCACATGCCTTTGTTATCTTCACTGAAACCAGGTCATGTTATCGTTAAACACGAAAACGGCGATGAGGACAGTATCTTCATTGACGGTGGTTTTGTAGAAGTTCAGCCGACGCATATTACCGTGTTGGCCGACACTGCCGAACGTGCAGAGGAAATCGACCGAGCAGCGGTCTTAGAGGCGAAAAAAGAGGCCGAGGTCGCGTTACGCAGTGCGACAGGACCTGATTTCCAAAAAGCGCAGAATGCGCTAGCGGAAGCTTCTGCCCGATTGTCATTAATCCAGCGCTTGAGACATTGATGTCTGCATGACGCTTATGTACTTTTGTGTCTTTTATTGACGTTGCAGTCTTTTATATCTGTAACACCTGTAAAAAGCCGATAATCCACAGGATTGTCGGCTTTTTTGGATGTATTTTCTCATTTTACTTACACAACAACTAGCACTATTATGGATTTACCTCAAGTTATTGCAGTTATCTTGGCATCAACGGCTATTTTATCCGTTGTTAACGAACGCTTTATTAAAATGCCTCTGAGCATTGGCGTGATGGTGATTACCATGGTCATTTCTGTCCTGGGTATTATCTCTTCTCAATTGGGCTTATTTCAGGCTGAAATGTACATGCGCGCTGTGGTTGAGCGCATTGATTTTAGTGAGACATTAATGCATGGCATGTTGTCGAGTATGCTCTTTGCGGGGGCACTGCACATCGACTTGAGTGCACTGATTAAACAAAAGTGGCCAATTACTTTCTTGGCGATTTTTGGCACGATAATTTCCACCTTGCTTATTGGTTATGGGTTGTATTGTATTTTTTACTGGTTGGGACTGTTAGATTTACCCTTAATCTACTGTTTGCTGTTTGGTGCGTTAATTTCGCCCACTGACCCTATTGCGGTACTGGCGATTATGCGCCGTGTGGGTGCGCCCGAAGAATTGGAAATTTTAATTTCGGGAGAATCGCTGTTTAATGACGGCGTTGGTGTGGTGCTGTTCTCTGTGATTGCGGCTATGGCCTTTAGTGGACAAGCGCCAACGGTCATGCATGCTTTAGAATTGTTTGCCCATGAAATGCTTGGCGGTATTGTCTTTGGTTTAGTGCTGGGCTTTTTGGGAAATTACTTACTTAAGCAAGTGGTGGATTACCATATGGATGCGCTCATTACTTTAGCGGTATCATTTTGCGGCTATCAGGTGGCAACCCTGTTAGGGGTGTCAGGCTTGATTTCTGTTGTTGTTGCTGGACTAGTTGCTGGAGAATATGTGCGCAAAAATTACCCCGCTGATGAACTGGGACGCACCCCACTGGATATTTTCTGGAAAATTATTGACGAGTTACTTAACGCCGTGTTATTTGTCTTAATCGGCGCGGAATTAGTCTCGTTCGGCGGTGTCGACTTCCCCTTTATGGCAACCGCCATTGTGATTGTGATTATGGTCGTGGTGCGCTTTATTAGCGTGGCTATCCCCATCATGATTTTGAAAGGTGCTAAACACCCCTTTGCCAGTCACGTGGTAAGATTTATGACTTGGGGTGGTTTACGAGGTGGATTGCCCGTGGCTTTGGCGTTGTCGTTGCCCGAGGGCGAGGCGCGCGAAACCTTGGTGTTGCTGACTTATGGCGCGGTGGCTTTTTCCATTATTGTTCAAGGATTGACGATTAGTCCATTAATGCGTCATTGGATGCGCTCCAGCAAAGATAATTCACTAACATAATTATAAATATCATGGCAATGCAATACAATCTCGACTTTACGACCTTGGAAGCGTTTTACGCGACGCTTTATCACGTACCTGCGCGGCTTAACCGTCAGCGCATAACCCCGCGGGAGGTGACGGCGCGTTTGTTGGCGGCATTAAACCATCCTGAAAACCATTGTCGTTCGGTGCTGATTACGGGTTCGAAGGGCAAGGGTTCAACCGCGCTGTTTCTCTCTGCTCTGATTGAACGCGCGGGTGCGCGGGTAGGGCGGTTTATTTCGCCACATTTATTTGATTACCGCGAGCGCATCGTACTAGATAAGCAAATGATTAGCGAGGCAGATTTACTTACTTACGGACGGCGGGTATTGGCGGCTGCCAATGCTTTGGAAATCGCGCATCCCGATGAGTTTCCGCGCTTTTTTGAAGTGACCACCGCCATTGCTTATCTGTATTTTTATGAAAAGCAGGTTGATGTCGCCGTGATTGAAACGGGCATTGGGGCGATGACAGATGCCACCAATCAGCACGTTCACGCCCTGTCTATTTTGACGCATATTGAGGATGAACACGGCGATTTATTCGGCACGATTAACGGCATTGCCGAGGAAAAATCAGGGGTTATTAAAGAAAACACGCCGCTGATTTTAGGGGATTTGTCTGAGTCAGTTGACCAGTTGATTATGGCGCGTGCCGCGGAAGTAGGGGCTTCCGTGACGCGATTTAAACGCGAATATATGCCTAACAATTGCGGTTACTACCGTGTTAAAGTTGGCGATAGTGTATGGATTACCGATGCGATGGTTAAGGCAAAAAATGCTTGGATTGCTTTGACGGCTTTTTCTCATCTGGGATTCGCACTCAGCGATGAAGAGAAGGTGGCAACGCTGACTGCGACCACTTTGCCGGCGCGTCAAGAAGTGGTTTCGCAACACCCCTTTGTCATTATCGACAGTGCCCACAGTCGAGAATCGGCGAATAGTTTGGCAAATTATGTTAACAAATCAGTGAAGTACTCTGTGCGTCGCAAACTATTGTTGCTGTCTTTTTCCGCGGAAAAAAATATTTTACCTGTTGTTTCTGCCTTTGCTGATGCTGATGGCATCGTAGTCACTCGTGCCAGTGATATGCGTTCATTAGCACCTGAGTACATTCGCGATTATTTACAAACGCGTAGTGAGGCGAAAATCCGCATCATCGAAGCCCCAGAAGCAGCACTGGAGAAAACCCTTAAAAACCTTAAGCCAGACGATGTGTTGGTGGTGACGGGCTCGGTGTATTTGGCGGGCTTGGCGAGTCGCGTTGTTAAAGACAAGAAACTACTTTGAATCTAAAATAGGAATTCGTGCGATTACGCCGTGCTAATTGCACCTACGTTTTGGGACAAAATAATTCACCTTTATGACTATGAAAGAAAAAAAACGACAAATTGCGGGTATTAACAGCGTTAATCAAGCCCTAGAAAACGGCGCGCCGATAGCGCGGCTTTACGTCGACGAACGCAAAAAAAATCAACGCATTATTGACTTGTTGACCCTTGCGGAACAGCGCGGTATTGCCGTTGATAAAGTCAATAAGCTCAATTTAGATCTGATGGCGATTGGCAGCAAACATCAAGGCGTTGTCGCCGATATCGTCATCCGCGACCAACAGCAGACGCTAGAGGATGTTTTGCACCTTGAAAATCCGCTGATTTTGCTTTTGGACGGCTTGCAAGACCCGCATAATTTAGGGGCGTGCTTACGCAGTGCCGCTGCCGCGGGCGTAAATGCGGTGATTGTACCCAAGAATCGTTCGGCGAGCATTAACGCAACGGTGAGTAAAGTCGCCTGTGGTGGCGCGGAAATGTTACCCATTTTTATTGAGACCAACTTGTCGCGGGCGTTGGAAAAATGTCAGCAGGCGGGCTTGTGGAGCGTGGCTTTAACAGGGGACGCTGACAGTAATATTTACGATACAGACTTCAACCAAGGCATGGTGGTGATGATGGGGAATGAGGGCAAAGGGCTGTCGCAAAATTTGCTCAAGCGCGCAGATTTTTGTGCCAAAATTCCCATGGTTGGCGCGATTGAAAGCCTCAATGTTTCAGTGGCAACGGGCATTGTGTTGTTTGAGGTCTTGCGACAGCGCGGCGTTGCCACTGCAAACTGAGCGCGCTGAAAGCTGCGCGCAAAGCGCGGGTAAAGCCTTTTTTACATCCATGACTAAGCCGTAATCCGCATAGCGAAAAATCGGGGCGTGTTTATCAGCGTTAATGGCAATGATAACTTTGGAGGCTTTCATGCCCACTACATGCTGATTCGCACCTGAAATGCCGATAGCGAGGTAGAGTTCAGGGGCAACCGTTTGTCCCGTTTGCCCGATGAGGCAACGGCTATCACAAAAACCGTTGGCAATGGGCAATCGACTAGCACCAATGGCCGCGCCCAGTTGCTGGGCTAGCGGTTTCAATAAACCATTAAATTCTTCCGCGCGGTGTAAGCCACCGCCACCCGCCACCACCACTTTCGCTTGTGCCAAACTGGGCGCACCTCCTTGTGTTGACTTCTCCGTTTTGACGGCTAGGCATTGTGATGGCTCTGTGAGTTCAGCTACTTCCGCTGTCACTTCCGATGACGTGACAGCTGGCACAGCGACGATGTCCGCGGGCGCTTGTTGACCGCGGGCGGGCGCAAAGTGGAGGGGGCTAATGTTGAGTACCTGTTGCGCTTGTTGTGCTTGGACGGTTTCTAAAACGCGTCCCGCGTAAATGGCGTGCTCAAAAGTCTTTGCATCTATAATGGCTGTGACTTGGGAGATTGGCATCACATCTAACAGCGCGGCCACGCGCGGCAAGACGTTTTTTCCCACTCCTGTTGTGCCCGCCAGTAAATGCGAATAGCCATTCTGCTTCATAATGTGGGCAATCAGTGGGGCTAGGCGTTCTGCTAGCGGGTGAGCGTAATAAGCATCCTCGCAACACAGCACCCGCGCGATGCCCGCGGTACTGGCCACCCGTGCTGCGAGTGCGTGGATGTTATCGCCGATAGCACCGATAACTAGGGCATGAATGGGCTGATTTAAGGTATGGGCAGCGGTGATGGCCGATAAGCTAGCTGGATGTATAGCGGGCGTTGAGGACTCAGCGTGGCGTTGGCTATCAATAAGGACAAGAACGGGCATAATGACTAAACTTTCAGGGAATGAGAGTGATGTTAAGGTGATGTTGGGATAATGTCGCTGATAACCGCGGCAAGCGCTTGTGGACTATCGAGAAAAACAACGGGTGGGCGGGCGTCAGGTTCACGAACGCTAAGTACTTGCAAGCGCTTTTCCTCCTCTATCCCCAAATCAGCCAGCGAACAGCTAGTGATGGGCTGTTGATGGGCGGCCATCAAAGCGGGAACGCGAATGACATGCGGGGTGTTGAGGTGCAAAGCCGCGGTAACCACCGCTGGCAATGTCAAACACAGCAACTCGCTACCCGTGTCGGTGTCGCATTCGGCAAGCACTTGGCGCTGGACTTTATCCACGCTCAGTGTAGAAGCCCCCACGGCTTGTCCACAATTGAGCAACGCCGCCGTCATTTGCCCCGTCTGTTGGCAGTCGTCATCAATAGCCTGCTTACCCAATAACAGCAAATCCGCCCGTTTTTGCTTGGCAAGTGCTGCTAGCGCCTTGGCAACGGTGAGAGGCTCGGCATCTATGGCTTCAACGAGTAGCGCCTCGTCCGCGCCCCGCGCCAGTGCGTTGCGGAGTGTCTCCTTGGCCGCTGGTGCGCCTAGAGACACTGCTAAGATGTGACAGGCAATCCCCGTTTGTTTGAGTTTGACAGCGGCTTCCAACGCCACTTCGTCGAAGGGATTCATGGCATGTGGCAGGTGGGTGCTGGCGATACCCGCATCACTGACGCGGATACTCGCTTCGGCATCGACAACGTGTTTGACGGCGACGATAATTTGCATGGTTATTCCGCGGCTTGGTAGCCGGCCTTTTGCATAATTTTGTCAATCGGCGTTTTGAGCTTATCCAACGCCGCTTTGACGGATTCTCCGCGGGTAATGGCTTTGGATAGGGAAACGCCCATTAAACGGTTGATTTCTCCCCAAACGGGAATAATGGGACGCCAATCGGGGTCGGCGTATTGTAGCGCCTTGCCAAAGGTTTGCAGGTAGGGGAATTTGGCGTTGACTTCGGGGTCGTTGTGCGTGGAAATGCGCGAGGGATTGCCACCTGCCAGCGCAATTTGCTTGTCAATGCGCGGTGAAGTCAACCACTGCAACAGCAGAAATGCCGCCTTGGGATGGTTGCCATTTTTGGGGATTGCCAAGCCAAAACCGCCCGTTTGCGAGGCGCGTCGCACGCCTTGGGGATGCAGTGCAAAGGCCACTTTTCCGCCGACTTTACTGCGCGCGGGGTCGTCGATTTCGCCTGCAATGACGGTGGTGTCTAGGTACATGGCAGCTCGACCTTGTAAAAAGGCGTTTTTAGCCTCACCAAAGCCAAACGCGCCTACGCCCTTGGGCGAGCAGGCCATGAGTTTTTTCAAGGTCTCAGCCGCTTTTACGCCCGCGGGATTGTTGCCGATATACTGCCAGTTATCATCAAAGATTTTCCCGCCCAACGGGTTGAGGTGCAATAAAAAGGCGTGGTTAATTTGGTGTCCCGATGCCCCGCGGGTGGTGAATCCCGCCATGTCGGGCTCAAGTTCGTTAATTTTGCAGGCAACATCGACTAACGTTTCATAGGTTTCAGGCACTTTTAATCCATGCTTGGCAAAGATGTCTTTGCGATAGGCTAAGATGGAAGTCTCCGCGCCAAAAGGCACGCCGTAGAGGGCGGCGGTTGCCCCTTTTAAATAGCCTTTTTTACCGCCAACCATACCGATATTTTCCACGTAAACGGGGATTAAATCTTCGGCGTGGTAGTTGGGGTCGGCGAGCTTAGGGTCTAGGAAAAACGGTGCCAACGGATAAATTTGGTCGGCTTTGACGTAATCGGCTTTGGAAAACACCACGTAGGCGAGCAAATCGTAGTCGCCTTTGGGCTTGCTCAATTCTAGGGTTTGTTTTTGTCGCATCGCCATGTAGTCGAGTTGGTCAACTTCAACGTTGATACCCGTTTCTTGGGTAAATTGTGGCAGTACTTGCTTGACTGCGTCAAAGTGCGGGTGCGCGGGGAAATTGACGACTAAGGTCTCACCTTGGTAAGGGGCATAAGGGGAATCCGCAGCAACCGCGGGGCTTAAACCCGCGCTAGAGGTGATTAACGCCGTCATCAGCGCGGTAGCGAAAAAAGATTTTATGGTCATAAGAATAACTCTGGTCAGTAAAATAAAGCGATTTACCATATCAAAAACCCTTGGCGAATGCCAGTGAAATATTGACTAGCACCTGAGGGCTGGTGAATGTCCACATCGGATACTATGTGGGAATGGTTGGGCGCGAAAAAACATCAAAAATTTCGATAAACCCACAACATTAACGCATCCATTAGGGGGCGACCACTTTTGGCTTTGCGGTCTTCAATCAGCACCACGTAGGCAAATTTTTGTCCGCTGGCAGCGGTTAAATATCCCGCGATTGATTTGACCCTATTCAGTGTCCCCGTTTTGCCCACGGCGTTGCCCGCTAATGGAGTATTGCGTAAACGCCGTTTGAGTGTGCCATCTACGCCAGCGACGGAGAGTGATTGCTCGAAGTAGGGCGCTTGAGGGGTTGATTGCATGGCGAGCAAAAACTCGCCCAATTGCGCGGCGCTTAAGCGCGTTTGCCGCGATAGCCCCGCGCCGTTTTCGACATACAGTCCTTGCGTATCAATACCTAAGGCGCGCAGGGTGCTCATCATGATTTGGCGCGATTTTTCTAAGGTTGCGGGTGGCTGCGTTTGCTCCGCACCGATAGTGAGAAACAGTTGGCGCGCCATCAGGTTGTTACTGAATTTATTCATGGCGGCAATTTGCTCGAACAACGGCTGCGACTGGGCGATTAACACTGTCGTCGCGCCTTTTGGGGCACGGCCATAGTGCCAGTTTCCGCTTATTGTGCCACCTGATTGTATCCATGCGCGCTTAAAATGTGCGTAAAATAAATCGCCTGCATCGCCGACTACGCGCGTTAGCGCTTGACGACCACAAGCGCGGGAAATGTGGCCGCTGACGGTCAGTACGTTGTTGGCGCGGTCTAGGGTAAATTTGGGGGCAAAGCCTTTGCCCTTGCAGCGTTTGCTTTTGCTGAGGCGCATGTGATTTTCCACGCGCAAGTCGGTGAGTTTAGGGTCTAGACTGACACTAACGCCTTTGGCCGCGGGTTCTATAATAGCTTTGAGGGTGCGAAAGTTGATATTCAGGGCGTTGGGCAAGGCGTTATAGGGCTCCATGCCGTGACCATCGAATGCATCGGGATTTTCGACACTTTGAACAAAATAAGAGTCGTCTAAAATGACATTGCCTTGCAAATCACTCATGCCGCGGGCGCGCAATGCTTGCACCATGCTCTGCATATCCTCTTCCACTAGGTAGGGGTTGCCGTGACCTTTAATCAATAAGTCGCCTTTTAGCACGCCATTGTGCAATTGACCGTCAGTAAAAAACTCGGTGCGCCAGCGGTAATTTTCACCTAGCGTTAACAGCCCCACGCCTGTGGTGAGCATTTTGGTGACTGAGGCGGGCGTGCGTAATATGTGGCTTTGCCAATTGACAATCGGTTGACCTGTATCCACAGGGGCTATCCATAAGCTCACGTTTTCGCGCGGGATTTTTGATTGGTCGAGGAGGTTCTCTACGGCAAAAGGCAGTGTTTGTGCCCATGTCAATTTAAGAACAACGAGTGCTAATAAGCAGAGGCAACGCTTGAAGTACGCGCTGGGGATGAGGGTAAAAAGAGTCATGGATGTTCTGTTTGAGTGTATCAACGAGACAGTATTATAAAGTCTGGAATATGTTCGTCAATGCGTACTAAAATGGTTTTGTTATAGGTAAAACAGGGGGCATAGTGCATTGTCAACACCGCGGTAAGACCATTGCCGCGGTGTGCACGAAGCAAAAAGACACCGCCATCCGCGCAGCCGCGGACAACGAGCATCAACGAGATTATCGGCGGTTACTGGCTACGCAACTTCAACTGCTCTAGCTGTTGTTGGCTAAGGTTCGTCAAGCTAAGGATGCTGAATACCGCGTTGCATGCCTTGCTGGATACCGCGTTGCATACCGCGCATTTCGAGGCGCTCGGCGGCGGAGACAAAGCGTTCCTTCACTTGGGGGGATATGTTGTACATGTTTTCCTCCAACATTTCAATGGTTAAATCGTTATGGTTGCTGTATATGTAAATAGTTAGCATGTCAAAAAAATCTCTGCCTTGGGCAGTTTTTAGCAGGGGTTCTAACTCAGCAAAGATAGTGGCAATCTTCTCCAACATGGTCTCTACTTGAAAGATGTTTTTCATGATGAGCATGCCTGCTTGCAATTCTAGCACATTTAGGGCTTGAAACTGCTCGTCTTGATACTGCGAAGTATCAATAAGCAGGTAATCAAATCTTGGAATAAAGCGGTTTAAGACGTTATCGGTCTGTTTAACCTAAAAACGGCAGTTGAACGACTCCCTCTCCCTCAGGGCATAGGTATCTACACAAGTATATTGATATGATTATTAAAAAGAAAACAACAAATCCCAGTAGGATTTTCGCATTTTTATTCAAAAAAAATAGCTA
>PDWI01006168.1_pt1 | contig 16597 bp, 14 predicted proteins | sample 1430891 | NCBI WGS metagenome assembly PDWI01 (sample SAMN01162508, study PRJNA174530) | Oral metagenome, whole genome shotgun sequencing project. | biome: Marine environment; feature: Marine mammal; material: Swab sample of the gingival sulcus; isolation source: swab sample of gingival sulcus...
GATATGATCCCGGTATTTCGCCACCCACACCTGCTGATCCGTCAGGGCAAAGGCCATAAAAGAGGGAAAAGGCGGATTGTGATCCGCCGGGATTGACCAGAGCAACAGCTCTTCCTCCAAATCCCGACAACTTAAAGCTCCCGTCTTCCGTCCCAGGGTAAACATCCGGTCGGCAGAGCAGTCGAGGGCCCCATCTAAAAAATCACCTGGCAAACTCCAACCCGGCATAAGGGAAAGATCCTCCTGTAGAAGAGCTACCTCCGTATCCTGTCCCCCGCTCCCCAAAAGCAAGTACCGTTCCCAAACCTCCGGGGCAAGGGCTTGAATATCCACGGGGATTCCCCTCTTGAACCATCCTCATTGGAGACAAGCACCTCAAAACGGTAGCGACCGGTCTCCAGCCCTTTCCGGGAAAGGATAAAGAGTCCCTCCCCGATATCCACACGCACCGCCCCCGACTCGTCCACTAAATGAGACAACAGTACGCTCCCCTCTTCTCTCTTCAACTGTAGCTTCACCGATCGTATGGGCGACTCAGAAGCCACAACCAATGCATAGGAGAGGGTATCCAGAGCATGCAGCGAATCATCCGCCAGAAGGTGAAAGGAGGAGATCTCCGGCAGAGAGGGTTCCCTTTCAGGAGTACAGGCAGCTCCCCAAAAAAGCCAAAGCAAGAAAAGCGGAAGTACAACACGATGTTTCATAGCCATAGGAATAATGCAAGGCCCCCCCTCCCACAGAAGTAGGAGATGTTTTCTTGCAGTAATCACAAACAAAGAGGTAAAGTTACGTTATTCCCCCACAACACACAATCCCCCCCTGAAAAACAAAGTTAAGGATAATCCCACAAGAATACTTACTTTTGCAAGCTAAATAGTATCTGTCCATAACGTCAGCGTTTTGAGAAGAGGCTGTATAGAGCGTTCGAGTTCGAGGCTTGCGAAGGCTAAAACAGGGGCGTTTACGGAGGTAAATGACCCTTTGGAAGAGAAGCATCACAAAGAAGTCGGACATTATAGACAGATGCTACATAGGATCGCGTGACCTCCTACCGAGGGCCACGCATCCCAACACAAACATTTAAAGAATCACACCATGAAAAAGAAGACCTTACTACTGTGCAGCACGGCACTACTGCTCATCCCATTCATAACCTTTGCCCAACGTCCGGCCAAAAGACTGGTGAAGGTGAACCCCCAAAAGGTGCTACGCACCTCGCAAGATAGTGCGTCCTATGCCCTTGGGATGGATATTGTCAAGACCTTAGATGCGCGCAATGTGGACTTTAGCCCGGAAATCCTGGCCATGGCCATTATGAAGGAGTCTTATTTGGAAGAGTCGCTCCTCTCGGAAGAGGAGGTCAACAAATACCTCGGTCTTCTCCAGGAGGATATGGAGAAAAAGGAGGCAAAAGCAAAAAAGGAGGCTTTTATGAAAAATCAACAAGAGGGGCTTCAGTTCCTCGTAGACAACAAAAAGAAGCCCGGAGTGGTACAAACGCCAAGCGGGTTACAGTACAAAGTAATCAGGGAGGGAGAAGGAGAATCTCCCACCAAACGGAGCACCGTGCGTGTCCATTACCGGGGAACCTTCATTAACGGGGAGACCTTCGACTCTTCCTATGACCGTGGCGAGTCGGTGGAATTTCCGCTTAACGGGGTAATTAAGGGATGGACTGAGGGGCTTCAACTGATGAAACCCGGCGCAAAATATATGTTCTATATCCCCCACCAACTTGCCTATGGCGAAGAGGGCATGGGCCCCATTCCGGGGGGAAGCACCCTGATTTTTGAGGTAGAACTTATCTCCGTCGTCAACTAAGAAGGCTCTACCAACGCATTAAAACAGCTCATTTACGCTCTATGCAGATCATCTTTGCCACCCACAACACCCACAAGCTGGAGGAGGTCTCTCAGATGCTTCCGCCAACGCTCGAATTGATTAGTTTAGCGCAGTTAGGGTTTCATGAAGAGATTCCGGAGACAGCCACCACCTTGGAGGGCAACGCCACCATCAAGAGCCAAACCATTTACCGGCGGTATCAACAACCATGCTTTGCCGACGATACCGGTCTTGAGGTGGAGGCTTTGGGAGGCAGGCCAGGGGTCCACTCGGCCCGGTATGCCGGCCCCTCCCAAAGTTTTGAGGCGAACCTCCGGAAACTACTCAGGGAGATGGAGGGCCACACAAACCGAAAGGCTCGTTTTCGCACCGTAATCTCTCTTTTTTACGATGATAAAACATACCTTTTTGAAGGTATTATCAACGGTATCATCACGCCCGAGAGAGCAGGCACCAGTGGATTTGGATACGATCCGGTGTTCCTTCCCGACGGATACGACCAAACCTTCGCGGAGATGGATGCAGCCACAAAGAACCGCATCAGCCACCGAGGCCTTGCCTTTGAAAAGCTACGCCATTTTCTGGAAGAGACCCTCTAAGAGACCCGTTTTCTTGACCGCACCACACCGACAACCACAAACCCCACAAAGAGGGCACTGACAATCCATGCCCACAGGTTTACCACGCGCGACTCGGCAGCCATCACGCAGGGGGAAGTGAGGTAGTCGGAAAGCGTCACGTTCCACTGCACGGTATTTCCCGAGCCCACATCGCCACTACCACCATCGATAAGTTTTCCGGGCATCACAAAGTTCATGGAATAATCCTGCTCTTGCGAAACCACCATAAAAACGCTTTCATAGTACGCCTCCAACTCGGCCAGAAAATCCCCTATGGCCGGGCCAAAAAGTGCTTCAGGGTTCTCTCCGAGAATGGGTTTCAAAAGGCTACTCATTTCAGCGGTATCCGCCTGAATGTTACGCTTCACTTCCTCTCGTTTATCCACAATGGAATCCAGGGGAAGCGGGACGGCGTGTTGCTCCACATAGCGGGTCACACGCGTCAACATATCTTCCACAAAGGCATCCACCATCCACTCTCCCTTTTTCTCCTCCACCTGCTCCACAAAGGCTTCCCGCGCCACCTTGTCGGAATCGTTTACATAGCCCAGCTTTTGCTCTTCAGACATCTGAAGAACCGCATACTCTTCCGGAGTAAAGTAGTGACGAGGATCCGGCCCGTTTATGACCGGATCGATCATCTCGCGGAAATAAACCATGGAGTAAAACCAACGGAACTTCTTTTCAAATTCCGCTCTCCGTTTCAAATGCTGATAACGGTTATTCCCGGCATCATACAGCGCATTAATTCCCTCTACGTTGGCAAATCTCTTCTCGTAGGTGTAGATCCACGTAGTATCGTCGTTCTTGCCGAAGAAATTCATCTTCTCCCCGCGGATTGAATCCACCTCAAAGAGTACCGTTTTTGTCCAGGAGGAGTCCACCGGGACAATAAAGTTGTCGTAGACCAGGTTCTTTCGATCGTCCGATCGGCAAACCACCTTACGAACCACGGATCCATTAGACTTTACGTTGTTGGTAACGGTGATCTCCAAACAGGAAGAGAGCACCATAGAGAGCGTCAACAGTAACGCTATCCGTTTTACAAATTTCATGTTCATCGCTTTTATTTTTTTAAAGAGGGTTAGAAATCCCCGTCGCTATGTGCCATCGAGCATCGATAGGACACCCATTTCCATGGGGGCTCTCCATGCTCATCAACATTGCGAGGCAGATGATCAAACACCCCCTAGAGTTTTACTTTAGGAACCCCATCAAACAGGGAGGTCTCCTGTTCCACCATCTTCTTAATTTCGGGATGGTCGTTTAGAAATCGTTGAATCTCCTTATTTCGTTGGATCAAAAAACCATAGTCTTGTAACACCTGCTCCCAATCTTCCTTTCCCATCTTCTGTTCCCCCTGCTCTATTCGGGAGAGTTTTTCCAGCACAGGATGAACAGGTAGTGCCCGCTCCGGGACGGTACGGGAAGCCTCTTTCAGGGAGAGCCCCACCTGATCTTCAACCCTCTGCACCCGTTGAAAGAGCATCACATTTTGAACGGCAAAGAGGATAAAGAAGGCCGCCGCAGCTCCCATCAGGAAATAGCGAATCCCCGGATAGGTCGTCCATCGAAAGAGAAGGTCACTGTCTCTTCTTTCCCTAACGGAGCGGATCGCCACCTCCTCCATCACCTTATCCACAAACTCCTCTTTCTCAGGCATCACCGGTTGGTGTGTTTTAAGCACCTTTAACCACTTTTGATAACTATTATCCTCCATCATCTACACTTATTTCGTCTCTGCAAGAAAACATCAGAGAGCGGGGTTATTAATCCTTTTCTTGCCGGCACCATTTATGGTATTTCTGCATAATACTTTTTCACTCGTTCCATCACCTTTTTCCGGGCTATCATCAGGTTCGTTTTCACACTATTCAGGGAGATTCCCGTCGTTTGGTGTATCTCAGGATTGGAGAGTCCTTCCAGCTCGCTGAGCACAAAAACCACCTTCTGTTTGGGAGGCAGGTAAGCGATCATTTCTTGCAGGACGGAGGCCATCTCACGGGTATCCATCTCCTGCTCTAAGTTGGGGGCCTGCTGCACCCAGAGGGCCGCTTCTCCCCCCTCCATTGCAGAAACCACCTGCATCTTTTGACGCCTTTTCAGCCTATCGTAGCAGTGGTTCACAATCACCTTGGAGAGCCAGGGCCACATCGCTTTATCTTCTTGCAAAGTCTTCCTTTTGTCCCAAAGCTTCACATAAGCATCCTGGAGCACATCACGAGCCTCATCAGGATCACCTAGAATTTTTAGCGCCAGGAAATAGCCTCGATCCGTTGATACCGAGACAAAATCCCGAAAGGCAGAGTGGTCACCCTCTTTCACTGCACGCGTTTGATTCTTCAATCTCAAGATAACGAACTTTTCTATCTATACGACGAAACGCACAAAAAGTAAAATTAGGGGTTGGAAAGAGTGTGATTCACCAGGGAGGTGTAAAAGGTTTTCATGGAGATGCCGGACTCCCGAATCATTTTGGGTACCAGGCTCTCTTTGGTCATCCCGGGAACAGTATTCACCTCAAGGAACCAAACCTCATCGTTGGCATCCACGATGTAGTCGAACCGCACAATACCGGCACAGTGTAGGCGCTCATAGAGCAGTGCAGAGGTCTCCTTGATCTTCACCTCCAGGTTATTACCTATGGAAGGAGAGACGATCTCCCGGGTCAGGGAGGGGTCATATTTGGCTTCAAAGTCGAAGAAATCCTTCCGGGTAACAATCTCCACCAGAGGAAGGATCCGCAGGGTACTCCCCTCACGATAGACGCCGCAGGTAAACTCTCGTCCCCCGATAAAGGACTCCACCAGCACCTCATCATCCTCCTCAAAGGCTCGCTGTACGGCCCGGGCTAACGCGTGGGCTTCGGTCACCTTGGACATTCCCACACTGCTCCCCCCCTTATTGGGTTTCACAAAACAGGGCAAGCCCGTCACAGCGAGGATTGCTTTCTCATCCAGCGATTGATGGGCATAAAGAATCACCCCCGGAGCACACTTTACCCCAATGGATCGCACCACATTTACGCAGAAATATTTGTTGAAGGTCAACGAAGCGGTGAAGCTGTTGCAAGAGGTGAAGGGTATTCCCAACATCTCGAAATAGCTCTGCAACTTACCATCTTCGCCCGGTGTACCGTGAATGGCCATAAAGACCAGGTCAAAGCGCACCCTCTTCGCCCCCAGCAGGAGAGAAAAGTCATTTTTATCCACCATGATCGTCCTTCCCTCCGAGCGGTAACACCACTCGTTGTCGCGCACATAGATGAGGAAGACACTGTATAATGATTCATCCAGGTGGGAACGGATCTCTTCCGCACTTTTCAAAGAGATCTCATACTCTGAGCTATCCCCTCCTGTCAACAAAGCTATCTTTATTTTATGCATACCAATATGATCTGTCGGAACATAAGCATTAGCGGAACAACACGCTCTAATACGCTGCGCCGTAAATCAACCCTATTTTTTGGTGTACCAAATTACAAAAAATGCACAATAGGACAAGAGGCATTCTCACATTACCGCACTACCCCATTGATTGAACGGATCCGAAATCAACACCAACTTCTAACTTCCGTCTTCCGTCTTCGGTCTTCCGTCTTCGGTCTTCCAACTTCATTACCATATCTCCGCTCTGTCACATTATCACGCCTAAAACAAAGACAATCATTTAATTTTCAGCTAATTATTAATTATTAATTCCCAATTCCTAATTGAAAAAAGGTGCCGCCCCTACGGAGCTTACTAGCTTTTGGCTGTTAGCCTTTAGCTTGGGTTAACTGCAACGTTCACAAAAAATCATCGCTCAACTTCCAACTTCCGTCTTCCGACTTCCGACTTCATTACCATATCACCGCTCTGTCACATTATCACACCTAAAAACAAAAACAATCATCTAATTACCAATGAATTACTAATTATTAATTCCCAATTACTCATTGAAAAAAGGTGCCGCCCCTACGGAGCTTACTAGCTTTTGGCTGTTAGCCTTTAGCTTGGGTTAACTGCAACGTTCACCAAAAAATTATCACTCAACTTCCAACTTCCGTCTTCGGTCTTCCATCTTCCGACTTCATTACCATATCACCGCTCTGTCACATTATCACGCCTAAAACAAAGACAATCATTTAATTACCAACGAATTACTAATTCCTAATTGAAAAAGATACCGCCCCTCCGGAGCTTATCGGCTGTTGGCTTTTAGTTATTAGCCTTTGGCTTGGGTTAATGGCAACGTTCACAAAAAGTTATCGCTCAACTTCCGACTTCTGTCTTCGGACTTCCGTCCCCATAACCACTCCATTACCACATTATCACATTGTCACATTGTCACATTACCACATTATCACATTATCACATTACCACATTATCACATTACCACATTACCACATTATCACATTACCACATTACCACATTATCACATTACCGCATTACCACATTACCACATTACCGCATTACCACATTACCACATTACCACATTACCGCATTACCACATTACCGCATTACCACATTACCACATTACCACATTACCGCATTACCACATTACCGCATTACCGCATTTTAAAGCAATTACTCATTGCCGAAAAAGTCACAACGGATAATTTTATATCTTTGGCCTCCGGAACAATAAAAGAGCCATCATCCGGTTATGATAAAAGGGTGTGATGTGTGGCCTCCTTCTTCGTTAGGGCATCCAAGACATGGAAAGGGCAGGGCAACGGGAGATCTCCACACCGAGAAAACAGGTTGATGCAGACCGGTAAAAATAGCAACGATGGGTTTAGGCAAATACATACTCAGCAGGAAATTCTGGATCAATGTGGGCCTGATTATTCTGATTACCGCCCTGCTTATTGCGGGTACGCTATGGGGGTTAAAGCGGTTCACTCGGCATGGGCAGGCCTTCTCTGTTCCCGATTTCACGGGTGTTCCCTTCGATAGCATTCAGGCGTACGACCCTGGCCACGGATTTCGGTACATTTTAGTGGATTCCATCTACCAAAAAGGAGCGAAACGGGGAAGTATCACCTTACAGAACCCCGCCCCCGGCATGCTGGTCAAGGAGGGGCGCAAGATCTACCTCACCATCATCGCCAAGATGCCGGAAAAGACGCCCATGCCCAACCTCTTAGACCTCTCTCTACGGCAGGCACTGGGCCTTCTTAAACAGCACGAATTGCTTCCCGGCCGACTCTCTTATGTTCCCAGTTTCGACCGAAATGCCGTGTTGGCTCAATGCTGCAAAGGAGATACGCTTCGGGCAGACACGCTCATTCTCAAGGGAAGTGTCATTGATTTGACCCTGGGGATGGGATATGGAGAAGAGGAAGCCTTTATTCCTTTTCTCATCGGCAAACAACCCTACAAAGCAAGAGAACAGATTCTCCACAGTGGATTCAACAAGGGAGAAGAGCATTATTTAGACACCAAAAAACAATCCGATGTAAGGGTATATCGGCAAGAGCCGGAGTGGGAAGAGGGGGCAAAAATTGCGCCGGGGGCGCGGATTAACCTTTACTATCGCTCCATCTATCAAGTCAACTTCGACTCGTTGGTAATGACTTACATGGCACCGGATTCACTCGAAATTGATAAATCAACTGACGTACTTGATCCATGAAAAGACTGATTATCGCCATATTCCTTCTATACACCTTAGGGAGCTTAACGGCACAGGAGGTCATTGTCCCGGCAGGGGGAAGTCCTTCCCTAAGAGGTCCCAAAGAACTTGTAAAGCAGTCCCCAAAGCGAGGAGACACCGGCGCCATGGTGATTCCTTTTTTCGATGATTTCTACGAGGATCGCATCTATCCCAACCCGGCACGCTGGGAGGGGCAAGACGGATTCCAAAACCAAGATTTTGCCGTATTTCCTTTGACCCAAGGGGTTTTAACATTGGATGCACTGGATAAAAATGGACATATCCATGAGCAGGCACTCCCGGGGCCGAGCAACTGGATTGCCGATGTGGTCACCTCCAGGGCTATCCGTCTGGACTCCATCTTCATCCCCAACCCGGAAGCCCTGCGTGCTTCGGACAGCCTCTACCTGAGCTTCTGGTTTCAACCGGGGGGAGGGTTAGGGCCCCATCCCTTCAACGACATAGGAACGCCTCCCGAATCACAAGACTCCCTTGTGTTGGAATTTCTGGCCCCCGAATTTGCTGACACCACGTGGGTTGAGGTGGACACCGTGATCAATGGGGTTCCCCAAACCATCTCCATCGTGGATCATATTGAAGAGGCGTGGGATTACGTCTGGAGCTCCGAAGGGATGCTCTTGGACTCACTGATCACCTATACCCAGGAGGGATACTACTTTATGAAAGTGATGATCCCCATCACCAATGAAATACGCTATTTCCACAAAGACTTCCGATTTCGCTTCAAAAACTATGTGAGCCTCTCTTCGGAGATTCTCCCCTCTTGGCAAAACAATGCGGATATGTGGAACATCGATTATGTCTACCTCGACAAAGACCGAACCGTTTCCGAAAGAGGGGTTAAGGATCTCTCTTTTGTAAACAAGGCGCCCTCAATGCTGACCAAATACTACAGCATGCCCTTCAGGCAGTACAAGGAGAACTACATCTATGAGATGATTGATACCATCAGAAACCAAATTGTCGATTTAGACAAAGAGAGTTATAACATGACCTATAAATACCGGGTCACCAACCACGTGGGGGGACTTATCTACGAATATGACGCCGGGTATTATGTGATTAATCCCTATTTTGAAGAGGGATACAGTTCCCATGCACCTTTTGCCAAACCGCCTTCCGGTTTTTTCTTCCCCGTTGCCAACGCTGACAGTGCCACCTACAAAATCACCCATTTCCTCTCCAGTGATGAAGCTCTTCCTTTCAAAGGAAATGATACCACCACTTTCATCCAGCGGTTTTACAACTACTATGCCTACGACAACGGCACTGCCGAGAACGGTTATGGCATTGAAGGAGACAACAATGGTATGGTGGCCGTAAAGTTCACCCTTAACAAAGCCGACACATTACGGGGTATCAATCTCTGTTTCAACGAAATATTAAATACTCCCGAAGATCAAAGTTTTTACCTTACCGTTTGGAATCATCAGGACAGGAAACCGGGGGAGGTACGCTACCAGCAGTACGAGATGCGACCGGAACCCACTAGCTACCGAAAGAGCTTCCACACCTATATCCTTGACGAGCCCATTGTGATTGATCCGGTGAACTTCCCCAACCTCATCTTCTATGTGGGCTGGCAAAAAAACAACGACGATCGCCTCCTAAATGTGGGCTACGACCGTTCACGAAATTCCAGCGCCAACAGTTTTTACTGCATCAACAATATCTGGTATAACTCCATCCAATCGGGAACTATTATGATTCGTCCACTACTGGGTTCTACCCTGCCCCCCAACACCGGTTTACCCGCTGAAGAAGAGGCTTTCAACGGCTTTGAGGTGTATCCTAACCCCACTTCCGGAGAGACGCTTCATCTCCGTTTCAAGAAGCAACCCCTTCCCGGAGAGGGTCGAATCCTCTTACGAAACGCTCAGGGAAAGATCGTAAGAAGTTTCTCCGCCAACAGGGAGCAGCTCTCCATTGCAGGACTTCCTTCAGGGATCTACTTAGCCCAATATATCCATGGTTCTGAGCGGGTTTATACCGTACGATTCCTCATATCAAAATAGATTCACCTCCCCGCGAAGAACCTCCATTATGGATAGAACGGAACACGCCCTCCACGAAACACAAAACGGACAAGAAGAGCAGCAGGAGCTCTTTGAACACCACCGTTTCACCGTGGACAAAGGACAGTCGCAACTACGGATTGATAAGTTTCTCTTTGCCCGAATCGAGAATGCCTCCCGCAATAAGATTCAGATGGCAGCCAAGGAGGGCTTGATTTTAGTAAACGGAAGAGCCGTAAAGTCCAACTATCGGGTTAAACCCATGGACATCATCTCTGTAGTGATGACCCACCCGCCACGGGAGATCGAGATCATTGCGGAGGATATCCCCCTTGACATCGTCTACGAAGATGATGACCTTATCGTCGTGAACAAGCAGCCGGGCATGGTGGTCCACCCGGCCTATGGCAACTACACGGGCACACTGGTAAATGCGCTCACCTTCCACTTCCGGGACCAACAAGAGGCCTCCCCCTGTCTGGTACACCGCATCGACAAAGATACCACAGGGTTAATGATCGTTGCCAAAAATGAGTTGGCTCAAACGCGACTGGCCAAACAGTTCTTCGACCATACCACGGAGCGGAAATATTATGCCTTGGTATGGGGCGACTTTACCGAAGAGGAGGGCACCATTGAGGGGCATCTTGGTAGGAGCAAAAAAGATCGTAAGATCATGACCGTATATGAGGATGGTGATTACGGCAAACATGCCGTCACCCACTATCGGGTTGTGGAACGTTTCGGGTATATCACCCTTATCGAATGCCAGTTAGAAACGGGCCGCACTCATCAGATCAGGGCACACATGCGTTTTATTGGGCATCCTCTTTTCAATGATGCCACCTATGGGGGCGACCTTATCCTCAAAGGAACCACCTTCACCAAGTACCGACAATTTATCCAAAACTGTTTTTCGCTCCTCCCCCGTCAGGCCTTACACGCCAAGCTATTGGGCTTTACCCATCCCACCACCCATGAAAAGATCCTGTTTGACTCAACCATCCCCGACGACATGCAGGCGGTCATCGACAAATGGCGTACCTACGTAAGTGCCAAAAACCGTTACGAAGATTAAGAGCCTCTTTGCGAAAAGGGCGTAGCGATAATCGAAAAATTACGGTATCTTTGATTCTTCGAGTGATGTTCCTTCTGAATGCTTTTTCTACACTTATTTTACGCAAAGATGAAGTATATTTATTTGATTTACGGAGGGTTATTTTGTCTATTTATGGTTATGATCTCATGCCGTGAAGAGGTCGATACCCACTACCCTGAGTTTACGCCCAAGCCTGTTATCAACAGTATCCTCATTGTCGGGGAACCCATTACCGCACATATCTCCATTGCAGTAGGCTATGAAGAGCCCTCCCTTTCCGGTTGTGATAACGCCACGGTTTCCCTCTTTATTGACAACCTCTTTGCCGGGGAAATGACATGGCAGGAAGAGGGGCTTTACCGAATCGACACCCTTGTGAGAAGCAACACGACCTACACCCTGTCGGTGGAAATTCCGGGTTATGAGACGGCATCAGGCAGCACGCACATCCCCCCTGTGACGGAGTACTACGACTTAACACACATCAATGTGGCAGGGCTTAACGAAGAGGGCGATAGCTACCCCGCCATTGAGTTCACCTTTCCCGTGGAGCCACATCACACACACTTTTTCGATGCGAGAATCATCCTGAACGCAGAGGGAGAAATCGTGAGTGATCTTACCCCCATTTATCGGTCCGACTCCGTATTACTTAACGAGGGACTTCCCTTAACCGTTTTCAGTGATACGATACTAAAAGGAGTAGAGGAGTACCGGATGCATATCAACTACACCACAGGAAGTTACACCTATGATGATCTCATGGGAAACGTAACGGTTCTCTACCCACTACTCCTTGAGTTCCGATCTGTCAGTAAAGAGTACTACCTATACGCCAGACAGCGCTATTTGTACGAGAGGGGACGATTCCCAGAGTTCGGTATCGGCTCCAACACGGCATATCCACTCTATTCCAATGTGGAGAATGGCTATGGTCTTGTTGCCGGATACGCTCCCTTCGCCACCGACACCCTAAAACCCTCTTACTAAGATGAAGTACGGAAGTTTCATATTGCTCATGCTGTTTGTGCTACTAATTGGGAGTAGGGTCGGTTTTTCGCAAATCAAGGTCTCCGGTTTTGTTTCCGACTCGTTAACGGGGGAGCGTCTTATCGGTGCCAACATTTACACTCCCCGGCAGCAACAGGGAACTGTCTCCGACAACAACGGGTTCTTCTCCCTCCTTCTTCCAAAGGAGGACTCCGTCTGTATCTCTTATACGGGATACAAGCCCAAGTTTATTTCCCTTACAGGAGATGATGACGGCCAACTCCATATCCAACTGACTCCGGGAAGGGCATTGGAAGGCGTAGCCATTTATGCCCGACAGCGCACCACACCAAACGTAAGCAAAATGTCCATGAAAGAGATCCTCTCCATCCCCTCACAAACGGGAAAACCTGATGTGATGAAGGCACTGCATCTCCATCCCGGGATACAGAGTCAAAGTGAAGCTTCGGCACTCCTTTTGGTGCGTGGCGGAAGTCCTGGTGAGAATCTCTATCTTTTTGACAATGTGCCGGTGATCTATGTAAACCACCTTGGCGGCTTTATGTCGGTGTTCAATCCGGATATCATTAACAATATTGAACTCTACAAAGGAGGATTCCCGGCACAGTATGGCGGAAAATTAAGTGCCGTGGTCGACATTACGCAACGAGAGGGAACCCGTGCCAAACACCAGGGTTCTCTTAGTATCGGCATCACCGACCTCTCTCTCCTGCTTGAAGGCCCTCTCAATGATAAGGTGACCTATATTTTCACGGGAAGGAAAACACTCTTCGACCTTTTCCTACTGGGAGCTTCTGCCATAGGCGAAAACGGTGCTATTTTCTCCTATGGCTTCCACGATGTGAACGGAAAAATATCCTGGCGACCCAACGAAAAAAATAGCCTCCACCTTAATCTATATCAAGGCGATGACTATCTGAACTTTTGGCTAAAGAACAAGCAGTCCGGAGAGACCAACAAAAACCGGGTTAACACCACTTGGGGAAACTGGTTAGGCTCCCTTCACTGGAAAAGGGTCATTGCATCCAACCTCTTCAGCGAAAATATTTTATCCCTCACACGCTACCGACTCAAAAAAAGAGAGGCATCCACTTATTTCTATGGCGATACCAACGTATACCATGCCGACTCCCGATTTCTTTCCCGTTTACAGGATTTGGCGTACCAATCAAACTGGAAATACAACCCTTATGAAGGGTGGAAGATGAAGTGGGGGCTGAAGGCTTCCTTCCTACAATTTATTCCCTCTACAACCTATTCCTCCCAAACAGAGGGTCTTCGCGATAAAACCACCATAAACACCTATGAAACAACCATCTATATTGACAACAATTTTTATCTTGGGGCAGGATTTCATCTTAATGCCGGGCTCAGAGCCATAAAATTCTTCACCGATGTAAGGCTACCCATTAAGTTAGAACCCCGGCTATCGTTACACAAACAGTTTGGCAATCAGAAACTGAGTATAAGCTATATGCAAACAAATCAGTTTGCACAACTGCTCCTTACACCGGGCAGCATTGCCTCTAACGAAGTGTGGATTCCCTCGGGAAAGGGGATTCCTCCATCTTCTGCTGAACAATACACCCTAAACTGGATGGGCTCCTTTGATAACGATGGCTACCAGGCGGAGGTGAGTCTCTACTACAAAACCATGAAAAATCTGACCAGTTTCAGGGAGGGGTTCTCCAGTCTGAGGGGCACGGCAAACTGGCATAGTAGAGTGGGTTCGGGAGGAACCGGCATCGCCTACGGCTTGGAGGCACAGTTGAGGAAGAGCAGAGGGGACTGGACCGGGTTTTTAAGCTACGGATGGAGCAGAACCACCAGGACATTCCCCTTCCTAAACGGGGGAAAGGTCTTTCCCTATGCATACGACCGGCCACACACGGCATCCCTAACCATCCGTCATGACTTCTCTCCGCGTTATGCTTTGAGCTTGGCCTGGGTATATCAAACAGGAACCCCCTACACACCGGTGATAGGGAAACAGCTTACCCCCTCCTTCTACCCCAATGATGAAGGAGAATACGATTACTACGAAGCGCTCATTTATGGCGACAGAAACAGTGCCCGTATGCGCGATTATCACCGTATGGATGTGGCACTAACCATCCGCAATCGCAACCGGGAAGGAGAGGTAAAATCCGCTTGGACATTCTCCATTTACAACCTTTATAATCGCAAAAATCCGGTCTATTACTATTACAACAACAATAATACCGATGAAATCATCGATCCATCGACCTATAGCGAAAGCAATTCACCCTTCACCCTTCACCAACTCGCTCTTTTTCCCCTTATTCCCACCGTCTCTTACCGATGTTATTTTGACGTAAAACGGATCAAAAAGGGAAGCATCGCACAACGATTCAAAAAATGGTTATACTATGAAAACAAGAAATAACATCCTCCTTCTCTCCATCGCAGCAATGCTGTGCTGTAGTTTAAGCCTGAGGGCTCAAGATCGCTTTAGCATCAAGAAAAGGTGGAACATCAACCTTGGGATCGCTCCCGACTTCACATCCTCAGGACGTGAACCCGGACACGAGTTTAAGCTATCAGCCCATTACGGTGTCAACTCATTTTTAGCGTTAGGGGGCTATACGGGATATTCAAAGTACATTTATTTTTTGGGAAATAATAACCCCTTAGGGGTGGGAAACCGCTTTTTATACGGAATCTCAGCAAAAGCCCATATCCTTCCTTTTTTTATACAATCGGAGGATTTTCGTTTCGACCTCTATCTCAATTCCCGTATGGGCATCGATCACCGCACGGGGAACCCAAACAAAATGGCAAAAAGTGTGTTGTTTCGGCTGCATGTGGGTAGCGGTTTGGCCTTTTATCCTTTCAATCGATGGGGTATATTTGTGGAGTATGGATATGATAATCATGGAATCATAGACTATCATAAACACTGGGTGTTTGAGGGGGGTATTGTGTATAAATTTCGCCTAAATAGAGGCTGTCTATAAAGTCCGACTTCTTCGTTATGCTTGTCTTCAAAAATAGTGCAAACCGAACGCAAAAGTAAGCTTGCTTATATTTTGCTGAGGTGCAGCCTATTTTATGCAAAATGATCATTTACCTCAGTAAACTCACATTTTTCAGCCTTCGCAAGCCTCGAATTCGAACATTCTATACAGCCTCTTCTCAAAACGCTGACTTTATTTCGTTACGCTTGTCTTCAAAAATAGTGCAAACCGAATATAAAAGTAAGCTTGCTTATATTTTGCTGAGGTGCAGCCTATTTTATGCAAAATGGTCATTTACCTCAGAACCATAAACTTCCGCATCTCCACGTGTTGATCGGAGGTGATCTCCAGGTAATAAATTCCCTGTGGAAGGGGCAACACATCCACCACATAGTGGGAAGGGGAGTGTTGTTGTGCCTGCAGGGCGACTCGCTGCCGGGCGCCATTGAATCCCCGGAAAGTCACATCGGAGGAGAAGTCCTTTCCCAGCCACACATGCAGTCGATCTGAAGCCGGAACGGGATAGAGGTCTGAGATCACCGTCACATAATCCCTCTTCAGCAACGTATCGGACCAGGTATCATTGGAGACAATCAACCGCACATCGTAGCTTCCCAACGCTTCATAGCGAATTTCCGGTGGGGACTGAAGCGTACTGGTATGGGGCGTTCCTCCCTCAAAAAGCCACTCCCAACGGAGCACATTCCCGGGTGAACGATCCATAAAGTGCAAGGTATTCCCAATGACTACAGAGCGGGGAGCCGAGAACTGGGCAACGGGAATCTGCGCGTTATACAATCCGGGAAGCACTTCCGGATCCATGTCCAGCGGGTCCAGCCAGGGAGCCAATTGCCGAGAGGGTGTCGTACCATTTCCTTTCCAGGAGTAGCTAAACTTCCCAAAAAAATCGGGCTCATCGGGGCCGGTACCATGGCCATATAACCCCTCTTCGCAAGCAGCAAATCCTCCTGTCAAGGTTCCCACAAGATTTCCCTCGGGGTTCAACAGCGGTGCCCCGGAAGACCCCCCCTCGGTCACTGCATGCCCGTGAGCGGTCTCGCCCCAAACCACTCGCCAATAGTGAAAGGCCCCATTGCCATCCCAATCGGAAGAGGCCACTTGTTCGTGGCATATCGCAATCTTTTTTACATCCCCTGCCGGGTGATGGATGGTAACCCCCGTCATCGCTCCTTCCGGAGAACGATCCCACCCACAAAAGAAAGGATCATAGGAGGGAGGAACCGACTGCAGGAGCTCTACCAAGTAGAAGTCCGATCCCCGGTAAGAGGGGTCATTGGAGGAGGCCACATGCCGACAGCCCACCATCGTCTGATGGGCAGGTTCCTCCTCACCATTGTCACATTGGGGAAA
>PDWI01005373.1_pt1 | contig 16596 bp, 9 predicted proteins | sample 1430891 | NCBI WGS metagenome assembly PDWI01 (sample SAMN01162508, study PRJNA174530) | Oral metagenome, whole genome shotgun sequencing project. | biome: Marine environment; feature: Marine mammal; material: Swab sample of the gingival sulcus; isolation source: swab sample of gingival sulcus...
CGGCGGGCCGCTGTATACAGCTTCTAAATATGCGCTGCGCGGTGTGATTGCGCAATTGGCCTTGGATTTTGCCCCGGATATTCGCGTCTGTGGCATCGCCCCCGGTGCTACTGATACGCCCATTAGCGGCACCGATGCCCTCAATCAGCGGCAAAAAGCCATGAATAAAGATCGGCAGCGCTTAGAGACAATGGGGCAGCATATTCCTTTAGGCCGCGTCTCTGAACCTGAAGAGCACACCGATCTTTACGTCACCTTAGCCAGTGAAAACGGTGCCAGATACGTTACCGGAACAATACTGGTCAGTGATGGTGGCTTATCGGCAGGTCAATAGATAGCACTTATAGTGGACATTATTAACATTTGGCAGAGAAAACGTTTAGCAGGCTTTAATAAACTGGTTTATTGAAACCTGCTATTAATCAGCGCTGGTTTAATCTTGTAATTTATCCCACACTTCGAGGTCGCGCTCGGCTGTCCAAATACGCGGCCAATCAATACCGTCGAACTCGTCCCATAAGCGCTGCACATCAAACGGCAGGCAATGCTCAAAAATGGGCCACTGTCCAAATTTTGGAGCCAGGTGCTCGTGGGTGGCTTCAAAGGCTTCTTTCAGCGTGCCGCCACGACGATGAACCTCACCGACTTTATCAATCATGCCTTGTAAGAAACCACGTGTTTGCTCAATGGCTGCATCGACTTGCTCGCGCCCGCGTGCCACCGCACCACGCCCGCCGATAAGTACTTCGGCCTCCAACGCTTTAATGGCATCCAGCGTGCCGCTGGCCCAATCCATATGAAAAGCATCACCAGTGTACAGTGCCGCCTGGGCTTCAACCAAATCACCGGCGAATACAATTTTATGCTTAGGCAGCCAAGCACAAATATCACCCGCGGTGTGCCCGCGCCCCATATATTGCAGTATCAAATTACCCCGATCACCACCCAATGGGATTTCCAGTCGGTCGTTAAAAATAATATCGGGGTGGGTTAAACCGGGAATGGAATCAGGGTCTTTGAATAACCGCGGCATACGCCCGTATTCGCTGTCCCAGTCTTGTTTGCCGCGCTCGTCAATCAAGAATTTGGTTTTTTCATGGGCAATAATGGCTTCGGCCTCAAACGCCGAAGCCCCCAACACCCGCACCGCATGATAATGTGATAACACCAAGTATTTAATTGGTTTTTGTGTGTGCTGGCGTAATTTGGCCAGCCATTCTTTGGCAGCCACCGGCGTCGCACGGGCTTCAAAGGCGATAATAAAATCTTCGGCTTCAATGGCACCGATATTTGGGTCGCCTTCAGCGGTTAAGGCATAAACGCCATCAGCCAGCACTTCTAAGGTTTCGGTTTTTTCGCCTAAATCAGCAGACGAAGCAAAGGGTTTTTTACTCATGTTTTTTGTTCCTCAACGGGTTAATATTTAATGACTGTCGTGTTGCGCCCGCGCCACCGCAAAGGCTTCGCGTAACACATCCATATCACCGATATGGTTGGCCAGTAGCAACAGCAATTTACTATACAGGCTTTGTGCGGCATCGTCATCTAAATCGGCTTGCAAGGCAATCAATTCGGCATAAAAAGCATCGGGGTCAGCGAAATTCGGTTGTAAATTAAGGTGGCTCATGCAGGTCTCTCTTGGTTAAATGAATGATTACCGATAGCGCGGCGCACGGCATCACTGATGGCTTGGGCGTCAAAATGGCGCCAACGCCCGGCAATATGTTGATCCGGGCGTATTAAATACACGGTGCCCGGTTGGCCGTCATAGCGCTGGCGTAAATAATCGTGGCTATCGATAATCTCGCGCCCGACCACCAGTGGCGTCACCGGGATACCACCAACGTTCAGTGCTGTGACAGCAGCGTTGTCGGCAAAAACCAAGGCCACAAAACCCGCACCCAAATGTTTTAGCAGCCAATCTTGCTGACCGTTACAGGTAATTTCAGCATCCGGGGCAAAAGCACCCGGTGCGGCATTAGGGGCGTTAAAAACCGCCGTATCCGGGGTGCTAAGCGGTGAATCCACATAACTGGTAGCCGTCGATAAACGCCCGCTATTGACCAGGGGGCGGGCAAAAGCCTGTTCACGCGCCAATGACAACACGGCATCACGCATAATGCGGCTGGCTCTGGATTTAGGCGTAATAAAATCGGTAGCACGGGTGGAATGGCTGATATTTTCATCGGCGGCGAATTGGCGCTCAAAGGCATAACTGTCCAGCAACGACGGTGGTGCTAAGCCTTGTATAACCAGTTGCAGTTTCCAGATGAGATTATCGGTATCTTGCACGCCGGAATTGGCACCACGGGCGCCAAACGGTGACACTTGGTGGGCGGCATCACCGGCAAAAATCACCCGATCATGCCGAAAATTTTCCATCCGCCGACAGGCAAAACGATAGACTGAGACCCATTCCAGCTCAAATTCCACCTTATCACCCAGCATTTGTTTAAGCAGCGGTGTCACGTTTTCCGGGCGCTTCCAGTAGTCGGCATCGGCGGCGTTGCCGAGTTGAAAATCAATACGCCAAACATCATCGGCCTCGCGGTGCAATAACACCGACTGATTGCGGTGAAACGGCGGGTCAAACCAAAACCAGCGCTCTTTGGGGAAATCGTTTTTCATCACCACATCGGCAATCAGAAATTGGTCGTCAAAAACTTGCCCGCTAAATTGCGCCCCGACTTTGTCGCGCATCGAACTGCCGGCACCATCGCAGGCAATCACCCAATCGGCATGGGTGGCGAAAGTACCGTCCGGCGTAGTCACCGTCAACGTCACACCCTTGTCGTGTTGCTGTAAATCTTCAACACGGTGTTTCCAGCGCAAATCCACCAGCGGCTCAGCTTGGCAAGCATTGACCAGATATTCTTCTAAATAATATTGCTGCAAATTGACCATCGCCGGCATTTGGTGGCCGTCTTCCGGCAGCAAATCAAATTGATACGCCAAGGTTTGACCAAAAAAATTTTTCCCGACTTGCCAATTAACGCCTTTATCTAAAATTGGCTGTGCCACACCCAAACGCTGCCAAATTTCCAAGGCACGCTTAGCATAGCACAACGCCCGTGACCCCACGCTAACGGTATTATTATCGTCAAATACTACACAAGCCATACCGCGCTTGGCACAGTCCAGCGCTGCCGTCAGCCCGACTGGGCCGGCACCGATAATGGCGATAATGTGTTGCTGGGCTTGACCGGTTTGTTGTTCTTGCGACTGAATATAGTCGTATTCCGGATTTTGATAAGTTGTCAGCATAATGATAGCCCTTTTATTATGATTTTTAGTTTACGCTGTTACGCAAACCTATTTTATAGTGATATTTAAGATAATATAAACCCATTTAGTTACAAATGCAACAAACAAAGCCATATCGCGTCTTGTTGCCACGGTATACAATAGTGTATGGTAGTAAGCGTTAACAATAATAAAGCTTGCAAAACTGTTAGTAACCATAAAAGTAATATGAAAAAAGAACACCAAGCATTACAGCTTCATGATTTTTTACCCTATAAAATTAATATGCTGTCCAAAAAAATCAGTCATTCATTATCGCTGATTTATACCACTGAATTTGGTATTACTATTCCGGAATTTCGTATTTTGGTGTGGTTGAGTTCTCATCCCAATATTTATGCTAAAGATTTGTGCAGGTTTACGTTAATGGATAAAACGCAGGTGTCGCGGGTGATTCACAGCTTGGAAAAACGCAGCTTATTACAACGCCAAGCCGATACCAACGACCAGCGCAGTTATCAGTTGTTTTTGACGGCAAAAGGTGAAACGTTGATTCAAGAAATTATCCCCAAAGCCATTGAATGGGAAGAACATTTATTAACATCATTATCACCACGTCAGTATATGAATCTGCAAAACGCACTGGAAAAACTAGAAGCACAACTGCAGGCGCTGGAGTCCAGATCGTAATCAAGATTTCCCAACATACTGAATTAACGAAATTTCAGGCGGTCTTTTAGCAATCGATAGGCCTGATTGATTTTCACGCTGCGCGCAGTGGCTTCTGCCAGCAGTGATTCCGGGTAACCGTTGGCCAACAAATAATCCGGGTGGTGGCGCTTGATTTGTAAACGATAAGCACGCTTTATTGCTGTTTTGTCTCTGGTCGGCGGCAAACCCAAAACCGCAAAAGCCAAGCGTAACTCGCGTTGCGCCGGGGTAAGCGTCTCCCTTTGTTGGTCGCGCTGATTTTTGCTTTGTTGGTTATTGTTTTCGCCTTCAATTTTGGTTTTTTCTGCCTGAAAACGCTGTTTATCGCGCTCGCGTTTGTGCGTTTGCTGGCGCGCTCTAGCACGGGCGTGGGCGTGTAACGCCGCCGACTGCCGATATTCTTCTAAGGCATCAGCATAAATCGATTCGGCTCGCAGGCGCTTGCTTAGCATTTCAACAATTCCCCATTCGGCAGCAACCACCGTGCCGCTGGCTTCGACAAAAGCAAATTGCATCTGCAAAAATGACTCGCACAGACTCGGCACCATCCCACATTGGCTGACAAACTCATCAATGGCCGCGGTAGGCGAAAAATCGGGGCTATGGCCTTGTTGAAAATAATCTTGGGCAGCATCAATTTGGGCTTTATCCAACTGCAAGCGGGCGCAAAAATCATCGAACAAGCGCTTTTCACTATCACACACCGTGCCATCAGCGGCGGCGATATGCCCGGCAAATAAAAACGTGCTTTTAAAGTATTGAAAGCCAATTTGCTGGCGATTTTCGGCAATATATTTTTGCCGGGCTTTGCGCTGTGCTTTACGTCTACGGTGGGCAGCAGCATCGGCACTGCGCGGGTCAACCACCTGCGCCAAACGCCGGCCAAACAAAGGGGCAGCCACCATGATTAGCAGCCCTAAACACAGCTTAAACCAATCGTTGGGCAGGCCGGAGGCAATCATGCCGATGCCACTGAGCAGACCAAGCCCTGTGAATAAATTTGTCAACTTTTTTTCATGGCAAACAGGCCATTCTCCTACTATAACTTATGCTAAAATGAGCCATGTGTTGCTATTTATCTCGTCTGATTGCGGGGTTGGTTGGCTCACATGCCGTTATTATTATACGGCAGGCGCATTTCTACCCATACACTTTCGGAGATTCTTATGGCCTATCACTATTATCAAGCAATTGCCAAACTGGCAAATAAAACTTTGTCCGGTAAAGAAAAAAAACTTTTTATCCCGTTTTTGCAAAACTATTATGCCTTGGTCGGGGAAGAAGACTTGCAGGCTTTTACCCCAAAAAGCCTGTTCGCCACCGCTTATACGCATTTTAAAAGCGTGCTGGCATTCGATGGTAAAGATATTGTTAACGTCTTTAATCCAACCCAAAAAGAACACGGCTACGATGCCGATTACAGCGTTGTTGATATCGTCACCCAAGATCGCAGTTTTCTTATTGATTCGATTCAGATGGCGTTTGTACGCGAGCATTTAGCCATTCAATTTGTTACTCACCCGCTGTATCGGCAAAAACTAAATAATAACAAAGAACTAACCGATTTGGAAGTAACAACGGTCAGTAGCCCGGAAAATATTTCTGTCGTGCATATCGAATTTGATCGACTGCCCAATAGCAAGTTGAAATCAGTCAAGAAAGTCGTCGAAAATGTCCTGCAACAAACACACTTGGCCACCGCAGATTGGCAAGCCATGGGCAATAAGGTTGCCGATGTTATTCACGACGTGCAAAACACCCGTGGTTTACCGCAAACTATTGAAGAAGTGATGGAAACCATTCGCTTTTTAGAGTGGTTACAAAACAAGCATTTCACCTTTTTGGGTTATCGCGAATACACGTTGCGCGACCAAGATCTATACACCGTGCCGCATTCCGGCCTGGGTGTTTTGCGTGATGACGGCAAAGGCAGTAAATCGAAAAGCTTTAGCAATTTGCCGGCGCATTTAAAAGCCGAGGCACTGCGTCCGAATTTATTATTATTCTCTAAATCTAATAATTTATCTGTTATTCATCGCCCGGCCTATATGGATTTTATCGGTGTGAAAAAGTTTGACGATAAAGGCCACGTTATCGGTGAACACCGCTTTTTGGGTTTGCTGACGGCCGAAGCCTATCGCCTGTTACCGCGTGAAATTCCGTTGTTGTCGCACAAAATTGCCAGTATTGTCGATAATATCGGTTTACCGGAAAATTCTCATGCCTTAAAATCGTTTGAAAATATTTTAGCACAGTTACCGCGAGACGAGCTATTCCAGGCCGATGCCACGCAAATCCGTGATATGGCGATGTCGGTACTGCATTTGCAAGAACGGGATGTACTGCATTTTGTGGCGCGAAAAGATACTTTTGAAACCTTTGTTGCCTGCTTTATTTATGTGCCCAAAGAACGCTATAACACCAGACTGCGCCGCCGTTTTGAAAGTTATTTGCTGAAAAAATTGGGTGGGTATGACACCGAATTTAGCACCCAGTTTTCCGAAAGCTTACACGTGCGTGTACATATTTTAGTGCGCACAAAACCCGGCAAAGTGATTGATTTTGATAGCAAAGAAATAGAAGCCGATTTAACACCAATGATGCTTGATTGGGGTGATGAAACCGCACGCTTACTGCGTCAGCAACAGGGTAAATCGGCCGGTAATAGTTTGTTTAAACAATTTGAGCAGGCCATCCCAATCGCCTATAAAGACGATTTCACGCCGGCAACCGCGGTGGCAGACTTACAAGTGCTGCCGACATTAAACAGCGATAATCCGCTAAGTGTGAAACTATATCCGGTGGTCAGCGAAAACGGCACTGAAAACACCAAGCTGAATTTAAAACTCTATGGTTTGGGCGATATTGCCGCCTTGTCGGATTTATTGCCGGTGCTGGAAAATTTCGGCTTTAAAGTCAAATCAGCTACCCCGTATCAATTTGAGGAAAAAGGCAAAACCCTTTACTGGATAGTTAATTTCAAGCTGCGGTTACAGGCACCGTTAAACCAGTCTCTGGATGAACTGGCACCGCATTTTACCACCGCTTTTACTAATACCTGGTCGGGTATTGATGAATCGGATAATTTCGATCAATTGGTCATCAACCGCGGCATGTCACCGCGCGATGTCACCTTATTACGCGCCGTTTCCAAATATATGGTGCAGGCGAAAGCACCGTTTTCTAATCAATATATGCAGCAAGCAATCAATAATAATGCAGAAATCGCCGAGCAATTGGTTGCCTTGTTTCATGCCCGCATGGGGCTGGCGGTCAAATCGCGCAATAAAGTTATCAAAGAAATTTTAGATAAACTAGAACAACAGCTTGCCAATGTCGCCAGTCTGGACGAAGACCGTATTTTGCGCTGGTTTATTGTCGTCATTAACGCCATGCTGCGCACCAACTTTTTCCAAAAAGACGCCAATGGCAACGACAAAACCTATGTATCGTTTAAACTGCAATCGGCAAAAATCCCCGACCTGCCGCTGCCCAAGCCGATGTTTGAGATTTTCGTTTATTCCACCGATGTTGAGGCCATTCACTTACGCGGCGGCAAGGTTGCCCGTGGCGGGCTGCGTTGGTCTGACCGCGTTGAGGATTTTCGCACCGAAATTTTAGGTCTGGTCAAAGCGCAAATCGTGAAAAACGCGGTGATTGTACCGGTGGGTTCAAAGGGTGGTTTTATCGTTAAAAAACCGGACAATAGCAGCCGCGAAGCCTTTATTAACGAGGGCATTCGCTGTTATAAAATCTTTATGCGCGGCCTGCTGGATATTACCGATAATATCGTTGCCGGCAATATCGTGCCGCCGCAAGAGGTTTATCGCCATGACGAAGACGACCCGTATTTGGTGGTTGCTGCCGATAAAGGCACGGCAACCTTTTCTGATATCGCCAATGGTATGGCCGAAGAATACGGCTTTTGGCTGGGAGATGCCTTTGCCTCCGGCGGTTCGGTGGGCTATGACCACAAAGGCATGGGCATCACCGCCCGCGGTGCTTGGGAATCGGTTAAACGTCATTTCCGTCACTTGGGTAAAGATATTCAAAAAGAAGAGTTTACCGTTGTCGGCATCGGTGATATGGGTGGCGATGTTTTTGGTAACGGCATGTTATTATCAGAAAAAATTCAGTTAACCGCAGCCTTTAACCACCTGCATATTTTTATCGACCCTACCCCGGATGCGGCAAAAACGTTTGCCGAGCGCAAGCGCCTGTTTGAAACACCGCGTACCACTTGGGATGATTTTGATAAAACATTGATTTCCAAGGGTGGTGGCGTTTTTTCACGCAGCGAAAAATCGATTACGATTACACCGGAAATGCAAAAGACCTTTGCCATCAAAGAGAATAAACTCTCACCCAGCCAGCTGATTAATCGCTTATTAAAAGCACCGGTCGAGTTGCTGTGGAACGGCGGCATCGGCACTTATGTCAAAGCCGAGTCAGAAACCCACGCCCAAGTCGGCGACAAGGCCAACGACAGCCTGCGCATTAACGGTAATGAACTGCGCTGCCAAGTCATTGGTGAAGGCGGTAATTTAGGCTTTACCCAGCTGGGGCGCATTGAGTTTGCGAAAAAAGGCGGTATGGTACTAACCGATGCTATTGATAATTCCGGCGGTGTCAATTGTTCTGACCACGAAGTCAATATCAAAATTTTATTAAACCAATTGGTCGAAAGCGGCGACATGACCACTGTCCAGCGTAACAAATTACTGGAAAGCATGACCGACGAAGTCGGGCGTTTAGTACTGCGGCAAAACTATCAACAGCCGCAAGCCATTAGCATTGGTGTATCGAATAAGTCTCTGTTTATCGACCATATTCGTATTATCCGCCATTTGGAAAAAACCGGACGATTAAATCGTCAGCTGGAATTTTTACCCAGCGATAAAGAGATGAGTCAACGCCTGGAAAACGGTGGTGGTTTATACGCACCGGAGCTTGCCGTGATGTTGGCTTATTCAAAAATTAAATTGTTTGAGGAACTGGTGGATTCCAACTTGCCGGATGCAGAGATTTTCCAGGAGGAATTATCCCTGTACTTCCCCACGCCGCTGCGCGAAAAATACGCTGCTGCCATGCAGTCGCACCGTCTGCGTCGCGAAATTATCGCCACTTTTGTTACCAACTCGGTACTTAACCACATGGGTTCGGTGTTTATCCATCGTACTCAGGAAGCCACCGGGCAAAGCAGTGAACAAATCGTGCTGGCTTACTGCGTGGTACGCAATATTTTTGGCGCGCGCCAGTATTGGAGCAGCATTGATAAGCTCGATAATCAAGTGTCTGCGGATTTACAAAATAAGCTGCATTTACGCCTGCGCCGCACCTTAGAACAAGCTGCGCTGTGGTTTTTAAGCCACCACCGTGACAACATCAATATTGATACCCTGCAAAACGACTTTGCCAAGCTGGGCAAAATTGCCAAGCAGCTGCCCAGTGTGCTGGCCAAAGCCACGGTCACGGCATGCGAAAAAGAAATCAAAGCCCTGGTCAAAGACGGTGTACCCGCACAATTGGCGCATGATTTGGCTTATATGCCGCATTTGGTCAGCGGTTTGGATATTATTGCCTTGGCAGACAAACGCAAAGCCGCAGTGGATAAAATGACGACACTGTATTTTGCCTTGGCCAACACCTTGGATGCCCGCTGGCTAGCCGGCAATATCGAGACCTTATACGGCAACGATTATTGGCGTCGTCGCGCCTGTCATTCCTTATTGGATAATTTGAAAAACAATTTGGTGGCAGTTACCGAACAGGCCTCAATGCTGGATAAAAACCCGGATAAGGCGCTGGATAAGTGGACAAAAAAATATGCCAATTTATTGGCAAGTTATCAAACCTGCCTTAGTGAAATTCGTAAGGATAAAGCCGATATTTCCCGCTTATCAGTAGCAATCGGTGAGATGTCGAATTTAGCACGCAGTGACTAAAAGGTGGTTTCACCACTGTTGAAGACCATTGCGGCGCTTTAGTGGCATCATCTTTTACTACCTTGCGGCATTTTCTTCCCCTTTTTTAAGCCCGTACCACTGGTGAGTGGTCGGGTAGAGGGGAGCTTTTAAATGCACAACGGAGTTTTGTTTAATTTAGGCGATTGGAGACGCATGCAATGCGTCTCTACGATTATTTTTATCAGACGTTAATATATTAAATGGGGTAGAAAACGGGTAAAAACCCCATTGTGAAAACGCATACAATGCGTCCCACGATGGTGTTTATCAAACATTGATACATTGAATATGGTAAAAATGGCTAAAAATCCCCACTGTAGAGACGCATTGCATGCGTCTCCTGCGTGCGTCTCCAATTAACCCAGCATTTTTCGTTGGGTTTTGTTTTTACCAATATTTACTGCCGGCGGTATTATTTTACCCGCCTTTACATGATGCCGATCAATGCCTTTGCGGTAAAAACATGGGCTGTTAACTTTTCAATCTGTTGCTATTTTATGGGACAGTTGTGGGGTAAAAATGACCAGCGTTAATTTTATTTTATCAGCAGGTTATCTCTATTTTCCCGCTTTTTTGTTATAATAAATCACTAAACTATTATTTTTAGTGATAAATGTATTACGAACACTTCGGTTTTCAGTCGCCGCCATTTTCTATTTCGCCCGATCCACGCTTTTTGTATTTAAGCGAACGTCACCGCGATGCGCTCGCCCATTTAATTTATGGCGCGGGGGAAAATGGTGGTTTTGTGTTACTGACCGGGCAAGTCGGTACCGGTAAAACCACCCTGATTCGTTCGTTGCTATCACAAGAATTGGCCAATGTTGATATCGCTTTGTGTTTGCACTCGGGGTTATCGGTAATTGATTTTGTCGCTTCGGTTCTGGACGAGCTACATATTGATTATGCCCCTAACCCCACCTCTTTAAAGCCGTTAGTTGATGCACTTAACACTTATTTGTTAGCGACCCATGCCGCCGGGCGCCAGACCGTGCTGATTATCGATGAAGGACAAAACCTAAGCCGTGAGGTGCTGGAACAAGTCCGCCTGCTGACCAATTTAGAAACCGATAGTCAAAAATTATTACGCATTATTTTGGTTGGCCAAGAGGAATTACAGGATAGCATCAACCGCGCCGACCTGCGGCAATTGTCGCAACGCATTACCGGGCGTTATCATTTAACGGCACTAAACGCCAAAGAGGTTAACGAATATATCGCCCATCGTATTAAAACCGCCAAAGGCAATCCGGCGATATTTACCAATAAAGCAATGCAACGTGTTTATCGTCGCAGCGGTGGTGTGCCGCGGTTAATTAATGTGCTGTGTGATCGTGCGCTATTGGTCGCTTATAATGCCGATGCTTACCGCGTTACCGGCAAACACATCAACATTGCCGCGGCTGAAACCATGCCGGTAAACAACAAACATAAAACCATTACCGGTGTCCCCTATTTATCCCCCGCCACCACCTGGGCGTTGTTAGCGCTGGGTATCATTACCTTATTGGGCGTGGCTTACGGAGGCTATCGTTATTTAGAAACCCTTAGTACGGCGACTAGACTAACGGCAGCGGTACCGACCGCGGCTGTAACCAGTCAGCCACCTCAACAGGCTGCTGCCAAGCCAGCAGCAGCGTTGACTGCCTCAGCGACTGGTGAAAAAAAGCAACCAACCCGCGTAGCGGTTACCCGTGAAACCGCAGTCTCTGCTCAAACAACTACCGACGCCAGCCGTGGCGCAGCAACAACAGCACCTACGGTAACGGCGCAGCTTGCCGCTGGCGCGGTAAATCAGCCTGAAAGTCTTCCCACGGTATCAACAGCGCCTGTAGCAACAGCTGATACCCCGGTTATCGTTGATAAAATCACACCAACGCTATCAAGCACTGAAACGGCCGCTATTTCACCAGCAGTAACGCCACCGCAGAAAGAAACGGCAACGAATAGCGCGCAAATAATAGCGCCGGCAACACTATCGGCCACTATTCCGCCTAAGCACTCGACTCAAGCTTCAGCCGCTGACCTTAACGCCCCTGAATTAAGTAGCACGACATTGCCCGCAAACATTGCATCATCCACCGGTACCCAGACAGCTAGAACGCCAAGTATCATATCGGCACAGTCTATTGTTGAACAGGGTATCAGTCAAACCGAAGGCGTGCGCCTTTTGCTAAAACGCTGGGGCATAACCGATGGCATTCCCGCGCAACAAACCGCCTGTGAGTTTGTCGAATCACAAAACATGCACTGTTTAATCGCCAGAGGCGGCTTGCCGTTGATTCGGGCAATTAACCGTCCGGTGTTATTGGAGTTAAAAAACAACAATAAAAGCAGCTGGTTACCTATTGTTGGCATTGACAGCCAGCAGCAATTAATTTGTTTGAAAAAGACCATTCCTCAAGTCTGCGATATCCCCACTCTTACCCGTTATTGGAGTGGTGTTTTATTGGTTTTATTACGCCAGCCGAGTGTCTTTGTACAAATTCGCCCCGGCTTTGAAGGAGAACAAATACACTGGCTGCGTCAGCGTCTTGCCATTGCCGAAAAACGTGATTTAGACAGCATCAGTCCTTCGTTGCTCTTTGACAAAGAATTAGTCGATCGTGTTAAACATTTCCAACAAAGCCGCTATATTGACGATGATGGCATTGTCGGTAATGAGACGTTACTGTATTTATACAATGTCGTCGCCGATGAGCAAACCCCGTTATTATTTGCCGAGGATTACTGATGTCACAAATTCTTGATGCCATTAATAAAGCGGAAAAACAGCGGCAGGATGCTTTGGAAACACAACAGGTTTCACGTGAAACACTGTATCATTCCTTAAATCCAAATAAAAACAACAAAAAACGCGGTCAGCGCTTACCTTTTATGCTCTTGGCCATAGGTTGTTTAGCCGCTGTAGCTTACTGGGTTTATTATCATCAGTGGCGATCTGCGACTGTAGGCAACAAGACAGTCCAGCGTGCAACGGCTGCGCCAAGCACGCCACTTGCAGCGCAAACAAACACCACCGCATCAAACAATATGACTAACACGGAAAGCAAAGCAGCGAAGATAAACCCAACGCTGACACCTGCATCCACCACGATACCGGATTCAGCAGCAGATAAAGCAACAGCGCAAGCTGATACAGCCAACAAGCAATCGGCAATATCCACGTCATCGCAACCGGCCGGTGTGGCTAACATTAAAGGCAAAAAGCCCCCGGCTTTAGCCGCTTTAACGCCGATGGCCAAAAGACCCACGGCGATACCGCAACAACTTAGTCAGTTAAAACCCATTGCCAAAGCCCCCGTGGCAGCAAAAACCGCAGCACTGAGACCAGCCTTACAATCGCTGCCTGCTGAACAGCCCAGTAAAGCTGCCAAAGCTACCCGTGCTACGGCGAAAACGACTACATCAGCGCCAACCGCACCGGCTTTGGTAAAAACAGCGGTAACTAGTGCAAACAATGCGCCACAATCTGGCTCCACGCCCTCATGGAAAAAAAATATCCGTATTACGGCGATTATGTATCATCAGCAAGCCGCAAAACGATTTGTTTTAATTAACGGCAAAAAAATCTACGAAGGCGGGCAAATCCCCGATAGTCAAACTACCGTTGTTAAAATTTTACCGAAAAATATCATTGTTAATGACGGCAGCGGCGATATTATGATTCGTTAATGCACAGTCCCTTATTACTCCAGCACCGGCGACTATTGCTGATTGATGCCGTCAGTATAGATGCAGCCCAACAGCAATCGCCGGTAAGGAAAATTATTTATGCACATCCTGATAGTTTTACCTGCATAGACACTACCCGTGATTTTAATCAAAATAAATGGTTGGGGCAGGAACTTAAAAATACGCTGATTTTTTTTGATGACCACACCCGTGTTAATGCCTTATTAGCAGTTTTAGGTTGCATTAAAGCCCCTTTTTTTATCATACTTGCCGCTAATCTTAGCCGTATCCATAGTTATTTTAAACGCCATATTTTACTGCCACAACTACAAAAAATTGCTGATTCTCAGCTGCCTCAGCGACTAACTAGCGCCACAGCGCTATCTATTGTTTCACGTGAAACACCGCCAGCCGAACAGCCCAGCGAGGTCGATAATGAAAATCTACAAGCACAATTACAGCTACAGCGGCAACTTAAGCAAGCAGGTATAGTTCATCTGATTGGCGAACGGGGTAGCGGTAAATCTACTTTATTGGGTGATTTTATTGCCAAGCTATACTTACAGCCGGCTACCGCATCGCTATCAATATGTTTGTGTTCACCCAGTGCGGCAGCTTCTGCCAATACTTTGCAAACATTGAATCGACGTATAGCACCGATAAAAATAAATGTTTCACGTGAAACATTTCAATTTTGCCCGCCCGAGAAATTATTAGCGGCTTTGCATAGCGCCGAGCTGATTATCATTGACGAGGCTGCTACGCTGGCAAAATCGCTTATCCAACAGGTACAGCAACATGTTACTGAACAGAAAAAAAAGCTTATCCTGTCCACCACCATTGAAGGCTATGAAGGTAGCGGGCAAAGTTATCGTCTAAATTATCTCAGCCCTGCTAACAATGCGAATAAAGCACCTGCTTGCTTTATCTATCTGAAAACACCCAAACGTTTTGCACCTGATGATAAGATTTATCAACTGGGGCAACAATTATCGAAGCCCCGTAAAACCCGTTTGTATTTACCCAGTAAGCAAGTTGCTGACGGTATTTTCTGCTTAAGCACAACACAGTTACGTGATTACCGGTGGACAACAGCTTGTTTTGCCTTGCTACGCGATGCACATTATAAAACCACGCCTAATGACTTGGCGCGATTTTACGATGAACCCGCCTGGTTTATGCTAAATATTCAAGCCGGGCACTTAGTGGCGGCCATTTATGCCATCTCCGAAGCACTGCCGGATGATTTGCCCATATCAGCAATTACTCGCGGCACGCGGAGGACTAAAAATGCCTTTACACATCAGGCACTTATCCATGCTTATGGTGATATTGATAAAATAACGAATACGGCATCAAAGTTTCACGTGAAACCCTTTGCGCAAAGCCAAATTTTACGCATTAGCCGCGTTGCCACTGACGCGCGTTATCGTCGGCAGGGTTATGCCACCCAACTGCTCACCCAGCTTAAAAGCAGGGCAGCAGCCCAAGGCTTTGATTATCTCAGTACCTCATTTAGCGCTTCAGCGCCAACGACTGCGTTTTGGCTGGCGCAAGATTTTTCGCCTGCCCGTATTGGGCTTTATGCCAATAAGTATAACCACGAATATGCTTTGTTGATGCTTTACGCGCTGACCTCTGATAGCCAAGCCAAACAACAGTTATTTAGTGCCTACTGTGCCCGGCAGCTGCGCTATTTTTCCCATGATTATAATGCTGCGTTTTTTCATTCGTTGCTGGCTGCAGCCCGTCAAGCCACACCGCCACCACCCGGTGAAAAACAGCTGTGCTTAGCCCTTGAAAACACCACCCAGTACCATCTTGATATTCATTGGGTTTTGCCATTATTAGCGGATTTTGTCGCTGAACATAGACAGCAACATCCACAGCTGCAATCGCAGTTGGCCGCGTTATTGACCCACAAAAAACGCCCCCGTAGCCAACAGCAAACTGACAAAGCGATTTTGGTAGCTGTGGCACAATATTTAAGTCGGCATCAGCAACACTGATTGGCTGGCTGAAGGGCTATCCGGCCAGCGGGCAGTGGTCACCTTAAAACGGGTTAATTTCGAGGCGCAGAAACTGCAGCCCCTGCACCTAGTGGTTAAGTGGGGGATGAGGATTTCGAGTGCCGCGCAACGAAGCTTGTCCAGCGAATCGCTGATTGCTGGGAAATTGTCACGTGCAGGCGTTTGTGCAACGCTTTCTACTTATTGTTATTTTTTATAACTTGATGTTATAAAAACGATTTACTACCTTTGATGGTATTCGCCCACCGGATAAAAGTGAAATAATATTTATGGTTGATATAATATTATCTTAAAGCCGCCGCTTTTTTAGCTATTCGCGCTCACCGCTGAAAATATTTATTCATGTGACCAAAAATTTTGTCATAATGACTGTATTTTCTTAAACGTATGAGGACCAACCGATGAGCGACCTAAACAATCCCGCTGCACAAAGCGCCAAAGACGCCAATCGCGATGCAGACATTCGCGCCAATGACCGTAACCACGTCTTTCATTCGTGGGCAGCTCAGGGGCATATCGATCCGCTGCCCATTGCCGGTGGGCAAGGTGCGGTTATGTGGGATTACCACGGCAATGAGTATCTGGATTTTTCTTCGCAATTGGTCAACCTGAATTTAGGCCACCAACACCCGAAACTGGTGCAAGCCATTATTGACCAAGCCAACACGCTGGCCACCGTACAACCGGCAATGGCCAATGAAACGCGAGGCCAAGCCGCAAAATTAATTGCCGATGCCGCCCCCGAGGGCTTAAACCATGTGTTTTTCACCAACGGTGGGGCAGAGGCGGTGGAAAATGCCGTGCGTATGGCACGCCAATATACCGGACGGCACAAAGTTATGTCGTTTTATCGTTCCTATCACGGGGCAACCTCGACGGCGATTTCGCTAACAGGCGACCCGCGCCGCTGGAAAAATGAACCGTCTGACGGCTCAGTCGTGCATTTTTTTGGGCCTTATCTATACCAATCG
>PDWI01005374.1_pt1 | contig 16595 bp, 11 predicted proteins | sample 1430891 | NCBI WGS metagenome assembly PDWI01 (sample SAMN01162508, study PRJNA174530) | Oral metagenome, whole genome shotgun sequencing project. | biome: Marine environment; feature: Marine mammal; material: Swab sample of the gingival sulcus; isolation source: swab sample of gingival sulcus...
GAGGTGAACAATGGTAAATATAGCTCAAACACATGAAAAAGACGCAGTTGAAATGCGTAAAGTATATTGCCAAACTTTAATGGACTTAGCAAAAGATAATAAAGATATTGTTGTCTTAGATGCTGACCTATCAAGTTCACTAGCAATGAATCCATACTTTAAAGCATACCCAGATAGAGCCTACAACGTAGGAATTTCAGAAGCCAATATGGCAGGTGTGGCAGCAGGTTTAAGTGCCGCTGGTAAAATACCTTATGCTCATAGTTTTGCACCATTTTCTACTAGACGTTGCTACGACCAAATCTTTGTTTCATGTGCTTATGCTCAGCTAAATGTCAGAATCATTGGTTCTGACCCGGGCGTTACAGCCGCATTTAATGGCGGAACGCACATGCCTTTTGAAGATGTTGGTATCATGCGTAATATTCCTGATATGACGATATTAAATCCTACGGATGCAACAATGTTAAAAGACCTATTAGAACAAACATCTAAATTAAATGGTATGTTCTACATTAGACTACTAAGAAAGAACGCTATAAAAGTTTATGAAGAGGGCTCAACATTTGAAATTGGCAAAGGAAACATAGTTAAAGAAGGGAAACATGCAACAATTATCTCAGCTGGTATAATGACAGCAGAAGCCATCAAAGCGGCTGCCATATTAAAAGAAAAAGGCATCGATGTAAGAGTTGTTGATATGTTCACTATAAAACCAATAGATAAAGAGCTTATCATAGATTCAGCAGAAAAAACCGGCTTTATTGTTACAGCAGAAAACCATAATATTATCAACGGTTTAGGTAGTGCTGTTGCAGAAGTTATCGCTGAAGAAGCTCCTTGTAAGTTAAAACGAGTTGGTGTTCAAGACCAATTTGGACAAGTTGGTTCGGTTGACTACTTAAAAGAATTTTACAAACTAAGAGCAATAGACATTGTAAAAGCAGTAGAAGAAGGCATCTAATTTGGCTAACAGTAGAACAAATACTTTTAAGCTGGTATCAGAATTTGAGCCTAAAGGCGACCAAGTACAAGCGATAAATGATATAGTAACAGCATTTAACAGGGGTGAAAAACACGTAACTTTGCTTGGTGCAACAGGTTCAGGCAAAACCTACACCGTAGCCAATGTCATTGAAAAAATGCAAAAGCCAAGCCTTGTTATTGCCCACAATAAAATACTTGCCGCCCAGCTCGTAGAGGAGCTAAGAAGCTTTTTTCCACACAATGCGGTTGAATATTTTGTTAGCTATTATGACTACTATCAACCCGAAGCTTACGTGGCTCAAACTGATACTTACATTGAAAAAGATTCTTCACAAAATGAAGAACTTGATAAACTAAGGCACTCGGCAACTGCCAGCCTATTTGAAAGAAAAGACGTTATTGTGGTAGCGTCTGTTTCTTGTATTTACGGTCTGGGCGATGTGATAGATTATAAAAACATGGCACTGTCGGTTAGAGTTGGTCAAGAAATTTCAAGAGAAGACATCATCGAAAAACTTGTTGATATACAATATAAACGAAACGACATAGATTTTCAGCGTACCGCCTTTAGGGTGCGTGGTGATGTTATCGAAATCATACCTGCCAATAAGACTTCTAAAGCAATTAGAATAGAATTGTTTGGCGATGAAATTGATAGAATTTCTGAAATTGAACCACTTACTGGTAGAATTTTATGCGATAGAACGCATGCTGTCATCTTTCCAGCCAGCCACTATGTAAAAGACACCGAAAGCATCGAAAGAGCAATTAGCGATATAGAAAAAGAACTCGCAGAGCAAGTCAAAAAATTCAAAAAAGAAAACAAGCTAATTGAAGTACAAAGAATCCAAGAAAGAACACGCTTTGATATTGAGATGCTAAGAGAACTTGGTTTTTGTTCAGGGATAGAAAATTACGCTAGAATACTTGAAAATAGACCAGTAGGTTCACGTCCAAGCACGCTGATTGACTATTTTCCTGAGGACTTTTTGATTGTGGTTGACGAAAGCCACGCAACGATTCCACAAATTAGAGCGATGTATAAAGGCGATAGGTCAAGGAAAACCAACCTTGTTGACTACGGTTTTAGGATTCCATCTGCCCTCGATAATAGACCCTTAAATTTTGAAGAATTTGAAGATTTAACCGATAAAGTCTTATACCTGAGTGCTACACCTGCTGATTATGAAAAGGAAAAATCTAAGACCATAACAGAACAGATTATTAGACCTACTGGCTTATTAGACCCAATCATAGAAATTAGGGAAACAAAGTCACAGGTAGATGATTTATACAATGAAATTATCAAACGAAGCGAACAAAAAGAAAGAGTCTTAGTAACAACCTTAACAAAAAAAATGGCGGAAGATTTAACTGCCTACTTTGACAAAATGGATTTAAAGGTTCGCTATATGCATTCAGACATTGATGCTGTGGAACGTATGAAGATCATTCGTGATTTAAGAAAGGGTGAATTCGACTGCCTGGTGGGTATAAATTTACTCAGGGAAGGTTTAGATATTCCAGAGGTCAGTCTGGTTGCAATACTTGATGCTGACAAAGAAGGCTTTTTACGTAGCGAAACATCATTGGTGCAAACCATAGGTAGAGCAGCTCGTAATGTCAATGGTAAAGTTATCATGTACGCAGACAGCATTACAAATTCAATGCAAAGGGCGATTGATGAAACAAATAGAAGACGGCAAAAACAAGATGATTATAACAAAGAACATGGCATAACACCTGAAAGTATTAAAAAATCAATTAAAGACTTGATAGAAGTTAGCAAAGAAGTTTCAGAAGATATTACAGAATACAGTGTTAATTTAACTGATGCTGACAGAATCGATTTGATAGAAGAGTTGCAACTTCAGATGAGAATAGCGGCAGATGCCCTAGAATTTGAACGGGCAGCAAGAATAAGAGACGAGATAAAAAAATTAAGTAAAAAATAACATCTCGGGAAATTTATATAGGCATAGACTAGAAATTATAAAGGTTGATTAAAATGGCTGATATGAATAATTTTCAAGCAAACAAAGAGTACAAGTTTGCCCTAGACATAGGTACAAGAACTGTGATAGGGATACTAACATCCAAACAAGGTAAAAGTTTAATTGTAGAGGACTACGAAATTGTCGAACATCCAGATAGAGCAATGTTTGATGGTCAGGTACACGACATTATGGAAGTCTCTGAAGTGGTTAGAGGCTTAAAAGAAACGTTAGAGGAAAGAAACGCTGTTAAACTAGATGCTGTTTCGATTGCTGCTGCGGGTCGTGCTTTACGAACTGAAAAAGTAGTGCTAGAAAAAAAGCTAGATATGTCTGAAGAAATCACTCAGGAATTATTAGATAGTCTAGAAATGGAAGCCATCCAAATTGCAGGCGAAAAAATCAAAAAGTCTGTACCAGTTGTCAATACATTATACTATTGTGTTGGTTATTCAATTGTTGGTATCAATTTAGACGGTATCAATATTAGAAATCCAATCGGTCATAGTGCTTCCAATATAAAATTTGCTCTAGTTGCAACATTCCTACCTCATAATGTTTCTGACACCTTGCATAAAGTTGTTATAAACGCAGGCTTAAAAATAGAGTCTATGACACTAGAGCCTATTGCCGCTTTAGAAGTAAGTGTGCCAAACAATTTAAGACTGTTGAACCTTGCCATCGTCGATATTGGTGCAGGTACATCCGACATTGCCCTTACCAAAAATGGCAATATATTCTCTTATGGTATGGTTGATGTGGCGGGCGATGAAATAACAGAAAATTTGATGAAAGAGTATTTGCTTGACTTTAATGAAGCAGAAAAATTAAAGCTAAACTTAATAAGAGAAGACAGCCAAAAAATAGTAGATATCGTTGGTATCGAGTACGATGTTAAAACAAGTGAAGTGATTGATTCCATATCAAGCACTTTAGATGAAATAGCTGAAAAAATTGGACATTCAGTACATGAAATAAACAAGCAAGTGCCAGATGCGGTATTTTTGGTTGGAGGTTCTTCGCAGATGCCTACCTTAAAAGAACGTATTGCTAGAGCAATTAAAATCGATGATAAAAAAATTAATCTAAAATCTTCTGATAAATTAGCAAATGTAGAATATAAGATAGAACTCTTAAAGAGTCCAGAGTTTGTTACACCAATTGGTATTGCCTATATGAGCCACTTTGTCAAACAACGTGAATTTGTTAGTGTACTGATAAATTCTAAAATATACAGATTGTTTAATAGGCAAAACCTAACGATTTCTGATGCCTTAGTATTAGCTGGCTTTAACGCTAAAAGATTGATACAAACTAGAGGTAAGGCACTTGCCTTTACAGTTGATGGCGAAGAAAAAATAATTCAAGGGGAAGCTGGCGAAGCATCAAGAATACTTTTGAATGCAAAACCTGTTACAATTTATTCGCCAATAAAGCACATGGACATGATAGAGATTACCAAGCCAGTTGTGGGTAAAGATGCCACAGCTACACTGGAAGATGTCATTGATTACAATGCTTATATTTTTAAGGATAGGGTAAAAACACCACTAGTTGCCAAAGTATTTGTTAATGGCGAAGAACAAGATAAAACGTATCAAATATGCAACGACGATAATATAGTTGTTCAAAAATCTAACGAAGAAGAACCTAAAGTCCTCAGACCAAATGCTAGGTCTACAATGAAAATAGATGAATTCAATGATATAGATGATGACTTTGCAGAACAAAGCTTATTTAGTGATTATCACAAAGATGAAGAATACTTTGATAACTTTGACGATGAAAGCCTAATAATTGAAACAGAAAGTATCAATGCTAGAAATACTCGTTCTGAAGTAATTGAAGAAGAACACGCCAATGACTTAAATTTATTGATAAATAAAAGAGCCTTAAAAATTAAGCCGGACAAAGATACCTACTATCTAGAAGATTTGTTAAGTCTACTTAATTACAACATAAATCAATTTGGCGAAAAATTTGCTATTACCATAAATGGTGTTAACATTGAAAATAATTGTGTAATAAACGATGGCGACGACATTGTTTTTAGCTTTAAATAAATAGGTTTTTATAAAGAGGAGATAGATGAACGAAAAAAAGTATGCTGTTATGATGATGCTTATATCATCATCAGCTTTTGCTTTAATGGGCTTATTTGTAAAGCTTACGCCAGGTATTATGGCAACTCAAAAGGCAATTTTTAGAACAGCAACAGTAATGATAATTTCTTATATCATTTTAAGGAAAAAATATAAAAAAATTCCCAAAGTTAAGAACTTGAAGTGGCTTGTTTTTCGTTCTGCCTTTGGCTCAGTAGGTATCGTGTTAAACTACTATGCTTTAGAACATTTGCTATTATCAGATGCCTCTATAATCTTCAGACTATCAACTATACTAGTACTGGTTTTTAGTTTTGTTTTTCTAAGGGAAAGTTTAAGCAAAAAACACGTTATTCCAATCATAACTGGCTTTTTAGGCTTATTATTTGTCATAAGGCCAAGCTTTAATTCAAGTATGATAGACTATTTGATTGCCCTACTGGGTGTTATATCAGCATCCTTTGCCTACATGTCTTTAAGAATTTTGGGTAAAACAGAGGATACCAACATGGTTGTGTTCTTTTTTTCTGCCTTTTCGTCTCTTGTACTGATACCATTTTTAATATACGACTTTAAACCATTGAGTATAAAAGAAGTCGTATTTTTAACACTAGCAGGTGTCTTTGCAACTATCGGACAATACGGTATCACACTGGCGTACAAATACGCTCCTGCCAAAGAGGTTTCTATTTATAATTATATTGGTGTTGTTTTTTCTGGCATTTTAGAATTTATTATATTCTCAACTGCTCCTGATATAATTAGCATATTTGGATATATCATAATTTTTGCTTCTTCATATATGATTTATCGGATCACTATTAAGGAAGTATAGCACTCTCTTTTTTGAGCTTTTTATCTTCGTACATTTTTTCATCAACAGTAGAAATAAATTCAATTAAATTCACACCATTTGAGCCTTCTAAAATGTCATACCCTAAACCAAAAGAAAATGGAAGTTCTGGATTTTCTTTTCTATATTTTTGACCTTTATTATTGATATAGTTTGCCAGTTCTGTTGCGTAAGCAAGATTAACATTTTTGGCAATTATTATGAATTCATCCCCACCCAATCGATAAGCTTTTAGTGTAGTAAATTTTCTTTGAGCTGAATTTATTATACCAGCTAATGCAGATATCACAATATCCCCAGAACTATGCCCATAAGTATCATTTATTTTTTTTAGATTACTTATATCTAATACCATAAACAAGATGTTATCATACTTATCTACTTTAATTTCTTCAATTTCTTTTTCAAAGGCATTCCTATTACCAAGTCTAGTAAGATTATCTATGAGGGCTAAGTTCTTATTTAATTCACTTACATAATACTCTTTATAGGTTTTTGAATATACTCTTATTGCAATGGATATTTCAAAAATTACAAACATAATACCACCAATACCAAGCAAGCTAAGACCATCTAAACTTGAAGTATAATGATATTGAATAAAGATTATAAAGAAAATTATATTTACAGCTACTGCTACAAACAAGTAACCTTTAGAATTTTCGCTTTTCTTCCTATTTGTAATCACCATAACTAGTAAAAAGACAAATTGAATAATAAACAAAGTGTGAGTTATTCTTTGCATCTTCATAAATTCGCTATACCCCATATAAGTTAAAAATGATTGAACAAATATATTGATGATAGCAGCAAAAGATATAAATCCACTTAAACATATCTTCCATTTTTTTAATTCATTCTTAAAAGCCATATTTGTCAAAAATACTGTTAAACTCAATGAACAAAGCATCAGTAGTACGTAGTCTACAACATAAATGAAATTACCCTTTGGGAACATAAAAAAGAAGCTTACTGAACTAATAACTACATATTCTGCAACAGTATATGAAAATAAAGGAATCAATAGCGTACTAAAACTAATTTTTTTGTATATTATAAGTACAAAAAGCATAATACTAAATTCAATACTAAAAACCATTAAGATTAAAGATATGAAAGAAACTAAGCCATCACTTTCACGCACAGTCTGAATTAAATCGTTCACAGTTCCCAACTTGATATCTGGAATTCTAATACCATAAGAAGATCTCACTACTGGCTTAAATTCTATTTTAACTTCTTTGCCTAGATACTTGTCGGGGATCTTTATAAATCTCAGAAGCTGACCACCTGACTTGATTTTATCAGTATCAAATGGCTTATATTCATATATCAATTCATTATCGCATGTAAGAGTAAATTCCAAATACGCTCCTTTTATATACATATAAAGAGCGTCCTCTTCACTGACTGGTTCAGCCAGAAAAGTAAAATAATATGTATTGTCAGAAGAAAATTTATATGGTAAATCAACACATTCTTGATTGCCATCTGAACTATGTACAATAACATTATTTTTTATATCTACTACCTTATGATAACTTGTAAAATTTTTTACATCAGACAAATTCATAGCTGGTTTAGAACCAATATATATAAATACAGATAGCACGGTTATAAAGGCTAAAAATACAATAAAAAAAATAAAATAGCTTGGATTTTTTAATCTAAACCTCATTTCTAATCTCCTTATCTTTTGCTTTATTGATATACATATACTTGTCTGCAATTTTGATAAGTTCATGGATATTAAAATCATCCGATTTATATTGAGCCTTATTAACATGAGCATATCCTAGAGCCACACTTAAATAATAATCACAATTTTCTAATTTATACTCTGATGTTCGCTTTTCAATAAATGAGATAATTTGCTTCACTTCATCTTTACTTTTATCATAAGCAATCAAAATGAATTCATCACCAGCATAACGATATGCTGTTATATTCTGGTTGCTTTTTTCTAAATCAGACAAAACAAGACCAATTTCTTTTATGTAACTATCACCTGTATAATGACCATAGCTATCATTGACGGATTTTAAGCCATTCATATCTATCATGAACAGGTACATATTCTTAAAGTTTTCCTGCCTACTCATTATGGATTCTACCTTTAAATCAAAGGCATTTCTATTATTGATCCCTGTTAAAACATCTATATAAGCAAGATTAGCATAAAAATCTTTTTTTATAGAAACATTCATGTATTTTATGTACTCTTTGGTAGCTAACACAAAATGAATTGCCAAAAAGAACACCGTTGCAAATATCATATATGGCGTATAAGACACCGTAAATGTTTTAAAATAATTTATAAATCCGAGTGTGATAAGAATGCCAAAAGGCATAATTGATATCAAGTGATACATCTTATGCTCAATAATTTTTTTGTTAACAGTAATTAACACAATTGGAATACAAAATGCAGAATATATAAGTAATGAAAAAGTTGCCGGTTGCATTAAAACAAACCTGCTTTGCTCAGAAGCCACTAAATAAGACTGTACAATCAAATTTATTATAATTGCAAGTGAACTAAACTCAAATATTTTGGTTCTCCAAGTATAATACTTTTTTTCGTAAAATTCGCTAAGGAATAAAAGATAAATAGGTAGTGGCATCGTAATTAAACTAGTATACTCAATACAATTAAGCAAAATACTATTATGTAAATAATAATACATTATCCAAGCCCTTACAAATATATAACATGCTAAGTCTAAGGTGAAAAATGCTATTAAAAAAATATTGATAGCTGAATGTTTAATCTTAAAGAAAATTAACGCCAAAATAAATAAAAAGATGGCGGTTACAAAAAGAAAACCAGATGAATATGTTTTCGTAAAACTTTCATCAATAAAATAATCAATGATCGATATTTTAGACCCTATCATAATCGGTGGAATTTTAATATCTCGATCAGAATCCAAATTACTTCTAAATTCTATTTTTAACTGCTTATTAAAGTATTCATCTTTTATTGTTATTAAATCAAAAGAACCACCTTCAATACCCTCTTCACAAAGATTTTTATATATTAGTGTTCCATCACAATATATATAAAACGATGAATAAAAATTATTTACATTGATGTATTGTGAATCCACATCAGATTGTTTTTCTACCTTAAATTTATATGAATATGACTTATCCGAATCTTTTTTAATAGGCAAAGTTACCTTTTCAACAACTCCGTCTGAAGAATATAAATTGACATTTTTTATAATCGTGGAGTCTTGTAAATGAGGACTAGTTATCATTTCTGCTTGATTAGTAGAATTAAAGTAATAATAAAAAAACAAATACACTAAAAATAGTACAGTAATAAAGAATAAAATATTTATATATTTTTTTATGATATTAAGTGTTTTCAATAGTTGCCCCCAATTAGAATGTTATAAATAATACTTTATTTGAATAATTAGTAAAATGAGCTCTTTATAGGGTATCGACATTTATTACAATTATCTTAACAACAAAATTACAATATAAATTCATGCAAAACTATTTGTTTGCAAAGCAAAAAATAAGGGAGTATAATATATTATTGTATTTAATAATGTAAACAATTCTGGAGGAAAAAATGAACAATTTCAATAATTACAATCAGCATGCTGATGTAGCGGGTTTTAACGCCTACTTATCTAAGGTCTTTGGCTGGATGTTTGCAGGGCTAGGACTTTCTTTTGCCACAGCACTTTTTACTGCGAACAGTCCTACTTTATTAGGCATAATATTTGGTAGTACACTTAGATTTTACTTGCTGGTAGGTATAGAATTATTCCTTGTATATAAGATTTCTAGGAATGTAACAAAGTATTCTTACGGCAAATCATCATTTCTATTCATGCTCTATTCATTCATCAATGGACTAACCTTAGCATCAATATTTATCGTATTTAATTTAGGCACAATTTCCACTGCCTTTGTCAGTGCATCTATTATGTTTGGCGTGATGGCAGTATACGGTAAAGTAAGCAAAAAAGATTTATCTAGCTGGGGTAGTTTTTTATTTATGGGTGTTATTGGCATAATCATTGCTTCTGTGATAAACGTCTTCTTAAATAGTGACGCTATGGACTTTGTAATTTGTGGAGTAGGTGTCTTTGTATTTGCTGGACTAACAGCTTATGATATGCAAAAATTAAAAAGATATTATTATACTTATGGTGATAGCGACATTGCTGATAATATAGCAGTTAGTGGCGCGTTATCACTATACTTAGATTTTGTTAACATATTCCTATTCTTATTAAGAATATTTGCAAGAGATTAGGATTGCACAGAAGGAGTTTATAAAGATGAAAAAAAAGTCGTTGGTTTTACTGATAATTTTTATGTTATCTAGTCTTGGCTTTGTCCATGCCGAAGCCGAAAAAGAAAAAATAAAGCATGAAGAAATGCGTGGAGTTTGGGTTGCAAGTGTCTTAAACATCAACTACCCTACTACACAAACCACCAATTCTGCCTTACTTAAAATAGAAGCAGATAACATTATAAAATCAGCTGAAAACGCTGGCTTTAATGCTATTTTTTTACAAGTTAGACCAACAGCTGATAGCTTATACAAGTCTAAAATATTCCCATGGTCAAAGTACCTAACAGGTAAAGAAGGCTTAGCACCAGCAAATGACTTTGACCCCCTAGCCTACTTTATTGAAGAGGCACATAAAAAAAATATTGAAGTACACGCATGGCTAAACCCTTATAGAATTACCAAAAAACTTGAAAGTGAGCCCGCTTACACTGTCGAAATGTTAAGTAAAAATCACCCTGCCCGTTTACACCCAGAATATGTGGTTTCAAATGGTGGAAATCTGTACTTTAATCCTGGTCTACCAGAGGTAAGAGATTTAATAACAGCTGGCGTTAAGGAAATAATTGATAATTATGATGTGGACGGCATTCACTTTGACGATTATTTTTACCCAGCCAAAGAATTCAATGATGATGATGCCTATGCTAAATATGGTAATGGTAAAAGTTATGGTGACTGGCGTAGAGAGAATGTCAATAAGCTTGTAGAGCAAGTTTATAAAACTGTTCACAATGCTAAAAAAATCAATAAAGATGGTAGTAAAAAAGAACTTCAATTTGGTATTAGTCCTTTTGGTATATGGGCAAATAAAGAATCCCTAGCAAGCGGAAGTGAAACCAAAGGTGGGCAATCATATTTTGACCATTATGCAGATAGTGTGTACTGGATAAATCACAAGATAATAGACTATATTGCACCACAAGTTTATTGGCATATGGGTTTTGAAATCGCAGATTTTAATGTACTAACTAAGTGGTGGCAGAATGCAGTTAGGAACAGTGATGTAAAACTGTATATTGGTATGGCAGCTTACAGGTCTGATAATGGCAATTCTGACAGTGCTTGGTATAAGAACTTTGAACTTAAAAAACAATTAAACTACATCAATAGCCAAAAAGATATTGACGGTTTTATTGCCTTTTCAATTGACTCTATCAGAACTTCAAACAGAGTTTATAACGCATATAGAGGAAGTGGTACAATAAATTCAGTTAGTGAATATTCAACTCCGTCAATTAACTTATACGGTGGTTACAAAAATCAATTTGTAGGTGGTCTCATTAAGCCGAATACCAGTGCCCTTTTAAATGAAAAGCAAATTTGGCATGTATCAGATAAAGGTTTCTTTGGTATTTTAGTTGAAAGTAATGATGATAAATCTTTTACCCTAAAAAATAATGGTTTACTTGATGAAAAAGTCTACCACAGCTCAGGAAGCTGGAGCGGTAGTTCGGCTACACCTACACCAAAAAACTATGAGTACTTAAATGATACGTTACAAAAAGAAGTTTTATTTGCAAGAACAAACAAAAACGAAGTCAATTTAAGAGCAGACAAAAACGTAGGGAATGGTTCAATGGAGCTTTTACCAAAAGGCGTTATTGATGAAATCGAATGCGTATATGGCGATATGGTAAAACTTACATCAAATCGTTATGTAGAAGTAGAAAATATAGACATACTACACAAGGGTGATTTTAACCATAAAATAAGTCATGCCAAGTATATTACAGGAAACGATGTTGATACAATTGAATTTTCTTGTACTGCAAAACCATTTCTTAAATCATATATAAAAGACAATTCCCTGATTGTAGAATTTAGTGGTAATATTGGCACGCCAAATTTAAAAATCCCTAATAATGCTATTGTTAAAAAGGTAGAAAAAACTCATATAGGGTATCGAAATGCTTATGTATTAGAAATGAAAGACATCAAAAAACTTGGTGGCTACTATGCTGAATATCAAGACGGAAAAATCACTTTTAATATCAAACACAAAAAAGCACTAAAAGATAATGACAAACCACTTGAGGGCATAAACATCATGTTAGATGCAGGACATGGTGGTAAAGATAACGGTGCTCTAGGTTTACTTGGTAAAGCTTATGCAGAAAAAAATGTAAACCTAGATATTACACTCAAACTAGCTGAAAAGCTTAAAAATTTAGGTGCCAATGTGATATTAACAAGAGATAAAGAAGAATTTATCAGCTTACATGACAGATTAAAATTCGTTTTTGATAAAAAACCTGATTTGTTTATTTCAATCCACGCCAATTCATTCCCTGCCTATAAAGATTTGAACAAAGTAAAAGGATTTTCGGTATATTACTCAAAAGACATCGCAAGTGAATTTGCTCACTTAGCACAAAATATACTTTGTAAAAACACTGCTTGTGTAAATAACAAAGCTAGAACAGCTGACTTTTATGTTATCCGAGCAACTCACTGCCCAAGTGTTCTTTTAGAAACTGGCTTTATGCCAAATCCAGAAGACTTTGACTGGCTATGTGATGACACAAAACAGGACGAATTCGCCAGCGAACTCGCCCATGTTATTATGCTGTATTTTGAGTAACAGTAACGCAGAAATTCGCCGTGTATCAATACAGTTATAAGGTTGATACACGAGTAAAGTTCTAGGCACAAGAAATTTTGCGGGTCGCAGTGTACAAAGACGTACATAAGAGTCGCAAAAATTCGCAGCAACGCAGAAATTTGCCGTGTATCAGCCTTATAAAGTTAGCCAACAGTATCTAAAAACTGTTGGCTTTTTAAATTATCATAAATCTAAATTGTATGACTTATATATAATTATATACAATGGTAAAAATAATAAAAATATGATAAAATAATTAAAATGTTTATTAAAAAAGGAGAGTCCAATATTGTTAAATAGTTTTTTCAAAGAGCAAAGTGATTATAGTAAAAGACTATATGTATGTCTACTAGAAATTACAGGTTCTTTATCGAATCTTTTTGCTGAAAGTAACAATCCATTTTTATATTATAGAGCAATGGAAAATATCTTTTGTAAGGCTTTTGATGCTCAAAATTTATCGAGAAGTGATGTATCAGCAGATGCTGGAAAAAATGGTATTGGAATTGGTCTAAAAACCTTTTTACAAAATAATGGTAATACTTTTCAAAAGGTTGCTGAATTCAATAAAGACTCAAATATTCTCAGAAATCTAAATGATATAGAACTAGTTAAAAAAGTTGCTATTATGAGAAATGAAAGAATAAAGTCAACTATGAGAATATGTGGACTAAACGATATGATGTACCATTTAGTTACAAGAAGTAATAAATATATGGCAATATATGAAGAACATATGGACTTGATAGATATAGATAATATAAGAATAACAAAGAAAAATAAAAACACTATACATTTTAATGACAATACTCACGATTATAGCTTTAGTTTATCGAAAAGTACATTACTAAAAAGATTTGATACTTCTGATACTAAAAAAATCTTTGGTTTTAATGTAGATATATTAGATGACCCTTATGATTTTTTACTTTCGTCTAAAGAGTTGCAACTATACCATAAAAATATTAATCCTATGAATGTTATTATGAATAGAAAAAAAATAATTGAAGATACAAACGTTGATATCGTTGACTATATTATTTTACCATTATATAGCCCTAGAACAAATGAAGTAGAAAAACGTTCTGGTCTTAATCAATGGAATGCAAGTGGTCGAAAACGAAATAAAAATGAAGTTTATATAGCAATACCTAGCTTTATACATAAGTATAAAAAAGGGTTTTTTGAATATAATACAGAGGATAACAAAACAGCACCTTTTGATGTGAAATTACCTAATGGAAAAACTTTAAGTATGAAAGTAGCTCAACAAGGTGGTAAAGCCTTGATGAGTAATCCTAATTCAGCATTAGGGGAATGGATTTTAAGGGAAATATTAGAACTCAAACCATTGGAACTTGTAACAAAAGAACAATTAGATATTATAGGCATAGATAGTGTTAAATTATCTAAAGATAAAGACGGAATGTATTACTTAGACTTTCTTAAATCGGGAAGTTATGAGGATTTTGAAGAAAAATATAAAGAATGTAAAGATAAATAATTGATTATAAGCACTACATGAATTGTGCTTATAAAAAGCAATAATAATTTGCGGCACGCCGCAAAAATGGAGGTAATAAGATGAAAGTCGCTGGTTTCTTTGCAGGTGTAGGTGGAATAGAATTAGGATTTGAACAAGCAGGTTTTGAAATCGTGTGGTCTAATGAAATTGATAAAAAAGCTGCAATTACTTTTAGACATAATCATTCTAACAAACTGATAGTTGATGATATAAATAATATAAAAAGTGATGATGTTCCTGATGTCGATATTATCGTTGGTGGTTTTCCTTGCCAAGCATTTTCGGTAGCTGGTTACAGAAAAGGATTTGAAGACGAACGTGGTGAAGTATTTTTTAGATTAGCACAAATAATAAATAAGAAAAAGCCAAGAGTTATATTTATTGAAAATGTAAAAAACTTATTATCTCACGATAAAGGAAATACATATAAGGTAATAAAAGAAACACTTGAAAGTTACGGCTATCATCTTAAAACAATGGTTTTAAATGCTAGCGAATACGGTAACATACCACAAAATAGAGAACGAATTTATATAATAGGTTTTTTTAATGAATCCGATTTATATAATTTCAGAAGTATAGAACCTGAAATATTAACTAAAAAAATATCTGACATTATAGATTTCAATACAAAAGTAGACGATAAATATTATTATACAGAAAAGTCGTGTAAATTTTATAATACATTAAAAGATGAAGTGAATAACAAAAACACACTATATCAATGGCGTAGAGTATATGTTAGAGAAAACAAATCAAACTTATGTCCTACATTAACAGCAAATATGGGAACGGGTGGGCATAACGTACCCATTGTTTTAACAAAATATGGCATAAGAAAATTAACGCCCAAAGAGTGCTTTATGTTTCAAGGTTATCCAGATGATTTTGAATTACCAAATAATGTGGCTATGAGTCATCTATATAAACAAGCAGGTAATTCTGTTGTGGTACCAGTTATATATCGTTTAGCTAATGAAATAATGAAAGCGCTTAAACGAACTGATAATAATGTCATTAAAATAAAACAAAAAAATGATGAAAATTTTATAGAAGAAAACAACAACTTGTATGCAATGGGTTAGAATCTAAACATAATATGAGGTGTTTATGAAAAACAATAAACAGGCAATATGGATTACAACTATTATTTCAATTTTTTCATTGATAATTTCAGTTTCTAATTGGCATATATCATTATTTAATTTTAAAAATGCTGATTATTGGTCTAACTTGTTTTTAGGAATATTTACAAGTGGACTTTTAACCTTAATGATATCTATAATAAATTATAGAAATGAGAAAAGAAAAACATTAGAGAAATTTTATGTTAATACAATGAAAGTCATAAAAAATATTTATTTTTATATTGCTCATAAGACAAATGATAATATAGACTACACTATTGATTTAATTTTAGAAATAAGTAAATTTGATTATACAGAATTAGATAATGCATATGGAGACATTTCTTTTATGTTTAATAATAAAAAAAATACAAAATATATTTTTGAGGATATTTATAATCCTATTTGTGAATTCAAGAACCTAATTTCATTTTGTTCATTTCATTTTAATGAATATAAAAGTAATACCAGTAAAAATAAAAAAGCTATACAAATGTACCTAAACAAAATTGATAATCTAATTTTTACCGCTAAAAAAAATCAGACAACATCAAAGTGTTCTAATAATATTGCAAACGCTATATTTTCTGAGCTAGAAGGTAGATACTATAATATAATGTACCCTCATATTAAAAAAGCAAATTAAATATATCTATTATTATTTATTTTTACTAAAAAAAGTTGTACCTATCATTTTTTTAGATTTGTCTAAATCATATTTTATAATATACCGAGAGCTCTCCACGTTGGTCGAGATGACAAGTCTTGTTATTCAACATAGCATCAGCAATCACGTAAGCGTATAAGTTACTTTATTTTAAGGTAGTTAACCGTAGTGGAGCGAGCAAAGCGATGCGTGAACGCTACCGAAAATTAAAGTAACTTGTAATAGCAGTGATTGTGTTGATACTAATGATGACACTCCTTCCAGAAATCCGCCGTGTATCAGCACAGTTATAAGGTTGATACACGAGTAAAGTTCTAAGCACAAGAAGTTTTGCGGGTCGCAGTGTACAAAGACGTACATAAGAGTCGCAAAACTTCGCAGTAACGCAGAAATTTGCCGTGTATCAGCCTTATAAAT
>PDWI01012023.1_pt1 | contig 16594 bp, 17 predicted proteins | sample 1430891 | NCBI WGS metagenome assembly PDWI01 (sample SAMN01162508, study PRJNA174530) | Oral metagenome, whole genome shotgun sequencing project. | biome: Marine environment; feature: Marine mammal; material: Swab sample of the gingival sulcus; isolation source: swab sample of gingival sulcus...
GACGAAGCGATAGTTGAGACCCTCTTCTTCAATTCCCGCGCAGATCTCTTTGAGCACATCGGCATGTTGCAATCCGATGATCGTCTCGAAAATCGAACTACTGAAGGCCGGCGACAGCGCAATCACCACCTCTTTGGGGTCGGTTCCTTTGGCGGCTTCCCCAGTGTCTTCCAACTGAATGCTGGCGCTCGGTTGTGGTTTCGACAGTGGCGTTGCTTCGCTTGAGGTACCTGTGGTTTCTTGCTCGGCGATAACCTCTTTCAGTACTTGTTCAATCAACGACTTGAGAGCTGTCTGATCCATGAGTCACCTCAAATGCTTTCGGGGCTGACGGCTTGGCGGATGTTCTGAATGTGCTGCCAGCGCTCGTCGCTGATCTGATAGCCAGTTTGCGGGCCTCGGTAGCCGTTCGGGAAGTTCACCGCCGAGTTGACACTGAAGTCCTCCTCAAAGACCGCTGAAGTGTGCAGGTAGTCACCTGCCACCCGACACCTGAGGAGCTTAAACACCGATTCCGCAACATCGTCGAAGCCGGCTCGCAGCAGCGCCTTGGAAACGTCCAGGCCGGTGACGGCGCGATCCATCATTTCCTTGGCGGCCTTGAGGTCGTCTACGACGTTGCGAGCAGGCATGTCTTTGGAGCCGTGAGCATATGTTGCTGCTTCTACCTCTTCGTCGGTGATGGGAGGCAAGCCAAGCTCTTGGAACACAGCTTGCAGTGCTTTGGCCGCCTTATTGCGGATGGCCACCACGTCGTCCTCGAGTACTGGCACCAGTCCGGCGTCGACCCGCAGGTCGCGCTGGATAATGTTCCAATCATCGTAGTCTTCAGCGTCCCAGTTGGAACCGGCGAACATGTTGTCATAGTTCGGCACGGCTGAATAGCCGGAGCAGATGAAGTCCGTTCCCGGTACAAACTGCATGAGCGAACGAGCTACCCGACGCAAATCGGAATGAGTGAACGTCTGGTCGTTGCTGGAGGCACACTCCAGGTCGAGCATCATCGCGATTAAGTTCTCGGCCAGAATCGCTCGGATACCTTGCGGCACGGCCGCCGGCACTCCGACACAACTGACCGACCCGTTCTGGGTCCCTTGCGAGCCAGCTGCCTTGGTGATGAACTGGCAACGGGCCTCAAGGAACAGCATCGACTTGCCCTCAGCGAAGCCCATTTGTACTTCTGAGCCAGTGCCCGAGGTGAAACGCATCTTGAGCCCGCGGGAGGCATAGCTAGAGGCCAAGAACGCCTTCGACCACGGAGTGTCGTCGCCATCCATGAATACGTCCTCAGTCCCGTAGACACTGACCGTCTCCGCGTAGGAAGTGAGCCCGCGCATGCCTAGCTGCAGCTCGGTGGCCTCCTCGATTGCGCATTGCGTGAGTACCCCCGGCCGACCGGTCTGGGCGCCCACCAGGAGTGCCAGCGCGTTGAACGGGGCGTAGCGCACAACCCCAACGGTGGTCTCATGTTCTACGAAGCCGCGCAGTGCAGACTCGGCTGAGTCAGCTGCAATTTGAACTGGGTTGTCAGCCAGATTGGTGACGTGACACTGGTTAGCGGGTTGTTCCCGGGCGCGGAGTTTGGTGACCGCCATCATCATTTCTAGGACGCTCATCTTGCCGACCACTTCCGTCACCTTGGCAGGGGTCATGGCTGTGGTGAGCGGGATGATTTGTTCCCGTGGAACGTTGATGTCGCACAGCATTCGAGCGACATCAAGCGAGTCAATGGCCATTGCCTCCAAGGCTCGGTCGATGTTGATGCCATAGGCAGCAATGAAGCTGTCAAGCATGTCGAACTCTTCGCGCGATTTACCATCCAGCTCCACAATGACGCCGTTTTCGATCTTGATGGAAGGCTTGGGATCGTTCGGGCTGTCCATCGCAATCAAGCCGACTTCTGGCCACTCGGTGACGAAACCGTCTTGGTTGACCGGTCGCTCGCTGAGAGCTTGGAATCTCTTCGATTTCACGGTGAACTCCTAGATGTAGGGAGTTGTGACCGAGGCGGCCGGCCCGGCGAGGGCAGTAAGTAGTTGCTTGCCGACTTCGCGAGAAGCAATGATGGCCTGCCGCACCGCACCTGAGTCGCCGCTGAAGAACGAAATCACCTCATTGGAATAGCTGGTTCCATCTGCTGGGCTGGCGTAGCCGATCACATCAATGGTTGAGGCCTTCACCGCGGTGTCAGCTAGCACCACGCCAATGGCGGCTGGCGCCCCTACCGTGATGCCGAAGCTCTTTCCTAGCGGTGCACCGAAAGCCTTGTTGAGCGCATGGCTAGCCCGTGCGGTGTACTGGAATTCCAGATGACCCGCATCATTGGCATAGACATCACCGAACGTGCGATCAAGTTCTTCCAAAGCGACCTCAATCGCTCGGCGACAATCCGATACGTCCTCGGCGCCAAAGACGATCAGCGAGCCGTGGCCTGCCCCGCCTTTGGTGTCGCGAGGCAGTTCAATGGTGAGCACTTCACAGTTGGTCGCTTTGACGGCTTCATCAGCTGCAAAGATCTGCGGGCCTGCCCCGGTGCGAGCGCCCAAGATGCCGATGGAACGGTACTTGGTGTCCGTTTTCATCATTTCTTGGAGCTGCGGGTCAACATTGGCTATGACCAGCCCGATAGTGTCGCCCAGGGGGTTGATGCCCACGAATTCGGTCATTGCCGGGGCGTTGTTGGCTGTGGCGGCAGCAGCCGGCGCAGCGGCTACCGTTTCCGGCGCAGCAGCATCGCTGCCCATGCGCCGGGTTACCTCGGCTAGTACTTGGTTGATGAGTTCCTCTGACATAGTGCGGTCCTCACTTTGCTGGCTTAGGCAGAATTGCTTCGACGTCGCTGTGCGGCCTGGGGATCACGTGAACGCTGACTAGTTCACCGACCCGACTGGCGGCGGCAGCACCTGCATCCGCTGCTGCTTTCACTGCGCCAACGTCGCCTCGTACCATGACGGTGACGAAACCCGCACCGATCTTTTCGCTTCCCATGAGTTGCACGTTGGCGGATTTGACCATGGCATCAGCTGCCTCAACTGCACCAACGAATCCTTTACACAATCTTGCTGTCAGCTGTTGTGGTTGTGGCGCAAGCTCATTACCGTTGGTGTTCTTAGGAAGGACACCGGTGTCATGGAAGCTCCGATCAAACAGGTGGAAGCTCCAGTCAAGCAGCGCATAATCCAGGAATTTGTTCCTGGCAAGCAAGTGACGTTGGCGCACATCATCGCCAGCCCGGATGATCGGCTGTACGCCAAAATCGGACTGATGGGCGATGCCGTGGGGGCGGTGGGTGTCTTGACGCTCACACCGGGCGAGTCAGCGGTGATCGCGGCAGACATCGCCACGAAAGCTTCAAACGTCGAACTAGGCTTCGTGGACAGGTTTTCCGGCTCATTGTTGATAGTCGGCAAGCTAGCGGACGTGGAATCGGCAGTACGGGAGGTGGTGGAGACACTAGCCAACGTCCTTGGGTTTACCCCGACTGAATTGACTCGAACATGACGACCAGTTCAGCAGCTCGGCAGCAGCCGGTGCGAATGAAAAAAACGATGCTGGTCGGTGGCATTGGCGACGGTAAAACCACGTTTCGGCAGCAGTTGCTGGGGCAGAAAATTCGCTATGCCAAGACCCAGACGATGGATGTGGACCAGGGAATTCTGGACACCCCGGGAGAGTACCTGGAGCATGTGCGTTTCCAGCGTGCCTTGCAGGTGGCCTCTTACGACGTTGAGTTAATCGTGTTGCTGCTGGAGGCTACCAGCGATCAATGCCGGATCCCGCCAAACTACTCCGCAGCCTTCAATGCAGACGTTATCGGGGTCGTCACCAAGATCGACTTGGCGACGAGCGCTCAAATCGCGGACGCTGAAGCGCAGTTGCGGCAGGCAGGCGCCAGAGCCGTTTTTCACGTCAACTGCCATAACGGGGTCGGGTTTGAGCAGGTAAGGCGGGAGCTATGGGCGTCATAGTAGGCGGTCCGGTAGGCGCCCATTTAAATCTGCGGCTGTTGGTCGACCTAGAGAAGTTGCAACAGATTCAGGACGAGTTTGCTGCCGACACGGGACTGGCGATGATCACTGTCGATGCGACGGGAACGCCAGTTACGGAACCATCGCAATTTAGTCCGTTGTGTCAGGTGCTTCGCAAGGATCCCAGAGTGCGGCGATTGTGTTATTCCTGTGACGCGCACGGTGGGCTACAGGCCGCCATCGACAAGCGGCCCTTTATCTACCAATGTCATGCTGGGCTGGTCGACTTTGCGGTGGCGATCACGACTGACAGTCACTACTTGGGTGCGGTGATGTGCGGTCAAGTGTTACTACGCGAGGGGCAACCAGAACTCAGCCGGATGACAGAGTCTTCTCGTGCTGATGTGAACGCCGATGAGTTCGATCATTTGCTTAGCCAAGCCAAGACGATTGATCTCGCTCGGTTGAACCGGGCCGCCAGCGACATCGTTGAGTTGGTGAATTCCTCGTTGACAACTCGAACCAAAGTATCCACTCTCTCGGCACAGACTGGTCCATGGTTCGGCCGGGTCGCGGACCCTATTGCTGAGGCAGACAAGTCGGCGCAGTCGCAGCTGTCCTCACTGGCGACACGCGGCCCGCTGATCAAATTGCAGCCCGTGTTGCGGCAGATCGACAAGACGATGCCCAACCAGATCGCACAGAATCTGCAGCGAGCGGATGTAGCGGCAAATTTCGAGCTGCTCGGACACTATCTAGACAGGCTGCTGCCGCGCTGGAGTCAGAAGCTACCTCGGTCGGCGCTAGGGGAATTTGAGGACATGCTCATCGGTTTGGCTACCAGTGAGAGCGTCCAATGTGGTCGTGATTTGTCGCAGCAGATCATCCGAAACCGCAACCGTCGCGACGTTCCCATGAACAGGTACGAGAGTCAGGTCTACTGCGAGCGGCTGCTGGTGCAGCTTCACAACTTAGTGGAGCCACAGCTAACACCCAAAGAACGCACTATCGGAACGTTACTGAACGAAGTTGCCAAGGATCCCACCCGGTTTTTGACGCTACGGCGAGCCGCCGAGTTTTTGCTGCTGTCGGAGTCGCACTTCGCCCGCAAGTTTAAGGCGGCTACTGGGCAGAGCTTCATCTCCTACGTGACAGAAAAACGGCTGGAGCGAGCCAAGTTCATGTTGTTGCACACAGATAAGCCAGTGCTGAAAATCGCGTCCGAGCTGTGTTTTCAGCCAGTCAATTATTTTTCTCGGACATTCAAACGGCACGTTGGGGTTTCCCCGAGCGAATATCGGACGAACGGGAGGTAGGGCAGAAAATGAGACGTTTCACGGTAAGTACAGAGGTTCACTTTGGTGCTGGCGTGTTGGCGATGCTTGCTGACTACCGCGATATGCGTGTGTTTTTTGTTACGGACGAGTTTTTGGTTACGACGTCGTTTTGTCAGGAGGCCATCAGCTATGTGCCGAATGCAATCGTCTTTTCCCAGGTGACTCAGGACCCGTCGCGGCGAGTCATCAGCGATGGGTCCGCGCAGTACTTGGCGGCTAAGCCGGAGGTTGTCGTGGCTTTTGGCGGCGGCTCAGTGATGGATGCCGCTAAGGCTATGCATCACGTTGCGTTAGAACTGGGGGAGGGGGCAGAGCACGGGATCGTCGCGGTGCCGACAACCAGTGGTTCTGGCTCTGAAGTCACCTCTTTCGCGGTGATTACCGACGAGCAGTCACAACTGAAAGTACCGATTGTTTCCCAATACCTAGTTGCAAATGTCGCCATCCTAGACCCTCAGGTGGTGGTGGGATTGCCCGCCAAGACCACAGCTGATGCTGGGATGGATGTGCTGACGCATGCCCTAGAGTCCTATGTCTCGCGGGGAGCTAGCGATTTTTCCGATGCGCTGGCGGAGAAAGCCGCCAAGTTGGTGCTGGATCACCTGGTGCAGTGTTATCGCCACGGTGACGACCTAGCTGCCCGAACGCATATGCACAACGCAAGTTGTCTAGCCGCCATGGCGTTCGATAATGCTGGCTTGGGCATTACCCACTCCCTAGCCCATGCCCTCGGTGGGCACTTTCCGGTTGCCCACGGGCGGTTGAATGCCATTTTGTTGCCGCATGTGGTCGCTTTTAATGCTGAGCATTCGCCCGTCGCGGCTGAAAGGTATACCGAGTTGGGGCGTCAGATCGCATCCCACGCTCGCGGCGAGGCCGCTATTGCCTGGCTGTTGAGCAAGCTGAAGGACATGAATCGGCAGTTAGACATTCCTGACCGCCTGGTAGCGGCGGGCATTCCGGCGCAGGAACTACGCCAACTGGTGCCAAGGTTGGCTGAAGCTGCACTGCACGACGGCTGTACCGCTACCAATCCGATGCAGCCCAGCCAGGACGATCTAATCGGAATACTGATCAGGGCTAGCTAGGTTTGGGGCGGTTGGCTGCTTGGCGCAGCGCATCAATGTCTAGGTGGTCGGACAGCGGCAGGTCGGGGTCATTGGCCGCGTCCTCCCACGGGTCGTATGGGGCCTCGTAGTCCTCGTCGGCGAAGCCCTGGGATGGATCGTATTTGTTGTGCAGTTCCCGACCAGAGTCGCGGGCAACATCGCCGCCCATGATCTCGTCGGGCAGCGCGGTCAGCACATCGTTGACGTAGCCCTCGGCCGCATCCGTCGTGCTAACCTCGCGCTGCTCACGCTGCGACTGGAACCAGCGATAGTCCAGCACCTCGTGGAAGAACTGCGGCCGGTCGCGTTTGGCGTCCAGGTGGGGCGGAATCCGGCTGATGGCTGGTTCGAAAACCTCAAGCAGCCACTTGTGAGCTGCCACGCTCTCCGGCGGGGATCCTGGCAGCTTCGCCCGAAAATAGTCCATGTCGTTTAGTAGTCGCCGGGCCTGATGCTCCTCAGCATCCAGGCCAGTGAGCCGCATCAAGCGCCGCGAATGATGCCCGGCCTCAACCACCTTCGGCTGGATCCGAATGGTTCGGCCGTCGCTTGAGGTGCGGATATCGATTTCGGACACGTCAAAGCCCATTGCGTTAAGGCGGCGCACGCGGCCCTCCAGCCGAGACATTTCGGTGCCGGAGAACTCCTCTATCCCGGTTAGCTCATGCCACAGCGCGTGGTAGCGCTGCTCAATGGTTTCGACGAGCCGCTGTGGGTCCAACGATTCGTCCAGCAGGCCGCCGGTTTCGAGGTCGTTGAATTCGCCGAACAGGTTGACCGTTGCGATTTGCAGATCGTGTGCCCGCTGGCCATCGGTGAGTTGATCGTGGAACTCGCCGGTTTCGGCGTCCACCAGATAGGCGGCGAACTCGTCGGCGTCGCGGCGGAACAACACATTGGACAGGGACACATCGCCCCAGAAGTAGCCGCTGAGATGCAGTCTGGCCTTGGTGAGCAGAATCGGATCAAGCGGTTCGCCTGCGCTGGTGCGCCGCGCCAACACCACCCCGGCGGCTTCCACCGCTGGAATGTTGAGCCGCTTGAGCTCGGCCAACTGCCGATACTCGTGGACTGCAGCCGACTCCAGGATTTCCTTGGCGGCGAAAACCTGGTCTCCTACCTGGATGAATCGGACTACGTGCCGCGAGATACCGCGCGGCAGCGCCACCAGGTGAGAGGTGGGCCAGTCGACCAGCGGCAGATCCCAGGGCAGTCGCAGCAACCGGGCGTCGGTCCGGGCAGCTAAGAAACGGGGCATCCGGTCAGTCTAGTTCGCAAATTCGACGCGAGGTAGCACGAAAACCGGCGGGTTCCCAGGCAACCTGGGAACCCGCCGGAATTGAGCTTGAGCGGTTACTCGCTGAGCCGCTGCTCGGTCTTGTTGCTGAACACGTGGATGTGCGCGTCATCGGTGACCAGCCGGATCGTGCTGCCCTTGGCTGGGTGGCTACCAGCACCCACCCGGGCGATGATCTGCGGGGCATCGAGCTTCTCATCATCGCTCAGGCCAGCCAGCGTGCCGTAGATGTAGGAGTCGGCTCCCAGCTCTTCGACCACTGCGACATCCACCGGGACGCCGGAGTCGTCTGGCGAGATTTCGAAATTCTCGGGGCGCACGCCGACGGTGACGGTCTTTTCGTCGCCGATCTTGTCCATCAATTCCCGGGACACCTTGATGGTGTAGTCGCCCAGCTGTAGGCCGCCCTCGACGACGTTGGCCACCATCAGGTTCATGGCCGGGGAACCGATGAAGCCTGCCACGAACAGGTTATTCGGGGTGTCGTATAGAGCCAGCGGCGAGTCGCACTGCTGCAGCAGGCCATCACGCATCACGGCCACCCGGTCGCCCATCGTCATTGCCTCGACCTGGTCGTGGGTGACGTAGACGGTGGTGACGCCGAGGCGGCGCTGTAGCGCCGCGATCTGGGTACGGGTGGAGACGCGCAGCTTGGCGTCGAGGTTCGACAGTGGCTCGTCCATCAGGAACACCTGCGGCTGGCGAACGATCGCCCGGCCCATCGCGACGCGCTGGCGCTGACCGCCGGAGAGGGCCTTTGGCTTGCGGGCCAGGAAGTCTTCGAGGCCAAGCAGCTTGGCAGCCTCGGCTACGCGCTTTTCGCGCTCAGCCTTGGGCACATTCTGCATCTTTAGGGCGAAGCCCATGTTGTCCGCCACGGTCATGTGCGGGTACAGGGCGTAATTCTGGAAGACCATGGCGATGTCGCGGTCCTTGGGCGGCAGATCGGTGACGTCGCGGTCGCCGATGAAGATGTTGCCAGCGTTGACCTCTTCGAGGCCTGCCAGCATCCGCAAGGAGGTCGATTTGCCGCAGCCGGACGGGCCGACGAGGACCATGAATTCGCCATCTTCGATTTCGAGGTCGAGGCGATCCACGGCCGGGCGATCCGATCCGGGATAGATGCGAGTTGCTTGACGATAGCTAACGGTGGCCATGCCACATTCCTTTCCACGGGCAGGTACGTGCCCGACGATCCGAGTGGATGGAAGCGGTTACTTCCGGTTGCTCAGTCTAGGCCATTGATCCGTGGCCCGACCAGCCAGTCCAGCTATTTAACGAAAGAACCCGCTGCGCACGCGCAGCGGGTTCTTTCCCAGCCTTGGGTGGTCTCACCTAGTGGCGATCCCGGAAGCCGGGGGGCCAGGATTGTTCGGATCGTGGGAAGGCGTCGGCGAGAACCGCGGGTTCAGCCGCTTAATGACGATCTCATCGGACTTGACCGAAATCGGCTTATTGTTGCCCCACTTGATTTCAATGGTGTGCTTGCCCAGCTCAGCCTTGTCGGGAATGGGGAACTTGAAGGTGCCGCGGCCCTTGTCGTTGACCTTAACGACGCCCAGCAGGATCGGGTTCGAGTGCAGCCATACCTGGACGCTCGTGTTCGGTTCGAGGCCGGACAAGGAGACGATGATCTCATCACCGCTGACGGTGACGTCGACCTTCGCATCACCAGGGTCTGCGGTTTCGGCCTCCAGGTCGCTCGGCTCGGGTTTCGTTGTGCCCGGAGTAGCCGTCGGAGTGGCCGTTGGCGTGGCCGTTGGCGTGGCCGTCGGGCTCGGCGGAGTCGTCGGGGTGGGCGTCGGAGTAGCCGTTGGGTTCGGGGTAGGCGTCGGCGTGGCTGTAGGCGACGGCGGCGGCGTCACGGAAATGACATCGCCGACGAGGCTGTCGCTCGCATAGGTGGCCAGGTTCATCACGTAGACCGAGCTGCCGTTGGCGAGCTTAGCGATGCCGAAACCAACATGGGTGATGAGGGGGTCGTGCAGCCTATCCTGCGGGCCTGCAGCGGACAGATCCCAGGCAGCTACTGCGGCGAGCAGGTCTGCGTGGCCAGCTGCCACGTTTTCGTCGCTCTTGGTCCAACCAGCCGGGATGCGGTCGTTGAAGGAAGCAAGCGAGAGCGAGATTCGGCCCGAGGAGTTGTTGCCGTCGCAGTGGCGAAGATCGCCAACGGACTTCATCTCAGCAGCTAGGGCCTCAGCGCATTCCTGGGCAACCTGGTTGAGGGCAACTGCCATCTTCACTGGGCCAGCCGGAGGCCGAGCAACGCTCGGGGCGGCTCGCAGTTCATTGAGCTTTACCAGTGCGTCATACCGATCCTGATCCCACTGATCGGCATGCGCGGGTGCAACCAGCGCCGCAAACGTCAAGGAAACGGCCACCAAGGCCGCCCAGATCGTCTTCTTCATTACACTCCTAGGTGCAGTCACAACAACTGTTTTAATTCCGCGTCACGGCACACTTAGCCATAACAGCCGAAAGTGTATCAGTTTTTCTTGTCGATAGCAGTGTCGCGGATTTCCTTGGCAATGCTGCTGTGATATTGCGCAGCGTCACTGCATGTCGAAACGTCAATCGAAGCCGATGTCGAGTAATGAAACGATGCTTGTGCCGCCCGGTTGTCGGTTCGGTCGTTGTTGACGACCGGCTATCATCTTCATCGTGGTCGACCCGGTAACCCCCGAAGAAACCCCGGAGGAAGCTCCGTGGTGGCAAGACGAGGGGCTGCCCTGGAAGAAAAAGCCGGAACGAGCCGACTATGCGATTTTGATCTGGTTCGCGGTTATCAGCATTTTCAGCCTGATTTTGTTGCCACTGCGGGCGTATTTCATCGCGTCGGCTCCAGATATTTTGGCGATGATCTCTGGTTCTCGTTCGGCCACCGCAGCCAGCGGTGCGTGGGCTGGCGTCGGCCGCATGGAGCATTGGCCCTGGGTGCTGCTAATCAGCTCGGTCATGAGCGTGAAGTTCGACTGGGTTTACTGGTGGGCCGGGTTGCGTTGGGGGCGCGGCATGATCGAGGTCTGGGCGGGCCAGAGCAAGCGGGCCGCCAAGAACTATGACAGAGCAGAGCGCTGGGCCGAGCGCCTCGGTCCGCTGGGATTCTTCGTGGCCTACATCCCGATTCCGCTGCCGCTGATGCAGGTGGTTTTCGTCCTCGCGGGCGCCACGAAGATGAGCCTGACCCGATTCCTGATCTACGACTACATCGCCAGCACGCTCTGGCTGGTGGGCTACTTCGTCCTCGGCTGGCAGCTGGGGGAGCCCGTCGTCGCGGTGCTAGACAGCTACGCCAAGTTCGCTGGCTACGTGGCGATTGGCCTGATCGTCGTCATCATCATCTCGACCTTCGTTAAGGCGAAGGCCAAGCAGGACGGCTGAGGCTTCGAGGCAGCTTCTTACTGCCGCAGTGGATTCTTACTGCCGCAGTGGAGCCCCCGGAGGGAGTCGAACCCTCGACCACTCGCTTACAAGGCGAGCGCTCTGGCCGCTGAGCTACGGAGGCGCGGTTCCCAATTGTGCCTGGGGAGCAGGGGATCACTCAACCTCGCGTCAGCGAGCACCTGATGTCACATACATTTGCCCGCTGCCGACGGCGGTGACGCGCTCGGCTGCGCCAATAAACGCGGCCTCGCCGCGCGCTAGCCGCAGCCGGTCGTTGGTTTCGGTTACTAGCTCGATGCTGCCATCAACAGCGATGCAGATGCGGGCGGACTGCTCGTCGGGCAGCTTGACCGCAGGGCCATCCATAGGTTGCACCAGCCAGACCTGGAACTCTTCGGCTGGCGTCTCGAAATGGTAGAGGCCGTCGTGGCCAGTCGCGGTCAACACGGTCACCTCCGTTGGCGTGAAATCGACCACCTCCAGCAGGCTATCGACGTCGATGTGCTTGCTGGTTAGGCCGCCGCGCAACACGTTGTCCGAATTGGCCATGACCTCGATTGCCGTGCCCCGCAGATAGGTGTGCATGACGCCAGTTGGCAGGAAGACCGCTTCGCCGGGTTCCAGGTGGAAACGGTGTAGCAGCAGTGCCGCCAGGATGCCGGGGTCGCCCGGGAAATGCTCGTCAAGCTCGACGGCGGTTCGGGCGAAATCGCCCACCCGGCCGGGCATATCGAGGCAGCGAACCGCGGCACTCACCACCTCCTCGACTAGACCCTGATCCCGATCCAGGGTGAGCACGCTGAGGAAAACTTGTTGCAGTGCCGGAGTCGTCTCGCGGGTCCACAGCGGGCGCATGATCGGTTCTAGCCGCGGCATCACCCCAAGGGCCTCAAACATGGAGGCGGTCTCCCGCGGCGACCGGAAGCCGACTAGGCCGTCGAAAGCGGTCATGGCCACGATCAGTTCCGGCTTGGGCCAATCGTCTTTGAAGCTGCGGTCGGGCGCGTCGATGGGCTTGGCCTGCAGCGATTCGCGGGCGTAGCCCAACTCGGCCTGCTGCCTGGACGGGTGGGCTTGCAGGCTAAGCGGCGTGCCAGCCGACAAGAACTTGACTAGGTAGGGCAGGGTCACGCCGTACTGATCCAGATTCGCCTCGCCGAGCTGCTCGGGATGGGCACGCAAGTGCTCCGAAAGCGGGAGGGAGCCTGGTAGCAGCGAGTCGCCGAGCGGATGGGAACCAAACCAGTGCTCGGCGTACGGTTCCCCGTCGGGGTCGATCCGTAGGATCCCCGGGATCACATCGGTGGACCCCCAGTGGTACGAGCGGCGGGTGCCGGCAATGGGAAACATCGGCGTTTCCGCTCCTTCCATCGGTTGTTGATGCATGTCTAGCTGACCCTCGTCAGCTTGGCAAGGTATCCCAGCGACGAGCTGTAAATGACACGGTTGTTATTCCAGCCTATACTGGCACCCATGTCCGAACATCTTGCTGCGGCCGACGCTCAGCTCCTCGACTTCGAGGACAGCTGGTTCATTGCTGATGTGCCCAAGGAACAGGCCATCATGGAGCGGTTTGGTATCTCGTCGACGCAGTATTACCAACGGCTGAATGCCTTGCTCGATTCCGAGGCAGCGCTGGCTTATCGCCCGCTGCTGGTTAAACGGCTGCGTCGGCTCCGGTCGCAGCGGCAGGCCTCTCGCACCGCCCGCCGGTTCTCCTCAGTGGGCTGAGCCCCGCCGCAGTTTCGCGATCAGCCTAGGCAGCGGGCCTTCGGCTGGCCGCCGCTGATAGCCGCCTTTTTCCAGGTCTGCCTGTACCTCAAAGAAATTTGCTGAGGCACGGTCGCCGGTGCGCAGCCACGACCAGCCGGTCGCGACGGTGTACAGCGGCAGGAATGGCAACCCGAGGCAAAACACGTATTGCCAGGCGTGCACGCTCTCGTGCCGCATCGCCAGCGGCTGGCGGCGCTCCAACTCCGCCAGAGTGCTCCCCGGAATCAGCACCACATTGCCGATCGTCATGGCACCGGCGTTGAGTAGGGGCAGCGAGACTTGTTCGGCGATCACCAGGTCGCCTCGCCGATACATTTTCCCGCGGCCAAGATCCGCCAACGCCAGGCCGAGCGGGGTGGACAGGTTGACGAGGTTGGCGATGGCTCGAAACGTGTGCAATAGCATGCTGACCCCTCTGGCAAAACACCTAGCTGTCTTCACTGTAGTGGGCGCTGCGGCACCGGTCGCAGCCTTTGCACTCTCGTGGCCAGAGTGCTAAGAATGGACTAGCACTCGCTGCGCGCGAGTGCTACCCAGCTCGCAGGTGAGGCATGAGCCGTCCGTCGCGGGCACTTTCGTGAGTTGGGGCACATGTTAGAACCAAAATTGGGGCGCTGCCCCACTGACGGGAGGACTCCCGAACCACAATGGCAAAGCTAATTGAATTCAACGAAGAGGCCCGACGCGGGCTGGAGCGGGGCATGAACATCCTCGCCGACGCCGTCCGGGTAACCCTCGGGCCGAAGGGTCGCAACGTTGTCTTGGAGAAGAAGTGGGGCGCCCCCACGATCACCAACGACGGCGTCTCGATCGCCAAGGAAATTGAGCTAGAGGATCCGTACGAGAAGATCGGCGCGGAACTCGTCAAGGAAGTCGCGAAGAAGACCGACGACATCGCCGGTGACGGCACTACCACCGCCACCGTCGTGGCGCAGGCCATGGTTCGCGAGGGGCTGCGCAACGTGGCCGCTGGCGCGAACCCGATGGGCCTCAAGCGCGGCATCGAGCGGGCCGTCGCCATCATCAGCGACGAGCTGCTGCGGCTGGCCGTCGACGTCGAGACCAAGGAGCAGATCGCTGCCACCGCGTCCATCTCGGCTGCTGACGCCATGGTCGGCGACAAGATCGCCGAGGCCATGGACAAGGTCGGCAAGGAAGGCGTCATCACCGTCGAGGAGTCCAACACCTTCGGGCTGGACCTCGAAATGACCGAGGGCATGCGCTTCGACAAGGGCTACATTTCGCCCTACTTCGTCACCGACACCGAGCGCATGGAGGCCGTCTTGGACGACCCGTACGTGCTGATCGTCAACTCCAAGGTTTCGGCGCTGAAGGATCTGCTGCCGGTGCTGGAGAAGGTCATGCAGTCCGGCAAGCCGCTGCTGGTGCTGGCCGAGGACGTCGAGGGCGAGGCGCTGGCCGGCCTGATCGTCAACAAGATTCGGGGCACCTTCAAGTCGGTAGCCGTCAAGGCTCCCGGTTTCGGCGACCGCCGCAAGGCCATGCTGGCCGACATCGCCATCCTGACCGGTGGCCAGGTCATCAGCGAGGAAGTCGGGCTGTCGCTGGAGACCGCGACCCTCGACCTGCTGGGCAAGGCCCGCTCGGTGCTGGTCACCAAGGACGAGTGCACCATCATTGAGGGTGCCGGGGATGCCGAGCAGATCCAGGGGCGGGTCGTGCAGATTCGCCGCGAGATCGAGAACTCCGATTCCGAGTACGACCGCGAGAAGCTGCAGGAACGCTTGGCCAAGCTGGCCGGTGGCGTCGCGGTCATCAAGGTCGGCGCGGCCACCGAAGTCGAGCTGAAGGAGCGCAAGCACCGCATCGAGGACGCCGTACGCAACGCCAAGGCTGCCGTCGAAGAGGGCATCGTGCCTGGCGGCGGCGTCGCGCTGCTGCAGGCCGCCAAGGCGCTGAAGCTGGACGAGTTCACCGGCGATGAGCTGGTGGGCGCCAAGATCGTGCTGGAGGCCACCAAGGCTCCGCTGAAGCAGATCGCCGTCAACGCCGGGCTTGAGGGTGGCGTCGTGGCCGAGAAGGTAGCCGGGCTGGCGCCGGGCGAAGGCCTGAACGCGGCAACCGGCGAGTACATGGATCTGATGGCTGCGGGCATCATTGACCCGGCCAAGGTCACCCGGTCGGCGCTGCAGAACGCGGCCTCGATCGCGGCCCTGTTCCTGACCACCGAAGCTGTGATCGCCGACAAGCCCGAAAAGGCTCCGGCTGCCCCGGCTGGCGGCATGGACGAGATGGGTGGCATGGGCGGCTTCTGAGCAGCCAACTAAACCCAACTGTGGGGTGGTCCTTCGGGGCCGCCCCACAGGTGTTTCTGGGGTGGGTTTTGCTGCCCGAAAGCGACCCTGCGGGTGGCCAAAACCCGCGAAACTGGGCCGGGCTGCGCCCGCGAGTGCGCCGAGTGCGGCAAAATCAGACCATGAACCTGCTGGAGGTTATCGCCCTGCACGCCGCCGATGCCGAGCGGGCGGAGGCTGGCGGTGCCGACCGGATCGAGCTGCTTGGCACCATGGAACACGACGGGCTCTCGCCCGAACCGCTGCTGGTCGAGAAGGTGCGCCGCGCCACCAGCATTCAGATCCGGCCAATGGTGCGGCTGCGCGACGGGTTCCGCACTGACGGCGGCGAGGTGGTCAGGCTAAAAGGCTTAATCCACTCCTACCGGGAGGCGGGCGCCGACGGGGTGGTGCTGGGCTTCCTAGACGGCCATGCTGGCGTCGACCTAGAGGTGATGGGGGAGCTGGTAGGCGACGGCGACTGGCCCTGGACCTTCCATCGCGCAATCGACTACTGCCTGGAGCGCGGCGAGGCCTGGCGGCGACTGCTGCAGCTGCCGCGGCTCGACCAGGTACTCACCGCAGGTTCCACCCGCGGGGTAGAGCACGGGCTAGACGACCTGGTCGCGCGGGCCAACGCAGCCCAAAAAGTGGCAAAGCTCACCATGGCAGGCGGCGGGCTGCGTCCAGAACATGTGCCGTGGCTGGCGCGGGCCGGGGTTCGCGCCTTCCACATCGGTTCCCCGGCGCGGCCCGGCGGATCGTATAAGGCCTACGTCGACGAGGCACTCGTCGGCTCGTGGCGACGCCTCATCGATGACACTATTCGAGCTAGTAGAAAGACGGCGCCGAATGGCTAGAAGGATCAAATACCGGCGCGGCGTGCGGGCCATCGTGGTGGCGGATTCGCAGGTGCTGCTGATGCGTGACAGCGATCCTGGGGTTGCTGGCTCAAGCTGGTGGGTTATCCCCGGCGGCGGCGTTGACGCCGACGAGGATGTAGAGGTGGCGCTGCAGCGGGAACTGGCCGAAGAGACCGGCCTTGAAGCCTCGCCCGACCAGTTGCGGCAGCGGATCGCCGGCCGCCGAGTGATTCACGGCTACTCCGACCGGATCCTGGTCCAAGACGAGGTGTTCTTCCGGGTGCCAGTCGATTGGTTCCAGCCGCAGCCAGCCGGGCTGACAGCCGCAGAGCAGGCCCGGGTAACCGAGATCGCCTGGCAGCCGATCGACGCACTGCCGACGCCGGTTTGGCCGCGCGACCTGGCACAGCTGATTTATCTCAACCAGTACCGCAACCTAGGCGTGGTCGAGGAATCCACCGTCCGGCTCACGCCGAGCGAATGGGAGCAGGCGGTTCAACTGCCAGGGGAGTAGCCGGGCGGCGGAAACGGCAACGGGTCGCCAGTTGGCGGCGCATCGGGCGAAG
>PDWI01007313.1_pt1 | contig 16590 bp, 12 predicted proteins | sample 1430891 | NCBI WGS metagenome assembly PDWI01 (sample SAMN01162508, study PRJNA174530) | Oral metagenome, whole genome shotgun sequencing project. | biome: Marine environment; feature: Marine mammal; material: Swab sample of the gingival sulcus; isolation source: swab sample of gingival sulcus...
TAATGTAGCCTCTTCTATTAGCATTATTGGAGGCAATGCTTTTGACCTAATTCGTCAGCTCTCGGGCGTTTCTATTGAGCAGTCTTCTAAGACTATTCTTATCAATGGGCAGGCTAATAACATTGTCCTAATCAATGGCAAGCAAACACATCTTACTCCGAGCGAAGTTTATAGTTTGCTTAAATCTACCTCTGCAATAAACATTGATAAGATTGAGCTAATTAGTAACGCTTCTGCTCGTTATGTGGCTGAAGGCTCAGGCAAAATCCTCAATATCATTCTGAAAAAAGAACAAAAAGAGGGTTACAACCTAAACCTTAATCTTGGAGTAAGTTATTGGTTTAATCCTAAACATAATGCCGAAATGTCCTTTAATCGCAAGAAAGGAAAGCTAAATCTTTATGGCAATTACAGCCACTCTTTTGGCTATAGTGATTTGTTCTATGGATGGAGAAGAGAGCAAGGTAATTTGCTTATCCAATCAAAATCTAACGATACAGATAAACGTAATACCTTAAGTTTTACAGTAGGAGCTGATTATCAGCTTAGTCCTAAGCAAAGTTTTGATACGCATATATTAGGCAATCTTGTCTTTGGACCTGGGATTATCCAAACGAACAACACTATTTTTGACTTAAATAATAAGGCAAAACCTCTCTACTCCATTTATTCTGAGAGCGACTATCATCATCAGCAAGCTAATAGATATAATAGTTCTAGCACTTACAAATGGCAAATTAACAAAGGAGAGTCCCTAGACTTAGCTCTTGACTTTGGCTTATTTCAAGGGGAGAATGGCATTAAACAACCAAATACTTATTATGCTCAAGACAAACAAGTTGATTCAATTAGAAACTATAGAACGACAGGGGATAGGGATATTAAACTTTTTGCTTTGACTTCGGATTATGAACGTCCCCTATGGCAAGGGCAATTTGTCAGTGGCATTAAATATGCTGTGGTGCAATCACGAAATGACTATCGCCTCTATGATAGCTCGCAAGCAATAGAAACATTAGACTATAAGCAGTCTAATACATTTGACTATAATGAAAGTATTCTTTCGGCTTACTTACTTTGGAATTGGAATAATAGCCATTGGTCAGTAAATCTTGGCTTGCGTGCCGAAGAAACTTTCTCAAAAGCTCATTTAATTCCTTTGAAAAAGACTGCTCTTACACCTTCATTAAACAAAGAAAATAAGCACAATGACAAATACTTTGAACTATTTCCTAATGTAAGATTAGGCTATCAAATAAGGAAGGATATGGGAATTAATTTGAGCTATGCTAAGCGTATTGATAGACCTATCTACTCCGACTTAAATCCAATTAGCCAATCACTTGACGGCTTATCTTCGTGGAGAGGGAATCCTTTTCTCAAGCCTCAGATTAGTCATCGTGTAGAGCTTGCCTATCAATTTAAGCAAGCTAATCTAAGCTTTGCCTATACACAGAAGAATAATTACTTTGTTGGCGTTACGGATACATTAGGCACAAAAGAAATCGTGATGAGACCGATGAATCTCGGTACTCAGAAGCATTTTGAGATTAACTACGCTCAGCAAATCAAACTCGCACGCTATTGGACGGCTAATTTCTCTACAAGTCTTTTCTATTTGTATAATCAAATGGCTTTTGACGCACAGCATTTTTACGAACGAAAGCGTTGGGCGTATAATTGTTCTTTGCAAACAGCTTTTCCTTTATTCTTGGGGATTAAGGGTGAAATTAACGCAAGTTACCATTCTCGTCGTCTAGGAGGAGCGACGGAGATTGTTGCTCCAAATGGGAGTATTGACCTAAGCCTTAACCGTTCATTTCTCAATAAACGCTTAGGACTAAACTTGAGCCTAACGGATATATTCTGGACAAATAATTGGGATTCAGTTGATAATCGGAGGAACTTAAAGAATGATAATTATGGTTATGGGGAGTCTCGTTTGCTCAAGCTCAATGTCAGCTATCGCTTCGGTGGGATAAAGAAGAGCGTGAAGAAGGGAAGTAATATTGAAGAACAAATTCATCGATTATAAAAAAATAAATTAAGATTAAGGAAGAAAAGGGCGAAGAAGGGCAAGGTAGTTTGAACTTCTTCGTCCTTCTTCATTATGTAAAGTTAAGTTAGTTAGCTTTGTTTGGGTATAATGAGCTGTTAAGTTTAGCTTTGTCCACTGACTAAGTAAGCGAACAGCTTTATTAGGTCGAGATGAAACTCGGCACAGAGCTTTAGGTCTTAGAAGAAGTTCGCAAGCATAAAGCCGTAAATCGTTTTCTCTATCAAAAGGTGTGATTAGAAAAAGGCTTGCCTCTCCCCTATCCGAAAGCATTCCTTTTGCTCGCTCCATTAGTTTGTATAGCGTTAATCCTGTACTATCTTCTTGACGAGCTAAAGCACGCCCTCCATTAGGTGAGGTCGCACCATTGGAAGAGAAATAAGGAGGATTGCTAACAATTAGGTTAAAAGCTTTGTCAGTTTTATAAGTAAGAAAGTCTTGCTTTAGGAGTGTGATACGCTTGGCATAGGGACTATTGTCTATGTTGGTTCTTGCGTCAAGTAAGGCATCTTCATTAATTTCTAAAGCTATGACTTCTGCCTTCGGGAAAGCCTCGGCAAGCATTAAACTAATAATACCTGTTCCTGCCCCAATATCTAGAATGCGTAAAGGAGTAGTCTTCAAATTTCTTTTGATTTCGCTTATCCAAGCAGGCAAAAGAATACCGTCAGTACCAACTTTCATCGGGCTATGCTCCTGTACAATAGAAAAATTCTTTAGCTCAAATGACATCGCTTATTGACTTTTAATTTAATCGTTCAATCTCTTTCTTCTAAAAACTATATAGTTTGTCAAACTAGAATATATATTATAATTCACTAGAGTATATATTATAAGACGCTAGAATATATATTATAATGCTCTAGAACATATATTACAAAAAGAAAAACTATATAATTGAGAGAGTAAAGTAATGTATCAAAACTTATTATTTGATAGAACTAGCAATCGTTTCCCATTGTCTGATACGCCACTCATTAGGGTAAAGATTGTTCGCTCTATTGCCTAGATGCTTGACAAATCCTAAGCCCAAGCCTTGATAAGTAATAAGCTTAAAACCTTTAGATAAGTTTCCTTCAAGCTGAATATTTTGCCGTCCTAGATAGCGAATACAATCCTCTTGATTAAGTTCTACAGATTCAAAAGCTTCTTCATTAAGCTCCGTTGATAGAGCTAAAGCTGAATGAGGGATTAAGCTCTTGCCTTTAACTTCGGCAACAGGAATACCTGCCGAAAGTACGGCAATCTTCTTTACCTTTAAGACTTTTAGACAATCAGATAAAAGAGCTTTGTAGGCATAAATGGTATTATCTCCTTGAAGTTCCCATTCATAAGCCTTGGCGTTACGAAGAAAACTCTTTACTTCTTGAGGAATTGAGATTTGCTTTTTGTTTTTGCTTTGCTTCTTGGGGTTTGAAAAAGTCTTAGTTTCGGTATCACCTTTTTTCCTAAAGACAGCCATAAATAGACCTTCTCCCTGTAAACGATTAGGTTGCATTCTGTAGCAAGGATAAGAAGAGTAAGGAGAAAGTAGAACGCCCTCAGGTAAGTCTTCGAAGTCAAGAGCTTCCACATCAAACTCTTCCATTATAAAGTTTACTATATCCTCATTCTCCAAACGATTGAAGGTGCAAGTGCTATAGACGAGTAAGCCGTTTGCCCTAAGACTTCCATATATATTACTTAGAATATCCTTTTGTCTCATAGCACAAAGTATGGGACTATCAGCTTGCCACTCTTGTCTCGCACGCATTTCTTTGCGAAACATTCCCTCGCCCGAGCAAGGAGCATCAACCAAAATAAAGTCAAAAGTATCTTTAACCTTCGCCCACTTATCAGGCATAGAAGAGGTAACAATGCTCATCGGATTGCCACATTTGAGCATATTTTCAAGTAGAATGCTCGCACGATTTGGTACCACTTCGTTAGAAACAAGCAGACTTCCTTCGGGCAAAATGTCTTGCAAAAGCGTGCTTTTCCCGCCAGGTGCAGCACAGAGGTCTAGAGCTTTTATCGGCTTGTCTCCCAAAAATTGCTTGACCTGCTGCAATAACATAGATGAAGCTTCCTGAACGTAATAATAACCGAGGTGAAAGAGTGGGTCAGCCGTGAAGAGAGGACGTTCATTAAGATAGTTGGCATTCGTACACCACGGAACGGAAGCTCCTAAATTTAATCTTGAAGTAATAGTAGGTTTTGCTTTCTTTTGATTAAAACGAATAGAAGTTGGAGCTTTTTTATCTAGGGCTAGACACAAAGCCTTTGCCTCGCCCTTACCCATTAGTTCCTCAATCTGCTCTATAAATTTGGCAGATAAATCTTGTACTGACATTATTTTTTACGCTTTTGTCTCCCCTTAACCTTAACTTCGATTTCTTTAATATATTCTTCATCTTCTAGCACATAACGCATATAAAGCGAGTAAAGTGTCATTGTGCTGGGCAAGGCAATAAGCAAACCAAAAAAGCCCAACAAATACCCCCAAACAGACAGTGATAATAAAACTAATGATGGACGCATTCCCATTCTATGCCCCATTACACGAGGAACAATAAAAGTATCTTGAATAATCTGCATAATAGCTAATACACCATAAGCAAGGAGTAAACACAGCAGAAGGCTTTGCCCAGTCTGTATAGACATCAGGACAGCACATAAGCCTAGAGGTACAACGCCTAAAATCTGCATATAGGGAATAAAGTTCAACAAACCAATAAAAATAGCCATAGCCGTAGCCATTGGTAGATTAATTAAATTAAAACCTATAGTTAGGATTACTGCAACACTTAGAGCAACAATAGCCTGACCACGAAAATAGTTATTCATATAATAATCTAGTTCTGCTCCAATCTCTTGGATATGTGACTGAGCAGAATTAGGGAATAAACCAAGTATCCCCTTTCCTAACCCTTCAAAATCTAAGAGAATAAAGATAAAGTAAACAATCCCCATTGCAAAAACAATTCCCCAAGAGAAAAAGGAAATAGTACCATTAATGATAGACTCGGCTTGCCCTAGTAAGGATTTAATTCCCTCTAACATTTTATCCACGCTTAGTTGCTTTGATAAGTCGTTAATATCAACACTCTTTTTAACGAAAGGCAATAGTGCATCGGGAATTAACATCTCAAGAAAAGTTTTCCCCTCATTATAAGATGATAAGACCGAGATTGTTTTGCTAATCTCATCCTCAATAGCTGGAACTAAATATAGTAAAGCTATAGTAAATAGAGCAAAAATTAATACAAACACGATACTAACGGACAAACCTCTATAACGCAACCTAAGAGTATCTTGAAAGAAATGCACCAAAGGCATACAAGCATAAGCAAAAATCCCTGCTAGCAAGAAAGGAGAAAGGACTTCCCAAACAAGCGATAAGCTAAATATAATCGCAAAAAATAGGAGTAAAGAAAAAACTATCCTTACCGTCCGATCAAAAGAGAAAGCTTTATTAAAAAATTTGTCCATCACCAAAATCATTTTTAATTCCTACACTTATTTATCTATACGAAAAGGGAAGAGTTCTGAAGCTTGATGCTCTGTATGCATCAGTTTAATCATTTTCTGAAGTTGTTCAGGATCACGATCTGCAAGGTTATGTTCTTCCCCCAAATCCTTATCTAAACGATAAAGTTCATATTTTATCTTATTTGAATTAACCTTTAATGCAACTAATTTCCAGTTACCAAAACGCAAAGCCATCTTTCCTCCTGCAGGGTGAAACTCCCAAAAGAGAGGACGGTCTTGCTGTTTTTCTCCCTTAAGCCAAGTAGAGAGCAGAGAAACTCCATCTGTTTCTGTCTGCTTCATTCCAAGTAAATCCTGAAAAGTAGGCAAAAAATCCCAAAAAGTAGCCGGCTCATCTGATTCACTTAAATTTAAGATATGATTTTTCCAAGAAATAATCATTGGGACACGAATACCACCTTCGTACAAATCTCGTTTGTAGCCCCTCAAAGGTCCATTACTATCAAAATACTTTGGATTAGCACCTCCCTCCCAATGAGGACCATTATCACTAGTAAAAACGATAATTGTATTATCTTGAACTCCCAACTCTTGCAAATAAGTCATTAATTCACCGACATAAGCATCTAGTCGCCCAACCATTGCAGCAAAAGAGCTATGAGCATCGGGTGTAGCAGGATAAGCATATTTATAATTACTGCTCCACGGCTTATGTTTAAGGCGAGAGCGATAATAATCATATGTTGCATCGTGAGGGAGGTTGAGTTCTGCGTGAGGCAAAGTATAGCTCATCAGGGCAAAGAATGGTTTCTTTTCCACTATAGCTTTTCTAATAAACTCCTTAGCTTCTCTCTGAATATAATCAGGAGCATAAGTCTTCCGTCCATTATCTTTATTCCCTTCTAGATAAACTTTCTCACGATTAGACCATAAGTATTCAGGATAATAGTAATGAGCTGTTCGCTGACAATTGTAACCAACAAATCTATCGAAACCTCTATCAAGAGGTTCGGCTCCTGAATTAGGGAAACCTAAGCCCCATTTTCCAAATATCCCCGTTTGATATTCCTTCTGCTTAAAAATGTCTGCAAGTGTCAATCTATCACTCATTGGCTCTTGCCCTTCTGGCTTAATCTCTCTATTTCCTCTGATTTTCGTATGCCCAGTATGCCTACCAGTCATTAATGAAGCGCGAGAGGGAGCAGAAACTGGTGCACCAGCATAAAAACTAGACATACGCATACCTCTCTGAGCTAGTCGGTCTATATTAGGCGTCTGAATTAACTTCTGACCATAACAGCCAATATCCCCATAACCAAGATCATCAGCAAGGATAAATAAAACGTTGGGCAATTCTTCTTTAGGAATGTTATTCTGAGCTTGAGCTAGACTACCCAAGAAGAATAAAGGAAAAGCAATAGTAGATTTTTTCATATGAACATCTATCTAAAAGGAAATAAGGCTGACTAAAATTAAATATAATACACCATCTTAGTCAGCCTTATCTCAATAATTTATACCAAAAGGTTACAAGGGAATTTTATTAACTCGTGCAATATGTCTATCTCCCTCAAAATTAGTTGTCAAGAAAACCTCAACAATCTCTTTAACTTGCTCAGGAGTTAGAAACCTACCTGGTAATGAAAGGACATTAGCATCATTATGCAGACGTCCAAGTTCAGCAATCTCTTTAGTCCAAGAAAGAGCAGCACGAACCTTACTATGCTTATTTAGAGCCATTGAGATACCATTACCAGAACCACAAACAGCAATACCAACACCTAGTTCCCCATCATTAATAGCAGTTCCCATCTTATGAGCAAAATCTGGATAATCACAGCGTTCTTCTGCATAGCAACCAAAATCTTTAATCTCAATCCCCTTCTCTTCGAGGTAAGATTTAATCAACTCTTTCGTTGCAAAGCCTGCGTGATCAGAGCAAAGTCCTACTAATTTATGTTTTATATTCATTAGTTCTCTAATTACTTATTTAGAATTCTTTTAACTTGCTTGTATACATTCTCGGCAGTAAAGCCTAGCTTCTCGTCTAGCACCTTATAAGGAGCAGAGAAACCAAAGCTCTTCAAGCCCCAAATATGCTCCTCTGAACCGACTAAGCCCAATAGATTAACTGGCAAACCAGCAGTCAAACCAAAACGCTTAACCCCAGTAGGAAGTACTTCTTCCTGATAAGCTTTATCTTGAGAACGGAAAAGTCCTTCACTTGCGACAGAAACAATCTGAAGCTTTACGCCCTCAGCACGCAATAGTTCTGCACCTTCAACAAGCGTTGCAACTTCACTTCCACTTGCAATTAGCACAACCTCGGGGCTTTCATCTTTTGATACGATATAGCCTCCTCTTTTTGTCTGCTGAGCTTCCTCTACACGACACTTACCATCTGCACTTGCAGGTAAATCATTAATATTTTGCCTTGAAAGAATAAGAGCTGTTGGTGTATGAACATTCTCCATTGCTAGTTGCCAAGCAACTGTTGTTTCATAAACATCAGCTGGACGAAGAACAAGCATACTATTTTGCCCCTTATGGTTTTGAAGTTTCTCCATTAGACGAATTTGAGCTTCTTGCTCTACAGGTTCGTGTGTTGGCCCATCTTCTCCGACACGGAAAGCATCGTGCGACCAAACAAACTTAACAGGAAGTTCCATTAGTGCAGCCATACGAATAGCTGGCTTCATATAATCACTAAAGACAAAGAAAGTTCCACAAGCTGTTATGACTCCTCCGTGCAAAGTCATACCAATACATAGACAAGCCATTGTTAGCTCAGCTACACCTGGTTGCAAGAATGCTCCAGAGAAATCTCCTTTGGTAAGCATCTTTGTTTTCTTGAGGAAGCCATCAGTTTTATCACTATTAGATAAGTCTGCAGAAGCAACAATCATATTCTCCACTTGATCAGCTAGATGACCAAGAACTATTGAGCTTCCACCTCTAGTAGCTTGATTTGGTTTCTGTTCTATCTTGTCCCATTTAACTTGAGCTGATTCATTAGAAAACCAAGTATCTAGTTTCTTCGCTAAATCAGGATTTTCCTTACGCCATTTAGCTTCCTCCTCCCCTCGTTCTCGAGCAAGCTGACGAAGTTCAGCTAAACGCTCTGCATATAGCTCCTTAACCTCAGCAAAAATAGTAAATGGATTTTCAGGGTTACCTCCTAGGTTCTTAATAGTAGCTTCAATAGAAGCCCCAGCTGCTGTAATTGGCTGACCGTGAGTACTAACCTTATCTTCGAAAGAAGAACCATCTTCAGCCAGAGCTCCTTTACCCATTACTGTATGTCCAATAATTAACGTTGGAGAGCCTATAGTTTGCTTAGCTTCTGTCAGTGCTGAGCGAATTTCATCTACATTATGCCCATCAATCTCAAGCACCTTCCAACCCCAAGCACGATATTTCATTGCAACGTCTTCACTATCTACATCACTAACTTTAGTAGATAGCTGTACATCGTTTGCATCATAGAACATAATGAGATTGTCCAAACCGAGGTGTCCTGCAATGCGACCAGCTCCTTGAGAGATTTCTTCTTGAATACCTCCATCTGAGATATAAGCATAAATTGTTTGACTCATAACCCAGCCAAGACGTTGTTGCAAGAACTTCGCAGCAATAGCAGCTCCGACAGCATAAGTATGCCCTTGTCCAAGAGGACCTGAAGTATTTTCGATACCACGCAAGACGTCAACCTCTGGGTGTCCCGGAGTTACACTCCCCCACTGACGAAAGCTTTGTAAATCTTCAAGTGTAAACTTATCAATAAGAGCCAATTGAGCATAAAGCATTGGCGACATATGACCCGGATCTAAGAAAAATCTATCTCGCCCAGCCCAAGAAGGATTTTCGGGATCAAAAATCAAAAACTCTGAATAGAGCGTATTGATAAAATCAGCACCTCCCATAGCACCTCCAGGGTGTCCACTTTTTGCTTTCTCCACCATTGCTGCAGCCAAAATACGAATATTATCAGCTGCCTTCGTCATAACTTGATTCTTACTCATTATATTTTATAATTATTTATTTAAGAATAATTGAATTTTTAATCCCCTTTCGCAACATATATTACGAACAAATCAAAGATACATATTTTCTTTGAAAAGTCTAATCTTTTACAAGAAAAAAGTCGACTATACCACAATGGTATAGCCGACTCTAGCAAATAATAGCTTAAAACCTCTAATCTCTACTACCTAAGAAGCGAAGGAGATATAAAAATAGATTAACAAAATCTAAGTACAGAGATAAAGCTCCTAGAACAGAAAGTTTCTTAACAACTTCCTCATTATCTCCAGCTTCTGCCAGCATTAGTTTAATACTCTGCGTATCCCAAGCAGTCAATCCAACGAAAATAAGGACTCCAATAGCAGAGATAATCAAATCCATAGTGGAGTTTCCAAGGAAAATATTCACAACCGATGCTATGATTAAACCAATAAGCGCCATTATTAAGATACTCCCCATCTTGGATAAATCCCTTTTTGTGTAATAGCCATAAAGAGCCATTGCTCCAAATGTCCCTGCAGTAACAAAGAATGTTGTAGCAATAGAGCTCATTGTATAAAGAGCAAAAATCATACTCAAGGTCAAACCATTCAGCACTGAATAAGTCCCAAACAAAACTGTCGCTGTAGTAAAACTTAGTTTCATTATACGAGCAGACAGATACCAAACCATCCCAATCTCTGCAATCATCAACCCCCAAAAGAGCAATTGATTCTGCATCAAGGTATAGAACAGTCCACTATTATAAGTTAGCATTGCTGTTAATCCAGTAATAGCCAAACCCATAGTCATCCAAACAAAAACTCGTAAGATTAGAGTCTGTTGTGTCGCAAGACTGTTATCACTTACATATTCAACCTCATTGTTTGAGTTGTAAAAAGAATTCTCATTCATATTTTTCTCTATTTATAATTATTATTTCAAGAGCAAATATACAAATTCTATACCAAAAGGGAGTAATTAACAAATAAAATTTTCTAGCACATCAGAATAGAGCAACTTGACCAAGCGAAACAAAAGAAGAGTTTCTTCCGTGAGAAACTGACATTTGCTTAGAGAAAAGCAAAAAAAGATACTCAGTAAAACTAAAACTTTATTATAAATATCTTATTTTTGTAGCTATAGAATAAAAAACAATGGATTATGATGACTAAAAAGAAGCTATATCAAGTCCTCTTCTTAGGGCTAATGGTCTTGACAGCAATCTCTTGCTCAGGACAAAAAAAGTCAAAAGACAGGGAACAATCAGATAAGTATGTCGTCGTCCTTTCAATGGACGGCTTTCGTTATGACTATCAAACGCTAGCAAAGACGCCCCACTTAGATCAAATGGATAAGGAAGGCTTGTCGGGAAAACTTCGCCCTTGCTATCCTTCTCTTACCTTTCCGAACCACTATTCTATGGCAACAGGACTCTATCCCAATAACCACGGCATTGTAGCGAATACCTTTTGGTTACCCAATGACGAACGTTATAAATTGGGAGATAGAGAAAGTGTAGAAAATCCGAAGTATTACTTTGGTGAACCTATTTGGAATGTAGCACGTAAACAAGGGCTTCGCTCTGCTAGTTATTTTTGGGTAGGCAGTGAAACAGCAGTCGGAGGTCTACAACCTAATATATGGAAAAGGTACAATCCCCACGATAGCTTTACTTCTCGTGCTGACTCTGTTATCTCGTGGCTTCAACTCCCCGAAGAAGAACGTCCACACCTTATTATGTGGTATCTTAGCGAACCTGACCATAACGGACATACTTATGGACCAGAGGCAAAAGAAACAAGAGCTTCTATTGAAGAAGTTGATGCAGTAGTAGGACATTTCAGAAAAGAATTGGCTAAGCTTCCTATTGCGAAACAAGTTGATTTCATTGTCGTAGCAGACCACGGAATGGCTCAGTTTGACTACAAACGCTCAGTAAACCTTGCAGATTACACACAAGCGAAAGACATTAAACATATTGCTACAGGGCCATTCACGCATATCTATCCTAAGCAAGGGAAAAAGGAGGCTATTTATAAGGCTCTAAGAAACATTCCTAATGCTAAAGCTTATTATAAGGAAGACCTACCTAAGCGTTTGCATTTCGGTTCAAGTGATAGAATTGGAGATATTGTCGTTATTGCAGACTTGGGAGCAGTAGTTTTCTTTGAAGCTAATCTCAAAGGCACTTACCGACACCTTAGTGCAGGACACGGTTTTGATAATAAAGAAGAAAAGATGCAAGCCGTATTCAAGGCTGTAGGTCCTAGCTTCGAGGCTGGTCGTGTAGTAAAGGACGCAATTCCAAACATTACATTATATCCTTTAATCTGTGATATACTAGAGCTTGAAGCACCGAAAAACGATGCAGACAACAAACTCGCAAAAAGTCTATTAAAGAAATAATCAACAATGATAATTGCTCAAAAGCAACGTAAAGAAAATATAAGCGAATACTTGCTCTATATGTGGCAAGTGGAAGATCTTATCCGTGCATCAAACTGCGATATGGATAAGATTGAAGAGTTAATCCTTACTCGCTATAGCTTCGCAGATGATGACACTAAGGAACAAGTGCGTAAGTGGTACAGCGAACTTGTAGATATGATGCGTTCTGAAGGGAAACAAAAAACAGGACACCTAGATATCAATCGTGTCGTGATGATGAACCTTGAAGACCTACATCGCCGTTTGCTCGCTAATGAGAAAGAATATATCTACACAAGCTTGCACTACCAAGTACTACCTGCCATCATTCAGCTAAGAGGGAAACAAAAAAGAGAAGAAGGCAAAGAAGAGATTAGCGACATAGAAACTTGCTTTAATGCCGTCTATGGTTACTTAATGCTCAAGCTTAAAGGCGAAGAAGTTTATGAAGATACGATAAAATCCATTAAGCAAATTAGTGGTTTCCTTGCAATGCTTTCGCATAAGTTTAAGCAAGATGAAGAAGGTGAATTAGAGAAACTATACGAGCAACAGTAAATGAAAGAAATTCTCGTAATAGGAGCAGATGGACAACTCGGGCAAGCAATCCGAGAGGTCGCTAAAGCTTTTGACGATTTAGAGCTTTATTATGTTGATAGAGAAGACTTAGATATTACTAAAGCTAAAGCGTTAGAAAGCTATATCTCTGCTAATTTACAAAACGCACAACTAGAGCTTGTCATCAATTGTGCCGCTTATACTGCCGTAGATAAGGCAGAGGAAGAGCGAGCAAAAGCTTATGCAATCAATCACCTTGGCGTAGAGCATTTGGCTCATTCTTGCAAAGCATTAAATCTATTATTACTGCACGTTAGTACAGATTATGTATTTTCTGGCAGAGGTTCTCAACCTTATAAGGAAGAAGACAAGGCAGAACCTATCAATATATATGGTAAAAGTAAACTAGCAGGAGAGCAAGCTCTTAGAGAGATTATGGGAGAAAAGGGCTTAGTTCTACGTACGGCTTGGCTGTACTCCGAATATGCTCAGAACTTTGCTCTCAAGATTCTTAGTCTAGCTAAGGAAAGAGAGGAACTCGGTATTGTGGCAGACCAAATCGGTTCTCCGACTTATGCCCCACACTTAGCAAAAGCAATTCTTCACATATCAGCTTACGCAAGTCTTGAAAAATCCTTTCGTACACAATGCTTGCACTATACAGACGGAGGTTCTTGTTCGTGGTACGACTTAACCAAGACATTAGCCTCAGAAGCGAATATTAACTGTAGTATTAAGCCTATCAAGACAGAGCAATACCCTACTCCTGCCCCTCGCCCAATGTATAGTGTCTTAGACAAGGAAGCTATTGAGGTGCATTACGGCATTATTCCTAAGCCGTGGCAAGAAGGCGTTAGTACTTTAATCAAGAAATTAGAAAGCAATAAATAATGACAAAGTATAATCAGAAAGAAATAGACCTAAGGCGTACTTTCGCCATTGTCAGTCACCCTGACGAAGAGCAATAAGATTAAAAAGACCGCCACGAGTGATTGGATGGAGATTGAGAAGCAACGTGGTATCTCTGTGGCGACTTCCGTTATGGGCTTTGAATACAATGGGCATAAGATTAACATTCTTGACACCCCTGGGCACCAAGACTTTGCCGAAGATACGTTTAGAACGCTTACAGCGGTTGATAGCGTAATCATTGTTATTGATGCAGCGAAAGGGGTTGAGGCTCAGACTCGTCGCTTAATGCAAGTTTGCCGAATGCGTAAAACCCCTGTCATCGTTTTCATCAATAAGATGGATAGAGAAGGACGAGACCCATTTGATTTGCTGGACGAAGTGGAAGAAGAACTTGAATTAAAAGTTCGTCCGCTTTCTTGGCCTATTGACAATGGCGTTCGTTTTCGTGGGGTGTACAATATGTATGAACAAGGACTAAACCTCTTTACTCCTGACAAGCAACGCATCACAGAGAACGTTAAGATTGACGACATTTCTTCGGACGAACTAGAGCAACATATCACGAAAGAGCAAGCCGAAAAGCTCAGAGAGGACATAGACCTTGTAGACGGTGTTTACGAACCTTTTGATAGAGCAGAATACTTAAAAGGAAATCTTGCACCTGTCTTCTTCGGTTCGGCATTGAATAATTTTGGAGTTCAAGAGCTACTAAACTGCTTTGTTGATATTGCCCCTGCACCACAATCTATAGAAGCAGAAGAGCGAGAGGTTAATCCATACGAAGAACCTTTCACAGGTTTTGTCTTTAAGATTCACGCTAATATGGATCCTAACCATAGAAGTTGTATTGCATTCATAAAGATTTGTTCGGGTAAATTTGAGCGTAATAAGGCATACAAGCATACACGTCTAAATAAGACCTTTAAGTTTAGCAGTCCAACAGCCTTTATGGCTCAAAAGAAAGAAACTGTGGAAGAGGCTTTTGCAGGAGATATTATTGGTTTGCCTGACACGGGGAACTTCAGAATTGGTGATACACTTACTTCTGGAGAAGATTTACATTTCAAAGGTTTACCTAGCTTCTCTCCTGAACTATTCAAATACATCGAAAATCAAGACCCAATGAAGACAAAGCAACTTGCTAAGGGGATTGACCAATTGATGGGAGAAGGTGTCGCACAGCTCTTTACCAATCAGTTCAATGGTCGTAAGATTATCGGGACTGTAGGGCAACTACAGTTTGAAGTTATCCAATATCGTTTGCTTAATGAATATGGAGCAGCCTGTCGTTGGGAACCAATAAACCTCTTCAAAGCTTGTTGGATAGAGAGTGACAATGCCGAAGCATTAGAAAACTTCAAGAAGCGTAAAGCTCAGTATATGGCGAAGGACATTGCAGGGCGAGATGTTTACCTTGCAGACTCTAATTATGTTCTTACAATGGCTCAGCAAGATTTCCCTGATATTAAGTTCCACTTTACATCAGAATTTGGAAAGAAATAAATAACATTATTAACTAATAATCCTATTAAGAAAATGAAATTACTCAAATCCCTTAGTGTAATAGCTCTTGCGAGCTTAACACTGTTTAGTTGTGGTCTTAGTAAGCAAAAGGTGACAACTAGTATGATTAAGCTTGAAACGCCTACTCGTCCTGCTGGACAGAAAGATGTTATTGGTCTACGTACAGCTCCGATGAAGGTTGTTCGTGTTGGCTTCATCGGTCTTGGTATGCGTGGGAGCAGTGCTGTTCATCGCTTCACAAAGCTAGAAGGCGTTGAAATCAAAGCCCTTTGTGATCTACACGCAGACAGAGTAGAACGCAGTGAAAAAGTTTTAGAAAAGGCTGGACTTCCTAAGGCTACAGCATATAGTGGCGAAGAAGGCTGGAAAGAACTTTGTCAGAGAGATGACATTGACCTTGTGTATATCGTAACCGACTGGAAAAACCACGCTCCAATGATGATTTATGCAATGGAACACGGTAAGCACGTTGCTTGTGAAGTACCTGCTGTAACATCGCTTAAAGAAGCGTGGGATGTCATCAACACTGCCGAAAGAACACAAAAGCACTGTATGATGCTTGAGAACTGTGTTTATGACTTCTTCGAACTAACAACCCTAAATATGGCTCAGCAAGGGCTATTCGGCGAGGTGCTTAGTGCAAAAGGAGCATATATTCACAACCTGGAACCATTCTGGCAAGCATACAACAACGATTGGCGTATGCAGTACAACAAAGAACATCGTGGAGATGTGTATGCAACACACGGGATGGGTCCTGCTTGTCAGTTGCTAAACATTCACCGTGGCGACCGTATGACTTCGCTTGTAGCAATGGACGTGCCAGCAGTAAGTATTCCTAAATTCCTAAAGAAAGAGCGTGGAGAAAAGAACCCTGTCGTTAAGAATGGCGAGATGACACAAACGCTTATTAAGACTGCTAAGGGCAAGACTATTTACATTGAGCATAATGTAGCCTCTTACCAACCTTATAGTCGTTTGTATCAAGCAATCGGAACAGATGGTTATGCAAATAAGTACCCTATGGAAGGTTACTGCTTGCGTCCTACAGAGCAAGCTAAGAAAGCTGTACCAAATCACGAGGACTTGCACACACACAACTTCGTAAGTCAAGCAACGAAAGAGCAACTAATGAAGAAATATCAGCACCCAATCCACAAAGGTATCGTAGAAAAAGCGAAGAAAGTAGGTGGACACGGAGGTATGGACTTCATTATGGACTATCGCTTGATTTATTGCCTACGTAAAGGGCTTCCTATTGATATGGACGTGTATGACCTTGCAGAATGGTCTACACTTGGTGAACTAACAGAGATTTCTCTTGAAAATGGTTCTGCACCTGTAGAAGTTCCGGACTTCACTCGTGGGGCTTGGAAAAAGCAAGATAAACTAGACTTTGCTCTATAGCATTAAATAGTTATAGTTGATGGAGAGAGGATGTTTCCCTTGGGGGACATCCTCTCTTTATACTTGTAATCATTTTGTTCTTGAAATCTCTCAGCATATACTAAGCTTAGTCTATTTTATATGCCAAAACTTCTGGCTTATGTGCCAAAATTGTGGCTGGGAAGTGTTGTATCTTTATATGCCAAAATTGTGGTTAAAAATGCTAAGTCTCCTTATCTCTACAAGGCTTG
>PDWI01005375.1_pt1 | contig 16589 bp, 11 predicted proteins | sample 1430891 | NCBI WGS metagenome assembly PDWI01 (sample SAMN01162508, study PRJNA174530) | Oral metagenome, whole genome shotgun sequencing project. | biome: Marine environment; feature: Marine mammal; material: Swab sample of the gingival sulcus; isolation source: swab sample of gingival sulcus...
CTATTTGTTATTCTTTGCTTTTTTATGTATCCGCCATTCCAATTTACTTCGGTTCTTGCGTAGTCGTTATCTGAATTATAAGCATTTATGTTTATAAACTTTTTATGGCTTTTTATATCATTAGAGAATTGAGGGATTAAACTTGTAGCAATTGCTTGTAGCAATGAGGTTTTACCTTCGGAATTTTTACCAACAATAATATTTACATCGTGCAAATTGTCTATAGTTTGTTCTTTCTCAAATATTTTGAAATTTTCGACACTTATATTTTCTATGTAATTATTTTCATTATAAAATTCTTTTGCAATTTGTTTTTCATTTTTTTGTAATGAATTATCAATCTCCTCTAATAATTTTTTACCACCAAGTTCTTTAATTAAATCTTCTGTAATACCTCCATAGTATTTATCTACTTTTGCTTTGTAAAACTCAATCAGGTTGGTTAATTCTATTTCTCTAAAGTAATTATCAGACTCATAAAAAAATACTTCTAATTCGTTATTTTTGTTTGTTTCAAAACATTTTAATTCATTATTTATTTCTGAAAAAAAATTGTTAAATCTAGAAAATATATCATATTTATCTTGCCGATTTTCGTTTAAAACATAAACAGACAAGGACGGGATACCTAAATTACTATTTAAAAAATCATCTTTTAAAATTAAAATATTTGTATGACTGTTGTATAATCCCCAGTCATATTTAGTAAAATCGTAATTATTTAATTCTTTACTCAATTCCAATTGTTTTTTGAGCAACAAGCTATGAATAACATCATACAAATCATTAAAATCTTTTTTTAATTTAAAATGAAAATTTTGTTTGTAGAATTTATTTCCCAAAATTCCTAACAATTTTAGATTTTTTATTTCATGGTTTAAAATAGTTTCTGGGAATTTTTCTAAATCAGTATCAACAAACCAAATTTTTTCAAGTTTTGGTATTTTTTTTAATCCATTCTCTATATATTCTTCTGTATTAGCCAAATGCGAATTTAAAAAGTAAATTTTTTCTAAATTTTTTAATAAACTTAAATCGTCATAAATGTTTCCGGAGCATTTTTTATAAGCCCAAAAAAAACTTTTAACTTTATTCAATTTAGGAAATAAATCTTTAAACGCACTCCAATCTTTATAAATAAAATCTATAAGTTCTTGTTCGTTATTCAAAGGAGTATATCGGAGGCTTTTGGGGACTATTTCAATAGCTTTATGATTATTTAATATCTCTATAAGTTCTTGTATTTTCTCTTCATTCATATTTTTAAAAGTTCATTATTTTTTAAAATCCTGTCAATCAGTTAATTGTTACAAAAAGTGCGTTAAAACATCTAATTAAATGCCTTAAAATCAACATTTTAGTAGTTTTTATTCCTAAATCTATTAAATATTATCACCAGAGCAATAAAACACATAATTCCCTGATTTACAATAGTTTAAAAAGATTAAACAGGCGTTTTTTTTGTTATGTAAAAAGTTGTGAGCAAAGATACAGACAAAATTTTGAAAAAACATTAGATTTTATAAAATTTCATAAAATTTTGACCTAAAATTCGTAAGCGCGCCTAATAACCATCTAATTATAAGCACTTTACAAACTAATATTTATCCCCTAAACAGGAAAAACCGTAATAAATATTGAATTTTAAATCCGACTGTTATTTTATTCGAGATACATTATAAATAACAGTTCTTCTTAAAAAAAATAACCGCCTCGAAAGGCAGTCATTTGTGATTCCACTGGGACTTGAACCCAGGGCCCTCTGCTTAAAAGGCAGATGCTCTACCAGCTGAGCTATGGAATCGGAAGTTGTATTTTTAAAAAAAATGACTATCCCGAAAGACAGTCATTTGTGATTCCACTGGGACTTGAACCCAGGGCCCTCTGCTTAAAAGGCAGATGCTCTACCAGCTGAGCTATGGAATCTTGCACTTAGTTTTTGTTTCAAATGCGTTGCAAAAGTAATGCTAATTTTTTACCCACCAAATTTTTTTTTATCTTTTTTTGTCAAAATGACGACTTTTATCTATTTTATATTTATATCTTGCTGATTATTAGCAAATAATGAAAAATAAATATTTTAGAAAAAATAATTCTGAACAAATCTTTTTTTGATTTATTATCTTTTTTTTGCAAAAAATAAACGATTTAATATTTATTTTTGTATCTTTGACAATCAATAAAAAATATACCAAAATGAAAAAGAGAATTTTAGTGCCGATTGACTTTGAGCAACAATCAATTTTAAATCTGGAATGGGCAAAATTTTATGCCAAATTTAATAATTCAGAAATTATATTAACACACATAATAGAAGAAACAAGTTTTTTGAAAAAAATATTTAAACAAGAAAATTTTGAAGAAAAAATAAGAAAAGAAGTTGCTGATAATCTGAAAGATATAGCAAAAGAACATTTTTCATCGTCAGAGCAATATCTTTGCGAAATTTCGACAGGAAAAGCCTACGAAGAGATTGAAAAATTGACAGAAAAATTTGAACCCGAAATGGTTATTTTGGGAAAAAACGAAAATCAAATCAAGGGACGTAGATTGGGTTCAAACACATTGCACGTTATAAATGAAACTGATTATCCGGTGGTTACAATCTACGGTACTCAAAAACCCGAAAATCTGAATAATGTTATTTTATTGCCCCTCGATTTGACCAAACCTATTGCTAATCAGGCAGATGTGGCGGTGGAGTATGCCAAAATTTTTGGAGCAAAAATAAAAGCAATAACTGTAAATAACGAAGAAAGCGTGGCGCACAAATCCAATTTGCTTACAAAAATGAACAATCTGAAAGATTTTTTTGAGAAAAATAAAATTGATTGTGAAATAGAAATTATTGAAGATTATGAAACAAATCCGGCTACTATCATAAACGAGATTGCCGAAAAACTGAAACCTATTTTTGTTATTATTATGACGCGAAATGAATCTAATATCAAACAGTTTTTTATTGGGTCTATTGCCAAAGAAATTATCGAAAACTGTAACGCGCCTGTGCTGTCTGTAAAACCCTGGGAAATTGACGGAAATGAAAATTTGATTTTTGAAGCTGTTTATGACCCGTTGAACATTTTTTAGAACAAGAAAATAATAATCCTAATTGAAATATGTTGTTTAACACATTATTATTAATGATTGATAAACGATAAAAGACTATCGTAAAAGTTCCGATAGTTTTTGCAGGAAAAGCACCGTACGTAAATGAATCAAAAAAATTAAGAATTAAAAGTTAAAATACTAACAATTAGCAAGTTAGTATTAGCGACATAAAGCAAGTAATTAACCAAAACCCTTTAAAACAAATATTATGAAAACAAAATTATTTTTTATTGTTAGTTTATTTTTAACAATAAGTTTTACAAATTTGCAAGCCCAAAACGTGAATATCCCTGATGCAAATTTAAAAAATGCTTTGCTCCAACACGGAGATTCTATTACCGGCGAAAACATTACCGTTATTGATGCCAATGGAGATGGCGAAATACAAAAAAGCGAAGCCGAAAGTTATACGGGAACCATAAAAGTTGTTCAGGAAAACATTACGGACTTAACCGGCATCGAAGCATTTATAAATATTAAAAGATTGGAATGCACCGGCAATAAATTAACAAATATTGACATTAGCAATAACACGCTGTTGGAGGCATTTTATTGCGACTATAATAAGACCATAACAACATTAGATGTTTCAAAAAACACAGAATTGTTGTATCTAGTTATGGATTTTAATAAGGTTGAAACCCTTGATTTGAGTAAAAATTCTAAATTAGTAACTTTGAGTGCTAGTGGTAATAAATTATCAGGTTTCTTAGACCTTAGCAACAACGCTAACCTAACCTACTTGTACGTCAATGGCAATAATCTTGACGAAATAGACATCTCCGGCACTAAAAAATTACAATATTTTTACTGCGATTACAATTCTATTGAAAATTTAGATTTAAGTGAGAAACCAAACTTAGTTGCATTATATTGCCAAAACACACAATTGCAGAGTTTAGATTTAAGCTCAAACCCCATATTATTCTACTTAGAATGCGATAATACGCCCATATCAAGTTTGAACGTAGCCAACGGAAATAACCAAAAGATATTAGAAATGAGCGCCGATAATACTCCAAATTTAACTTGTATTCAACACGACGAAGGTTTTAACCCCGAAGACCATCCGTATGACCCAAACACATACACCGGGTGGCTAAAAAGTGAATTGGCAAATTGGAGTACAGACTGCTCTATTTCGGTAGATGAAATAGATTTGAACAACGTACAAGTATATCCTAACCCTGCTAAAAATCACATTAACATCAATGTTGAACATAGCAATCTAAAAGATATTACAATTTATGACGAAAATGGCTCAAAAATTTTACAAAGTTCAAAAGCAAATATCGACATCAAATATCTGCCACAAGGTATTTATTTTATCAAAATCCAAACAAAAAACGGACTACATAAAACCCTAAAATTTGTAAAATAATTTTACCGATTTAAAATTTATAACCCTAATTAACAGATAGTTACGCACAGCAAATCATGTCTGCGAGGTTCAAAAAAAAACAATAAAACTTATGACAAACACCAAAGGTTTTAAAAACCTTTGGTGTTTAAATTTAGAGCCTCAATCAACCCTACCCTACGTTTTTTCCAAATCACGTAGCGATGATAATTTTTATAACCCTTGATATGAAAATCGGGGGATTTTGTATTTTCTGAAACGCCTCACCCACTATCTACGTAAAAAAAAAAGCCCGAGTACAAAGCACTCGGACTAATAATGAATAACAATAATAATTAGTAGTAATATACGTTTTCAGTCAATTATTTACAGTTTTTCAGGTATTCGTCAATTCCCTCAACACCTAAACTTTTAGCTTTATTCCAATCTTGGCAAGCTCCTGTAAAATCTCTCATCAATTCTTTTGCGCTTCCGCGATTTGCGTAAGCCTGACCATATCTTGAATCTATACGAATTGCGTTATCGTAGGCACTAACAGCACCTTTGTAATCTTTAAGTTCAAATTTTGCAGCGCCTATATTATTGTAAGCAAAAGCATATTTAGGATTAATTTTTATTGCATTTTCGTAATCTTTTATTGCTTTTTCATAATCTTTTTTCAAAAATTTAGCTCTACCTCTGTTATTGTAAGCAATAGCATATTTAGCATCAATACTTATAGCAGCCGAATAGTCATAAATTGCGCCATCTAAATCTTCCAAATGGTCTCTTTTTAACGAAGCTCGGTTGTTATAGATGAATGCGTGTTTATTTTTGTCAAATTTCACAGCCATATCATAATCGACCAATGCTTCCTCATATTTTTTTAATATTTTTCTTACGCCGGCTCGGTCGTTGTAAGCAAAAGCATGTTCGGTGTTCAATTTAAGTGCTTCTGTATAAGCAACTTCTGCATCTTTGTAATTTTTTATTTTGAACAATGCTACACCTTTGTAATAAAATAAATTTGCTGTTTTGTAGCCTTTTTGAGCAGCCGAATTAAAGTCTGCAATTGCTTTTTTGTACTGCGTCAATTGCAATTTTGCACAGCCTCTACTAAAATAAGCCTTACCCATTTTAGGGTCAAGTTCTATAACTTTTGTGTAATCTACAATTGCCGCCTTGTAGTTTTTTTGTTCTAATCTTACGCTAGCTCTGTTGAAATAAGCCTTTGTAAATTTAGGGTCGGTTGCAATAGCTTTTGTAAAAAGAACAACTGCTTCGTCGTATTTCTTTTGATTAAAACTTTTAAGCCCTTTGTTGTAGGTTACTTGTGCTTCCTGTCCTTTTGCCACTACTAAAGTAGGGTCATCGTCTTGGGCAAATAGACCAAATGGTAAAACAAAAAGAATCGCCAATAAAATTTTTTTCATATTATTATTTTTTATAAATTTTACTTGTTTTTATTCGTTTATTTTAATAAAATTTTCTGTTTCAGAAATTAAATTTAACTTTGCCAAAGATAAATAAAAAAAATAATATATTACAAATCTAAATTAAATTATCATGATTCAAAGAAAGCAAACATTATTTCTAATTGTAGCTATATTGTTGATTTCCTACGTTTTATTTGTTCCATTTGTCGAGACTGAAATTTTTATTTTTGATTGTTTTTCGATAGAACAAATAAAAATTAAAAATCCAATTGTTCATAACACTTATCCTATTACAATTTTTGTAGGAATAACATTGTTGTGTCATCTTTTGTCTATATTTTTATTTAAAAATAGAAATATACAGATGCGATTTACAATTTTTAGTATGTTATTAGCCGTTGGTTTTTACGGACTTTTGGTGTTTTATCACTTCCAATATCAAAAAGAATTCGGAATTGAATTTTTTATGTATGAATATCCGTTGGTTACGCCTCTGCTCGCCGCCGTATTCGATTTTCTTGCTTTCAAAGGCATACAAAAAGACGAACTGCTTGTTAGAGCTTCAAACAGATTGAGATAAATTGAAAACATAAAGCTAAAATACTGATTTTCAGTAAGTTATAGATTTTATTTTATAAATATCTAAAACACTGATTATTAAGTTTTTACAAAAAAAAAACACCAAACTATTGTTTAATAAAAAAATAATTTAATAAAATGGTTTACCCACGAAAAATAAAAGGTTTTAGAGACATCGACAATAATTTAAACGCTCTGCGCTGGCACATAATAGACAAAGTTAAAGAGGTTTATCAAAAATACGGTTTTGAACATTGGCAAACGCCAACGCTCGAATATGCCGAAACTTTGGGAAAATATTTGCCCGACACCGACCAAGTGGCACAGGGTGTATATAGTTTCAAAAATCCCGAAATTGAGCCGGTTTTCGACGAAAAAGGCAATGAACTGAGAGACAATAATAATAATGTGTTGATGACAAATCATCATTTGACACTCCGATACGACCTAACTGCCCCGCTTGCTCGGCTTTACAGCCAGCTGATTTGGCAAAAAGTAGCCTACAATCAGGTGCAAGACGGCAAAGCCGACCTATTTCGGCGCTTTCAATTTGGACCGGTTTTTAGATACGAAGCAAAATTAGATCCGGGACGTTTTCGCGAATTTTGGCAAATTGACTTCGATTCGGTTGGTAGCCAAAGCGTGGCTAACGATGCCGAAAATTGTTTGATTTTATCGGAAGCGCTCGAAAATATCGGCATCCAAAAAGGTGAATACATTATTAAATTAAATAATAGAAAAATAATAAAAGGATTTCTCCAAAACATTGGCATTCAGGAAGATACAGAAAGCGACGTTATGCGTGTTATTGACAAACTTGATAAAATCGGAATCGAGGGAGTAGTTTTGGAACTCGGCAAGGGTCGCGAAGATGAAAAATCCGGTGCTTTTATTGAGGGACTTAATTTTGACGAAAAAATTACAAATTCTATCAAAGAATTTTTGACAAGTTTTAATCCCTACGACAAGCGGAAAAAAATTCTTTCGGACTTGAAAAATCTGAATATCGACAACGAAATTTTTACAGAAGGAATTGCAGAACTCGAAGAAATTGACAACATTTTAGAAAAAACTGGTTTGTGTGAAAAAACTGTAATCATTGAACCGTCTATGATTAGGGGAATGGGATATTACACAGGACCAATTTTTGAGGTCGAGTATCTCGGAACTTACAAAGATGCAAAGGGCAACGAACGCAAAGTCGGGTCGATTTGCGGGGGCGGACGCTACGACGGTTTGGTAAAAAATCTGATTGGCATCAGTGTGCCGGCTACCGGCGCATCTATCGGCATCGACCGTTTGGCTGAGATTTTGACGCTTACCGGAAAGGCTGTGAAACAAACAGACGGTCCGGTTTTTATTCTTAATTTCGATGACGCCTTAATGCCTGAGTATCAGAAAATTGCAGCTGAACTTCGCAAAAATAACATTCAAACCGAAATTTATTACGGTGCGAAAAAGAAATTGAAACATCAACTTGCTTATGCCGACCAAAAAAATTGCCCTATCGCAATTATAATCGGTAGCAACGAGTTTGAAAATGGCGAAGCTACAATAAAAAATCTGAAATTGGGTAAGGAAATTGCTGACACCGTACAGGATAGAAAGGAATGGACTGCAAAAGTTCAGAAAAAAGTTAAATTTGAAAATATTATTGACGAAATAGTGAAGTTAAAAGTTAAAAGATAAAAGTTAAAAGTTAAAAAGGCTTTTCATAGATGTCTTTTAACCGCAAAGGGCGCAAAGGTGACGCAGGGGACGCTAAGTTTTCTTTTGCGTTATTAACAAAAATTTTTGAGTGCTTTGCGATTAATTTAAAAAATTAGAAAATATCTTTTAACCGCAAAGGGCGCAAAGGTAGCGCAAGGGACGCTAAGTTTTCTTTTGCGTTATTAACAAAATTTTTTGAGTGCTTTGCGATTAATTTAAAAAATTAGAAAATATCTTTTAACCGCAAAGGCGCAAAGGTGACGCAAGGGACGCTAAGTTTTCTTTTGCCTTATTAACAAAATTCTTTGAGTGCTTTGCGGTTAATTTAAAAAATTTAGAAAATATTTTTTAACCGAAAGGCTCAAAGGTAGCGCAAGGGACGCTAAGTTTTCTTTTGCCTTATTAACAAAATTCTTTGAGTGCTTTGCGGTTAATTTAAAAAATTAGAAAATATCTTTTAACCGCAAAGGCGCAAAGGTGGCGCAAAGGACGCTAAGTTTTTTTTGCGTGCTTTGCGATTGATATAAAAAATACTTACAAAAAAATGATAACAAAGGAAACCACAATCGAAGAACTTGTAGAAAACGTTACGGGAGCCGTTAAATATTTGATGGAACAGGGCATCAGATGTATAATTTGTGGCGAACCGATTTGGGGAACTCTCGAAGAAGCTGCCAAAGAAAAGGGCTTTGACGACCAACAAATTGAAGTTTTTGTGCAAGATTTAATTAAAATTGAAAACGAAAAAAAACGCGAAGATATTGCAGGCAACGCCTCTACTTTGCCAACCGATAACACCGAAAAAATATAAAAATTATGAAAATTCTAAAAACATCGCAGGTTAAGGAAGCTGACGAATTTACCATAAAAAACGAACCTATTGCTTCTGTGGATTTAATGGAAAGAGCCGCAAGTGTTGCCACCGATTGGATATTGCAAGAACTGGGCTTTATGAACGATTTTGTAATTTTTGCAGGCATCGGTAACAACGGTGGCGACGGGCTTGTTATGGCACGTTTGCTGTCCAAAGCGAATAAAAAAGTAAAACTTTTTGTTGTAGAATTTTCAAAAAAATATTCAAAAGATTTTTCGATAAACCTAAAACGTTTGGAGGACGCAAATGTTGAGATAAATTACATTTCAAAAACGGAAGATTTTCCGGAAATAGAACCGCAATCGGTGGTTATTGATGCGATTTTCGGCTCCGGTTTGACGCGAGTAGTTTCGGGTTTTGCTGCTGAAATTATAGAAAAAATAAATAATTCGCCTAAGCAAATAGTTGTGGCGATAGACATTCCGTCGGGTTTGTTTGGCGAAGAAAATCACCATTTGGGACGGCAATCTATCATCAAAGCCGACGTTACCTTGACTTTTGAATTTCCGTTTTTATCGTTGGTTTTTGCCGAAAATGAACCTTTTGTGGGCGAATTTATCGTCATTCCGATAGGCATTAGCCAAGATTATATAAATAATGTAGAAACTGATTTTGAAATAATCGAAAACGAACAAGTTGCCGAAATGTACAAAACTCCGTCGAGATTTTCGCACAAAGGAACTTTTGGACACGGTTTTCTTGTTGCCGGCAGTTACGGCCGAATGGGAGCTGCCATTTTGGCGGCACGCGCTGCTCACAGAACCGGAATTGGCTTGCTGACAGTGCAGGTTGCAAAGAAATGTGTGGATATTATGCAAATTTCGTCGCCCGAAAGTTTACTTAAAATAGATAGCGACAAAAAAAACTTGACACAAAATCACATTTTAGACAAGTTTGATGCAGTAGCCGTAGGACCGGCTTTGGGCTTTGAAAAAGATACTGTAAAAATGCTCGAAAAACTCCTGCAATCCTCTGAAAATAAACCACTTATAATTGACGCCGATGCTATTACAATTATTGGAAAGAATAAAAAATTATACAAAAAATTACCAAAAAATTGTATCATAACCCCACATCCGAAGGAATTTGAGCGTTTAGTTTCAAAAACAAATAATAACTTTGAGCGTTTAAAGTTGCAAAGAGAATTTTCAAAAAAACATAAAGTTATCGTGGTTTTGAAAGGTAGCTACACGGCTATTAGTTTGCCAAACGGAAAAGTTTTTTTCAATCCGACCGGCAATCCGGGAATGGCAACCGGCGGTTCGGGCGACGTTCTGACAGGCATAATTTTGGGGCTTTTGGCGCAAGGTTACGAGCCACATCAAGCAGCAATTATGGGCGTGTATTTACACGGATTAGCAGGCGATGCCGCCAATGTAGAACTTAATACAAATTCGATGATAGCTTCTGATTTGATTGATTTTTTGGATATTGCTTTCGACGATATTTTAAATTATTATAATACTTTTTGAAATTATGAATAAAAAAATATTACTTTTATTGTTTTTTTTATTAACATTTTCGCTTTACGGCACATCGCAAGTTATTGTTATTGAGGGAAAACAAGTAAAAAAATCCCAAAATGTTCAGTATTTTGGGACTCCGGTTTATGTACCGCAAAAAAGCATAATTAAAGTTGTCGAAGGTGTAAAAACTTCATTTTCTTTGCGTATCGACAACCAAACAAAGTATCAATTTTACTACACCAACGGAAAATACGAGCCGGCAATCTCCAACGGTACAACTATTATTGCTCCCGGAATGTATCATCTTTATCCCGACTTGCCTATTGGCAAAGATTCGGCTTGGATAAGAATAAAACTTGTCGCAACAGAAGATTGATTAAAGGGCTGGGTGTTGGGTGTTGGGTGTCGGGTGTCGGGTGTAAGCAAATTTAACCGCAAAGACGCAAAGTTATCGCAAAGAGCGCAAAGTTTTTTGCAATAAAAATAGTAGCAACAGTTCGGTATTTTCCTCATAACAACCTTATAATCAGCATAATAACCTTTAATTTTTAATTTAACAAAGTAATAGTAGCAGGACTTTTGCATAAAAATTAGTATCTAACTGATAATGTTACTATTAAACAAAACATATTACAACCTTTGTGAGACTTTGTGATTTAACTTTGAGAAACTTTGTGGTAAAAAATAGATTAAAAACCACTGATTTGCACAAAGTTACACAAAGGAAAAAATAGCGCCGATACAATCACTGTCAAACAAAAATTTTTTCATAAAAACTTGCTTTTCACAAAAATATATTGCATATTTGCCTTGAAAAACTATATTATGAATACAACCCCAAATCAAAAAATCGTCAGTAATTCTGTAATTACAACTCCTCAACATTTATTGAAGTTGAGAAAAAACAAACCAAGTTATAATTTTAGAGCCGTTGCGAAAGTCGCTCTGCTGTTTTTTATAATTGCGGGCAGTGCTTTTGGTTTGCAAGCACAGGAAGTAAATATGGAGCGTTATATTACGCTTACGGTAAAGAACGGGGCGAATATTAGATTAGCACTATGGGCAGATGCCTACGATACACCTGTAAAGATTATGAGCGGAAGTCAAACGTATGATATTACCGTAGAAGCTAATGATTGGACACGAGACACTATCACGGCATCAGCTACTACAATAACTATTTACGGAAATATTAAAAGGTTTGATTGTGCTTCTAATGACGACAAACTAACTGCCTTAGATGTCAGCCATAATACAGAATTAACAACGCTTTGGTGTTCCGAGAATCAACTTAGCAATTTAGATGTCAGCAAAAATACGGAATTAAAAAATCTTACATGTAGAGAGAATCAACTCAGCACTTTAGATATAAGCCAAAATACGAAGTTAAAAGAACTTTATTGTTCTTTCAATCAAATCAGCACCTTAGATGCAAGCAAAAATACGGAGTTAGAATATCTTCTTTGTCACATGAATCAACTCAGCAATTTAGATGTAAGCCAAAATACGGAGTTAGAAGATCTTTGGTGTTCCGACAATCAACTTAGCAATTTAGATGTAAGCCAAAATACGGAGTTAATAGAACTTTGGTGTTACAATAATCAACTCGGCACTTTAGATGTAAGCCAAAATACGGAGTTAATAGAACTTTGGTGTTCCGATAATCAACTTATAAATTTAGATGTAAGCAAAAATACAGAATTAAAAGAACTTCATTGTTTCCATAATCAACTTAGCAATTTAGATGTTAGCCATAATACAGAATTAACAACGCTTTGGTGTTCCAACAATCAACTTAGCAATTTAGATGTTAGCCAAAATACGGAATTAAAAAGTCTTAGCTGTAGAGAGAATCAACTTAGCAATTTAGATGTCAGCAAAAATACAAAGTTAGAAGAACTTTGGTGTTCCGAGAATCAACTTAGCAATTTAGATGTTAGCCAAAATACGGAGTTAGAAGATTTTGAGTGTCCCTCCAATCAACTTAGCAATTTAGATGTAAGCCAAAATACGGAGTTAAAATATCTTTGGTGTTCCGACAATCAACTTAGCAATTTAGATGTAAGCCAAAATACGAAGTTAGAAGAACTTCATTGTTTCCATAATCAACTTAGCAATTTAGATGTAAGCCAAAATACGAAGTTGGCAAAAATTAAGTGTTACAATAATCCATTTACCACCTGTGCCATAAATGCTTTATTCTGCTCATTACCTGATAGAAACGCTTTGAGTTTAGACACTATTTGGATTTTAGACGATATTTCTGATGCCAATTACGATGATGTATTAGCAAGCAACAAGCAAAACGCAATAGATAAAAACTGGAAGGTACGACAGTATAATAGCCACACTGACATTCCTGCCACTACGGGAACGTACGAGTGCGGAGGTAGCAGAAACGAAGTAAATATGGAACGTTATATCACGCTTACGGTTGAGAACGGGGCAGATATTCGTTTAGATTTGAAAGCTGATGCTGACAGCACGCCAATAAAGATTGTTAGCGGAAATTTAGATACTACTCTTATTGTAGATTACAACTGGACAGAGTTTGCAGATTACACGGCGGGAGCTGACACAATGACAATTTACGGCGAGCTTTTCGGGATTGATTGTGGTGATAATGGAAATAAATTAAAAGGCTTAGATGCCAGCCAAAATAAGGAATTAACTAAACTTTATTGTTACAATAATCAAATCGAAGGCTTAGATATTCGCAAAAATACAGAGTTAGAGGTACTTGCTTGCGACAACAATAAAATCTCGCTTTTAGACTTCAGTAAAAATAAAAAATTAAAATTTATACGTTGTTATAACAATCCACTTATTCTTATTGATAAAACATTTTGCTCGTTGCCAAACAGAGAAACTACCGATAATGCCATAATTTACATTGCAAATAATACTGAGGATTATAATATCACAGGAATATTGGCTACAAACAAACAAAATGCAATAGATAAGAACTGGAATGTATGGTATTTTGATAATTATTCGGGTGCTTTGCACAATACTGAGCCGGAAACCACCGGTACGTACGAGTGCATAGGAGAAGCAGATATGTCTCGCTATATAACGCTTAATGTAAAGAACGGTGCGAATATTTTCTTACAGTTAGCAGCAAACAAGCCCCGAACACCTGTAAAGATTGTTAGCGGAGAAAATGAATATGATATTGCCCTGTGGACTTCGTCGTCATTCGATTACTACACTGCAGCTGCCGACACAATGACTATTTACGGAGATATTGGGCTACTTGTTTGTAGTGATAATGAAGCCAAGATAACCGGTTTGGATATTAGCCCAAACACGGAGTTGAGACACCTTCGTTGTAACGACAACCAAATCAATACCTTAAATGCAAGCCAAAATCCAAAGTTGAAGACGCTTTGGTGCAACAACAATCAAATCTGCAACTTAGACCTAAGCCAAAGTACGGAGTTGATAGAGCTTAGGTGCCACAACAATCAAATCAGCTACTTAGATGTAAGCCAAAGTACGAAGTTGATAGAGCTTTGGTGTTTCGAGAATCAACTCAGCACTTTAGATGTAAGCCAAAATAAGGAGTTAAAAAAACTTGGGTGTCACAACAATCAACTTAGCAATTTAGATGTAAGCCAAAACACAAAGCTAATAAAACTTACTTGTGGAGGCAATCAAATCAGTAGCTTAGATGTAAGTAAAAATACAAAGTTAGAAAGATTTAATTGTAGCACGAATCAACTCAGTTCCTTAGATGTAAGTAAAAATACAAAATTGCAAATATTTTGGTGTTACGACAATCAACTCAGCTCATTAGATATAAGTAAAAATACAAAACTGACAGACCTTGTCTGTAACTCCAATAAAATCAGCAACTTAAATATAAGCAAAAATAAGAAGTTGAAATATATTGAGTGTAATACCAATCAAATCAGTTCCTTAGATGTAAGTAAAAATACGGAATTAAAAATTATTCACTGCTTCGAGAATCCATTTACGACAGAGGCTATTGATGCTATATTCTGTGCATTACCTAATAGAAATTCCGCTTGGAACGGCATAATTTATATTGCAAATAATACTGAGGATGCCAATTACGGAGAAGTATTGGCAACAAATAAACAAAACGCAATAGATAAAAACTGGCGGGTAGTGTATTTTGATAATGGTGGCGATTTGTACTACACCGACATTACTGAAACTACGGGAGATTATCAATGTCCTATAAGCACATCGGAAGTTTATTTGTCAGACTTAATCCTATATCCAAACCCTGTAACAGCCGGTTTTACCATCGAAACGCAAGAGCGTGGCGTATTGGAAATATACTCAGTAACGGGACAAAAAGTAGGCAGTTCACAAATAACTAACAACAAACAATCCATTGATGTAAGCAACTTAAAATCAGGCATTTACTTCATCAGAATCAATGGTCGAGTTGCTAAATTTGTAAAACGTTGATTGTGAGGTGTTGGGTTTTGGGTATTGGGTGTCGGGTGTCGGGTGTTGGGTGTAAGCAAATTTAACCGCAAAGAACGCAAAGCTATCGCAAGGGACGCAAAGTTTTTTATGATAAAAAATAACACCAATCAATTCCCCAACAGGGTTTACCTCCTAAAACCTAACACCTAATCTTACCCAAATCGCGTAGCGATGATATTTTTGTAGCCCCGTATGAAATGAAATGGAATGCGAGGATTAAAACAATAAAACCCGTTTTTTGATGTTTTTTTTGCAAAAAAACAAAGTTTTATAAGTCAAGAACAAATTGTAAGTTATTGATAATTTGGATATTAACATTTTCTGAATATCCCTATACAAAATAAATTACAAAAAAACTCCTCGCCAGTAAAAGCAACTGCGAGGAGTTTTTTTTATAAATATTTCCGTGTTTTTATTTTTTTACAATTTTTTGATTGTAAACACCTTCTTCTGTTATTATTTGCAACATATAAATACCACTTGGTAAATCTGTTACAGAAAGGTCGCGTTTGTTTTGCGATTGCAGAATTTGCTGACCATTCAAATTGTAAAGTTTTACAGTGAAATTTTTGTCTGCTATATCAATATGTAAAATATCGATTGCCGGATTAGGATATATAACTAAATCGGTCGCAAAAACAGAATTAATACCGATTGTAGATGCTACTACAATCTCGCAACTTGCAGTATGTCCACCATCTTCGGTTGTTACAGTGATAGATACATTACCCGCAGCTACGGCAGTTACAAGTCCGTTGTTATCTACGGTTGCAACGCTATCATCACTACTTGCCCAACTTACATTTTGGTTGGTAGCGTCGGCAGGTTGCAGATTGGCTGTTAGTTGTACAGTTTCGTGGGTTGTTTCCGACACAAAAAGCGTATCAACAGCACCATCGATGCTTACGTCTGTTACGGCAACAGAATTTTCTTCAACTGTTACTACACAAGTATCTGTAAAATTACCGTCTTCGGTCGTTACAACGATTTGTGCGGTTCCTGCCGCAACGCCCGTTACTAGACCGGTGGCATCTACGGTGGCTACACTATCGGCACAACTTTTCCAAGTTACATTTTTGTTGGTTGCGTCAGCTGGTTCTACCGTAGCTGTTAGTTGGAATGTGCTATCTATTTTTATATTAACAGCTGATTCTGAAAAACTTACGCCTGTTACATCTATAATTTCAACAATAGTAAAATCTTTGGTTACAATTTCACTAACACCTGAATTGTAAACTCGCTGAACGCCCGCTGTATAATCGCCTGCGACAAGATTTTCAAAAGTGCAAAGTTTTTTCACTGATGTTAGTTGCCTTTTGTTCGCCGTTCAAAAATACGTTATAACCGATAATATCTCCAACATCGGCTTTATTTATAAATGTATATTTGTAACCTCCGTCTGTTTTTGCGTCAGCAGCTACTTTGGCGGCATCTGAAATTACACGACTGCCAATTGAGCGATTTGAATCACCTATCCTAACATTATCAATACAATTCTGTTGATTATCATCACCTACAACATTAAATGCTATTTTACAATTTTGTCCGGCATAAGCAGACAAATCAAGAGTAGTTTCAATCCATGTAAAACTGGTAAATTGCCCATGATC
>PDWI01005376.1_pt1 | contig 16585 bp, 13 predicted proteins | sample 1430891 | NCBI WGS metagenome assembly PDWI01 (sample SAMN01162508, study PRJNA174530) | Oral metagenome, whole genome shotgun sequencing project. | biome: Marine environment; feature: Marine mammal; material: Swab sample of the gingival sulcus; isolation source: swab sample of gingival sulcus...
AATTATAACAATTTCTGAAACAAAGCCATATTTACATATTCGTTAGATACTTGTAACCAATCATTTAGGGTAGCAGTATGAGAGAATCCACATTTTGTAAAAGTCGCCATACTACATACATTTACTATTGGCACAAAAGCATATATTTGATGAAGATTTAAGTACTCTTTTGCATATTTTGTCAGTAGCGATATTGCTTGTTGGGCATAATGCAACCTTCTGTGTTGGGGAGTAACAAAAACTCCTATTTCTGCCTTTTGGTTGTTGGCATCAAAGTCGAAAATATCAATTGTGCCAACTTGTTGATGGTCTTTGTTTTGTTCTATTATAAAACGAAGTTGCCCTCTTTCAAATATATTTTTGTCGTAATGTTTAAGATATTCACGAAGTGCAAACCGAGAATAAGGCTCTTTTTGTGTAGAATAGACCCAAATATTGGGGTCATTTTCTATTGTGTACAAAAAATCAAGGTCTTCAGGCTCCAAGGCACGAAGTGTAATATTTTCATTTTTCATATTCTATTATTTTGTTTTTATAAAAAAGGCGAGAAAGCATAGGCTCTCTCGCTCTCTTTTTGTTGTATTCGATAAACTAATTGTTTATGCGTTCTTGATAGCCGCTTGAGCCGAAGCCAAACGAGCGATAGGTACTCTGAAAGGCGAACAAGAGACATAGTCCAAATTGTTCAAATGACAGAACTCAACCGAAGAAGGCTCTCCGCCATGCTCTCCACAAATACCGCATTTAAGGTCAGGACGAACAGCTCTACCTTTTTTAACAGCACCCTCTACCAATTGCCCAACGCCATTTCTATCCAACACTTGGAATGGGTCAACTTTAAGTATTTTCTTTTCAAGATATATAGGCAAGAACGAAGCAATATCGTCACGGCTATAACCAAAAGTCATCTGAGTAAGGTCATTTGTACCAAAAGAGAAGAACTCTGCTGCCGAAGCAATACGATTGGCAGTAAGTGCTGCACGAGGTATTTCTATCATAGTACCAACCTTGAAATCAACACTTTGACCACGCTCTTCAAAAAGTTTAGCCGCCGTGCTACGAATAATTTTCTCTTGTTCGAGGAACTCATAAAGAATACCAGTAAGTGGCACCATTATCTCTGGAATAGCAGTGATTCCTTTTTCTTTTAAATCAATACAAGCACCCAATATTGCTCTTGTTTGCATCTCTGTTATCTCTGGGAATGTATTTCCGAGACGACAACCTCTATGTCCAAGCATTGGATTTTGTTCGCTAAGTTTTTCTACACGATCTTTGATTTGCTCAACATCAACACCCATAGCATCAGCCATCTCTCTTTGTCCCTTTTCATCGTGAGGTACAAATTCGTGTAATGGAGGGTCAAGCAAACGAACAGTAACCGGTAGCCCATTCATAGCCTCAAATATTCCTCTGAAATCTTCTTGTTGGTAAGGCAATATTTTTGCCAAAGCATTACGGCGACCCTCTTCTTTTTCTGCGAGTATCATCTCACGCATTGCTTTAATTTTTTCTCCCTCAAAGAACATATGTTCAGTACGACAAAGACCTATACCTTGAGCCCCAAAATTACGAGCCACAGCAGCATCATGTGGAGTGTCTGCATTGGTGCGTACTTTCATACGAGCATATTTGTCTGCCAAAGCCATCAGTTCGTTGAAGTCGCCTGACAACTCTGCGTCTTTGGTCGCTACCATGCCTTCGTAAATATCACCAGTAGAACCATTAATGGATATATAATCGCCTTCTCTGTATGTTTTACCATCTATATCTACTGTCTTTTTGTCGTAGTTGATTTTGATACTTCCTGCGCCAGAGACACAACATTTACCCATGCCACGAGCCACAACAGCAGCGTGTGAGGTCATACCTCCTCTTGCAGTAAGGATACCTTCGGCAGCAACCATACCTGCAAGGTCTTCTGGGGTTGTCTCTACACGAAGCATTATTACTTTTTCACCTTTCTCTGCCCACTCTGCGGCATCGTCTGCATTGAATACTATTTTACCACAAGCAGCACCCGGCGAAGCAGCCAACCCTTTGGCAATAACTTTTGCTGAACTCAAAGCCTCTTTGTCAAATATTGGGTGTAGTAGTTCATCAAGTTTATTCGGTTCAACACGTAAGATAGCCGTTTTTTCGTCTATCATACCTTGTTTGAACATCTCCATTGCAATACGAACCATAGCAGCACCTGTACGCTTTCCTGTACGAGTTTGTAAGAACCAAAGTTTACCTTCTTGTACGGTAAACTCCATATCTTGCATATCATTGTAATGATTTTCAAGTTTAGTTTGTAGGTCGTCTAACTCTTTATATATATTAGGCATAGCCTCTTCCATAGAAGGAAACTTGTTTTTTCTATCATCTTCTGACACACCAGCCAAAACAGCCCAACGACGAGAGCCTTCGATAGTTATCTGTTGAGGAGTACGGATACCAGCTACCACATCTTCTCCTTGTGCGTTGATAAGATATTCTCCAACGAATATATCTTCACCAGTAGCAGCATCACGGCTGAAACATACACCTGTGGCAGAAGTTTCGCCCATATTACCAAACACCATCGCTTGAACATTCACAGCAGTACCCCACTCTGCTGGGATACCTTCCATTTTTCTATAAAGAATAGCACGGTCGTTCATCCAAGAGTCGAAAACAGAACATATAGCACCCCAAAGTTGCTCATAAGAATCTTCTGGAAAATCCTTACCTGTCTGTTTCTTAACGGCAGCCTTAAATCTGGCAACCAACTCTTTGAGGTCGTCAACAGAAAGTTCTGTATCAAGATGAACTCCTTTTTGCTCCTTCATCTCTTCGATGATAGCCTCAAAGGGGTCTATGTCATTTTTGTTTTCAGGTTTCATACCAAGCACCACATCGCCATACATCTGTACGAAACGGCGATATGAATCCCATACGAAACGAGGGTTGTTAGTCTTTTTTGTAAGACCTTCTACCACTTTGTCGTTTAGCCCAAGATTAAGGATAGTATCCATCATACCTGGCATAGATGCTCTTGCACCCGAACGCACCGATACCAAAAGAGGGTTTTCGATGTCGCCAAACTTCAAATTCATCAGAGACTCTGTGTGTTTGATAGCCGCTTCTACCTCTGGGCGAAGCATCTCAACTACCTTGTCTTTGCCTATTTGATAGTAGTCGTTGCAAGTGTCTGTGGTAATAGTGAATCCGGGAGGTACTGGCACACCTATAAGATTCATTTCGGCAAGGTTCGCTCCTTTGCCTCCAAGCAGGTTTTTCATTTCTGCTTTACCTTCCGCTTTACCATTACCGAAGGTATAAACTCGTTTTAAATTGCTTTTTTGCATAGTAGTTTGTTATTTTTATTTCTCCTAATATCTAATAAGATTTTAATTGCAAAGGTACAAAAAATATAATAATATTTTGCAATTAATCTATTTTTTCGTTTTTGTATTATAAGAGGCAATATGTATGGATACGCCTATCGCTATTGCCAAAAGTAATATTTTAAGCCATATTTGCTCTACTACAAAAAATATGGTATATCCCATTGTGATGAACATAATCGTAATAGCGTATATTTTGGTACGAAGGGGAATAGATTTATGTTCTCTAAAATCTCTTATGTATTCACCTAAATACTTATTGTTGATGAGGCGAGAATATAGTCTATCGGAACTTCGTGCGAATAGAGCCGCCGCTAAAAGCAAGAACGGTGTAGTCGGAAGTAGGGGTAAAAATATACCTAACACTCCCAAGGCTACCGCTACCGTTCCAAAAGCAATGAATAGCGGTTTTAAAATATGATTTTTTTGTGATGAAAAAATTATTTTTTTAAGTTCTTTTACGCTATCGGCTATAAATTGGGGTTGCTCACTTTCCAGTTCGGTACGAGGACGAAATCCCCAACTAACGCCAACTGCCGTTAGATTTGTGTTTTTTGCTGTCTTCATATCGACTGCCGTGTCGCCAACATATAATACCTCTGACGGCTCAACTTTTGCTATTAACAATGTGTCGTATATAATTTTTGGGGAAGGTTTGGGCGGGACGCCATCTCTCTGTCCAAGCACAGAGACGAAATTTATGTTTGGGAAAAAATGTCGTACCATATCTACTGTGGCTGTATGATATTTGTTTGATGCTACAGCTATCATTGTGCCAGACGCAGATATGCAGTCTAATAGTTCTGTGATACCTTTGTATGGAACAGTCGTGTCCGTACAATGTTCGGTGTAGAATGGCAACATAACTGCCTTCAGTTTGTCTATCCATTCTGTCGTCTGTAACTCTTTCGGCAATGCCCTTTCTAATAGTTTATTCAATCCATTTCCTACAAAAAAGCGATATTTATCTTCGTGATGTTCGGGCAACTCAAATTGTCGCAAAGCATAGTTTGTGGCAATGGCAAGGTCAGATACCGAATTTATCAAAGTGCCATCAAGGTCGAATATTATTAATTTATATTTAGATGTATTCATAAACTTTTTGCGATAAATGTATTTTTTTGTATGTGCAAAGATAATAAATATATCCTTTTAAATAAAAATACAAAATAGTGATTTTTTTTATAAAATATTATCTTTTTTATACAAAAAAATACGAAGAGTCCCTTATAAGAACTCTTCGTATTTAGTAGCGGAGGCAGGATTCGAACCTACGACCTTCAGGTTATGAGCCTGACAAGCTACCACTGCTCTACTCCGCGATGTTGTTACAAAGGTAATACATTTTTTTTTTTTGACCAAAAATATTTTTTATATTGACCTTATCTATATGTTTATTAGATATTTATATTTTCCCATAATTTATCTTTTAATCTATCTATTCCATAACCTGTGATAGATGAAAAAAATATACAATCGATGTTTTCAGGCAAATCTTTTTGAAGTTCAGGGATTAAATCCTCGCCTATTAAGTCTATTTTCGACACAGCTAACATTCTTCTTTTATCAAGTAATTCTGGGTTATATTTTCGCAACTCTTCAACTAATATTTCATAATCTTTTTTGATATTGTCGCTATCGGCACTGACCATAAATAGCAATATTGAATTTCTTTCGATATGTCGCAAAAATCTAAGTCCTATACCTTTTCCCTCTGATGCCCCTTCTATAATACCGGGTATATCTGCTATACAAAATGAGCGATTGTCTCTATATGCGACAATTCCAAGATTAGGAGTCAGTGTCGTAAATGGATAGTTTGCTATTTTTGGCTTGGCAGCAGATACAACAGACAGTAGAGTTGATTTTCCAGCATTAGGAAACCCTACCAATCCGACATCGGCAAGTACTTTAAGTTCCAGAATGACCTCTTTTTCTATGAGGGGTTCACCTGGTTGAGCATATCGTGGTGTTTGATTGGTAGCGGTACGAAAATGCCAATTGCCCAATCCTCCTCGTCCGCCTTTAACCAATACAACCTCCTCTCCATCTTCTGTAATATCACAGATAAATTCGCCGGTATTAGCATCTTTGGCTACTGTCCCACAGGGAACTAATATTGTTTTATCTGCTCCATTTTTTCCAAAACTACGGCTTCCACTACCATCACCACCATGTTCGGCAAAGATATGCCTTTGATATTTTAGATGTAATAAAGTCCAGTAATCCTTACTACCTTTAAGGATTATATGTCCACCTCGTCCACCGTCTCCACCATCAGGACCGCCTTTGGGTACAAATTTTTCTCTATGAAAATGAGAAGAACCTTTTCCTCCATTTCCACTTTTACAATATATTTTTACATAGTCTATAAAATTCTCTTTCATACCCAAATAAATATTAGTTATATTTTTTTATAAAATAACTTTGTCTAATAGTATTTTTAGTTGAGCAAAAGTATTTTCTATGCCTTTGTCTGATGATACTTTATTATACCTTGATGTATTTATATAATAATCAATCACAGGTTTTGTCTGCTCTTTGTATATATCAAGTCTTTTGATGATTGTTTCGTGTGTGTCATCATTTCTGTGAGAAAGAGTGCCTCTATTGATAAGCCTTTTCTTCAACTCGTCCTCTTCTGCCTCTATATCTACCATAAGGTTGACTTTCAGACCTTTTGATTTTAATAATTTATCCAAAAATTCTGCCTGTTCGATAGTGCGTGGAAAACCATCAAATATGATACCTTTTTCGTTTATATAATCGTCTATTTCACTATTTAAAATATCGCAAATCATTTCGTCTGGCACCAAATCACCTTTCGATATAAATTTATCTACAATTTTGCCTAACTCGGTATCTTTTTTCACTTCATCTCTAAGCATAAGCCCCGTAGAGAGGTGAAAAAATCCATATTTTTCGGCAATTAATGCTCCTTGCGTACCTTTGCCTGAACCAGGTGCTCCAAACAATATTATTATAGTCATTGTTGTATTTTAATTTGTTTTTTATTGGAATAAAAAAACTCTATTTTATGGGTTTTGGGTAAATTTTTTAAAACTATATCTATTTCCATAATTATCTTCGTAAGACAATTCAGTAGAATTCAGAGTTTTCACAGTGTATGTTTTAGGGATTTTCTGACCCATTTCTCCTTTGTGTATTATCAATAATCTATCATTGTCGATATTCCACTCGAATAATTGAGCCTCATCTTCGGAGACATCTTCGGAAGTATCCCAAGAAACACCAACACCATTACTATCATATCGATAGCAATCATAACCTTTTGTCTCATTAGAGACAACGATAGGTCGCTTCCATTTACCTAAAAGCATATCTGCCGAAAAAGATGGTCGCTCTTTGCTACACGAAACGCCCAAAACAGATATAACAACTAATAGTAATACAATGCAATATTTATTGTACATTAATATTTTGAATATAATATTTGTAGATATTTTATATTTGTGCAAAGGTACATAAAAAATAATATCCAATTAATAAACTTTTTAAACTTATTTGTAAAATAAAAAAAATTGCTCCACTTTTTGTTTGAAGCAATTTTAATTTTAAAAGAAAAAATCACTTATTTCAATAAAGCATTGAAAGCATTATTAGAAATATATGAAGAAAACTCTGGGTCGTTGATAAATTTATTTTTCATTGATTTATCTGCATTTATAGCATTGACAGCATTTTGCATCAAATCAGATATATTATTTGTACGAGCAGCGATGATAGAATAAAGATAATAAGTCTTAGCATCAGGTATTTTGATATTATCCAAAATATTTTTTGCCTTACTATAATCTTTGATAAGTATTTGACTCAAAGCAGCATTATTTGTATTTTGATTTTTCAACAAAGAAGCAGCTTTATTATAATTTCCTTCGGCAATAGACAAAATTCCATTTACATTATCAAGATTTTCTCCTACCCCTGCGGCATTACCAAGATATGTTTTTGCTTGGTCTAAATCTCTTTTTGATATGAATAATGAACCCATATTAAGATTGACAGTAGGATTATTTGCATCTAAATTTAGAGCATCTCTATAATATTTTTCTGCCACATCTACATTACCAAGATTATATTCTACTACACCGAGATTATTATGCCCTCTCACATCGTTAGGAAAATATTTAATAACCTTTTGATAAACATCTTTTTTATATGCAATATTATCCAACAAAGAGGCTGCATAAAGCATCTCTTCTACATTAAGTTGTGATGGGTTATTTTTGATTATATCCAAAATAGTTTCATCTGACTTACCAGTCATCTCTTTGGTAAGAATAAGTTTGGACCTACGAAGTTGTGGAAGTATTTTATCTTTTATTTCTGTAAAAGCAGTAGAAAGATTTTTAATCTCTTTTTCTCTCTGTTCTGGGTCTGAATACATTGATAATACACTTATAATAAGATTTTTATCTTCTATATCTGAATTTTCCATAAGATTTTTGAACCCCTCCCAGTCTTGTGCAGTAAATTTACCTGAAATATCAAGTTGAGTTTTAATCTTATTCATTTGATTATCAACATATTTTTTGGTTGCTTTTTCACGTGCTGCGGCAATTTTTTCGTTCAACTCTATACCACCATCTGGCGAAGCATAAGAAGATATTTCTAAACCTTTGATAACCATATTATTATCAGATTTTGCCTCTTTTATTTTATTTGTTAGTTCCAAAATGCCTTTTTTCTCTGATTGACGTATATTAGACTGCTGTATAAGAAATTTTATTTCAGCCTCTTCTTTCTGCTCAATGACTTGCTGGAATTTATCTTCTATTATTTTAGAGCCAAGTTCAGCACTGTTTGAGTATATCCAATTTTCTGTGGTGATAAGCCCTTCGGCAACCTTTACTGGTTCAAATTTGATTACTTTTATTTTTACCTTTGCGGTAGCCTCCATATATAGTTCACACTGGTCAAACTCTGGGCTATAATCAAAAGAGACAAACTGCTCATATTTACCACCTTTTTTGTAGTTTATAACAGTATTATTTGCTCTTACCTTTTCTCCTTGATAAACCTTCGGAGTACCTCTTAATACTGCATCAGTTTTTTTTGATTTCAAAATAGGTACAATGGTCATTTCAAGATTTTTAACAAAATACTTTTCAGGGAAAACACCCTCTACTTTGCATTCAATCTTGCCACCTCTCAATTCGAGTGGATTGGGAGTGGTATTCAATCCAGACAAAAACTCTTTTGGTATTTTACAACCAAACACCACAAAGATAGATACTATTGTGGTGAAAATAATACTTTTAAATTTCATACAAATTATTTTTTTTAGTTATTAAATCTATTTTACAAAAGACAAAATTACAAATTTTTAATTAATAGTCTTATTTATATTTATATCATTATTATTTATTTTTAAATAGATATATTAGAAATAATAATTTAATATAGTTGTTGATGTTGTTAATAACATTGCGATTATATTGATTTTTAAATAATTAAATTGTAAATAACAAATAATTTTTATGTTAAAAATTTTAATACAAATCAATTTTTTTGTTGATAATAAATTATTGATAAGTTATTAACATCAATTATTAACAAAATGATAATATAAACACACTTTTTTATTTAAGTTTTCAACAACTGAAAACTTTTTCGGTGTAAATTCGTTGTTCCATAGTTATTTATAGCCTCTCTATGGCGTTTTGTAGGGTAACCTTTATTTCTACTCCATTCATAAACTGGGTGTATATGGTGTAATTTATCCATATATTCATCTCTGTGAGTTTTGGCAATGACAGATGCTGCTGCAATAGATAAATATTTACTGTCGCCTTTTACTATTGTTTGATGAGGAATGTGTTTATAGGCTTTAAATTTATTACCGTCCACTATTATGTTTGTTGGAGATATACTTAATTGGTCGAGTGCTTTATGCATAGCCAATATAGATGCGTTGAGTATATTTATATTGTCTATTTCTTGTGGTTCAACAATGCCTATTGCCCACGATATAGCCTCTTTTTCTATTATAGGTCTTAATTTTTGTCGTTGTTTGTCGGTTAGTTTTTTGCTGTCGTTAAGCATATTGCATACAAAGTCGGAAGGTAGAATAACGGCAGCGGCAAATACTGCTCCAGCAAGGCAACCTCGTCCTGCCTCATCGCAACCAGCTTCTATTGTGTTTTTTTTGTAAAAAGGTAAGAGTATATTATTTTTAGTCATTAATTATTTATATCTATTTATTATTTGAGAGGCTACATTTTCGCCGTCCATAGCAGAAGAGGTGATGCCACCAGAATAACCTGCACCTTCACCACACGGATATAGACCTTTTATGGTTGTATGTTCGAGCGTCTCTCTATCTCTTGGTATGCGTATAGGCGATGATGTTCTACTTTCTACTCCTACTATTATGGCTTGTGAGGTGATAAATCCTTTCATTTTTTTATTGAAATTTTTGAAACCATCTTGCAGTCGTTCTTTTATTAAATTTGGTAACCAAAAATGTAGAGGAGAAGATATTAATCCTGGTAGATAAGATGATTGTGGCAAGTCGGTAGATAATTTATTTTTCACAAAATCATCGAGTCTCTGTGCTGGTGCAACCTGATTTTTGCCTCCATTATTTACAAAAGCAAGGTTCTCTATATATTGTTGGTAATAGATACCGCACAGTTCGTTGTATTGATGAAAATCTGTAAAATCCTCTGGGTGTAATTCTACTACTATGCCAGAGTTGGCAAATTTTGTATTACGAGCAGAACCACTCATACCATTGACAACTATTTGATTTGCTTCTGTGGCAGAAGGCACCATCACACCACCCGGACACATACAAAAAGAATATACACCTCGTCCTTTGGATTGAGATGTAAGATTATACGATGCAGCAGGTAGATAGTTGTTTTTGTAGCCTTTGTATTGTATGGAGTCTATAAGTTCTTGTGGATGCTCTACCCTCACACCGATGGCAAAACCTTTTGATTGAATATCTATTTTTTTTTCGTACAAAAGTTGATAAATATCTCTGGCAGAATGTCCTGTGGCAAGTATTACTTTGTCAGTTTTGTATATTGTGCCGTTAGATAATTTAACTCCACAAACTTTGTCACCATCAAGTATAATATCTGTAACCTTAGAATTGAAATTGACCTGCCCACCACAATTTATGATAGTTTCTCGCATCTTCGTAACTACTTTTGAAAGTATATTTGTACCGATATGTGGGTGTGAATCATATAAAATTTCATCTTGTGCTCCGTGTTTGTGAAATATTTCTATTATTCGGCGAATATTTCCTCTTTTGTTGGAGCGGGAGTAAAGTTTGCCATCAGAGAAAGTTCCTGCACCGCCTTCTCCGAAACAGAAGTTTGATTCAGTATTAAAATCCTTATTGCTGTTGATATTTGCTATATCATCTCTTCTTTGGTTGACTGTTTTTCCACGCTCAAAAATGATAGGACAAAGTCCCCCTTCTATAAGTCGAAGAGCAGAGAATAACCCTGCCGGTCCTGCTCCTATTATTATGACTTCTTTTTTGCCTGATACATTTTTGTAGTCAAAATGATTTTCGTATATATAGTCTTGTTCTTCGTTTACAAAGACGGCTATTTTCATTATTACCAAAGGGTAACGCCTACGAGCATCTATTGATTTTCTTGTTATACGAAAACTTGAAATATCTTTTGTGTCTATATTTAGATTTTTTGCTATCTGGTTTTTTATAAAATCATTGTCTGCCGACTGTTCGGGCGATAAAGTAATTTGTATTTCTGTCATTTTTTTGATATTTATTCAAAGATAATGTTAATCAAAGTCTGCCCAACAACATACAATGAGTTATGGTCTATATTATCCATATCATCTTTGGTAGTATGCCAATGTTGGTTGAAACCATTTTGACTATTTGGTTGATAGTCTATAATATCAATTGTGGGTATTTTTATATATTCGTTTATTGCTATGTGGTCGTCCATTATTTCTCCACCTGTTTCTCTTATAAAATATCCATCAAATCCTGATTCTATGGCATTTATCCATACTTTTTTTACAATATCTCCTGCATAAAGCAAAGAGTAGTATTCTTGATAAAATTTTGCATTACGACCACCTACCATATCGAGTAGAATGCCAAATTTTGCACGATAGTTTTTGATGTGTGGATTTTTTGCCCAATACCTTGAACCAATACACCAACTATTACTGTTATAACTTCCTTTGTGGAAATATGGAGTACCATAATCTTCTACATCGAAGAATATTATATCTATACCCAAATCTTTTGGTGCATTATTAATATTTCGAGCCACTTCGAGTAGTACGCCTACCCCACTGGCACCATCATTTGCACCAAGTATTGGCGTGTGATGTTTGCTTTGGTCTTTGTCTTGGTCTGCAAAGGGGCGACTATCCCAATGGGCTGCTAGTAGTATTCTATTTTCTGCCGATAGATTGAATGAACCAATGATATTATTTATTTCGACACTTTTGCCATCATATAGGGTCCCTCTACCTTTTTGTACTGTTACTTCTGCACCTAAATATTCAAGTTTTTTGTTAAGGTATTCCAAACAAAGTTTATGGGCTTGACTATTAGGTACTCTTGCTCCAAAATTCACTTGTTTTTGTATATAACTATATGCGGAATCAGCATCGAACACAGGTCTTTTTTTGGCTACTACATCTATTTCTTTTTTTCTGTTTTTTTCTGTTTTTTGCCTATTACCACAAAAAGTAAACAACGATAAAGACAAAAGTCCAAGCAGTATAATGTTTGTTTTTTTCATATTAAAAAATTAATAGTTTGAGTTGTTTATTAGTCAGCAAAGTTACGCTATTTTTTACAAAAAATCATTTTCATATTATTAACGAAACTTTATTTGACCTATAATGATGGTTTTTGACTCTTGGAGAGCGTATAGTAAAGTTATTTTTGTTATTAAAAAAAAATAATGTAATTTTGCGAATTAAAGTTGATATAAAATAGTAATTTCATAAAAATTTGCAAATATAATGGAAAACAAACAACATCAAAAAAAGGTAGAAGATAAAGATATGGGCGAATTTATCTCTAATGCCGAGAAGTTTTTTGAAAAAAATCAAAAGAAAATCTATTACGCCCTTATAGTTATTATTGCTTTGGTTACTATTGCGTTTTTGAGCAAACGCTACTATTTTGAGCCTAAAAATCAAGAGGTTGCTGTCAAATTAGTTTGGTGTGAAAAACAGTTGGCGTTAGATTCTTTTGCTTTGGCGTTAAATGGTGATGGTATCAATGCTGGTTATGCCGAAATTTGTTCGTCATACTCTATCACTACAGCGAAGAATGAGGCTGCAATAGGTGCTGCTGTATGTTCGTATCATTTAGGAAAATATGATGATGCTATTGAATATGCTAAAAAGGCAAATCGTAAGTCTTTTGCTTTTGCTCCTGCTATGGACGGACTAATAGGCGATTGTTATTCGCAAAAGGGTGATTTTAAAGAAGCAATCTCTTATTACCATAAGGCAGCAGAATATAACAATGTCGCCTTATCCCCTCGTTTCTTAAAAAAAGCAGCAGCATTATATCTAAACGAATTCAATGATAGTAAAAAAGCATTGGAGTGCTATCAGACTATAAAAGATAAATATTTTGATAGCCAAGAAGCCGTTGATATAGATAAGTATATAGAGGTTGCCTCTAAATAAACTATAAAATATATGGACATCATTGTTGTAGGCTCTGGTTATGTGGGATTGGTGTCGAGTGCTTGTTTTTCAGAAATGGGTATCAATGTCTTTTGTGTAGATATTGACAATGACAAAATAGAGGGCTTAAAGCAAGGAGTTGTTCCTATATATGAACCCAACCTGTCGGATATGGTAATAAAAAATCATAAAGCCGGCAGGTTGCATTTTTCTACATCTCTCAAAGAGTCTTTACAGAAAGGAGCGGAGGTGATTTTTTGTGCTGTTGGCACTCCGCCAGATGAAGATGGCTCGGCTGATATAAAATATGTGCTTGATGTGGCTCGTACCGTTGGGCAAAATATGACAAAATATCTGCTTTTTGTAACAAAAAGTACAGTTCCTGTTGGCACATCGCAAAAAGTACGTAAAATAATCGAAGAAGAACTCGAAAAGAGAGGTAAGACGATAGAATTTGATGTTGCCTCCAATCCAGAATTTTTAAAAGAGGGTAGTGCTATAAAGGATTTTATGAGTCCTGATAGGATAGTGGTTGGAGTAGAGAGTCAGAAGGCAAGACAAATCATGGACCGTATCTATAAACCATTTACTCTAAATCATTATAGGATTATTTATACAGATATTTCATCGGCAGAGATGATAAAATATGCTGCCAATGCTATGTTGGCAACTCGTATCTCTTTTATGAATGATATAGCCAATTTGTGCCATATTTTAGGAGCAGATGTCAATATGGTGCGTCAGGGAATAGGCTCAGATACTCGTATCGGTAAAGATTTTTTATACCCGGGTTGTGGATATGGTGGAAGTTGTTTCCCCAAAGATGTGAAAGCACTTATATCAACAGCCAAAGAGAATGGTTACTCTATGAGAGTTTTACAAGCGGTAGAGGAGGTTAATGCTTATCAGAAAGAGTTGTTGGCAGAGAGGTTGAAAATTTTTTATAAAGGCGACCTAAAAGATAAAAATATTGCTATTTGGGGGTTGTCTTTTAAGCCAGAAACAGACGATATGCGCGAAGCACCATCGTTGGCTATTATAGAAAAACTGCACTATATGGGCTGTAATATAAAGGTTTATGACCCCATTGCGATGGAAGAGTGTAAAAGACGGTTGGGCGATATGGTCGTTTATGCCAAAGATATGTATGATGCGGTCGAACAAGCAGATGCTTTATTGTTATTGACAGAATGGAAAGAGTTTAGGTTGCCAAATTGGTCTAAATTGAGTCAGATTATGAGAAAAAAACTTGTTGTTGACGGACGAAATATTTATGATAAGAAAGAGATGAAAGAGTATGGGTTCACATATCTTCACATATAAATTTTTTTAATATAATACAAATGAAAAAAATAGCAGTTATTGGATTAGGTTATGTTGGGTTACCTCTTGCCATTGAGTTTGGGCAAAAATATAAGGTAGTTGGCTACGATATTAATATGGGGCGTGTCAATGAACTCAAAGAGGGTAAAGACCACACTATGGAGGCTGATTTGGAGCGAATGCAAAACGCTATGAATCTGTCTAAAATATCGGTAGAAAAAGGGCTGAGTTTCTCGTGTATAGAAGCGGACATAAAAGATAGCAACATATATATAGTTACTGTACCAACGCCTATCGACAATTTTAATACACCAGATTTAAGACCTTTGGAAAAAGCATCTGAATTGGTAGGAAGAGTGATAGGTAAAAACGATATTGTCATATACGAATCAACTACATACCCTGGTTGTACAGAAGAGGTCTGTATCCCTATAATAGAGCAGGTGTCTGGCTTGAAATTTAATGCTGATTTTTTTGCTGGATATTCACCAGAACGCATCAATCCCGGCGATAAAGTTAATACTTTGACAAAAATTAAAAAAGTCACATCAGGCTCAACGCCAGAAATAGCAACGCTTATAGACAATCTTTACGCTTCTATTATTGTAGCAGGAACACATAAAGCACCTTCTTTGAAGGTAGCAGAGGCATCTAAAATAATAGAAAATACACAACGAGACCTTAACATTTCGTTTGTAAATGAGTTGGCTTTCATCTTTGATAGGGTAGGCATTGATACAAATGATGTTATAGAGGCAGCGGCTACAAAATGGAACTTCTTAAAGTATAAACCAGGCCTCGTAGGCGGACACTGTATCTCGGTGGATCCATATTATTTGGCAAAAAAAGCAGAAACACTTGGTTATATTCCGCAGATAATACTGTCTGGCAGACATGTAAATAATGCTATTGCTGGGTTTATTGCTGGTAAAGTAGTTAAGTTGATGATAAATAAAGGATTGCCAATAAAAGACTCAAATGTGCTAATTTTGGGAGTTACTTTTAAAGAAAATTGCCCCGATATTCGTAATACAAAAGTAGTGGACATATATAAAGAACTCAAAGAGTTTGGTGTTAATGTCGATATATACGATGACTGGGTTGATAGCAAAGAACTACAAGAGGAGTATGGTTTGAAGACCGTGAGTAGAATAGATGATACTAAAAATTATTCTGCTATAATATTGGCTGTGGGACACGACAGTTTATTAAATTTCGACTTTGAGAGCTACCACAACAAAGGCTCTGTTATCTTTGATGTCAAGGCTGTCATTGATAGGCGTTTTGTCGATGGTCGGCTTTAATTATAATATCCAAAAAATCCTCTTATAGATTGGCTGTAAGGGGTTTTTATTTACTCTGTTTGATATGAGATATATGTTTAAGGTTTTTTCGCCTACATTAGTTATTATAATTGCCTTTGTAATGGGTAATGTTTTTGCATATATCCTTCAAGTGCAACTGACTCGATATATTGCAGATGATATTTATGTTATGAAGATAAGCCAATTGATATATTGTGTTATGTCTTTCGTTGTTCCCACTTTGTTAGCAAATAAGATTTATTCTATTAAAAAAAGAAGTAGTTTGTTGAAAGTCAAAAAGTTGTCTTTTGTTTTATATCTTACAGTTCTGTTTTTTATGATAATGTTTTTACCTACTGTAAATCTCATTTTATATCTAAATAGCAAAATATCATTACCCGCTTTTATGGCATTTTTTGAGAGTTGGGCTATCGAGAAGGAGCGGCTTTTAAATTCCATTACCGAACAGATGCTAACTACAAATACTTTGTTGGGTTTAACTATAAATGTTTTTATATTTGCCGTTGTTGCTGGTATCGGAGAGGAGATGTTTTTTAGGGGGTATATTCAAGGGCAATTTGCTCAACGATACAACCATCATATAGCTATTTGGATTACGGCATTTTTATTTTCTGCCATACATTTTCAGTTTTTTGGCTTTTTCCCTCGTATGATTTTAGGTGCAATATTTGGTTATATGGCTTTTTGGAGTGCCTCTATCACTTTGCCTATTGTTGCTCATGTCATAAATAATACGATTGCTGTTGTAGTATATTACTTTAAATGTAATAGCATTGTCTCTTCTGAATTTGAGAAGCCGTACTATATACAGATTATTATATCTTTGCCCATTGCTATATTGATGCTGATTGAAATTAAAAAAGAGTGTTCAAAAAATAGAACAGTTTGTTTAGA
>PDWI01005377.1_pt1 | contig 16583 bp, 18 predicted proteins | sample 1430891 | NCBI WGS metagenome assembly PDWI01 (sample SAMN01162508, study PRJNA174530) | Oral metagenome, whole genome shotgun sequencing project. | biome: Marine environment; feature: Marine mammal; material: Swab sample of the gingival sulcus; isolation source: swab sample of gingival sulcus...
TGAATTGGAATCATGTTTGTTAAAACTTGCTTTTTTCTTTATATACTACTCAGTTGTCAATGTTCTAATCACCTTCCGGCGACTTTTATAATGTTACCATAGTTCATTTTTTCTGTCAACATTTTTTTTTAGATTTTTTAAAAAAAAATATAGCTATTAAATAGCCATAAATTTTTCCTCATATTTCTTCTTTAATTTTTTTATTATTTTCTTTTCCAATCTTGATACGGTCATTTGTGATATTTCTAATTTTTCAGCAATTTCATGTTGACTCAAATAATTATAATATCTATCAACTATAATACTCTTTTCCAATTCATCTAGTTCATCTAATACTTTTTCAATTAAATCTTTATTTTCTATATATTCAAATTCGGGATCATTATTTCCTATGAGTTCAATAAGTTCAAGCTCTTTATCACTTGAATTACTAGAATAAAATATATTCAGTGAATGCGGTTTATAAAATTCATTTACTTCAATCGCTTCAATAATTTCTTCTTCAGTACAAGATAAATAATCCGCTATATCACTGATTAGTGGCTTTCTTTGAAGTTCTTTATAAAGCTCATCTGTAGCATTTGCTATTTTTTTAGAGAGTTCTTGCATATTTCTAGTTACTCTAATTGTCCAACTCTTATCCCTAAAATATCTCTTTATTTCTCCATTTATTGTGGGTGATGCAAAACTTGTAAACTCAAAACCCATTTCTGCATCAAATTTTTCTATAGACTTTAATAAACCAATGTTTGCAATTTGAAATAAATCGTCATACTCAACACCTTTATTTACATATTTTTTAGCTATAATCTTACTAATATATAAGTTTCTTTCAAATATTTCATCTCTTATTTTTATTTTTATTTCATTATCTGCGTCTATATTTTTGTATTTAATAAATAAATCTTTTGTGGAGATATTCTTAAAATTCTCTTTTTTCATTTTCTATCCTATGTACTTTAAAAATTTTAATTTCATTCCATCATCCGTTTTATTTATTTCAAAATCATCCATAAGAGATTTTATAAGATATATTCCAAGACCTGATCCCTTTAAATTTTTTAAATCAGGCTCTTTATAATCCTCAACATTAAATCCTTTACCATAATCTATTACTTCTACTTCTAATCTATCCTTATGAATATAAAAATTAACATCAAATTCTTTATCTGATTTTGAATGAATAACAGCATTATTACATGCTTCACCTAATGAAACCTTTATATCTTCAATATCCTCTATATTAAATCCCATATTAGTACATATAGATGAAGCTGAAAGTCTTGCTAAACTAACATATTCTGGTTTTGTTGGGAGTTTTAATTTAATTACATCACTCATTTTTATCTCCTTCTATTTCTATCAGTAAATCAAGTCCAGATAATCTGATGAGTTTAACAATACTTTTCTTAGCATTTTTAATCGCTATCGTATTATTATTTAATTTCACTCTTTTGACTAATAATATAATAACACCTAGTCCTGTACTATCAATATATTTTAAATGTTCAAAATCAAATATAATACTTTTTTCTTTCTGATCCAATAATTCATTACATAAATCTTTTAATTCATTCGAAGTAACCAGATCTAAATCACCTTCTATGGCTATATTCCAAACATTATCATAATTATATTTAATATCCATTACTCCTCCTCTTCACTCATGATTTTAGCAATAGCAATAATATTATTATCCTTGCCACTCTTCATAAGTTTAACTCCACTTGCGCTTCTACCAGTAGTTGATATATCGGATATTTTTATTCTAATTATTATACCATCTGAATTAATAAGCATAATATCTTGATCTTCTGTTACAATTTTAGATGAAACAATATGTCCAGTTTTACTCGAAATATTATAGTTTTTAACTCCGTATCCGCCTCTTGTTTGTCTTCTATATTCAAATATTTTTGTTTTCTTACCATATCCATTTTCTGAAACAGTTAGTATTTTTGCTGAATTTTCAACATCTTTATCGTTTATAATTATCATAGAAACTACATAGTCATCATTTTTTAGTTTAATACCATGTACACCGTATCCATTTCTACCAATACTTCTAACATCCTCTTCAGAAAATCTTATTGCTTTACCATTTCTAGTAAATATCATAATATCATCATGACCAGATGTTACTTTTACATCAATCAATTCATCATCTTCTTTTAAATTAATCGCATTCAGTCCTGTTTTTCTTTTTACATTATATTCACTAAGTGATGTTTTCTTTACAATTCCTTTCTTTGTTAAGAATAATAAATTACCATCCATATTTCTAATAGGAATAATTGATTGTACTTTTTCTCCTTTTTGAAGTTCTAAGAGATTAATAATTGCTGTTCCTTTAGCTGTTCTTGATGCTTCTTTTATAAAGAATGCTTTTTTGCTATAAAGCCTTCCAAAATTAGTAAAGAATAATAATCTATCATGTGTTGATGTATTAAAAATATGTTCTACAAAATCTTCTTCATCTGTAGAAAGAGCCGTTTTTCCAACCCCTCCTCTATTTTGAGTTTTATAAACATCTGAAGAAACTCTTTTAATATATCCCTTATGAGTTAGTGTGATTGTGATATCCTCTTCTTCAATTAAATCTTCAATATCAATATCATCAAAACTATGTGTTATTTCTGTTCTTCTCTCATCAGAATACGCTTCTTTTATTCGAATGAGATCTTCTTTTATAATATTTAAAAGTAATTCTTTATTACTTAAAATAGCATGTAATTCATTGATTAAATTAAGTAGTTCATCATATTCATTTTTTATATTATCTCTTTCAAGATTTGTAATTCGATGAAGTCTCATATCGAGGATAGCATTTGCCTGAACTTCACTAAATTCATATTTTTCAATGAGTTTAATTGCAGCTTCTTGTTTATTCGATGATTTTTTAATAATTTCAATAATATCATCAATATGATTGAGCGCAATTAATAAGCCCTCTAAAATATGAGCTTTCTCTTTTGCTTTATTTAAATCATATTTCACTCTTCTCGTCTCTACATCAATCTGATGATTTAAATAATGATTGACGATATCATATAGATTGAGTACTTTTGGAATGCCATCTACAAGAGCAATCATATTGATGCTAAAACTAGTTTGAAGTAAAGAATGTTTATAGAGCTGATTTAAGATGACATTAGGATTCACATCTTTTCTAAGTTCTATAACAATTCTTATTCCTTTTCTACTCGATTCATCTCTTAAATCTGTTATTCCATCTACTTTTTTACTCTTTACTAAATCTGCAATTCCCTGTATTAATTTTGATTTATTCACCTGGTAAGGAATTTCTGTAATAATAATCTTTGATTTATTATTTTTCATTTCAACAATTTCAGATTTAGATCTTAAAATTGCTTTTCCATGACCTGTTCGATACGCTTTTCTAAAATTCTCTATACCTAAAATAGTGGCACCTGTTGGAAAATCAGGTCCCTTTATTATTTCAATCAAATCTTCAACCGTTGCATCCTCATGTTCAATAAGATATAATACGGCATCTATGATTTCACTTAAATTATGTGGTGGAATGCTTGTAGCCATACCAACTGCAATACCATTTGCACCATTTAATAAAAGATTTGGAAATCTACTTGGAAGAACAACAGGTTCTAAATGACTTTCATCAAAATTTGGTCTCATATCAACTGTTTCTTTTTTAATATCTTTAAGCATCTCAGCTGCTATTTTAGTCATTCTTGATTCTGTATAACGCATCGCAGCAGCACCATCTCCATCAATAGAACCAAAGTTTCCATGACCATCTATAAGCTCTTTTCTCATTGAAAAGTCCTGAGCCATTCTAACCATTGCATTATAAACAGAACTATCACCATGTGGATGATACTTAGATAATACATTACCAACAACGCTTACACATTTTTTATATGGTTTATTATTATAATAACCGAGCTCTCCCATTGCATAGATAATTCTTCTATGCACTGGTTTTAAACCATCTCTTACATCTGGAAGCGCTCTAGATGTGATTACGCTCATTGCATAATCTATATAAGATGTTCGCATCTCATCTTTTATATCTGCATCAATTATTCTTTCTCTTATATTATTTTCAGTCATATATACCCCTATACATCTAAATTAGAAACATATCTAGCATTTTTCTCAATAAATTCTCTTCTAGGTTCTACTTTTTCACCCATTAGAGTATCAAAAATTTGATCTGCCTCTATCGCATCGTTTATATTTATTCTTATTAATGTTCTATTCTCTGGATTCATTGTTGTTTCCCATAACTGCTCTGGATCCATCTCACCAAGACCTTTGTATCGCTGTATTACTATATTTTCCTTTCCAATTTCTGAAAGTAATTGTTCGAGTTCTTGATCTGTATATGTATAATATTCTTTTGATGATTTTTTCACTTTATAAAGTGGAGGCATCGCAAGATAAACATAACCCTTTTCAATAAGAGGTCTCATATACCTAAATAAAAATGTGAGAAGTAATGTATTAATATGAGATCCATCCACATCAGCATCGGTCATTAATATAATTTTATGATAACGAACCTTACTTGCATCAAAAGTTTCACCAAAACCACAGCCAAATGCTGTAATCATTGTTTTTATTTCTGATGAATTAAATATTTTATTTACATTTGCCTTTTCAACATTTAAAATCTTACCCTTTAGTGGTAAGATTGCTTGGAATTTTCTTTCTCTTCCAAGTTTTGCAGATCCACCGGCTGAATCTCCCTCGACAATATAGATTTCAGACTTTGCAGGATCTTTTTCAGAGCAGTCCGCAAGTTTTCCTGGAAGAGCCATGGAATCGAGTACCCCTTTTCTTCTTGTAAGCTCTCTTGCTTTTCTTGCAGCTTCTCTTGCATTTGAAGAATTAATACATTTATCAATAATCATCTTTGCTTCTTTTGGATTTTCTTCTAAGAACATACTGATAATGCTTGCATTAACTGATTCTACAACGCCTCTAACTTCACTATTCCCAAGTTTTGTTTTTGTCTGACCTTCAAATTGAGGTTCTTCTATTTTTACAGAGATGATTGATGTAAGACCTTCTCTAACATCTTCTCCAATAAAATTATTATCTTTTTCTTTTAAATAATTATTTTTTCTAGCATAATCATTGATTACTCTAGTCAGTGAAGAACGGAATCCTACTAAATGCATTCCCCCTTCATGTGTATTAATATTATTTGCAAAAGTAAAGATATTTTCTGTATATCCATCAGTATATTGAAGGGCTACTTCAACGGTTATATTATCTTTTACTGATTCACCATAAATTACATTTTCATGGATTACTTTTCTATTTCTGTTTAGATAATTTACAAATTCACTAATTCCACCTTCATAATGAAATACATCACTTTTATCTTCTTCTCTTAAATCAAATAAATTAATCTTAATCCCTTTATTTAAATAAGCGAGTTCCTTTAATCTAGTTTGAAGTATTTCATAATCAAAAATAACCGTATCAAAAATTTCTTTATCTGGTTTAAATTCTGTTTTAGTTCCAACTAAATCAGTATCTCCTATTATTTCTAATTCTTTTTTCGTCTTTCCTCTTTCAAACTCTATGGAATGAATTTTATTATTTCGATAAACTTCTACTTTCATCCATTCAGAAAGTGCATTAACAACAGAGGCACCCACTCCATGGAGACCACCAGATACTTTATATCCGCCTCCACCAAATTTTCCTCCGGCATGAAGAACAGTATGAATCACTTCAACAGCTGGTTTTTTTAATTTCTTATGTTTATCAACAGGCATTCCTCTACCATTATCTTTTACAATAATTGTATTATCTTTTGTTATTTTTACATCAATCTCTGTACAATATCCAGCAAGTGCCTCATCGATACTATTATCTACAATTTCCCAAACAAGATGATGAAGTCCAGCATTCGATGTAGTACCTATATACATACCTGGTCTTTTTCGAACTGCTTCAAGACCTTCTAAAACTTGTATCTGTTCAGCATTATATTCATTTTTTATTTCTGTCATCTTGCCTCCCCATTTTCTATATAAATTTTCTTATAATCATTTGTATTTATAAAATCATCTGATGTTGTTGTTATAAATGTTTGTATTCCTTTTATGGAATCAATTAATTTATTTTGTCTTTTATGATCAAGTTCACTCATCACATCATCTAATATCAGTATTGGTTGTTCTTTTGTTAATTTTTTAATCATTTCAATTTCAGATAATTTAAGTGTTAAACTAATTGTTCTTATCTGTCCTTGTGAACCAAATATCTTTGCTTCTTTCTCATTTATTTTTATTGAAATATCATCTCGATGAGGACCAACTGACGTTGTTCCTCTTTTCATATCCAATTCTATTTTCTTTTCTAAATCTTTTATTATTCCATTATATATTTTATCATAAAATTCATCATCTTTGAAATCTTTATTTAAATTATTCGATAGATATTCTATTTTTAAATTTTCCCCTTCACTTAAATTAAAATGAATCTTCTTAGAAACTTCTTTAAGCTCTTTGATATACTCTGTTCTATACTTTATAATTTTTGTTCCAACATCAGCGAGCTGCTGATTAAAAATAAATAGTAGTTCTCTATTTTTTTGTTTTAAAAGAATATTTCTCTGTTTTAAAATTTTATTATATTCAATAAGAAGTTTATAATAATTAGGATAAATTTGAGAAATACTCTTATCTAAATATTTTCTTCGATGCGATGGTGAACCTTTTATTAAATATAAATCTTCTGGAGAAAAAACAACAACATTAAAAAAACCAATAAGTTCTGAAAGTTTTATTAGCGGTACTTCATTGATTTGAATTATTTTCTTTTTATTATTAAATTTTATATCAATTTCTGATTCGTTTTGATCTTTTATTATTTTTCCTGATATATGAAAAAAAGATTTTGATAATTTAATTAAATCTTTATCATTAGATGTGCGAAAGGATTTTCCAAATCCCATTAAATATATTGATTCAACGAGATTTGTTTTTCCTTCTGCATTATTTCCAATAATAATATTTAATTCCTTACTAAAATCTATTTCAAGTAATTCATAATTTCTATAATTTTCTAAAAAAAGACTGCTAATATACATACTTCTCCTATTTTTGATGAATATTTAAAATATGAATTTCATCCATATCTACTATATTCATATTGATTTCAACGATATCTCCGTCTCTTATTTTTTTTCCTCTCATAGTTATTATTTCATTATTTACTTTAACTGCACCATCTTTTATCAGCATCTTAGCCATTCCACCTGAATCTACAATGGATGCAAATTTTAAAAGTTGATCAAGTTTTATAAATTCTGTATTAATATAAATATCCATAGTCACCTCTAATTTTCATCTGGAATTCTTATTGGTAGTATTAAATAAGTATATGAATCATCATTTTTAGGATTCATAATACATGGATTAATCTTAGAAATAAATTTCATTTCAATATAATCACTATCTGTAATTTTTAGAAAATCTAAAATATAATCTGGATTAAAGGCAATAGAAAGATCTTCTCCTTCTTTTTTTACATCAATAAAATCTTCTCCATATCCTGTTTGTACAAAAGAACTAAGTTTTAATTTATTTTCTATAATATTAAATTTAATAAATTTATTTTTAGATTCTCTACTGATAAGGGCTATTCTATCAACAGAAGATAATAATTGTTCTCTTTTTACTGTTATTTTTGTTTTAAAATCTGTTGGTATCATTGATTTATATTTTATATATTCCCCATCTAAAAGATTCGATACGATTTTAACATTATTGAACTCAAATAAAATATTTCTATTACTTACAAATATTTTAATTTCTTCCTCACTATCTTCTGAACTGATTATTTTATAAACATTTGATATTGTTTTATCTGGTATTACAATTTTAGTTTCTATCTCTGTATCAATTGTAAAATTATTAAGTGCTACTCTAAAACCATCAATACCTACTAAAGATATTTCATGATTCATTATTTCAAGATAAGCTCCTGTAAGAATTGGTCTACTCTCATCTTTTGATATAGCAAATAATACTTTCTTTATCATATTTTCAAAAACCATTTTATTTAAACTAAAGAATTCATTATTATCTATGTTCTTTATTGTAGGATAATCATTTTTATTATCAAAACAAATCATATCAATATGTGATTTATTACAATAGATACTTAGTTTATTATCAATAATTTCTATATCAATATTTTCATTTGGTAATTTTTTAATAAAATCACCAAATAATTTAGATGGAACAACAACATATCCTTCTTCTTCAACAGTAGCATGTATAAAAGTTTCTATTCCTAATTTTCCATCATTACCGGTAAGAATTAATTTATGATCTTTTGCTTCTATAAATATTCCAGTAAGAATTTCTGAAGTAGATCTAGAAGGAATTGCTTTTTGAACAATATTTATTGCTTTTGATAATTCATTTTGATTACATATAATTTTCATGTTGAAAAGTCCTTTCTCATTTTAGATTTTTTTTGACCTTATATATATTTATTTATTTTTAATAGTAGTAGACATTGTGGATTTGTTAAAAAGTCAGTGAACTCTTTTATTTATCTAAAAAATTAATGTTAATACTATTGTTAAAAAAATTTAAAAATGTGTACTTTGAGTTATTCACATTTAAAAAAAAGTTTTCAAGGTTAATATGTGGATTAATCGTTATTAATTGTTTTGATTAGCTGTTCAATAGTGTGTTTCATCTCTGGATCTTTATTTTCATTTATTATTTTTGTTATCTTTGTACAAGTATGCATTATTGTGGTATGATCTCGTCCACCAAAATTTTCACCAATTTTAGCAAGAGGTTCATCTGTAAGCTCTCTACATAGGTAGATAGCAATTTGTCTAATACTTGTTATTTTCTTTTGTCTACTTTGACTTTCTAATTCTTTTGGTTTTATATTATAAAAACTAGATACAATAGTTTTTATATAATCTATTGTAATATTCTTAGGTTCATCATTTTTTATAATATTCTTAAGTGCTTCTTTTGCTGATTCAACATTTGGTTCTATGTTAATAATCTTACAGAAGGCTATTACTATATTAAGAGCACCTTCAAGCTCTCTAATATTTGATTTAATATTCTTTGCAATATATTCATATACATCATTATGTATTATTAAATTATCTTTTGCAGCTTTTTTTCTTAAAATAGCTACTCTTGTTTCATAATCAGGTGGTTGAATATCTGCTATTAGTCCCCATGCAAATCTTGATTTAAGTCGATCTTCCAGTGTTGGTATTTCATTTGGCGGTCTATCAGATGAAATAATAATTTGTTTATTTGATTCATTTAGGGTATTAAATGTATGAAAAAATTCTTCCTCTGTTCTTTCTTTACCAGCAATAAACTGAATATCATCGATTAATAAAACATCAACCTTTCTATATTTGTTTCTAAATTCAGTATTTTTATCATTTCTTATTGATTCAATAAGCTCATTGGTAAAATTTTCACTTGTTGTATAAACTACTTTTGAATTAGGATTTTTATCTTTAATAAAATTTCCAATTGCCTGCATTAAATGCGTTTTTCCAAGTCCAACGCCACCATATAAGAATAATGGATTATATGCTGTTCCTGGTGATTCGGCTACTGCAATAGATGCTGCATTTGCAAATCGATTACTATTTCCTACAACGAAATTATCAAAGGTATTATCTCCTAATAATTTTGAATTATCTTTTGTCTCTTCTGATGTTTTCGTTGTTTTTGTTGAAGCAGGATCGTTTACTAATGATAATTCTTTAAATTCTTCTGAATTAGAAACATATACAATATTAATATTTTCATAGATATTTTTTCTAGCTTCTTCTTCTATTCTAGAAAGGTATTTATCTTTAAATAATTTTTTAGTGAAATCATCAAATACTGAAGTAATATAAATGGTATTATTTATTACGCAGTATTCTTCTAAATTGGCAATCCAGGTATTATATACTGCTTTATCCCAAGTGTTTTTTAAATATTCATTAATTTTGTTCCAATTTTTATTTGTCATTTATCCCCCTATATATGTTAAAACAGATTGTATACTATGTTAATAACAAAAATAATAATATGTTTTTTAACATATTAACAAAACATTTTTTTTTAATAAAAAAAAATGAAACAATCTAAAAATAACAAAAAAATGATCAACAACAATAGTTTTCCACAAACTTATACACAAAAATCATTATTTTGTGGAAATGTTGATATATTTTGTGTAAATATAATATCAGATTTGAATTACTTTTTCAATAAAAGTTAAAAAGGACTTTAAAAAAAAGAATAAATATAATTTTTTATGCAAAAAAATAAATTAATTTTCTAAAAGCATTGCAATTACTAGATTTAAAAAATTTTTTTTAAAAATTTTTTTCAACTTTTCACTGTTTAAAATTATTGGATATGATGTGAATAAGAAAAAATTACAAATACTTTTTAACATAGTCCACAAAATACTTTTTAAGATATGAACAATATAAAAAAAATTTAAATTTTAATACATTTTTAAAAAAATGAAGACAGTTTTCCACAATTTTATACACATTTTAACGTAAATTGTGGAAATGTTTAAAGTCTTTTAGAAAAAAAAGTGAATAATTTTTTTTTTATGAATTAAAAATGGATTTATAAATATCAAATTTGTATAATAATATTGACAATTTGCCTTTATTATAGTAGAGTAATAAAGTCCATTATATTGGAGATTATTAATTGATATATAATATTTGAGTAGGAGGTGTTAATATGAAGAGAACGTATCAACCAAAAACAAGACAAAGAAAAAAAGAACATGGTTTCAGAAAGAGAATGAAAACAAAAGCTGGAAGAAATGTTTTAAAAGCACGTAGAGCAAAAAATAGAAAAAGATTAAGTGCATAGGCCGTATCGGTCTTTTTTTACATTGGAGGCGTGATGAATACACTAAAAAATACACGTCAGTTTAGCAGAGTTTATAAAAAAGGAAAATCTGTTAAAAGTTATAATTTAGTTGTTTATTATTTAAAAAACAACGAGAATAATATTAATTTGGGTATATCAGTTAGTAAAAAAGTAGGTAATGCTGTAATTAGAAACAGAGTAAGAAGGTTGATCAAAGAAAATTTCAGACTCCATATGAATGAAATCAAAAATGGATATGATATTGTTGTAATCGGTAGGGTAAGATCAAATTCTTCCAGTTTCAAAGATGTAGAAAAATCCTTATTATATTGTTTAAAGAAGGGAAGATTAATGAATGAAAAAAATAATGATAAAGCTCATTAAATTTTATCAGAGAAATATATCTCCTTTAACAGGTCCGCATTGTAGGTATTTGCCTACGTGTTCTGATTATGCGTTACAGGCATTTGAAAAATATGGTTTTTTTAAAGGGTTTTACTTATCTGTTTTTAGAGTACTACGATGTAATCCATTATTTAAAGGTGGATATGATCCGTTGAAATAGGAGGCATTATGAAGAAAAAGATAGGACTGTTATTATTAATAGTTATGCTGTCTATGGTTTTTGTTTCTTGTGGTAGTAATCCATGGGAAGGCGTTTGGAAAATATCAGATGGATATGGAAAATTAGATTTAATTAGTAATGGCACATTTATTTCTAATGATTTTTTTGGAAATGAAAAAGACAATCAAGGTTCTTATATTGTAAATGGAAATACCATTACATTTAATAGTCCAGCATTTGATAATCAAAAATATACTTATGAAATAAGTAAAGGAGCAGAATTTAAATTATTAAAAGATGGTAAGGTAGCATATTCTGCAGTGCGATCTGAAAAAAGATCGGGTTATATTAAGATCATTGTAGGTCTTTTACTTGGTTTTACAGTAGATGTAGTTAAGAATTATGCAATTGCAATTATTATATTTACAATTATATTAAAACTTGTATTATTACCACTTTCAATAAAACAAATGAAGTCTACAGTTCAAATGAATAAAGTTCAGCCAATTGTAGCAAAAATAAATGAAAAATATAAAAATGATAAAGCAATGGCTCAACAGAAAACAATGGAGCTTTATAAAAAAGCGAAGATTAATCCTCTTGCAGGATGTTTACCAATGATTATTAATATGGTGCTTTTAGTTGCATTCTTTAGAGTATTACAATTCCCAGATGTATTTATTTATAATAAAGGAATATCTGTGGATCATAAATTATTAACAGAATCATTTTTATGGGTAGGAAACTTATCTGAACCTGATTTACTTATAAATATTCCAATATTTAAAAGTATTATTCCGGAAAGTTGGCAAATGTTAGTGCCTGGTATTATGCCTATAGTAACAGCACTTGTAACACTCTTTTCATTTAATGCAATGACTGGTGGAGCACCTAGTAATCCACAAAGTACAGCAATGATGACTAGTATGAAATATTTTATGCCACTTATGTTCTTATTCTTAGGGGCTAAATATCCAGCTTCATTAATGCTTTATTGGACAGTAAGTTCTGTATTCCAAATGATACAACAACCACTTATTAAGAAAATGGTTGAAAAGAAAGAGGAGGCATAATGAATATAGTTGAAAAAACAGCTTCGACTGTAAAAGAGGCTATAGATCTTGCTTTAGAAGAATTAAATATTACTGAAGAAGAAGCTAATATAGAAATTTTAGAAGAAGAAAAAAAAGCTTTATTAGGTTTATTTGGTGGAAAGAAAGCTAGAGTAAGAGTTTCTGTAAAAGAAACGATTGAATCTACCATTAAAGAATTCTTATATAATATATTAGAACAAATGGATCTTACAGCTACAATTGATATTAAAAAGAATAAAAATAATGTTAATGTTAATTTAGTTGGAGAGGATATGGCTATTCTTATTGGAAGAAGAGGTCAAACATTAGATTCTATTCAATATTTACTCAGTTTAGCTGTTAATAGAAATAGAGAAGACTATGTAAGAATCACATTAGATACAGAAAATTATAGAAAGAAGAGAAAAGAAACTCTTGAAAAACTTGCTTATCGATTATCTAATAAGGTTAGAAAAATGAAAAAAGAGGTTAAATTAGAACCGATGAATCCTTATGAGAGAAGAATTATTCATTCTGCATTACAGAGTAATCGTTATGTAAGTACAAGATCTGAAGGTGATGAGCCTTATAGAAAAGTAGTAATTTTCTTAAATAATAAATCAAATGAAAAATAAAATATAAGTACTGAGGAGCTTAAAAGTTTCTCAGTACTTTTTTTAATAAAATTTTAGATAATTAATGATATAAAGTGTAAGAAAATGATGTTTTATTTAGTTATTATATTGAATACATAAAAATAATTGGGGAAAATATTTATGGATTTAAAAAAATATAAATTAGAAAATATTTTAATAATTATTGGAACATCACTATATCTGATTGGTTTCAAAGATTTAGGTATGATTTTTATCATCATTTTTTTAGCTATAGAATTTATTCGTTCAAATGAAAAAATAAAATTCTTATTAACAATGGTTTTATTCTTATTTGTATTATTAATTTTTTTATTTATACAAAAAAATTATCATTTTAATTTTAAATAATAATACTTTTTATTTATTATATTTTTTAGATGCAGTAATTAATGAAATTGCCTAAGTTACTATTTTATATCATCTAAAATTTGAGTATAAGCTATTCATCAGAATACCTTTTATTATTTATATATTCATATATATAATTTATAAATATTAAAAATCTTACACTTTTCCAAAAAATATTTAATTTTATATTTAATATGTTAAAATCAACATATATAGATTATAAAGGAGAACATATGCTTTTATTTTTAGTTCAAGTAACAGATGAAAAATTTAGGACAAAATTAGAAGAGCTTTATATTACTTATCATAGAGATATGTATATTACAGCGTATTCTATTTTAAAAGATTATTATTTAGCAGAAGATATTGTACAAGATGCTATTATAAGAGTTTATAAAAATTTAGATAAAATTAGTGATTTGAAATCTAAGAAAACAAGGGCTTATCTACTTATTATAGTAAGAAATCTTTCTTTTAGTGAATATAATAAAAGAAAAGGCATTATATTATTAGAAGAAAATGATGTTAATAATATTATTGATGATGAAATTTTAATAGAAGAAGAATTATTAAATAAAGAGAAAACAAAAGTGATTTTTAACTATTTAAAAAAAATACATTCATCATACTCTGATATTTTAACGCTTCGATTTTATTATGAATTAAGTATTTCTGAAATATCAGATGCTTTAGGAATAACAGAAAATAATGTAAGTGTTAGAATTAATCGAGCTATTAAATCATTAAAAAAGATAATATTAGAAGGAGGAAATTAAGTGACTAGAATTTCTAAAGAAGAAAAAGAAAGAATTTCTAAGATAAATACTATGGTGCTTTATGATATGGGATATTATAATATTAATACTATAGATAATGAAATGGATAAGTTATTAGAAGAATATAAAGAAATTAAAATACCAGAAAGTTTAGATTCTTGGTTTAATAACTATCATAAAAGTCTTGTAAAAAAAGAAAATCATCAAAAATTTAAGAAAAAAATAGTGAAATATTTTAAAAATATTGCTGCTTTGATTGGTATTATCTTTTTATCTGTGTCCATTCTAACAGTTAGTGTTGAAGCTTTTAGAATTAATCTATTTAATCTGATTATTGAAATGAGAGAAAAATATGGTGAAATTACATTTGAAAATAAAAGTGATAATACTATAAATAATGAAAATAAAGAAGGATACTACCCTAGTTATATACCAAAAGGATATAAGTTAGATGAAATAATCGAAAATGATATCAGTAGAGAAATTATATATAAAAATAATAATGAGTTTATTTATTTTACTCAAGATGATTTAAATATGAATTATAAAATAGATACAGAAGATGCTGAAGTATCAACTATTTATATTAATGGTTATAAAGCTGTTCTTTCTATAAAAAATGGATATTCTATTATTATTTGGACGAATAATGAATATGTCTTTGGTATCAATGGACAACTTGAAAAAGAAGAAATTATAAAGATGGCTGAAAGTGTAAAAATTTATGAATAACTCTCTTTAAAGGGAGTTATTTTATATTAAAACAAAAATTAGAGATTAATATAAAAATAGAATTAAGGTCAATAATTTTTGATATCTAAATTCATTCTTTCATAAATGCTTTCTTTTTTTTTATTTGTTTTTATTATTAAAAAATTATATAATAGAAATATTGAAAGGTGGTATATATGAATAATACGATAGCCTCATTATCATCTGCTCCAATAGAAGGAGCAATTGGTATTATAAGAATGAGTGGAGAGGATTCACTTGATATTTTAAAAAAAATATTTAAAACAAAAACAACTGTTTTTGAAAATAGAAAAATGATGTACGGTCATATAAAAAAAGAGGATAAAGTCATTGATGAAGTCATGGCTGTATATATGAAAAAGCCAAATACCTATACAAGAGAAGATATTGTAGAAATATATTGTCATGGCGGGATTGTACCGATGAAAAGGGTACTTGATTATATATTGGAATCAGGAGCAGAGCTTGCTGAACCTGGTGAATTTACAAAAAGAGCCTTCTTAAATGGAAGACTTGATTTATCACAAGCAGAATCTGTAATGGATTTAATATCTGCAAAAACAGATAAAGGATTTGATGTTGCTTATAAGCAGTTAGAAGGATCTCTTTCTAAGGTTATAAAAAATATTCGTCAAGATATTTTAAATTTAACAGCGCATATGGAAGTATGCATTGATTATCCTGAAGAGGATATTGAAGAGATTACATATAAAAAAATTATTGAAACACTTGAAGAAAATAAAAAGAAATTAGAAGATTTACTTCAAAATGCAGATAATGGACGAATTATAAGAGAAGGAATAAAGATTGCCATTATTGGAAAACCGAATGTAGGAAAATCATCTCTTTTAAATGCATTATTAAAAGAAGCAAGAGCAATTGTTACAGATATTGCTGGAACAACGAGGGATATTATTGAAGAGCATTTAAATATCAAAGGAATTCCAATTCAATTAGTGGATACTGCGGGAATAAGAGAAACAGATGATCATATTGAAAGAATTGGTGTAGAGCGTTCAAAAGAGATTTTCAATAAATCAGATATGGTGATTTTTATGCTCAATTCCTCTGAAAAATTATCAGAAGAAGATAGAATGTTAATTGATCTTGTATCATCTAAGAAATCACTTATAATTTTAAATAAAATTGATTTAGAGAGTAAAATAGAATTAGATGAGATTTATGATATATTTAAAGATAGAAATATTATAAAGACATCTCTTTTAAAAGAAGAAGGAATCAATGATGTGGAAGATAGCATCATCCATATGATTTATAAAGGAGATATTAATGCAGGTGATGCTATTGTATCAAATAGCAGACATATTAATTTAATAAAAAGATCACTTCAATCGCTTGAAAATGCACTTAGTGCAGCAAATGCTAATATGGCTTATGATTTTATTGAAGTGGATGTGATGAACGCACTTGAAAGTTTAGGAAAAATAACTGGTGAAACAATTGAAAAAGATATTGTAAAAGAAATATTTTCTAATTTTTGTTTAGGAAAATAAGGAGGATTA
>PDWI01005378.1_pt1 | contig 16582 bp, 10 predicted proteins | sample 1430891 | NCBI WGS metagenome assembly PDWI01 (sample SAMN01162508, study PRJNA174530) | Oral metagenome, whole genome shotgun sequencing project. | biome: Marine environment; feature: Marine mammal; material: Swab sample of the gingival sulcus; isolation source: swab sample of gingival sulcus...
AGAGTCAACAACTGAAAGTACAACAGAATCGACAACTGAGAGTACAACAGAGTCAACGACTGAAAGTACAACAGAGTCAACAACTGAAAGTACGACAGAATCAACAACTGAGTCAACTACAGAGTCGACAACTGAAAGTACAACAGAATCGACAACTGAAAGTACAACAGAATCGACAACTGAGAGTACAACAGAGTCAACGACTGAAAGTACAACAGAATCGACGACTGAAAGTACAACAGAGTCAACAACTGAAAGTACAACAGAATCGACTACAGAGTCAACGACTACTACTACAGAAGAAGAGTCGACAACGACTACGACTGATGACGAAGAAGAAACTACTACTGAAGATGACGACCGTCCAACTCCTGCTCCTAAAGTAACAACGACGGAAGAAGAGACAACGACGGAAGAAGAAACTGAAACAGAAGTAGAAATTGATGATCCAGAAATCCCACAAGGTGTTGATGAGCCTGAAACAACTACTGAAGAAGTAGAAATTGAAGACCCTGAAATTCCTGAAGGAAATATCGAAGTTGTTAATCCAACAGAAGAAGTTGAACTTGACATCGAGATTCCACTTGGCGATTTAGCGAAAACTGGTGAATCGAATCCAATGGCAGCATTACTAGCAGGTATGAGTTTACTTGTAATGGGTGCATATGTCTTTGGTAAAAAACAGAAATAATATTTTATGAGAAATTGATATAGGTAGATGTGAGATGATAGTATATAATAATGTGCTAGAATAGGGATTTAATAATTCTTTGCTAGACTCTTATTAGTATTTCAAGCTACATTTTGCTTTGTTGAATTTATTAAACAGTAAAAACTCCCTTCTTATGAGAGGGAGTTTTTTATATGCAAAACTGATGCTGAACGGGATTTTTCTTGACAAAATATAAAAAGTGTATTACAATGTATGACAAAAGGAGGAACTTATTATGGCTATATCTATTAGATTAAATGATGCTGATACCACGCTTTTTAAAAAATATGCTGAATTACATGGTATTACAGTATCAGAATTAGTAAGACGTTCTGTTATCGAACGAATTGAGGATGAATATGATTTAATTGCTTATGAAAAAGCTATGGCAGAATTTAAAGCAAATCCTATAACTTATTCTCTTGATGAAGTTGAGAAAGAATTAGGTTTGAAATGAGATATAGTATAGTTTTTTCAGAAAAAGCATTAAAACAATTAAAAAAATTAGATAAGTATACAGCTACTTTTATTACAGCTTGGTTGAGGAAAAATATAGAGGGTTGTTCAGACCCAAGGCGATATGGTAAAGGATTGTTAGCAAATAGAAAAGGACAATGGCGATATAGGGTAGGCGATTATCGAATAATTACAGAAATACAAGATAATAGAGTTATTGTTTTGGTTCTTGAAATAGGACACAGAAAAAATATTTATTAGATATTATTTATTATTTGTAGTTAAATATTTTATTAGTGACTCCCTTTCTTATGAGAGGGAGTTTTTTTATTTACATTTTTTGAATATAATCAAAAAATTTTGTATTTTTAAAAAAATAGAATTTTTCTTTAAAATATCAGCTTATCCGAAAATTTTATGGGTAACAGTCATATACGCGTTGTATAGCAAATTAAAAATATTAACGCAATTTAGAGTAGGGCGTCACAGGAGACTAGTTTTAATAGTATTATCAGAAAAACAATAATGTATAGTATTTAAAAGAGTTAAAAATGTATCAAAAAATGTATTAACATAGAGTAGAATAGCGTACTATTGGTGTCATAACATATAATTTACTACAAAAGGGGTAAAAGAATGACAAATAGTAAGCGGACAATAAAAAAAGCCGTTGCTTTAACGCTTTGTTTTGCTATGCTGTTGAGCGCGATGGTACTTAATCCATCATATGCTGATAAGAAGCATTGGGCAAATAAGCAAATGAAGCAGTGGCAGCAAAAAGAATTATTAAAAGGAAATGAAGAAGGGGAATTAAATCCAGACGAACAAATTACACGTGCTGAATTTATGGAACTTATTAATCGTATGATGGGCTATACTGTTGAAAGTAGTAAAGTTTCTGATTACGCTGATGTGAAAAAGGATGATTGGTATTATAAAACAATAGCAATAGCATTAGAAGCAGGATACATAAATGGCGTAAGTGCCGATATGATGAATCCTAATGGAAAAATAACGCGTGAACAAGCAATGGCAATTTTATCACGAATTAGTGGAGCTGACCAGCATCATACAGCTTATAAAAATGCCAATGACCACGCAGATGTATCAGAGTGGGCAAGGACAGCAGTTTCCACTTGTATTAATGAAGGTTTTGTAGTTGGTGACGGCTATAGTATTTTTCCACTTGCTAATATAACAAGAGCGGAAGCGGTCGTGATGCTTAATCGTAAGCATAAAGACGAGCGCGTTTTTGCTTTGGCAGGAAATTATGATTTAAACAACAAAAAAGTAAACCGTGTAAAAGTAATGTCTGATAACATTGAGCTTACCAATCTCCATGTAACAGATAAGCTAGTGGTGACTGAGAATGTTAATAATGGAAAACTTTCTTTAGAGGGAAAATTTGCAGAAATTGAAAACAATGCGCAAAATCTTGATTTAACAGTAGACGGCGAAATAGCTAGTTTAGACTTAAATGCCAATACACAATTAGCGGGTGACTTTAAAGCAGATGAAGTTAAGGTTGCAAATAAAGAAGTTAAAGTTGAATTGGCAGATGCCAAAGGCAATACTAAAACTTTAGATAATGATATTCAAAAGTTAGAAATGAATGATGATGAATTTGTTATCGATGACGTTACAACTCCGCTTGGTTCTTTGGATAAGAAAGAGAAAAAGGACAAGAAAGCGAAAAAAGTTAAAGTTGTTCAAGATAAAGATGACGACGATGATGACGACAAAAACGATGACGATGATAATGATGAAACGATGAAGCAAACTACAACGAAAGAAGTAGTAACAGAAGAAACGACAACTACAACAAAAGCAGTTGAAGAAGAAACGACAACTACGACAGAAGCAGTCGAAGAAGAAACGACAACTACGACAGAAGCAGTCGAAGAAGAAACTACTACTACAACAGTAGCAGCAGAAACAACGACTACTACAGGAGCAGTGGTAACAACAACGACTGAGAGTACAACAGAGTCAACAACTGAAAGCACAACAGAATCGCCAACAGAAGCAGACGTTGATGTAGTTGATGGCAATTGTGATGTAACACCATCAGAAAAAATAGCGGTAAAACGTAGTTTTCAAGCTTATTTAGCGGATGCACCAGCGACTGCCGCGATTTCTAACTTGAGATTGAGTGATGTTAAGATTCCAGCAGCTGGGTTAGAAATTGAATTGACTGTTCATGCTGAAGGTTTAGCAAAAAATATTGTTAAAACAATTAAGCTAAATTCAGATGATGATGCGGTTAGTATTTTCAAGAAAATTTATCCTTATGTAACTGGCGAAATTGGTAGTGATACTTATAGTGTGAAGCAGATTGTTAAATGTAAAGACCATGCTCATATGGCTATAGTCGGTACAAAAACAGGTAAAGATAATAAAGCTTTAGATATTGAAATTGCCAATGTAGCAAATAGCTTTAATCTTTCGCGTTATTATATCACTGGATATGATGCAGAAAAGCGTTTTGATGATGCGGAAATTAAATTATATCCTGCGTTATTAGAACAACAAAATGGTAAGTATTATATCGTCAAAATCAAATTAACGGATAAAGAAGATGCGTCAAAAACTGTTGAAGTCGAAGCTGACCTTAATAAGTATATGGACGCACAGACTCCTGAGAAAGAAAAATTCTATAGAGCGAATTATACAATAGAACATGCATTGAATGAGAATGCAGATTTTAACAAACGGTATAGAGCTTTGGGTGGCAGCAATAATTACACTGAAATCACACTCCGTGAATTATCAAAAACAGATGTTAATGTAGATATTAGTTTTGAGTATAATTATCCAGAAGACAATAATAACCAAGACGAGTATCAACCAGAACTTGGCGCGGCAACAGATTTCAAAGTAGACTTTGCAGCTTTTGATGTAAAAGGCAAAAAAGGCTCTGGCAATGAATTTGGCGATAATTATCTCTATGTTCAATTTAATCAGCCTGCAAAAAAGGCAGACTTAATGAATATTGATAATTATGTCTTTAATGGCAAAGAGTTATCAAAAGTAACAGGCGCAGAAGTTGTTAGTGCATCGATTTCGGGTTTGGTTAATGATGAGCCAAATCAAGCGGTAACAATTAAATTGCCGAGAAATGCATTCACATTTACTGGCATTGACTACGCTAGCAAATTGTTTATCAAAAAAGAATTACAATCAGAAAATGGTATAGCCATTTCTACAGATAAAGTTTTAGAATTAAAAGATACTGCATCAAATTCTAACTTTAGAGATCAAGATAAGGTGTTTGAAGCACTTTATACTAATGATGACGTTATTGTCAATCATATTAAGCAAGGTAGGGTTGATGCGGAAACAGGAACAGTTGACGGTAAAGTTGATACGATTGGTATGATGTTTGCTGATGAGTTTTCTGGCGAACAAGTAACAGCGGATGAATTCACTGTTAAGCTTTATAACAAGGGCGAATACACTGGTAATGCTGATAAGTTAACGCTTAAAACACCAGCGGATGAAGTGGACGTTTTAACATCGGCATCTGTTTTTTACGGTATTAAAGCAACTAGTGCAGAAAAAGATGGCAACGATGTCAAACTTTATTTAATCAATAATAGAATTACAAATTACTACGATATTTGGCATTATATTCCATCAGAATGGGCGCCAGGTTGGATAGAACTTTACGGCTATAACAACACAATTGATGATTGTCGTTCTATTGTTAAGAGCGCGAGACTGAAAAATGCCAATGGCAAAAATCCAACTTTAGTTGTCGAACATTCTGAGTTTATTGGTAGGGGAATTAGTTCTCCAGGTGTTCAATATGAAGGAAATACAGTAACATTAGAATCAGCAGCAGGTATTGACCACAAATTAAAATTAATCACACCGCAAAAAGATGGTATGGCATTAAAAGTGTGGGAATATAGCCTAGAGCAAGCTGATCAATTAACAGAACAAGATGTCGTTAGAGCAATAGGCGACAGTGCAGATGATAGACGTGTACTTGACTATGGTTATCTTTCAGAGAATCCTGCGGGTAGCACGGAATACGTTGGCGTTTCAGCTGATAATTCAGTAGCGGTTCCTATTGATAATCTTCCAAATGCAAGTGCAGAGACTAATTTCAAAGTCGAGTGGGCTGCATTTGATAATAATGGTAGTGCTAGTGGTAAAGACTATCTTTACATCAAATTTAGCAAAGCTGTTGATGAAAGTAAAGCAAAAGAACTTATCTTTAATGGCAAAGAATTAAGTACGCTTGAAGGCGTTAGCGTAACAGAAAAAATCCAAGGCGTGAATGCGAAGGCTTGGGAAGGCATCACAATCACAATGCCAGCAGATACTTTAGATAATGCTGATGCAAATTTTGTAAGCAAATTAGTATTTAAAGATACTTTTGTCGCAGTTGACGGTAACGCAGTTACTGATGATAGTAAAGAAATTACTTTAGCCGATACAGTGAATGATGGTTTAATCAAAGTTGGTAATGCGAAATCAGGTATTACTGATGCTCGTGCTTATGGTACTGCTGCAGGTAGACGTGATAAGTGGACGACAAAATATACCTATGTCGAAGATGACATGCAGTTTGAAGCAGAATATCTTGGCGATTATGATAGCTTAATGGTAACGAAGGAATTTGTTGTTGGAGCTGAAAAAGAAGATAGCCACGATGGTAAAGTTGATGCGGTAGCTTTAAAATTTGCCTCTGCTAATCCTGATAATTTACCAGAAGAACTAAGTGTTAGATTAGCTAATACCGGTGTGTATAGTGGTACTCTTGATAAATCGAGAAACTTTTATAATAATATGCCTTTAGCATCAAATGTAGATGATGTAGACGTATTTACTTCTGCTTCAATCTTTATTGGTATGGAAGTTACCGATGCGCATAAACATTTGAATGGTAATGAAATAGAACAGAAAGTGTTCTTAATCAATCTTTTAGAAGATAACAGAGCAGGCATTAGAAAAGCGATTTATAATCCACAATATAGTATTATTGATGATGCTAGACCAATGCTTGAAAAAGCGTGGCTTGAAGACCCTACTGCTGATAGAACTACCCTTCACGTTCGTTTTTCCGAATGGGTTTTTGGCGGTAATGGTATAAGCATTAAAGATGGTCATAAGTTTAATTTATCAGCGATAAAATTAGAAGGAATGCGCAAAGGTTATGGCAGAAATCAACAGTTTAGCGTTGAAAAAGCAAATGAAATCGTTAAAGATGTTAACATAATTCTACCAGCTGGTGCAGACTTTAGTGATTGTGACCCAACGTATAACACACCTTGTGGTGTTTATGATGATATTGTTCAAATAGAAAACGCTATTGGTGGTACAACTCCAACACCTGACCCTAATGACGATCAAGTAGTTGATAATAATGGCAAGATTTCATTGAATGATCAGTTTGGTTCAGAACATGTTGTAAAGATTGGTACACCACGTAAAATAACAATTACAGCAAAAGAAGTTAATTATACTGCTGGCGCAAAAGTAAAAATGTTCTATAAAAATAGAACGGATAAAAACGGCGTACCGATGGTAAGAGAACCAGAGATGGATATTTGGGATACAGATACTGTTGATAATATTAATATGGGCGTTTTTGCATCAGATACAGCGGGAACTTATTATAATGTTGTGAAGTATAAAGTTGATAAACAAGCGACTGGCACAATGTATAATCCACTAGTTATGGTTGCGACGAAAAACGGTTCAGACCCTAATGGTATGGTTGTAGAATATGAAGCAACACCAGCAAACGCTGTTGTCTTTGATATTCAGCATACAGATGGTACAGATGATGTTACCGCAAAAAATATTGCAGAAATTCAATTTTATGAAAAATTAGCAGAAAAAGTAAATGGCGAATATCCGCTCGTGCGATTTGAATTGTCAAATCCTTACGGTCAAGATTTTGTTGTTGACTATCAGTTAAATGATGAAAATGCGAAATCAGCTAAAACGTTAGCTTGGTTTATGCGTGCACCATTTATGAATTTAGGTGCTGATTTTGATGATAATTTTGAAATTGATTATCAACGTTACAGCGAAGGTATTATGTCTATTCGCGACAAAAAAGCAAATGTTAGTACGGCTAATTTAAAAATCACTGTATTAGCAAAAGCAGGAACGCCAGAACCAGCAGATAAAGACACAGATTTTAAAGTTGAGTGGGCGGCTTTTGATAATGGCGTAGATAATGACTACTTATATGTTGTATTTAATAAAGTAGTTGATGAAACAGAAGCTAGTAATTTAGCGAATTACAATTTTTCTGGCAAAGAACTAGCTGATTTAACAGGCGTAACAGTAGAGCCTAAAGTTGCTGGCGTGAAAGCTGACAATTATCAGGCAATTACAATTACAATGCCAAAAGATACATTAGATAGCGCAGATGCTGATTTTGCTAGTGTATTAACATTAAAGAATAATTTAAAAACAGTCGATGATGTTCAAATCGACAAAGATAGTAAAGTATTGAATTTAGCCGATACTGCAAGTGATAACACTTATGGTAAAAACGCTATTCACGAACAAGATAACGATATGTTATTTGAAGCACAGTATAATGGCGACTATGACACTATCTTAGTGACGTGTATGATGGTTGTAGGGCCTGATAGTGTTTCAGGTAGTGCGATTGATGGCAAAATTGATTTAGTCGCAATGAAACTTGAAACAGCACAGCCTAGTACTGCACCAGAAGAAATTAAAGTGGTACTTGCCAATGGTGGTACTTATGAGGGTATGTATGCAACTACTCCAGCAGACAGATTGGCAGAAGCTCAGGCAGGTAGACCGTATTATAACGCGATGGAACTTGTTTCTGATTTAGATGATGTTGATGTAATGACGTCGGCGTCGATGTTTAAGAGCATAGAACTCTCTGCTCACAATCACGATAGTAGTAATAATGAAGTGCCTGTTAAAGCGTTCTTAGTTAACTTATTGCTAGAAGGCAAGGTATCAATGGGTAACAAAAAGCCATTGATGTATAAAAATGTCGATTTAGCGAAACCGTTGATTGAAAGTGCTACACTTGAAAATCCAACTGCTGATGAAACGGTTCTTGTTGTTAAATTCTCTGAACCAGTTAATCAAAGTATGGTTGCAGGAAATGATAATGAAAACGGTGTTTATATCGTTGGCGATGAAGACGGTACAGAGTTTGAACTCAAATTAATCAATAACGTCGACCACGCACAAAGAGAATATCGTTATAGCATTAAAAATGCAAAAGCATTAGATAAAGAAACAAACTTAGTCAGACCACAAATGTATAATGGTAAACTTGTAATGGTTGACTTCGGCGATTTAGCTGGCGGACAACAGCCTTTACAATATGTAGTGGACAAGGCAGTCGAAATTGACAATGCAGGCGACGGACAGCCAGCAGTTCAAACAGTAGCGAATGCACAGGCGATAATTGAAAATGTTGCGGATTTTTCTGAGCATGATATTGCAACACCAACGGCTACACCACAAATTATAGAGTTTGCTGTTGATGAAGAAACAACATTTGATACGCATAAAGAAAAGCTTGTTTTGATGGAGAAGCAGAAGCGGATATGGCAGTGATTCAATTAAAATCTGGCGAGTGGAATATTACAGAATCAGCTCCTGGTATTACGCTGAAAGTGGAAGCTATTAGCGGATATAGTGGTTGGTTTGGATTTGAAGGTAATAATATAAAATTAGGGATTGGCTTATCTAGCCAAAATACAACAGGTGCAGAATTCGCGAAGCTTATTGCACAAAGTATTAATGCCGATTTTGATATGAAACAGTATTTTATAGCAGAAGCAGATGGCGAAACAGTTACAGTAAAAACGAAATATAAAGGACTAGAAGACTGGTTTACAATTTCAGTTGAATAGTTTAATTAGTTGCTTTACAAAAAGACCCTTCGGGGTCTTTTTGTTATGAGATGTTTTATGAATTAACAGCTTGCTTTTTCGCCTGCTTATCTATATACATTTTTTTATCAACTTTAGAAATAAAAGTATTAATATTAAAATCAGATGTTATTTTGGCGACTTCGTAGCCTATTGCCCAAACGAAGTTAATGTCATTTTGTTTTTTGTAATATTGATAACGTGTATTTAAATAAGTTGCTATCGCCGCAGATTTCGACTCATTCGTATCGTAAGCTATTAATATGAATTCATCCCCTCCTATACGGTAAGCTTTGATTTCAAAAAATTCAAGCGAACACTTTTGTAATATTTGTGCTGCATTTTCTAAGACCTTATCACCGTAGTAATGTCCGTATTGGTCATTTATTTGTTTTAGGTTATTGATATCTATAATCATCACCAAAATCGTATCATGCTCATTAGCATTAATTTCTGTAATATCCTTTTCAAAAGCGTTACGATTGGCGATCCCCGTTAAGTCATCAATAAAAGCTAGGTTTTTATTAAGTTTATTAATATAAGCTTGCTCGTGTTGCTTTGCATAAAAATTCATTGCTAAAATCACTTGACAACTGAGGAAAAACAAGCCAGCAATACCAAAGAATTCAATATAGTCCATTTTTGTTGTATATGTATAAATTAGCAAAAGAACAAAGAATAACAAGTTTAAAAAATGTGAAGAAAATAGCAAAATTTTATTTTTGGGATTTTTTTGTTTTTTAAAGTAAAAGGTAGTATAAAGGCAATGATAAAAATTATAGCATAAATTATATGTGTAATTTTTTGCATTTTCATAAATTCAGAGGTAGTACTCAATGTGAGCAAAGATTGTATTAGCATGTTTACAATTAAAACAATAGTACATATTTGTAAAACAAAATATTGTTTTCTATTAGATTTTTCATTTTGAAAAATTGAAATCAGAGTAATAATTAGGGCTATAGGTGTAATCATAAAAAAGATATAGTCCATAATATAAACAAAAATATCACTGTTAAATAAAACATAGATTGAGATGGAGCGACTAACTAAATAAACGCCTATACAAAAGGCAAAAAATGAAATAAAGAATATTTGTTTTGACTGTTGTTTATAGAAAAATAAAGTTAGAGCGAGAACAATTCCTTCTGTACTAAAAACTAGGAGTATCGCTGTCATTGCATAAAGCCACAAATTTTTATTGTAGAGGTGCATTAATAGTGCACTTTGCGAACCAATTATAATACTTGGAATATTTATACCAAAATTAGAATTAACATTTGACTTGAATTCAATTGTTAAATTTTCGCCAGAATATTGCTCTGGAATTTGGATAAAGCGAGAAATATAGCCACCTGACTTAACTATTTTGGTGTCGTTTGCTTTGCTTTGATAGATACATTCTTGCTTAGAGAAAATTTTAAATGTTAGGTAACTAGCGTTAACATATATGTATAACTTTTCTTCTCCATTTTGTTTAGGTACTTTGAAATCATAAGAATAACTGTGATTTGAATTAAATTTTTTAGGCAAATTAACATTGCTCTGATTACCATTAGAGCATTTGACCATGATATTATTGGCGACTGTTATAATGTTAACTTCCTTATTGATGCCCTCGCTTTTTCCTAAATTGTTATTTAGAGTTACTAATAAACTAAGAAAAAGCAAACAAATAATAATAAAAGTTAGTGTAACAATAATAACGATAAAGTTATTTGTCTTATCTTTAATTTTAGTCATTGTGCACCTGCTTTTTATAATTCATTTTATTTGTGTACATATTGCTGTCAGCAGATTTGAGCACAGCATCTATTGTTCTTTCAGCTTTTGCATAATAGCAGTCATACCCAATTGCTAGATTTAAAGTATAATTACAATTTTCATTTTTGTAAGCATGTGCTTTTTCTGTAATGTAGTCGTTGATAGTAAGAATTTCATTTTCATTTTTATTATAAGTGAGAATAATGAATTCATCACCACCAAAACGGAAAGTTTTTGTGCTTGAGAATTTTTGTTCAATATCATTCAATATTTGTGCAATCGCTTGTATGTACTGATCACCTATTTTATGTCCGAAATTATCATTTATCTTTTTAAAATCATTAGCGTCTAAAACAATGCAATGAATACAGTTGAAATTTTTTATTTTGATTTTAATATTTTCTATTTCACGTATTAATGCGTGCCTGTTTGCAACCCCTGTTAAACTATCAATATAGGCGAGTTTTTGATAAAATTCCTTTTCAATATTAATATTCATTTGTTCGACATAACGTTTAACAACTATTAAAAAATGCGTGAAGAGAAAGAAAATAATTGAAACGATAATGAAAAAGGTGAATTCAAGAGTATAATTTTTAAAATAGGCATATAATCCAATTAAAAGTGAAAGCGTAATTGGCGTAAGCGAAAAAACATAATAATTTTTATAGGGAAAGTTGCTCTTTTTCAAACTAATTACCGTTGCAAAAATAGTAGTAGTTGAAATAACAGAAATTGTAAAACTTAATGGTTGCATTAAGACGAATTCACTAACTCCGCTTAAAGTTAATATCCACTGCGCAACTAAGTTTGTAAGAATTAAAATTATCATAGATTTTAAGAGATTAGTACGCCAATCATAATGTTCATACTGATTAAAAATATTTAAAAACAGTAAACAGATGGGTAGTGGCATCAAAATAAAGAAACTGTATTCAGAAAAATAAATTAGGATAGAATTATTTAAATAGTAATAGACAATAGGCGCTCTTAGTAAAATGTATATGCCTATATCAAAGGCGAATAATACAGCGATAGTAGCATTGAGAAAAGCTTGTTTGATTTTGAAAAGAAAAATAGAAATAAAAAACAAAAATAAAGAAGTAACTAAAAGAAAGCAAGCGGCGATAAATTTAAAAAGGCTTTTTTTGACAAAATATCTTAAAATTTCTGTTTTGTTGCCAATATAAAGCTCTGGTATTTTGATTTTTCTTGAACTATGTAGGTTTGATTTGAATTCTATTTCTAATTCTTTATCTAAATAGTTTTTAGAAATGGGTAAAAGATGGAATGAGCGCCCCATACTAGAAACAACAAAATTATCATCAACTTTATATTCATATAAAAGTTCATCTTTATAATGTATATTGTAAGAGTTATATAGTGAGAAAAAACCAATATATTGTAAATTATTATCGGTATTTTTATTGACTATAAAGTTATAGCTGTAAATATTTTCTGGTGTTTTTTTGCATGGAAGACTAGTCATTTCCACTTTACTTGTCGATGATATTAAATTTACATTGTCTATTGTTGTTAAATTTTGTCTGGGTGGATAATAAATGTTTTCATTATTGCAAGTGCTATTTAAAAAAACGTAGACAGCCAAAAAAACGGCTATTGCTATGCCAATAAAAAATGCTAAATAGATGTAATTTAAACGACCTTTAATGATAGACAATATTTTTCTCCGATTATTTGTTATATTTGCCTCACATTAAACAATATCGGCAGAATCAAGCTTAAATTTAAATATAAGATACATTAAAGTGTATTGAAATGGTGTGATTTATTTAAGAATTTCTGTAATAGTTATAAATTGAGTATAAATACAATAATACAACAAATTTAGCAAAAATTTTTATATTACAGTTTACATGAGCTGACTTTTGTGGTATATTATACATGAACATATATTCATATGAACATATAAAGAGAGGTGCTAATGTTTTTTGATGATGATAAAGTAGTGGAAATTGGCGATTTTTTTAAAGTTTGCTCTGACCCAACAAGGCTGAGAATTATGTTATTGCTGAGAGAAAAAGAGCATAGCGTAACGGAAATTGCTGACCTTTTAGAGATGTCACATTCTAGCATTTCACATCAACTGAGTATTTTACGAAGTAGACGTCTTGTTACATACAGAAGGGAGGGAAAGACGGTTAATTATTTGCTTGACGATGAACATGTGGAACGCGTTATCGATATGGCGGTTGACCATCTTAGCCATCAATGAATAGGACATATAACATAATCAATTTAGACTGTGCCAATTGCGGTGCTAAAATTGAAAAGAAATTTAATCAAATGGACGGTATTGATTCTGCTACCTTAGATTTCATGTCGCGCAAACTTTATATTGCAAGCGAAAGTGAAATTTCTGCAGAAGAATTAACAGAAATTGCCGATAAAGTTGAAGTAGGCATTATAATCGCCGATGAAAATAAAAGTATAAGAGAAAGTGTTCATAGTCATTCGCATCACGATTGTGATGGACACGATCACGGGCATGACCATGACCACGACCATGGACATGACCATGATCATGCTAGCGGAAAGTCTCTTTTAATTCGACTAGGGCTAGCTGCATCATTGTTTTTAGTAGCAATGTTGGCTTTTGGTGAAGAAAGTATTTATGGTAAAATTTTATTTTTAATTGCTTATATTATTATCGGCTATGATATTTTCCTTAAAGTGCCGAAACATTTAGTTAGTGGTAACATTTTTGATGAAAACTTGTTAATGACAATAGCAACTTTTGGCGCCATAATTATTGGTCAGTTTTCTGAAGGTGTTGCCGTTTTATTCTTTTATCAATTAGGCGAATTTTTCCAACATAGAGCAGTTGACCAGTCGCGTCGTTCTATTGCTGAACAAATGGATTTGCGCTCAGAAAAAGTCAGGTTGTTAAAGGACGGCAAGGAAACGGTAGTCGACCCGCGTACTATTAGTATTGGTGACAGAATTATACTTAGACCACATCAATTGTTACCGCTTGATAGCGTGGTTATCAAGGGCGAAAGTTTTATGGATACCGCCAGCATTACGGGCGAATCGAAACCGCGTAGAGTGAATGAAGGTTCTGAAACCTTAAGCGGCTATATTAATGGCGATAATGAACTCTTACTCGAAGTAACGGAGCTATTTGAACATTCGACGACGGCAAAATTAATAGAAATGGTTGAAAAGGCGTCGAGCAAAAAGGCGAGGGTTGAAAAATTTATCACGCGTTTTGCTAGAGTTTATACGCCAATTGTCGTATTATTAGCATTAATTATTGCGATTTTCCCACCGCTTGTTTTGGGGGCTGATTGGCAAACTTTTATCTATAGAGGTTTGATTTTCTTAGTTGTGTCTTGTCCTTGTGCTTTAGTACTTTCTATTCCTTTAGGATTTTTTGCAGGGCTAGGTGCATCGGCAAAGTCTGGTGTTGTCATTAAAGGTGGTAATTACTTAGAAGCCTTATCAACGGTGGATGCCTTCGTTTTTGACAAAACGGGAACACTAACTAAGGGCGATTTTAAAGTCGTTAAAGCAATACCTGAAGCAGATATTAGCTTAGAGAATTTGCTTTCTATAGCGAGAACGGTAGAAGCGAAAAGTACACATCCAATTGCTAGAGCAATCTATGAAGAATCTAGTGGCGAACTAATTGATTTAGAAATAGAAAAATTCAACGAAACGCCAGGAAAAGGCGTTATTGTAGAAACGAAGGATAAAAAATACGCCGCTGGTAGTGCATTGTTAATGGAAAGCTTGGGCATAGAGCTCAAGGAAGAAAACGACCAATATACAAGAGTATATATTTCTGAAAATAATAAATTATTGGGTACAATTTATTTGGCGGATGAGCCAAAAGAGGAATCGAAATCTATGCTAGCCGCGCTGAGAAAAGAAGGCGTGAAGTTTATACAAATGGTTAGCGGCGACAGAGAAGGCACTGTAAAAGCGGTAGCTGATGAACTAGCGCTCGATGCTTATTTTGGCGGTGCTATGCCTGCGGATAAATTAGCCGTAGTTGAAAATTTGATTGAAAATGAAAAGCGTAATGTTTGTTTTGTTGGCGATGGTAGTAATGATGCACCAGTGCTCGCACGCGCAGATATTGGTATTGCAATGGGCGGCGTTGGAACTGATGTAGCGATAGAAGCTGCCGATATGATAATTATGGAAGACGACCTTTTTGCTATTCCGAAAGCGATAAAAATATCTAAAAAAACAAAACGCATTGTCTATCAGAATATCATCTTTGCTATTGGCATTAAAGTATTAGTAATGATAATGAGTGTATTTGGTCTTGCGAATATGTGGCTTGCTGTTTTTGCTGATGTTGGCGTTACGATTTTAGCGGTATTAAATGCATTAAGAATACTTAGAATCAAATAAAGGACAACGCTCGTGTATGTAGTCTAATTGATATGGCTGTAATTATTTAACCGAGCAATTATAATCAGAGCTTTGTGAGGTCGTTTTGAACTATATAGAAATAGATAAAGTTGAAGAAAATATGGTATTAGCTGAAGATATAATTAATTCAGCAGGGATCATTATTTTAGCTGAAAATAGCAGACTTAACGTCAGTAACATTAGAATGCTTAAAAATATAGGCTTCACAAAGCTTAGAATTAAAACTGAGCAAAAATTGCCTTTTGATGAAGCAATAATAGAAGCACGGATAAAAAATGATAATAGCAATAAAAAATTAAAATTACTTTACGATGATACTATTAATAACTTTAAAAATATTTATGCATCAGCACAAAATGGTGAGAAGATAAATATTAATAAGGTGAACAATTTAATGGTTCCAGTTTTGGAAGAGACTTTTAGAAATAAAAATATCATCACAAGTTTTACTAGTTTAAATAAACAGTTAGGCGATTACACATACAAGCATTCTGTGAATGTAGGTTTGTTTTCAGCAATGATAGGTAAGTGGTTAGAATTTAGCCAAGAAGAAATTAAAAATTTAGCAATAGCTGGAATTCTACATGATATAGGTAAAGTAAAAACACCAGCAGAGATTATCAATAAAAAAGGGAAGCTAACAGAAGAAGAATTTGAAATAATAAAAAGGCATCCAGTAGATAGCTATTATTTAATAAAAGATGTTTCGACCATACCAATGGACGTTAAGCTTGGCGTCTATCAACATCATGAAAAGTTAGATGGCTCAGGTTATCCTCAGGGCATAAAAGGGGATGAAATTCACGAGTTTGCAAAGATTATTGCCATCGCTGATATTTATGATTCACTTATTTCTGTACGATCGTATAAAGAGGCATTCTGTCCTTTTAAAGTCTATGAAATGTTACTGGATATGGCGAATTCTCAATTAGATTACTATATATGTTCTACATTTATAAGGAAAATTTCTAATTTTCTTGTCGGTAATTATGTTAGCTTGAACACTGGAGAAACAGCCAAAATCGTAATGCTGAATAAGAATGTGTTGACAAAACCTCTACTACTATCTGAAAACAATCATTATATCGATTTAGCAAAGGACTATAGTATATCGATAGAAGAAGTGTTGTAGTTATTTATAATTAAGATGTGTAAGGCGAATGTATGAAAGACAGTCAAGAAAAAAAATTAGACATTTTAGTGCTTGTAGTAGGATTACTATTTATTGCTATTTTATTTATTGGAAAGTTAACGGGAGTAGTGGCTGTAAATAGCTACTACTTCCCCTTGTTTTTAATAATTTTCTACAGCTTTGTGACGGCAATTAAATTGCATAGAAATGGGCATGCTC
>PDWI01005380.1_pt1 | contig 16574 bp, 17 predicted proteins | sample 1430891 | NCBI WGS metagenome assembly PDWI01 (sample SAMN01162508, study PRJNA174530) | Oral metagenome, whole genome shotgun sequencing project. | biome: Marine environment; feature: Marine mammal; material: Swab sample of the gingival sulcus; isolation source: swab sample of gingival sulcus...
TATTGGATTAGAATATACAACAGCATCAAATGCAGCAACAATGCTTGGTTTTGAACCACTTCTCGTTGTACTTGCTGGACATTATTTTTTCAATCAACCCGCAAATAGAAAACAAATAATACTATCTTTGATTGCCTTAGTGGGAATTACTTTAGTAATGGGTGTACCTGATTTGAGCAACTATAATTTCATTGGTTGCTTTATTGTTTTTTCTTCTACAGTTGTCATTGCCATTTCTTTACAACAATCAAAAGTATTAATGAATCAAGTGCCTAAAGGAAGTTTCACTGCCCTAAGTTTATTTTTTGCTGCACTGTGGTGTGTCCCTTCTACCATACTACTTGTTGATGACTGGCAAATCACACCTTCTGTTTCAGGTATAGGTGCAGTCTTATATTTAGGTATTGGCTGTACATTATTAGCCAGTTGGCTTTGGAATACAGGATTATCAAAAACAGCTGCAAATCTCGGAGGAATATTTCTTGCTCTTGAGCCTATTTTTGGTGTCTTCTTTGCTATTATTTTACTTAATGAACGCCCAGATCTCTACGCTAGTATTGGTATTGTATTAGTTATTTTCTCAGTACTTTACTCTTTAAAAGCATCACAAGATGTAACTAAATCTGAATAATAGCAAAAAAAAATCTAACATATTAATAGTAGTTAGAAAAATGTAATTTCTTCTTCTGTTAATGCTCTAAATTCGCCTTCTTCAAGGCTATCATCTAATACCATATTTCCGATTTGGCAACGATGTAAAAATTCGACTTTATTTCCTAAAGCGGCAAACATACGTTTTACCTGATGATAACGCCCTTCTGAAATGGTCAAATAAACATTATAATCATCAATAATTTCTAATTTTGCAGGCAATGTTGGGGTTTTCTCACCACGTAACATAATACCTTGTTGTAATTTTTCCTCATAAAAAGACTCAACAGGATCAGCAAGAGTGACTAAATAAGTCTTTTCACATTGATATTTTGGTGACGTAATACGATGTGACCATTGTCCATCATCTGTTAATAAAACAAGCCCTGTGGTATCTGCATCTAAACGCCCAGCACAATGTAGTTTACCTTTTAAAGGATAATCAAAAAAGTCAAAAACTGTCGGATATTCACTATCATCATTAGAGCAAACATACCCTTGTGGCTTATACAACATAAAATACTGCCCTTGCTCAAACCATTCAAGAGGCTGTTCATCAAAAATAACGATATCTTGAGGCGTGATTTTAGTTGCTCCACTTTTAATAATTTTATTATTAACCGTAACTAAACTACTTTTTAATGCCCTTGCTGCCTGAGTTCGTGTTAATCCTGTTTGCTCTGCTATAAATTTGTCTAAACGCATAATCTTTTCTTATAATTGAATAATAAGTACAGGCTTATAATTTCCTGTCATTACTGTTATTGTTTCTACTAAATTCTGAATAGTGTACATATAAAAATATTGAAAGCAATAATATTCTTTTAAGGGTATATGTATTACTTCACACTTTTACATTTCTATTGTTTGATAAAAAGAGAAATAAGTGTAATATTCAAGAAAATACTATCTTTATTCGTTAAATTACTGTGGAAGCTAAACTTATGAATGAACTAGAAGAAGAAAATAAAAGACTTAAGAAAATCTTAAAAGAACAAGAAGTTAAAAAAGAAAAATTTAAAAAAAATTTGTTCATCTTGGCAGTTTTAGTTGTTGCGGGTATTTTTACATACTATGAAAATTATGGGCCAGTTCAGAATTATTTCTTTGAATTCTTAACTTATGGGGATGGTATTTTTATTTTCATCAAATATATTTTGGTGATAGGTTCTGTCTTGATAACCTTAGATCGTCTAAATAATGACGATTATATGCCAAGCCTATTTTTTATTGCATCCGCTATTATCAGCTTTTTTATTTATGAAAAAATTGAATTTAGCTTTTCTACAACCTATCTAATGTGTGTTGTTGTTATTTTTATTGTGCTATTGATATGGAATAAAGTAAATGACACATCTGAATAAAGAAAATAAACAGTAGATAACATTATCTACTGTTTATTTTTATATATTACCAAACATCGCAATATAATTACTGCTCACATCATTATTTAACCAAAACTTTTCTGTTAAAGGATTAAAATGATAACCCACTATCTCATTACAATTTAATTCTGCTTGATCACACCAGTTTAATAACTCAGCAGGTTTAATAAATTTCTCAAATTCGTGCGTACCTTTTGGAAGCATTTTTAATACGTATTCAGCCCCAATAATAACCAACATATAAGCCTTAAAAGTGCGATTGATTGTAGAAAAGAAAAGTACACCATCAGGCTTGAGCAAAGCTTTACAACTTTGAATAATTGAAAGAGGATCAGGTACGTGTTCCAGCATTTCCATACAGGTAATCACATCAAACTTTTCAGCATTTTGTGATTGTTGTTGGGCAACAAATTCTTCAATGGTAATTTGCTGATAATCAATCTCTAAACTATTTTGTTCGGCATGCTGTCTCGCAATATTTAAAGGTTCAGTGGTCATATCAAGCCCTGTGACTTTTGCCCCCATTTGTGCCATTGACTCACTTAAGATACCACCGCCACAGCCAACATCTAATACTTTTTTTCCAAATAATCCGTTAGATTTTTCTGCAATATAATTAACTCTTAAAGGATTTAATAAGTGGATAGGTTTAAAATCACCATTCGGATCCCACCAGTTTTGTGCCATTTTTTCAAATTTGGCAATTTCATTTTGATCGACATTATTCATAGTTTTTAAGATAGCTTTTAAAGTTGTCCAAGCGGTCAAATTTTATGATCAATTTGAAGAAAATTATCTAAATTTAACCGCTTATATGAATGAGCAGTAATATTACTGTTTTTTCGCCCATTTTAAGAAACGTTTCTGTGTTGCTTTATCGGCTTGTTGAAACCAATATTGCAGCTGTTGTTCTGCAACATTTTCACCACTTACAACGATTTTACCTTTCTTCGTTTTCATATTTTGCATTGCCACAGGTGCTGATTTTGCTACCGTAAACATTTTAACTGCAGCAACACCATTACCTGCATTATATTCTGCAAGATTTTCTTGGATTCGAGCATTTGGCATAAAACCTTCACCTCTTAAATAATCCCATTTATAATCAATTTGTTGTCCAGTATTTGTGGTAATTTTAAATTTAGGGGATTTTTTATATCGCTCTGCTTGCATAGTGTTTGAAATATAAGGGGTGGAAATATTAATATCATCCAAAGAGCCTTTAAATGTGAGGACAATAGGATCAGTACTAAAAAAATCTGAACTTGATCCTGATCTTACAATCCCTCCCACATCTACAACAACTTGGTGTGTATTTGTATCATTTATTTGCATTACTGTTTTTTTTGTTACTCTATGACCATCAAAAGCTAAGAAAGAAATAGCTGATGATGCAGAAAGAGTTCCAGCAAAAGAAACGGTACTTGCTACTAATGTTGTGGTAATAAGGGTAATTTTAGCTAATTTCATTGAATAAACTCCTATATAATATGCTAGCAAAAAATTGCTATTATGCTATGCTAATTTTTACAAAATAGAAATAGTCTTTAGTGATTTTTTATCATTAAAACGTTAGAATTGCGTTAATTTTCATATATTTCAAATTTAAGAGAGAACAACCGCTATGAGTGACAAAGTAAATTCAGCAGAAAAACAGAATTTCTTTCAAAATATTTACAATCGTTTTTTTCAAAATGACCCTCAAAATAGAGAAGATTTAGTAGAGGTTATTCGTGATTCTGCTGAAAATGATTTAATTGATGATGATACCAAAGAAATGATTGAGGGTGTCATCGAGATGTCAGAATTACGTGTTCGAGATATTATGATCCCACGTGCTCAAATGGTATTTATTGAAGCTGGACAACCTCTTGATAGCTGTGTAGATACTATTATTGAAACAGCACATTCTCGTTTTCCTGTTATTCGTGGAGAAAAAGATGCTATTGAAGGGGTGTTATTAGCAAAAGATTTATTAAAATATTTACGTAGTGATTCACACCCTTTTGAAATGGCTGAAATCTTACGCCCTGCGGTGATTATTCCAGAAAGTAAACGTGTCGATAGAATGTTAAAAGAATTCCGAGCTGAACGTTTCCATATGGCGATTGTGGTTGATGAGTTTGGGGCAGTCTCTGGTTTAGTTACCATTGAAGATATTTTAGAACAAATTGTGGGTGATATTGAAGATGAGTTTGATGAAGAAGAAGCCGAACCTATTCGCCAATTATCAAAACATTCTTATGCTGTGTCGGCTTTAACGGATATAGAGGATTTTAATGAATTTTTTGGAACAACCTTTGAAGATGAAGAAGCTGATACTATTGGGGGATTAATTATGCAAGCGTTTGGGCATTTACCTCAAAAAGGTGAGATGATTAAACTTGGTGAAATTAATTTTAAAATTACCTCAGCCGATACTCGCCGTTTATTACAAGTACGCGCCACAATTTCAGATGAACTATTTAGTCAAATGCAACAGCAAGAAGAAAAATAAAAAATGGATTTTGTAAAAAATAATTCAAAAATAACCGCTTATATAATAAGTCTTATTTTAGGTTGTATCGGTATATTAGCTTATTCGCCCTTTGATTATTGGGGAATTGCTTATCTTTCAGCCTTTGGATTAATTTTTGCTACAACTTATCATCATAAAAAAATAGCCTATTTCTCAGTACTATTATGGTCAATGGGTTATTTTTATATAGGAATTAACTGGGTCTCTATCAGTATGATGCAATTTGGTGGTGTTCCCCAAATTGTCAGTTTCCTTGCTGTTGGACTCCTAGCGCTGTATTTAACACTCTATAATTTATTATTCTGTTGGATAGTACAACGCTTTAAATTAAGTCATCCCTTTGCTATTGCTAGTGTTTTTACTTTTACTGAATATTTACGAGGTACTATCTTTACAGGATTCCCTTGGTTACAATTTGGTTACACACAAATAGACAGTCCTTTTTATGGTATTGCCCCCCTCTTAGGTGTAGAAGGGTTAACCTTCTTTGTTATCCTTATTAGCGGTTATTTTGTACAACTTTTTTACAAGTTTACAAATTCTTCTAAAAATTATACCGCTTATTTATCACCACTTATTTTACCGAGCTTAGTAATAATAATGGCACTAGGAACACAATATATAAACTGGGTTAAAGAAGATAAAACACATTCTACAAGAATAAGTTTAGTGCAACCAAATATTGAACAAAAACTAAAATGGGATCCTTATTATTTTAATCAGCACATCCAAACCTATCAAAAACTGATTATCCCTTTATTAGATGAGAGTGATATCATTATTTTGCCAGAATCCGCTTTCCCTGCACCAGAAATAAGACTTACACCTTTACTTATGGATCTAAAACAACTTGCTAAACGACATAATACTTCATTTATATTAGGAACGCTCAATAATACACAATCCAAAATTTATAACAGTGCAATTGTGCTAGATGATACAGAAAGAGATATCCCACGTTATAATAAACATCATCTTGTCCCTTTTGGTGAATATGTGCCGTTTGGGAATATATTAGATTGGTTACGTAATGTATTTATCTTACCTATTAATTTATCACAGGGAAATTTTATCCAAAAACCATTAACCACTTCAAATGCAAGCTTTAATACGGCAATCTGCTATGAAGTTGTTTTTGGTCATCAAATGCAACAAAATCAAAAAACAAATAATGCAGACTATTTACTCACCATTTCTAATGATGCGTGGTTTGGCAATTCAATTGGGCCTTGGCAACATTTACAAATGGCTCGTATGCGGGCTTTAGAACTAGGGAAACCGATGATTAGAGCCACAAATACAGGTATTACTGTTTTTGTCGATCATCTTGGTAAAATTACACAAAAAACTCCACAATTTGAAGCAACAACCTTAAGTGCAAATATTTCTAAAACGATAGGTGCAACACCTTTCACATTATGGGGTAATTGGTTTATTTATGGATTGAGTTTCCTTCTGTTAATCTTAGAAATATTAAGAAAAATAAGAAAATAATATGTACTAAAAAGACTAAATAACAGAGATATTATTTAGCCTTAAATTTTCTTATTATATTCGTAAGAATAACTGACTATTCATTGATTGTGATAGTATCGAAACTATATTCTGGATTAATAAACTCTTCAACTTCTCGCCAATAAAGCATTAATTCTTTTTGCCCATCAGCAAAAGCACCAATTTCATAAACTGGATAAACAAAATTTATCCCTAACGCTGAGAAGTAAAAATCCTTTGGTAAATAAAGTTTTTTCTTATTTTTAAAGAAAAAGCCCATATTTCCGTCAGCACTCTTGTATTGTGGCTCATAATGTTCCCACAACATTTCTTTTAATTTTTCTTGAGCTTCTTTACTAAACATATCATCGAGTGTAATAATTTTTTGCTTATCTAAATCTACATTAAGATAATTTGTGTGATACATTCCGTGCGCCCCACCAATGTAGTTATAATTGGAGAAAGTAAAAGTTGCAACTTTTTCTCGTTGTCCGATATAACTGATATCCGAGTGATCCACAGCACTAAAATAAGTTCCATTAATGTTCTCTTTTGGTTGATCCGCAAACATATCTTTCGCTTCATTAAGCTCACTCTGATATTTTTGCTCAATTATTTTAATCAATTCCGCTTTTGGATCATCAATTTTTATGTCTTTTTTGACTTCAACTTTTTTGGCTAATAATTGCTCGACCAATAAGTTATTCAACCAATCTTTATTGGTATTTAATGTGCTAATAGAAAACTCAACAGGGTATTTATCATCTTGTTTTTGAAATAGTATAATTTTACTTTCTACTTTTACCGTTTGATCTTGTTTTAACTCTTTAATTTGAGTTTCTAACTGCTGAATTTTCTGTTTTACTTTATCATCATTACATCCTACAAGTAATAGTATTGATATCATTAAGCTACCTAGAAATAATTTTTTCATTTTCTATTCCTTATCTAAATTTAAGACAAAACTGTTCTAGTTCAAGCCAAATTTCATCACTAAACTCTTTTTTTACCTTGCGTTCAAGTTCAGCAAGATTTTGGTTCAATTGGAACAATTGTTGATAATTCAAACGACTCATTATACTTCGGTATAAATCACGTTTATTTTGCCATACTTTTAAGCGGTCAAATTCTGTACGTAGATTGGGGGGGATAAGCGGTCTATTTTTATCAAAATTTTGTAACTTATTACAACTTAATTCCATTAAAGTGAATAATTCTTTTTGAATAATTCTTAACAAAACAACCGGCTGTATGTCTTCATTTTTAAGGTAAGATAAAATACGGATCGCCCGCTTTATTTTCCCTTCAAGTAAAGCATCAATCCATTGAAAAGGCGTAAATTGTGAAGACTGTTCAATAATCTGATTAACTTTTTTGACATCTATTGTTTTGCCTGAAAAACGTAATTCCAACAGTTGTAAGGCTTGTTTGAGCGCTAATAAATTTCCTTCATAGCTATAACATAAAAGTTGTGTTGCTTCGTTATCTAAAGTTAAATTCATTACTTTACTACGATGATAAATCCACGTTGCCAGTTTATTTTGTTCAGGTGTGTGGCAGTTGATTTGTATGCCATTAAATAAACTTAACCATTTTTGTTTTTCAATTATTCTATTAAATTTAGGCAGATGAAAAATGAGTAATAGATCAGAATGAACAAAATCTGCCAGTTGCACTAATTGCTTCTGATAAGAGACATTAATATTTTCGGGCAGATTTAAAATAATAATTTGGCGACTAAAAAAAAGCCCTGTTGATTGTATTTGTTCAAATAAATTATCCCAATTCGTATCATTAGCAACGGTAATTTCTATTTTCTCATCAAAATCCTGCTCTCGCGACTTTTGAACAATGAGATCTTTAGATTCATTAACTAATAATAAATCATTTCCAACTAAAAAATAAGCGCTATACAATGCCTTATCTAGGCTTATCTTTAGTCCTTCTGGATAAATTTTTTGCATAATTTAATCTTATTTTATGCTTTTATGTAAAGCGATCATCTTTATAATAATACGGCGAGAAGCTTGATTATACATATCTATCATCATCATCTCTTTTTCAGCTGATTTTGCTAACGCCGCACGTGAATCATCAAAGAAAGTACGATGCACTACTACTTCAAGTGGATAATTACCTTTATTTGGTATAGTTAATGTTGCTTTTACTTTTACACTTAGAATCTTTTCTGCAGCTCGTGCATTTTTAAACACTGAAGCAACAGATGAACCACTAGTAGTATTATTTAAACGTAGTACTACAACATCTTTGTTAGTATTTACCAATTTGATATTATTTAAGAGTAATTCATTTCTCAAAGAGCGTGACATATCACTATAAGGATTGCTTGTGACAAAAGTTAATGTTTGCAACACTTTTGGAAGTACTTCTGTATTCTTAAAATGCCAGCTACACGCCGTAAGCATTGCTGTCATAAAAAATACAATAATAAGTGAAAGTTTTTTACACATAATTTTACCTATTTTATAATAAATTTAATTATCGGAATGTGGCAGTGTATAACATACCTTGAATTAACAAGGTAAAATATGATGGATAATTTATATTATATAGGCATTAATATTACAAAAGCAAAGTTTGATTTAGCTTTTGTTGAAAATAGTCAAAAGTTTTATCCTGTTTTTGATTATTTACATAAAAGATTTTCTGATTTGAATAAATTTCTTGAAAAAAGATTAAAAAACACATTTTACAATGGAAATTATCAATATATTAGCAATGTTTAACTGAGTATTTACAGAAAAATAAGATTTTTATCACAAATCATGGATTTTATAAGAATTTTAATTTTATGGTATGGTTTACAAAATTTAGGTTACAATATGCTATTGAAATTTAATTAAATTTATACATTTTTATAAAATATTACCATTTATTTTCTTTTAATCCTTTCAAAAGGCATACACAAAATGAATAAACAAAATCCAACCATTGCCCTTGTTGCAGGCGAAATTTCTGGCGATATTTTAGGCGCAGGGTTAATCAATGCATTGCGTTTACATTATCCGAATGCGGAATTTATCGGCGTTGCAGGTGAAAAAATGCAACAAGCAGGCTGTGAGACCTTATTTGATATGCAAGAACTTTCTGTAATGGGACTTACAGAAGTAGTGAAACATCTGCCACGTCTATTAAAACGCCGTAAGCAAGTTATCAATACAATATTGGAACTTAAACCGGATATTTTTATTGGCATTGATTCCCCTGATTTTAATTTATATGTCGAAAATAAATTAAAACAACAAGGTATTAAAACCGTGCATTATGTCAGTCCGTCCGTTTGGGCGTGGCGACAAGGTCGAGTACATAAAATTGCCAAAGCAACAAATTTAGTTTTAGCCTTATTGCCTTTTGAGAAAGCTTTTTACGATCGTTTTAATGTGCCTTGTAAATTTATCGGACATACAATGGCAGACGCTATTCCATTAAAGCCAAATCGCAGTGAAGCCTGTGAAAAATTAGGGCTTGACGAGAAAGGGCGTTATATAGCTATATTAGCAGGTAGCCGTTGTAGTGAAATTGAGTTTTTAGCAGAGCCATTCTTAAAAACAGCTCAATTATTAAAAGAAAAATACCCTGATTTACAGTTCTTAGTTCCCCTTGTGAATAAAAAAACACAGCAACTTTTTGAGCAAATTAAAGCAAAAGTCACCCCTGAATTAGATCTTATTTTATTAAAAGGTAATGCTCGCCAAGCGATGATTTGTGCTGAAGCGACCTTATTAGCATCTGGTACTGCAGCATTAGAAGCAATGTTGTGTAAATCACCAATGGTTGTCGGCTATAAGCTAAAACCACTAACTCACACTATCGCAAAAAGGCTGATTAAAACTAAGTATTATACTTTGCCTAATTTACTTGCCGATGCACCACTTGTACCAGAATTAATTCAAGATGAGTGTAATCCTGAGAATCTAGTATGGTATTTAAATAAATATTTATCACAAAATAGTGAGAGTTTGATTAAAAAAAATGAATTAAAACAAAAATTCACTCAAATTCATAAAGAAATTCAATGTGATGCAGATATGCAAGTAGCATTAGCCATCATCGACTTACTCAAAGAGAAGGAGTAAAAATTTGTTGTTACGGTGGCACATATGACCTAGTCTAATAGCCACCTTAGCACTTATCTATGAATATTATAATATTCTAAAATAGCTCCATCATTTTAGACTTACTTGAGTCTGAATCTGAATTTGTTGCAGGAATAGCATCGCCTTGTTCAGAAATTTGATACCCACGCTCAATAATATATTCATTCTTTGGCTCTGTTCCTTTAATAAAATACTCAGTGAGGTCATTCCCAAGTAAACCGTATTGAGCATCAATTTGTACTTTTATTATATCAGGGGGTAATTCATCTTCACGCTGTGGTTTATCTGAAAGTGCAACTTTCATATAGTCAATCCAAGCAGGTAATGCTGTTTTTGCTCCAGATTCACCTTTCCCCAATTCTGTATTAGCATCAAATGCAACATAGGTGGTTGTCACTATGTTTGATCCAAAACCAGCATACCAAGTTACTTTAGAATTATTGGTTGTTCCTGTTTTTCCACCGACATCTTTACGTGGAAGATATTTTGCCACTCGCCAACTTGTACCTTGCCATTGTTGCCCTGGTTCACCAAAAGCAGCAGAATGTAATGCACTACGCATTAAAAAAGCCAATTCACCACTAATAACTCGTGGTGCATAACGAACCGCTTGTTCTGTCTCTGAGGAATCAAGCATCAAACTTGGATCTTCGGTTTTAGCGGTCGGATTTATTTGAAGCTCTGCAATATCATCATCACTTGCCGCTTCTTCAGAAATTGTTGTTTCTTCCTCTTCGGGTTCTTCAACAAGATCAAACTTTGTTGGTTCACTATAAATAACAGGAATATCATCACAAGATAAGCAAGCAATTCGTGGATTGGCTTTATAAATTTCATTACCATTAACATCTTCAATACGTTCAATAATAAATGGGTCAATCAAATATCCACCATTATCAAATACCGCATAACCTCGAGCCATTTCAAGTGGAGTAAAAGAGGCTGCACCCAGTGCTAATGCTTCTGTGGCTTTATATTGCTCACGATTAAAACCAAAACGCTGTAAATAATCAGCAATATAATCTATACCAGCCATTCTTACAGTACGCACCATCATCACATTTTTTGATTTGCCCAATCCTACTCGTAGGCGTAACTTACCTTCATAAATATTAGGTGCATTCTTAGGTTTCCACGGATTTTGTCCTTCTTTGCGAATAGTAATAGGTGTATCATTAATCGTGGAAGCAAGGCTAAGCCCTTTATTAAGTGCAGCGGTATAAATAAAAGGTTTAATTGACGAACCTACTTGTACCATTGATTGTGTCGCTCGATTAAAATTACTTTGTGAATAACTAAATCCACCCACTGCAGCTTCAATTGCACCATTATCACTATTTAATGACACTAATGCAGAATTTACTTCTGGAATTTGTCCCAATTCCCAAACACTCTCACCATTTTTAGTTTTCTTTTCACGTACCCAAATTTGTTGTCCTGTATTAATAACTTGACTCACCGCACTAGGCGTTCTTCCACGTGTATTTTTATTGATATATTTTCTTGCCCATTTCACACCAGAGAGTAATAACTCTGCCGTTTCTCCATCACTCAATAAAAGTTTTGCATTCTTTTTACTTACACTTAATACCGCCGCAGCAACAAAAGGGTTTGAATTTGGTAATTGACTTAAATGATCAATAATATCTTCTTCATTCCACATATCATCACTGGCTTTCCAAAGTGTTGTTGCACCACGCCAACCGTGACGACGATCATAGCGAATGAGATTTTCTCGTAATGCTTTTTGTGCTTCAAATTGATCCTTAGATAAAACCGTCGCAAAGACTTTAAAACCTTTGGTATAAGAATCTTCTTCACCATAGCGTTTCACCATTTCTTTACGCACCATTTCAGTTACATAATCTGCATTAAAATCTAATGTTGTTTTATGAAACTTTGACATAATAGGTTCTGCTTTCGCTTCTTCATATTGTACTTCTGTGATTTTCTTTTCTTGTAACATTCGCCACAATACTGTATTACGACGATTTATTGCTCGTTTTACAGAATAAATAGGATTCATTGTTGATGGAGCTTTTGGCAATCCAGCAATCACTGCCATTTCAGAGAGAGTAAGCTGGTTTAACTCTTTACCAAAATAAGTTTGAGCCGCTGTTGCAATACCATAAGAGCGATAACCAAGATAAATTTTATTTAAGTATAGCTCTAAAATTTCATCTTTTGTCATCACTTGCTCAATTTCAGTCGCAAGGATCAATTCTTTTAATTTACGAACAATTTTTCGCTCAGGTGTTAAAAAAAAGTTACGAGCAAGCTGTTGAGTAATGGTACTTGCCCCTTGTTTGCGCCCACCTTTAACAAGCGCAACCGCGGCACGAACAATCCCTTTAATATCAAAACCGTGATGACTATAAAAGCGTGTATCTTCCGTTGCAATAAAGGCATCAATTAAAGGCTGTGGTACATCTGCTAATTTCACAGGAATACGGCGTTCTTCCCCTACCTCCCCTATGAGTTTTCCATCAGATGTAAAAATCTTCATAGGTTGTTGTAACTTCACTTCTTTTAATGTTGCTACATCAGGAAGTTCAGACTTTAAATGAACATATAAAATACCACCACCAATAGCAGTAAGAATAATAAGACTAAATAAACCAATTAATATAAATTTTGCGATCTTCATCGAAAAAAACTCTTTTTGTAAATGACGAATGGATTGTTTTAACACAATATAGTGTGTCTTTTAGGAGATAATCATACCTTAAAATAGACAAAAAAGGAAAAAATGATGTTATTTCAAAAAAAGTTACCTGATAAAAAAATAGGCATAAGCCAAAACGAACACTATTTTTGTATTATTACTAATAAAAATCAAAATGTTAAAGTTAAATGGTATCAAAAGTCACAATTTCTATTAAATGATGTTTTAACTCAAATAGAAGTTAAAAAGACTAATGTTTATAAAATTTTTGCCACAAATGATCAGTTTATTTGGCGTAAATACTGTTTTTTTCCTAAAGATTATTCAAAAGCAATGTTACACCGCCAAATTTTTGAAATTTTGAAACAAGAGTTACCTATTTCTATTGAGAATATTTACTTTGATTACCAAATTTTTTCACAAGACAGTAAAGAACTAAATAAAGTTATCATTTATGCCTTAATAAAAAATAATCAAATATCAATCAATATAGATAATACTACTATTTTAGACAGTGAAGTTTATTGCTACAAAAGAGGGTTAGATTATGTATTTCACTTAGATGAAAACCAAGATAATGCAGAAATAGGTTATTTTTTCAAAAATTCTATTATTCAGTTCAAACCGCAAGAATATTGCCAAACTTTCATTGAAAACGAAGTACAAATGACAGATTGTAAGCGATTATATTTTCTAAAAAATTTACAAAAAATGCCCGATATAACATCTTGTGAAAGTATTGGCTTATCAATAGAAAATGAGCAAGAAATATTAGATTATGAATTATATATTACAGCATTAGGGGCAACACTATGGAATGGCAAGGTATAAATTTAACCAATTATCATCAAACAAACTGGTCAAAAAAGGGCGTCTCATTAATTTTACAATATATTTGTTTAATTATTATTACACTTGTAACAGCTATTATTATTCAATTTTATACCAACAACATAAATAATATTAAAAAAAATTATGATGTTCAAAATAATAAAATTCATCAAAACATCAATAATAAAAAGAATCGCTTAGATATATTTATATTAAAACAAAAAATAAAACAACATATTATTTCATCAGGAAATATTAAAAATATACTGTCTGAATTAAGAAATTTACCAAGCAATGGTTCTATTATAGAAGTCAATATAAATCATAAAAATAGAGATTATTTTGAGCTTTGGGGAAAAGTCAAAAACCAAGAAGAATTTGACCGCTTATCTGATTATTTACATCATTTAAAACCTTATAAAACGAGTATTGATATGTTTCAAACCAATACAAATAATGAATTAGAATTTATGATTAAAGTGATAAAAAAATGAAAAAGTTAAAATATTATTACCTAAGACCAACAAGCTATCCCTATCTTATGATTGAATTTTTATCTAAACATAAATGGATAGTATCATTATTTATTATTATTTTTATATTAAGCTATCCCAGTTATCATCTTATCCATACTTTTTTAGATAAAAATAATACAATTTTAGAAAATCAAAATTTAATAAATAAAAATAACTTACTCACCCACAAATTAAAAAAATTAAATATTAACAATAAGTCTAAAATAGACCCGCTATTAGTGAATAAAAATATCAAAGATATTTTGATAAAAAATAAAGCAAATATTGAAGAAATATTATGGGATAAAGAAAGCAATAATATTGATATTATCTTTAGCCAAAAATTTGATGCTATTGTAAAAATAATAAATCAGATAAACAGTAGTCAGGAAGTCTATTTTAATCAAATTAGATTAATAAAAATGAACAAAGATCAACTTGTAAATTGTGTTTTACATTTAACTATCAGCTTTTAAAAAAGCAAAGGAAAATTAAAATGAAAAAAATAATACTATGTTTAGGTTTATTCGTAAGTACTGTAAGTTATAGTGATCCTTTTTATTTGGAAGAAGAAAGACAGGGTGAGGTTGAAAATATTCAAGAAGAAACTATACCTGAACAAGAGCCACGACAATCTAAACAAGACAAATTTTTTGAACTGAGCGAAGATGCTACAATCACAAGTGTTCCATTAAAATATGCTCAAGCTAAAGATATTGTCGGATCCTTTACTCAAGGACTTAATTCTATTCTAGATAATGGTTATATCCACTTTGATAAACAAACCAATACGATTATTTTAAAAGGCGATAAGAAAACTGTAAAAAAATTAGTTAATTTAATCAAAAAATTAGACCAACCAATAAAACAAGTTGCTATTGAAGCAAGAATAGTCACAATCAGCAGTGAAAATTTGGAAGAACTTGGTATTCGCTGGGGAATGTTTAACAAAGGAGAAAGCTCGCATCAATTTGCTGGGAAGCTAGAAGGAAACGGCTTTCAAGCAAACAACCTAAATGTTAATTTTCCAGTTCTCAGCAATGCCGCTTCTGCTGTGCTACAAATTGCCACAATTAATAACCGTCTATTAGACTTAGAATTGACTGCATTAGAGCAAGAAAATAGTGTTGAAATTATTGCAAGTCCAAGTTTAATTACCACAAACAAAAATAAAGCCAGTATTAAGCAAGGTACAGAAATTGCCTATCCACAAAAAGATGATAAAGGAAATGTGACGGATATAGAATTTAGAGATGCCGTACTTGGTTTAGAAGTGACCCCCCACTTTTCCCAAAATAACCAAATTTTACTCGATTTATTAGTGACACAAAATGCACCAAATACAACAACGGTTAGCTCACAGCAATGGGTAACGATTGATAAACAAGAAATTCAAACTCAAGTTTTAGCCCAAAATGGCAAAACCATTGTACTCGGCGGTATTTTCCAAAAAATGACAACTAAAGAAAAAGATGCTGTTCCACTATTAGGAAGCTTACCTGTTTTAAAGTATTTATTTAGTCATACAAAAGATAAAATCGCAAAACGAGAACTGGTGATTTTTATGACTCCACATATTATTCATCCACAAAGGTAATATTTATCTTAATATTTTCCTTTCTCTACTTAATTTATGATAAAATTTGCCATCTTTTAATCGCTTGTTAAAAATCATACAACAAGCGGTTAGATCTTTAACAAATTTTGCAAAATTATACTTTATAGAGGTTATATGAAAGTTTCTCCACGTCGTCGTGCCAGAGAATGTGCTGTTCAAGCACTTTATTCTTGGTTTATATCTAAAAATTCAATTGAAGAAGTTGAAGTTGCATTTATGACAGATCAAGATATGAAAGGGGTTGATGTACCTTATTTTCGTAAATTATTACGTGGTACAGCAGAGAACGTTGTTGAAATTGATGCAGTATTTCAACCTTATTTAGATCGTACCCAAGATGACCTTGATCCAATTGAATATTCTATTTTACGAGTTGCAAGCTACGAATTAAAATTCCAACTTGATGTACCTTATAAAGTTGTTATCAATGAAGCCATTGAAGTCGCAAAAGTGTTTGGCTCTGATGACAGTCATAAATATGTAAATGGTATTTTAGATAAACTTGCTCCTGCATTAGGACGTAAATAGGAAATATTAAAATGGGTGAATTTGATGTAATAACGCAATTCTTTGATCGTAAAAAATCTAACCAATCTACACCACTTACTATTGGTGATGATTGTGCTGTTATTGAATTAGAACCACAACAACAATTAGCGGTAACCACGGATACATTAACCGTTGGTACTCATTTCACCCCTGATATTTCTGCTTATGATTTAGCTTACAAGTCTGTGGCGGTTAATTTAAGTGATTTAGCCGCAATGGGCGCAAATCCA
>PDWI01005382.1_pt1 | contig 16570 bp, 8 predicted proteins | sample 1430891 | NCBI WGS metagenome assembly PDWI01 (sample SAMN01162508, study PRJNA174530) | Oral metagenome, whole genome shotgun sequencing project. | biome: Marine environment; feature: Marine mammal; material: Swab sample of the gingival sulcus; isolation source: swab sample of gingival sulcus...
CTCCAACAAACTCTTTGCATTCTCTAGACTTGCTTGGGTAATATCGCTCCCTGCGAGCATACGAGCGATTTCTACAGTACGGGCGTCTTGGTCGAGTGGGGTGAGGGAAGAGTAAGTGTGTCCCTCTTTTTCGTATTTGGCAACCTGTACGTGTTGATGTCCTTTAGACGCGACTTGAGGTAGATGTGTAATACATAGAATCTGATATTGCTGACCTAATGTGCGTAATAGTTGTCCGATTTTGTCAGCGACAGCACCCCCAATACCTGAATCGACCTCATCAAAAATCAGTGTAGGTACTTGTTTTGATTGGTTGGCAATGACACTGAGTAGTAAGCTAATACGAGCCAATTCACCCCCTGAAGCGATTTTGTTAAGAGGTTGAGGTTCGCTACCAATATGTCCAGAAACAAGAAATTGTATATCTTCCAGGCCATGTGCAGAGGGTTCACAGGCATTGAGATTGACTTTAAATTGTCCGCCTTTCATGGCAAGTGTTTGCATACTTTCGGTCATTTGTTGTGATAAGATGTTGGCTGTTTTTGTGCGTTGTTGGCTTAATGTCTGAGCCTTTTCAAAGTATTGATGTCTGGACTTCTTCACTTGTTGTTGTAGGTGTTCTAAGTTTTGATGTGTTTCCAATGTATCAATATCGGTTTGTAGCTGTTTTATGTGAGCCAGAATGTTTTCTGGTTCAATACCAAAACGTTGAGAGCAACTATGAATGGCTTGTAATCGAGTTTCTATTTCTTCTAAACGTGCTTCATTGAGATCCGTATAGTTGAGATAATGCGCAATATCATAGCCTGCATCTTTACATTGAATATGTGCAGACTCTAGTGTTTCAAGTAGAGAGGTCAGTTTAGGATCAATTTTAATGGCATTTTGTAGTAAACGAATGCATTGATACAGCTGGGTCTCAATACTGTTCTCATCTTCGGTTAATTGATGTTGTATTTGATTGAGATCTGAGATGAGTTCAGCAGCATGTGACAAAATAGGGTGCTCTTCTTGAATCTCTTCCCATTCTCCCTCATGTAATTGTAAAGATGACATTTCATTGAGTTGCCATTGCAAGCGTTCTAGTTTTTGTTTTGTTTCTGACTGTTTTAATGTGGCTTGTTCTAGCTGTTGTTTGGCTTTTGACCATTCATGCCAAGCATGTTTAACCTCTAGATATACATTGGATAGATCCCCTTGGGCATCTAATAAATGCATTTGATGTTGTGATTTGAGCAATTGTTGATGTGCATGTTGCCCATGAATATCAATTAATTGTTGTGCAATCGTTTTAAGCTGTGTGATGGTGCTAGGTATGCCATTAATAAAGGCTTTGCTTTTGCCTTGCGTATCAATCACACGACGTAAAATTAAGGTATCATCATCAAACCCATGATCATTCAGCCATGCTGATAGATGTTCATTAACGTCAAAAGTCGCACTAATATCTGCTTTGCTGGCACCTGTTCTGACGAAATCTGCTCGTGCTTTATCACCCAAACAAAGACCGATGGCATTCATAATAATTGATTTACCAGCGCCTGTTTCTCCTGTAAATACAGTTAATCCTGAATTTAAAGTGATTTCACATGTTTCAACAATAATAAAATCTTTGATATAAAGTGCTTGTAACATAGTTAATATCTCATTTAATCATGGGTTGTTTCAGTAGGGATTCGTTGCCAATGGAGTTTTTCTCGTAGCGTTTTATAGTAACTATAATCCTTTGCGTGAAGAAATGTGGCTTTGTGTGATGATTTTTTCACATAGATTTTGTCTTTTGCTTGTAAATCTGACCAAGACTGGGTATCAAAGTTCAAAATAGCGCTTTGTTCTTTGTTGTGTTGGTCTGTAATCGTGAGACATAGCTCGCTATCATTAGGTATTAAAATTGGGCGATTGGATAAAGTCTGTGGTGCAATCGCCACGAGTAGAAATGCATTAATGTTAGGGTGCATAATAGGTCCACCAGCACTCATTGCGTAAGCTGTTGAACCAATTGGGGTGGCGATAATCAAACCATCTGCACGACAATGGTACATGGGTTCATTGTTGGATTCAATATGAAGATCCATCATGCCAATATGCCCAGATCGTGCTAATACAATATCATTGAGGGCGATGTTGTGGTAGATCGTTTCTTCATTACGGACGATACGTGCTTCTAAAAAATGATGCGCTTGTAGTTGATAATGTCCTTGCAAAACATGTTTTAGTGCTTCGTCAATAGATGTCATGGGAATATCTGCCACAAAACCTAACCGACCATGATTAATACCTAATAGTGGAATAGGGTGATGAAGGACTTTTCTGGCAGTTGAAATCATGGTGCCATCACCCCCTAATACGAGTAGTAAGTCACATTGATGTGTAATGTCTTCTAGGGATTTATGTTCAATATGTGTGACTCCAGTGTTGTGTGCTGTATTTTCTTCTAATAGTACGTTAGCACCATATTGGTGTAACAGTTGTGAAATTTGTAAAATACTGTTGGATAAATTTTTATCTTGGTAACGTCCAATAATCCCAATGTGTTTTAATGGTTTTTGCATAAATTGATTCATTTAAATCGAGTAGATATAAATAGGATTATTATACTGTACTTTTAGGGGGTTCAGAAAGTGTTCTAATCGTTTGTGTTGTATGTTTTTAGGGGATAAGTCGATGTGTAAATGATGTCTCATGTGTGTTTTTTGAAAAAAGTGGCCATTAAACGAATATAAATATGATTAATTTTGATGTAAGGGTTTCATGGTATGGAAATAGCAGGTAAAATAGAGAGGTTATCAAAGGTCTATTGTTATGAAACCAGCTATTATTCTTGTAAACTTGGGAAGTCCAGATCAACCTGATGCGTCTTCTGTCAGAAAATATCTTCAAGAGTTCTTGTCTGACCGTCGTGTGGTTGAGTTACATCCTGCTATTTGGCAGGTGATTCTGTATATCTTTATCTTATCTGTTCGTCCCCGTAAAGTCGCGAAATTATATGAAAGTATTTGGTTGCCTGATGGTGCACCTTTGTCAGTGTATATGAACCGTTTACGTGACAAAATACAAGGACTATATGGTACGGATATTCCTGTTGAAGTGGCGATGAGATATGGTTCTAATGATATTGGTTCTAAAATGCAAGCATTAATGGATCGAGGTTATGAGCGTCAGCTCGTTGTTCCTTTATATCCTCAATACTCTGCAACGACGGTAGCAACGTGTGTTGATGAGGTTTATCGTTTCCTCATCATGCAAAGGAATCAACCGGAAGTGCGTTTTGTAAAACGATACTACGAGGAAGTAGGTTATATTGATGCGATTGTGCATAGTATTCGCCGTCATTGGGAGCAATATGGTAAACCTGATGCACTGCTGATGAGTTTTCATGGTCTTCCAAAGCGTTATATTGAGCAGGGTGACCCGTATCAACAAGATTGTGTTGATACTGCTAAGGCAATTTCTGAAATGCTTAAAGATGAAGGAGTCACGCTGATTACAGGTTATCAAAGTCAATTTGGCAAAGACGAGTGGATTAAACCATCTACCCAAACATTATTGGCCCAGTTACCTACCCAAGGTGTGAAGCATTTACAAGTGATTTGTCCCGGATTTTCCGTGGATTGTCTCGAAACAATGGAAGAGATTGAGGACGAAGGTAAAGAAATTTTCTTAGAATATGGTGGTGAGGAATTTTCATATATTCCATGCCTTAATGATGGTGAACAATGGGCAGAGAGCCTTAAAGGTATTTTAGATCAACATCTAGCAGGTTGGGTTTAAAATAGTCTATTTTTATCGTTTCGTTCTTTATCGCATAGCGATATATTTTGTGTTATTGGTAAGTGGATTACTAATAAAAATGCTTTAGAATATCTTGGTGTTTGGGAAAATATTAATAATCTGAATTTTAATTACACCGAATTCGAGGTAATTAGAAATGAAGTAGGGATAAATCTTTGATTGATAATACTGTGAGAAAATTTAAACAAACATGAACACCAAAAATAGCAAAAGAATACGCTTTATTATTAATCTAATATATTTTTGTCTCGCACTATTATTCTATTTAGATGCCTTTACTTCATTTGATATTAAAAATGAATCATTAAAACTCATTTGTTATTTTGGTACATTTATACTTATTCCATTTGTATTGTTTTATAATTTCATATGCATACAATCTGTTTATTCAAAGATAATCAGTTTCATCATTCCTGTGATGTCTATCATATTGATTGTTGTTGTAGGCCCCTTAGTTTTTATGTTTTCATTAAGTTCATGGAAAACACAAACTATCATATATGAGCATACTCATTTTAATTTTAAGAAAATCGAATTTCAAATGAGGGATTTAGGTGCTCTTGGGTATAGTAGCAGAAGGGTAGAAGTGTTGTATCTCACACCATATTTTATGATTACAAAGCCAATTGATAAAAATATTGAAGATAAAATCGAGTGGCGTAGAGTTGACAAGGAAATAAATGAATTGGGGATTCAATGAAACAATAGGCTTGTACCAATAGTATCAAAAATATAGGGCTTGACAGTTTTGCCAAGCCCTTTACATATCCTATAGTAATTCAGTTTCTACATACAAACTAAATCCACTCGGAGCATGATACACTTGATAGTCATAACCATCTTGGTGTATCACCTCTCCATCTTGCTTTTCAAAGCCTTTTAGAGAAACGCTATCTGCTTCATCACCTTTGACATAGACAATATCACCTTCGGTATAATCTTTAAAGTGATTTGCACGTAGTGTTAATGTTTGAGCAACGTCATTTTCTAGATTAATTTCTTCAATACCTTTAACGGTAATGCCACCAGTGAGTGTAGAAAAATCAAGAATTTTAGTGAGTTCTGGTGTGATATGAAGTACATCATGTCCTTCTCCACCATCAATGGTGCCTGTTGCAATACCAGTTACTACTGGGTGAGGATGATCTTCTGGGTTGCCAAGATATACCATATCATCACCTTCACCAAGATCAAGTTTACCGTTAAAATGAGAAATACGAACGGTGTCATCACCAGAGCCAGAGTCAATATGTGTGGAAACGGTCATAACACCTTCCACAACGACGGTATCCTCACCAGCGCCTGTTGAAATAGACGCACCCAGTTTCATATCTTTACCTACATTAACCGTGTTATTGCCATCTCCTGCGTCCACTTTGGTATTAATTCTCATATCAGAGCCAATCGTGATTTGATCATCGCCTTTACCACTGATAATAGATGAACCTAAAATCATGTCATTTGCAACGGTCACTTTGTTATTACCATCACCAAGGACCACTTTTGTTAAAAGTTTCATCTTATCACCGATATCAACGGTATCATCACCTTTGCCACCAGTAACGGACGAACCTACGGTCATATCATCACCAATCGTTGTATTATTGTTACCATCGCCAAGATCAACTTTGCTCTTGCCTTTTAAACTACCCCCAACATCGACACTATCATTGTCTTTACCACCAATAACGGTAGATTCACCTTTGATATCTTTACCAACAGTCAGCTTATTATCACCATCACCGAGATCAACTTTAGCTTTCTTATCTAAGTTCTTGTCTATAGTAATCGTATCATTACCTTCTTCACCATTGATTTCGCTACCATTTTGTACAGAACCTCCAACATGGGCTGTATCGTCTCCACCACCAAGGTTAAGTTTGCCTCCATGGTCGATATTTTCGGTTACATTGGCTTGATCATTGCCATCACCAAATGTGACAGATGCATTACTATCTATACCTTCAATTTTAAGCACCTTATCATCATCACCTTCAAAAATAATATCTGTATCTTTAGCGACTTGGTCAATAACAACATGATTGACGTCTTTTGGAATCACGACGGTACCATCTAACTCATCAGAACCATTAATGACCATAGGTTCTTTATCGTCATGAGCAGATTCGTCTCCTGTAGAATCACCATCTGTCTTCATAGTTGTTGGACTTGGTATGTCTTTGTTTTTTACTAATGCAAGCAATGGTAGAAAAGCTGCAGGGATTAATGCCGTTAGTCCCCACCATGGAGAAATAGCAGCTAATGAATATTCCTCTGTGCCCAATACTTGATGAGCTTGTACACCTTCATTTAATACTGCATAGGTGTCCGTATCAAGAACATAAGGATAATATTTTCCATCTTGACCCATGCCTATTAAGGTATTTTGTGCTTTTGGGGTTTCGTCAGCAGTGTAGTATTCTTTAAATACTAAATCAGGTTCTGTATGATTGACGTTTTTTTCTTCAAGAAAAACAATAAGATCACGTCCCTCGCGTTGAATAGTAATCCCTTCAGGTGCAGCTTCTGTTGTGGTGTTCAGTAGCTCATATGCATACCCTTTATGTGAATCAATGGTGACAGTTTTACCTTCTTTTAGGTGAAGGGTGTCAACTGTTTTTTTTCCTTGAAGGGTTTTGACGACAATATCTTTCATGTTTTTTAAGTCCTTTATCTATACATACCACACAAATTTATTAAAAAATATTACAAAATCGTTATAAATTGTAAATCAATAATTTACAAAAATACTACCACTATACGTTAACTAGCACTTCATATAAAGCAATCCCACGAAAAATAGACAAAAAAATGGCTGATTTTTAAAAATTTTGTATATTTTGTATAAGTAAAACAACAAATATATCAATATAAATCAATGATTACCTTATGAGTTTTTTATAAGACAAAATTAAATGTTGATTCATCATGTACAAATAATTGCACTGCTTATGGAAATCTGTGTTCAGTTTTGAAAAAGAGTGGGTAATCTTAACGTTAATGAGCCTAACTTTGAAAGATTATTTATTTTTCCTGATGGTTAATTTATCTCTTGAAATGTCAAAAATAAGCCCTATATAGGATATATTGAATCAGATAGGAGTTTGTAATGACAGAAGACGTCAAGCAACAATCAACAGAACAGGAAGTAGAAACACAACAAGAGGTTGTGGAAGAAGTAGCAGCATCTATAGATGATGATATTGAAATCGTTGAAGAAACAGTCGTCAGCTTAGATCCTCTCGAAGAAGCACAGGCACGTATTGCAGAACTAGAAGCAACCATTGTTCAGCAACAAGAAAATATTTTAAGAGCAAAAGCAGATCTTGAGAATTTACGCCGTCGTTCACAAGAAGAAGTGACTAAAACGCATAAATATGCCAGTGAATCTTTCGCAAAAGAGCTTTTAGCCGTTAAAGACAGCCTAGAAGCTGCTTTAGCACAAGAAGATCAAGCATTAGAATCTCTTTTAGAGGGTGTTCAAACGACATTAAAACAATTGAATGGTGTATTTGAACGTCATAAAGTCAAGGAAATTGCCCCTGTTGTTGGGGATGCTTTTGATCCTAATGTGCATCAAGCGATTTCTACCATTCCATCAGACGCACCTGCAAACCATATTGCTCAGGTGTTACAAAAAGGTTATCTCATGTCTGAGCGTGTATTACGTCCAGCATTAGTGATGGTGTCTATGGGTCAAAGTAAATAAGGTATGTGGCTGTGTTGATAGACAGAAGATTTTTTTGATGGATAGTCTTGAAAAACAAAATTTCAACACAATATATTAAATGTTAGTTAATAAAAAGGCGATTTCGCATCGTCAGTAGATATAAGGAATATAGTTATGTCAAAAATTATCGGTATTGATTTAGGTACAACAAATAGTTGTGTATCTGTATTAGAAGCAGGTCAAGTCAAAATTATTGAAAATGCAGAGGGTACTCGTACAACACCTTCTATCATTGCATATCAAGACAACGGTGAGATTTTGGTCGGTGCACCAGCTAAACGTCAAGCAGTGACAAACCCACGTAATACGGTGTATGGCGTAAAACGTTTGATTGGTCGTAAATTTGACGAAAAATGTGTTCAAAAAGATTTGAATATTCTACCTTTCTCTGTTGTAAAAGCAGATAATGGAGATGCTTGGGTTGAAGTTCAAGGCAAAAAAATGGCGCCACCACAAATTTCTGCAGAAGTATTACGCAAAATGAAAAAAACAGCAGAAGACTATTTAGGTCATGAGGTGACAGAGGCCGTGATTACTGTGCCTGCATACTTCAATGACAGTCAACGTCAAGCAACAAAAGACGCAGGTCGTATTGCTGGTTTAGAAGTAAAACGTATCATTAACGAGCCAACAGCAGCTGCTTTGGCGTTTGGTATGGACAAGAAAGAAAAAGGCGATCGTAAGATTGCTGTATATGACTTGGGTGGTGGTACATTCGATATTTCAATTATTGAAATCGCTGATATGGGCGGTGAAAAACAATTTGAAGTATTATCAACCAATGGTGATACATTCCTAGGTGGTGAGGATTTTGACCAACGCTTAATGGATTACATTATTGATGAATTCAAAAAAGAACAGGGTGATGATTTATCTAAAGACGTATTGGCATTACAACGTCTAAAAGAAGCAGCAGAAAAGGCAAAAATCGAATTGTCTTCTAGTACGCAAACAGAAGTTAACTTGCCATATATCACAGCAGGTCCTAAACATTTGAATATCAAAATTACACGTGCAAAATTTGAAGCATTAGTAGATGATTTGATTCAACGTAGTATTGAGCCTTGCCGTATTGCGATCAAAGATGCTGGTGTGAGTGTGGGTGATATTGATGACGTCATCTTGGTAGGTGGTATGACACGTATGCCAAAAGTACAAGAAGTAGTAAAATCTTTCTTTGGTCAAGATCCACGTAAAGATGTGAACCCAGATGAGGCAGTATCTGCAGGTGCGGCAATTCAAGGCTCTGTATTATCAGGTGATCGTAATGACGTGCTTTTATTAGATGTGACACCATTGTCATTAGGTATTGAGACATTAGGCGGTGTGATGACTAAGATGATTCAAAAAAATACAACGATTCCAACACGTCATGCACAAGTGTTCTCAACAGCTGCGGATAATCAATCGGCTGTAACGATTCATGTGTTCCAAGGTGAACGTGAAATGGCACAATCTAACAAATCATTGGGTCAGTTTAACCTAGAAGGTATTCCACCAGCACCACGTGGTATTCCTCAAATTGAAGTGGCGTTTGACATTGATGCGAATGGTATCTTGCACGTATCTGCAAAAGACAAAGGTACTGGCAAAGAAAATAAAATCACGATCAAAGCGAACTCTGGTCTAAGTGATGATGAGATCGAGCGTATGGTTAAAGACGCAGAAGCAAATGCTGAAGAAGACAAACGCTTAGCTGAATTAGTACAAGCACGTAACAATGCAGATGCATTAGTACATGCAACACGCAAAGCGGTATCTGAATATGGTGATAAATTAGAAGCAGCAGAAAAAGATGCGATTGAAGAAGCGACAAAAGCTTTGGAAGAAGAAATCAAAAATGGTACGAAAGAAAGTATCGATGAAAAAGCACAAGCATTAGCAACGGCTTCACAAAAATTAGGTGAAAAAATGTATGCTGATATGCAAGCACAACAAGGTGCTGATGCTACAGCAGGTACATCAGAGTCTGCTCCAAAAGATGATAATGTCGTGGATGCTGATTTCACAGAAGTGAACAAAGACTAATTGTGAGCTTTGTGGGAAGAGAGGGGATTGTACCCCTCTTTTCCTATGTTTATTCTTATGTGGGGTATGGCTTACATACTGTCCCCACATGATTTAGATGGTGAGTTGAGTGCTTCTGGCACTTTTTATTTTAAGGTTGTATTATGGCGGATAAAAGAGACTATTATGAGGTTTTAGGCGTAAGTCGAGGAGCCTCAGATGATGAGATTAAAAAAGCCTATCGTAAAATGGCAATGAAATATCACCCTGATCGAAATCAGGGAGATAAGACGGCAGAAGAAAAATTTAAAGAAGCCAATGAGGCGTATAGCATCTTATCAGACAAAGAGAAAAAAGCCGCCTATGACCAATACGGTCACGCAGGCGTTGATCCTAACCGTGCAGCAGGGGCTGGAGGTTTTGATTTCAGTGGCTTTGGTGGATTTGGTGATATTTTTGAAGAAATGTTTGGTGGTGCCGCTCGTCAGTCTTCACGTGGACCACGTGTTTACAAAGGTGAAGATGTTTTACGACGTATTCAAATTACCTTAGAACAAGCTTTAGAGGGCTTTAAAGCACCGATTCAATATGCAGGTTGGGATGATTGTCATGCCTGTGGTAGCACAGGATCAAAAGACCGTCAAAGCCCGATTACCTGTATGCATTGCCAAGGTCAAGGGGTTGTATTAGAACGTCGTGGTCCATTCCATATGCAACATGAATGTCCTCAATGTCGTGGTACAGGTCAAACCATCAAAAATCCTTGTCATAGCTGTCATGGTCGAGGAAAAGTCCAAAAAGACAAGAAAATTGAAGTCAATATTCCTAAAGGCATTGAGTCAGGTATGCGTGTTCGTGTCTCTGGTGCAGGTGGTCCGGGTTTAAATGGTGGACCAAGTGGCGATTTGTTTGTGGAAGTCATTGTGAAACAGCATGAGATTTTTGAGCGTGATGGCATGGATATTTATTGTCATGTACCGATTTCTTTTGCGACGGCTGCTTTGGGTGGCGAGGTCGAAATTCCAACCCTCACAGGCAAAGGTAAACTTAAAATTGAAGAGGGTACACAATCAAGCAAAGTCTATCGTGTTCGAGGCAAAGGTCTTCCATCCGTGAAGGGTTATGGTCAAGGTGATTTGTATTGCCAAATTCTTGTAGAAACCCCTGTTAATTTAACAGAGAAACAAAAAGATTTGTTGCGTCAATTTGATGGCAATATTCAAGAAAGTGGTGTCAAAAAACACAGTCCGAACAACCATTCATTTATCGATAAATTAAAGTCTTTTTTTGAATAATCATTTGTTGTAATCAATGATATTAAACCATCTGATATATGATATTCAGGTGGTTTTTTTATGGGGACTTTGTATTGAAAAAATGGCCTGACCAACAGGAATCGAACCTGTAATTACCCCTTAGGAGGGGGTGGTTATATCCGTTTAACTATGGTCAGACAGTCATATCATTTTGTACACATGAGTTGTGTGTAATCTATTATTATAATACAGTTTGAGGGTGAATGAATAGCACTTATAGTTTTTGTGTTGTCTGATATTACATGTTTAATCTATCTGTTGTTATGTATGTCGTTGTCATCTGCCTTGGGTTATTCATCATAGGTGTTCTACTCAATAAGTGATTTTGTAATACGCTAAGAGACGTATGCTGTCGTATTGTTTTGTTATAATGATATTCATTGATGATTGTTAAGGAATCGTATGAAACTGCATTCAATATGTGATATATCCCAATTACAAGAAAACGCATCACATGAGATCTGTGTGCTGGTTAAAAGTGCCCGTTCGAAGCGACATTTTTTACAGGCCTATGCGAATTTTGTGCATGAACATCACGAGGGTAATCAATGTTCTGGTGTACGACCTTCTTTTGTTGCACCACAAGTATTTACAATCGTTGATTTGGCAAAAAAGCTTTATGAAAATATCCTACTGAGTGGTGATTTAGAGGCTCATCATCTTGTGTTAAATGATGGCTTGAACTTATTGTTGTGGCGTGAAATAGGTTTAGAGTCACAACATATTCTTAAACAACATTGTCCTGATGTGTTGTCGATTGATCAGTTGCATTCTGAATTGCGTGATGCCTATCAATATGATGAACATTGGTCGATTTCTGATGTGCTATCCCAAGAAGACACGCATATTGAGACCAAAGATTTTTTGGTGTATCAAGCAATAAAAGAAAATTATATAGGATACTTGGAAGAAAATCATTTATTAGATGCCACGCAATTACTGAAAGTGTTATGTGATTATTTATCACAAAATCCTAAAGCTATTTTGCCACTGTTAGAGTTTCAATCGGTCTATTTATTAGGCTTTGATGATATTAGCAAAGACATTTTAATTGAAGTGAATGAAGGGCTATTCGTAGATAATAGGACATATCCTTTCTTGGATATGACAAAGCTTGAACGATCATTTTTGACGCATATACAGAATGCCTTATCGATCACTTATCGTATCGTGCGTTTGCCACAAGTAACACCTGAATGCCATTTTCGTACCTATACGACAGCTGAAGAAGAATGGCGTGCAGCGATTCTTTGGGCACAAGAGGAACATCAAAAAGATCCTTCTCAACGGATTGCTTTGATGAGCTTCCATCTAGGTGTTGAAAAAGTGTTGGTTGAGCGTTTGTTGAGAAAGTATATGGGCGATACTGGCTGGAATATGTCTATGGGACGTTCTTTGGTGGATTGGCCTTATGTGCGTGGCATGATGGCATTGCTGCGTTATATGGTGGCTGTTTTGCAGGGTGAAAGTCAGCATGATAGGTTGCTCAAGCATACTGTTTTTTCTATAGATAGAGAACAGGCGTGTACAGACGAAGATGTACAATGTGTTTTGTCATTGATGTTAGATGTGCCACGTGAGGTGTTGACCGATATGCTGCTTAATAGTCGGTTCTTTTTGTCATCACAGCATTATGAACAAGCTTGTGCCTTAGATGCTTTGATACGGGATCGAGAGCTACTTTCATGTTTGTCTCTTGGTTCTTACAAGCCCTTTGTCGAACAGATAAAGTCAAAAGATTATTTTATTTGGTCTCTTTATGATTTTCTGAAAAAACTAATACACTTTTTGCAGGGTGAGTTTTCGTCGTTAATACTGCCTGAAAAATCAGCTACCTATACTTCATCATCACTATATACAGCGTATATGAATACCATGATCATGTTTTTTCATGATGTTTATGCTCAATGGTATGAGGATCAAGGTTTTTCGTATGAAGACGGTTTGACGATTAAGCAGATTGCCCACCGTTTGGATACGGTATTTAAAGGTATGCTAGAACTAAAACATGGGTATTTTTGTGAGTTATCCTCCTCATCTTTGAGTGATTTAGAGAATACACGTCATGTTGCGTTTGGGTTGCGTGCTGTATTGAATATGCTTCAGCAGTTTCTAATGACCAATACGTTCCAGCCACCAGAGCGTAAGGGGGCTTTTTTAGATGTGTTGGGACCATTAGAAATTATGAATGGCACTTGGGATAGATTATGGATGTTGGGCATGACGGAACATAACTTTCCAATTCCTTTGAAGGTGACGGCATTAATTCCCGGGGGTATTTGCCAGTATAAATCATATTTTCCATTTGTTGATCAACATGTGCTATTGCAAAAGGCGAAAATTCAGAAAGCTTATTTTCTGAAATCAGCACCTTGTGTGTATATCTCTTATGCACAACAAAGTGGTAGTGAAATGATATCACCGAGTATTTTATTTAAAGAGGCTTTATTGCAAGCAGAGCGTTCTCAATTGCCCCCTATAAAACATAGGACGACCATAGAGTATCAAACAATATATGATGACCAAGGTTTGCCATTACCTGTGCCAAAAGGGAGATCATTGCCTTATTTGTCATCGAGTGTGTTTGAACGTTATGCAAAAAATCCATTGTGGGCTTATGCAACAGATAGATTGCATATTAAACCACTAAAAAATTACGCTACAGGAATGTCTGCTAATCAGTTTGGATCTTTTTTTCATGTGGTGATGGAAGCATTTTGGGAACAGTGTGAACAGAAGGGCTACACTGGATTGATATCAAAAAGTGCAGAAGAACGTGCAGCGCTCAAACGTATTGCCATTGATATGGCTTTTCGTCGAGAAAAACTGGATCAATATCCACACGCGGATGCCTTATATGACATGTACCGAAAAAAGGCAGATAAAATCCTGAATGCTTACTTTGTGTCTGAGGAATTACGTCAGGAGACGAATTTTGAAATAATGGAAATAGAGTCGGAGAGAACCTGTGTATTTCCGTCCTGTTTTAGCATTCAACTACGATTAGATCGTTTGGATCAAGTGCATACGGTGGAGGGTGATGTCAGTTATGCTGTGATTGATTATAAAACAGGGAAGAATACACCCAAGCTTGCAGGGGCATGGAGCAGACAAAAGGGGGGAGTGGTAGTCCCTAGAGATTTACAATTATTGCTTTATGGTTATGCAATGAAAGATACGCCCTATATACCAACGCATTTTATCTTTTATCACATGCGTCCGACAGAGGTTCGTTTGGAGGGTTTAGTATCTGATCATCGATTATTTTTTAATCAAAGGAAAAAGAAGGCACCATTAAAAACATTTGAGAAAAATAAAATTGACATTGAGGATCTTTATGTTGCCTTAGAGCGATATGCTGTTGAGATTGCACGTGGTGATGCACTATGTGGTTTTTATGCAAAAGATGATGGTATATATTGTGATGTCATGCCATTTTTACGTATAGAACAAAAAAATAAGGAGGAGGTGTGATTATGGCAAATTCAATGGACACCATCATAGCGGATCAGAAGGTTCGTGAACGTGTGATTCATGAGATAGACCGTTCATTTATTCTTCAAGCCCCTGCAGGTTCTGGTAAGACCGAGCTTTTAACGGATCGTATTATATCGTTGCTTGCACATGGTCAAAAACCTGAAGGGATTCTGGCCATGACGTTCACTCGAAAAGCGGCTACTGAAATGCACGAACGGGTGATGAAAAAGCTATCGCAGGCGAATAATCCTGCCTATCATCCACAGCTGCCCCATGAAATTCAGTCAAATCAACTCGCCATCAAAGCGTTAAAGCAGTCTGAGCAACATGGTTGGGATTTGCTGAATCATCCAGAGCGTTTGTCTATTCAAACAATTGATTCGTTTTGTGCACGTATTATTCAAAAAATGCCATTATCCTCTAAGGCAGGTTTGGGGTATCAGATTGCAGAGCATGCAGATGTGCTTTATGAACAAGCAGTTGTAGCAACCCTAGAGCGAATGGATCACCCAGATGTTCAATTTTTGCTGACATGGAAAAATTTAGAATTTTCGGCTATTAAAAGAGAATTGATCGCCTTATTAAAAAGGCGAGATCGTTGGGCCCGTCATATGGTAACACCTGTTGATACCTTAATAGACCATTCAAAATCATTGATGAATACGTTATTTGAATATTCAGTGGATGAACAGGATAGGGGTTCTTTTGATATACCCTTGCGTCATTTTATCGGTGTTTTGCAATTGTTGGATAAGTCATTAGAAAAAGTCTTTAAAGCCTCAAAGCAAGTTGATTTTGCATGGGTCACTCAAAAGGCATTGTTGGGTTTAGAGGGTGTATCTAGTTTTGATGTGGATGATGGCTATTATGAAGGTGGATTACCTCAATTGCTGATGGACTTGGATCAACAGATTGATCATATTTTATTGGATGAATTTCAAGATACGAATTATATGCAATTGTCTGTATTAAAACCCATTATCTCTGACTGGACGGCAGGTGATGGGCATACCCTATTTTTTGTGGGTGATCCTATGCAGTCGATTTATAAATTCCGTATGGCACAAGTGGGTTTGTTTCTAAAAATTAAAGCTGATGAGTGGTTGTTTAATATGCCAATAGAATCGGCTGTTCTTACGGTCAACTTTCGTTCGCATCAAAAGATTGTTGATTGGGTGAATCGTACTTTTTCAGAGATTTTCCCAGCACAAGAAAGTATTCAGGATTCTGCCATCACGTATAGTCCCTCTGTTTCAAGTCGTGAAAATACGGTGCATAGTTGTGTTCGTACTCTGTCAGTGCCATATCACAAAGAGGCTGAGATACAGAATATGGGTGATGCACATCTTGTTTTATCACAAAAAATCAGTACTGTGGTGCGTCATATACGTCATAGTGACCCAGAGGCTAGTATTGCTATTTTAACCCGAGGCAAAGAGCATGTAGTCTCGTTAATATCCCAGTTTAAGTCGGATCATGTACATTTTGCAGCTGTTGAGTTTGATGCTTTAGTGGATAAGCCGTATATTCAAGATGCTTTACAACTTGTGAGAGCTTTATCCCACTCTGAGGATCGTTTAGCTTGGATGTCGGTGTTACGTTCTCCATTGATTGGTATGACTTTGTTGGAATTGACATTGTGTTGTGCTGAGAAAGGGGCAGTGCTCACGCAGTTACAGGATTGGGTTACGGCATATCAGGCATATACACAAAACCCTACAACGATATTTAAAGATGGAAAGAATTTATTATCATATTATCAGCAAATATATCCCAAGTCTGTTGATAAGATACAAAGTGTATTGGTGGATTTGCATGAACGGATTGTGTATCTCTTACAAGTTGTGACTAATCGTCAAGATTTGATGGGTAGAATGACATTTTCTTCGTATGTTGCTTTTGTGTGGCGTGCATTAGGGGGCCATCAATACTATCACTCAACTCAGGCACAAGAGGATATGAAAGTATTCTTTTCTGCGTTAGATTATTGTTTGCCTTATGGTGAGCATGATCTTCAAACATTTGAATTTCATATAAAAGCATTGTATGCAGGTAGTGATCCGATGGCACCTGTACAAATTATGACAATTCATAAATCTAAAGGCTTGCAGTTTGATTATGTGTTTGTTTATGGACTTGATAAAGCATCACGCTCAGATACGGCATTGTTTGTTGATGTGCATAATCCAGTGATGGAAGATTTATCGCAAGATGGTGTGCTATTTTTACCCACAAAAGATGAAAATGA
>PDWI01005383.1_pt1 | contig 16569 bp, 12 predicted proteins | sample 1430891 | NCBI WGS metagenome assembly PDWI01 (sample SAMN01162508, study PRJNA174530) | Oral metagenome, whole genome shotgun sequencing project. | biome: Marine environment; feature: Marine mammal; material: Swab sample of the gingival sulcus; isolation source: swab sample of gingival sulcus...
CACCGGTGATGATCCACCGCGCGATTGCAGGATCCCTCGAGCGATTCATGGCACTTGCCATTGAGCACTTCGCTGGACATTTCCCGCTCTGGCTCGCTCCAACCCAAATTGCTATTATCCCGATTAAATCAGATATCCATGGCGACTATGCGAAAAAAGTTTTTGATGAATTGAAAAACGCTGGCGCTCGCGTAGAACTCTGGAATGATGACAAAGACGGATTTGGTAAAAAAGTCCGCCGTGCAAAAAATATGAAACTCCCCTACTGGATTATTGTTGGAGACGAAGAAATGAATGCTGAGACGCTCACCCTTGAAACCAAAGATGGTGGGGAAAAAGGTATCACTCTCCCTCAGTTTATTGAAGTTATTAAAAAAGACCTAACATAGGTCTTTTTATATTTCCTTAAAAAATTACTCATTAATCTTATAATCATGATCAATAATTTTCCCATCATCAAGATAGATAATCCGATCGCAATAAAGAGTGTACTCGGGTTCGTGAGTTACCATCACAATAGTTTGCCCTTTTTTGTGAAGATCGTGCATGAGCTCAATGACTTGTTTTGATGAAGCAGCATCTAAATTTGCCGTTGGTTCATCAGCAAAGAGAATCTCAGGTTCTTGCACAATAGCTCTTGCAATTGAAATACGTTGTTGTTCACCACCGGAGAGCTGATTGGTTCTGTTGTGATATTTCCCTTCAAGCCCAATAGAATCAATGATCGTGCGTGCTTGCCTATAAGCTTGTGTTTGATCTATTCCCTGCATCAAAAGCGGGATGACTACATTCTCCTCAGCATTGAGTTCAGGGACCAAAGCATAATCCTGAAAAACATAGCCGAGCTTGCGGAGACGAAAATCAGTCCGCTCGGACTCAGAGAGGTTCACGACATCAATATTATTAATATGAACTTCACCACTACTCGGCTTATCTAAAAGGCTCATTTGATAGAGCAAGGTGGATTTTCCAGCTCCCGATTTTCCCATAATTGCAATGAATTCTCCTTTTTTAATATTCATATCAATACCTTTCAATACCGGGGTAAGAATCTCTCCGTTCATAAAGGTTTTGGTTAAATTTTTTACAGTAATCATAATGTTCAAAATATTGATTTTGGTAATACCAAAACCTGAGTTAAAAACGAATAATAAATAAAAGTTTAGCGTTGCAAAATAGAATCGAGTGTATTTTGACGAACAATAATACGCGCTGGCAAGAATCCTGCAATCATCGTAATGAAAATCAATACAAGAGCACGTACCATAGTTGGCATAAGCTTTGCGACAAGGATTCCATCACTAAATGGAAAATCAAGAGGATGTTGGGAAAAATACGGAACTAAAAATCCATACAAAACAAGAAGCCCGAGCCCAATACCAATAAGTGCGTAGAATAAAGATTGGATAATATAGGAAGCCTCAATAGCGGCTTCTGAAATACCAATTCCCTTGAGGATTCCAATGAATTTTCTCCGCGTAAGCGCGTTGATATAAATCACAATGAAAACCGTAATAGAAGAAACAACAATTCCAATGAGTCCAATCATATTTCCCAACAAAGCAAAAGTTGTTTGAATTTTTGAGAGAAATTGAGGAATTGCTTCAGTGGCTGTACGCACTTTTGCATACTCATCAAAACCATGTGCGAGTGCAATTCTCTTGAACTGCGCATCAGAGATATCTTCTCTATGTTTAATGACGATTTCTTGAGCTTGGAGGCTATATTTTTTCGCAATACGACGATAGTCTTGCTCCGTAATGAAAATCGTAGATGAAAGATCATTCACCTTTGAATCAATAATTCCCTTTACATTAAATTCGCTCGTTTGACCTGGTTTATTATTTCCATTAAGCAAAGCTGAGTCTTGCTCAAAACCTTCATTTGCAGCGCCCTGTAAGGTCACACGCACCGGCTCGCCCACCTCAACATTTTCAAGTGGCTCGAAAAGATCAGCAAAACCTGAATACTCCTTAAGTAGATTTGCCCCAATCAGTAATTGTCCTGACTCACCTGCTTTGAGCATAGAACCTTTGACAATAAACTGGGATAAACCAGTTGTTGCTTCTTCTCTTTCGGGATCAATGACGTAGGCATTCACCCCAAGTGATTCGATGTCTTTAGTGAAGTCATCTCGATTGATATAGCCGGCTTCAACAGTCGTTGCAATTTTATAACGAATCGCATAATGTTCCACCTCAGATAGGGTATCGAGCGCGCGTACAATATCATTTGTGTTTACAATTGAAGTTTTTTGAGCAAGCGGTGTTAAATACAAATCCCCTGTCAAATACTCACGATTTTGTTCAAAACTACCTTCGGTGAGTCCAATAAGAATCCCAGGAATCACGACCAGTGACAAAAAAGTCAGAGTCATAATCGAAATAATAAGGAGATTAATCCAAACACTTCCGCGTTTGATTTGACGTGTTCCAAGAAAAGATCCTACCTGCCAAAAACGATGTAATTGTTGGGTAAAACGTTTCATATTATTTTTCTTTGAGGATAATCGTATCACCTTCTGAGAGCCCTGATTGTATTTCAACCAAACCATTATTTCCGATAAACCCTAGCTCCACAATTTGCTCACGAATATCATCTCCCTCTTCATTTTGAACAAAGACAATATCTTTCTTATCTTTATTTTTTGTTAAATAATGTTTTGGCACCGCAAGCACCTTTGTTCGCTTGTCTGCGACAATACGTGCCTTTGCATTCATTCCGATGCGAATTCGCTCGTCATCACTACCAAGCACAATATCCGTTTCATAGACGGGAACACCATCAACCTCAGTATCAATCATATCAATATGGGTGATCGTTCCTTTGAATGATTCTTCTGGATAGACATCGAGCACAACGCGCACCTCGTCCCCTTTCTCAATTTTATTAATATAAATTTCGGGAACCTTAACGGTGAGCTTTTTGGTCGTGTTTTCAAGAAGCGTAATAACTGGTGTGAGTGCAGAGATAGTTTCGCCAACTTCAAGTTTATTTTTTACAACAACACCACTAAAAGGCGCTCTGATTTTACCATCACCGAGTTGTGCAGCGATGGCCGTCACTTGAGCCTCTGCTTGACGTGTGAGCGCCTTTGATCGCGAAATTCCTGCTCGTGAAGAGGTCAAACGCTTCACACGATTCTCAAGTTCTGAGAGAAGTGTGTCGCGATTTGATTTCGCATTTTCATAGGCATTTTTACGACTAAGGTATGTTGCTGAACGAGGGTTTGGAATTGCTACTACCCAGCGCGTACCACGATAGCTCTCTTTTGGGTCAATTTGAATATAGAGTCCACGTTCCCCTAATTTTGTCGGCTTAGAGCTATCAGCAGAATACCTTCCTGATTCTAATCCTGATAAACGAAATGAATACCCTGAAATCGTTGATGATTTGTAGAACTCAAGAATATACTCCCCTTCTTCATCACCTAAATACGTCCCGCTAATGGTTGGTGCGATTGCTGGTGTCTTTTTAAGGTTATAAGCTTCCAAATCTCCTGAGAGATACTCTTGATAGGCATGTCGCACCAATTTATCTTGTTGTGTGCGTTGTTTTTCAAGATTGTCGCGTGCTGAGTCTGTATCAGAAACTGTATCTGAACGAACAAGACTCAAGTTTGCTCGCGCTTGAGTCAAATCTGCTGAAAGCCGATTTTGCTCAATTTGTGCAATAACACTTCCCTTGCGTACCTTATCCCCTTCATGAGCAATAACACGTTTAATGCGACCTGATGTTGCAAATCCAAGATCCACACGTCGCTCCGCATCAACTACTCCAGCAAGTAAAAGCTCATCAGAAATATCTTGACGTGTCACCTTATATGTTTGCTGAGATTGCTTATGTGTTTGTTTATTAAACAAAAACCATCCAAAAATGATCACAAGAATAAATAATAGTATCCAATATCTTTTCTTCATATTTTGAGTATAGCACAAAAAGAATTTTTATTTTAAAAAATGAAAAAAGCGGCTGCAGAGCACCGATTTTTTCATTTTTTTCCTATTTTTTAAAAATCTTATTCAGAAAGCTTTTGTGTTTTTACTTCACGGAAAACTCCGAACAAAACAATGGCCATTGTCACGAAGGTAAAGAAATACCTTCCATAACCATAATATGCCAATACAAGGTCAACAATCATAACCAAAGGGGCAACCCATAAAGATGCTTCAAAAATAAATTCAAAAGCTAATTTCTTCTTTGCAAGCAAGGAAACAAGCCAAACAAAGAAGGATAGTACTAAAGTACTCCAAAGATAAATTAGACTGAGTACAAGTGCAAAGAGAACAAAAGAAATAATAAACAATCCTATAAAGACTCCGAAAGGAATCCTTGAAACAATACGAGCAGATTCTCCCACTGCGATTTCTTTGGTAAGAACAAAGTCAAGCTCGCCATCTTTTGGGAAAGGAAACAATCTAATTTCACCACTATGTTTTTGAGCAATAATTCCATCTTGAGTGATAACCACCCCCTCGTCAATATTCATCTCTTCGAGTAAAGAAAGAGATGCCTTTTTATTGGTATCAATATAAAATCCAGCACGCTCACCATCATCACTTTTTCCAAATGCGTATGGCATATCAATCCCTCTTGCTTGCAAAAACCCGTCTTTCATCTCAAACACCAAATCCTCCGGATACTGTTTCGCAACTTCATCTTTAATACGACCGCTCTTTAAAAAAGCATTTGCATAGAAAGATGCAATAATAGTCACAAATAAACCTAATACGATGATTACGGTAAAAAATCTTCCCCATGGTTTCTTGTTAAAAATATTGGTAAATCCTAAAACATCTAATATCTTATTCATACAGCCTAAGTATAACGCCTTAAATAAATCTATACAATAACCTACAATATAAACAAAAACTTTTATATTTCAGCATAAGCAATTACAATAATAAAGTATGAATACAGTGAAAAAATATCTCCCCTATTTTCTCTTGGAAATATATATCATCCTCTTTGGTGTGCTTGCCTTCTCACCGCTTGATAGAACAACATGGTGGGCTGAAAATATACCAGTGCTCATTATTATTATTGGACTTGTTGCTAGCTACCGTAAATTCAAATTTTCAAATATATCCTACCTTTTAATGGCGCTCTTTTTATATTTGCACACGATTGGTGGACATTATACTTTTGAAAAAGTCCCTTTTGATTTCTTTAATTCACTGCTCAATCATCTCAATTGTGATTTTATTTTTCCGGAAGGAAGAAATAATTTTGATCGTATTGGACACTTCTTAATTGGAGTTTTTGCCTACCCACTTGCTGAACTGAGTTTGCGAAAGAAATGGGTAAACACGGTTGCTATGGCAATCTTTGTAGGTATTTTAGGACTTGGTTTTTGGGGAGCTTTGTATGAGATTATTGAGATGATCTATGCGATTGGCTTCGGAGGCGAACAAGCCGCAAATTTCCTCGGCTCACAAGGAGACATCTGGGATGCACAAAAAGACATGTTCTTGGATATTTTAGGAGCCGCCCTTGTTTCAATTTTGTTTTATTTTCGTTTTAAAAAAGAGAAAGAAAAAACGCAATAGGCGTTTTTTATTATAGACCTATGCTATACTTAATACATAGTGAAAAAATAAGTTACCCTCTTTATTTTTTTTCACCAATTACTCATATAACCTAACAAACAAAATTAATGAATCCCCATAAACGACTTTGGTTTTTAATACCAATCCTCTTGCTCGTACTCCTCTTCGCCTTCTTTTATAAAAAAGAGACTGTGACACCAGCCAAAGAGCAAACAAAAACTCTATTAAAACAAAATCTCACAGAAAAAGACATTTCTCTTGTCGGAGAATATCAAACTTTTTCAGAAGACCCTGAAGCCTATTGGCAGAGCCTGAGTATTTCGCACCTCAGCGGTAATCAATACAAAGTTGATTTTTCAGCCTCTCTTGTAAAAGATCGTCCAGGATGTTCCTTTGAAGGAGTTGCAGCTCTCAAAGATGGCATCCTTACCGTAGACCTTCCGTGGAAAGAGCACACCAAACCCATCATGGAAATCAAAAAAACTGATGATGGGTTAGGGCTCGATGTCTTTACGAAAAAATTTGAAAATCGTTTTGCAATGATGTTCTATTGTGGTGGTGCTTCTCTTGCGGGAGAATATTTGAAAAAAAACATTACTCAAAAAAGTATCGGGGCAATCACAAATAACATGACGCTACGCGACATTCTTGCGCTCATTCCTGAAAAACAAGTTCTCAAAACAAAAGGTTTTGGTGAGTTTGCAGAAGATGTCTATAATGACTATCAAATCATAAATAAAAGCGGAAAACATCTCTTTACCCTCACACTTAAAGACACGAGAAAAGGAAAGCAGATTAATCGCGTCCTTGTCGCGAGCCCCTTCTTTAAAACAGAAAAAGGTGTCCATAAAAACTCAAACTACGGAGACATCGAGCAAGCCTACAGTATTAGTCGGATTGAACCAACGCGAGAACATATTGCTGTTTTCGTTGATGAAATCGGTGCACAGTTTAATATCCCTAAAAAATCACTCAAAGAAAACTGGTGGGATGATGCGAACAAACGTGTCCGCGGTGAAGCAATTCCAAAAGATGCCAAGGTAAGCCACTTCTTGCTCTGGTGGAACAAGTAAAACAAAAAAACAGAAGATAACCTCTCCTGTTTTTTTAATTTGTTGTTTTAAATTTTAAACCTCTTTCCAACAAAAATAGGTCTTTTTGTCAGATTGCTCTTCTGTATATCCATGAGGATTAAATTCTTCTTTGTTTAAAAGTAATTCATAATCATTAAACAAATAAAGAGTATCTAATCCGGGATAGCTCTTTGAGAGCCTCCTTGTTTGACGGTTTTGCTTTATCAAGGAAAACCTTGTAGGCTCAACAATCAAAGAAAGCTCTTCTTTCATCATACGAACAAGGGTTTCTTCTTTTGTTTCTTGAAATTGCATTTTCTCTGATAAAGAAGTATCGAGATTCCTTACTCTTTTTGAACCATTTGCAAAAACTTGCTCCTTTTCAAAGAGTTTCAATGTTTTTTCTCCATCTTTGAAAAAGATGTTTACGGTAACAACTGAAAGAATACGGACAAGACTACCATCATCTATACCAAGATCACTTTCACCAGAACATAGTTCATTAAAGAGTTGTTCAACTGTTTTGGTGGCACCTTGCCCCCAGGAATAACAATCAACTCCTGCTGATAAAAGTCGCTCCCTAAAAAGGTCTAATTTCATGTCTAAATATTCTGTAGTACATTCCATAAATAATTTATTTTTGTTTTTCTTTGAAGTCTATTATAGAAGATTTTTATAAAAAGTCAAAAAAATAAAAACAAAGGGTTTTCCTTTGTTTTTATAATCCGATTTTTTCACGAACTTCTTGTATCTTTGGTGTGATTTCTTTTTTAATATAGCGCGCTCCTTCATCAAGAATTTGGCGAACGAGACCTGGATTCTCTTCATAGTAGGCTCTACGCTCGCGCATTGGCGCAATAAAAGCAAGATAATTCTCAAGTAAAATTTTCTTTGACTCTCCGTAACCAAGTCCCCCCTTCTCATAACCTTCTTTGATTTCAGAGAGTTGTGGTTCAGGGGTAATAAGTTTATGCAGCGCAAAGATATGACACTCTTCTGGATCTTTTGGTTCTTCTGGTTTTTTGCTATCAGTCACAATTCCCATAATCGCCTTTTTAATCTCCTTGTCTGTACCGAACAAAGGAATCGTATTACCATATGATTTTGACATTTTATTTCCATCAGTTCCTGGGACGAGCGCAACATTTTCTTTCACGAGCTCTTGTGGCTCGATGAAGGTTGCTCCATAGGTGTTATTAAATTTTCGTGCAATTTCTCGCGCCATTTCAACATGCTGTTTTTGATCTTTTCCAACAGGAACGACTTCAGCTCCAGGTAGGAGAATATCAGCCGCCATAAGTACCGGGTAATCAAAGAGTCCAACATTCGCCTCAATCCCCTTTGCCGTTTTATCTTTGAAAGAATGCGCACGCTCAAGCCATGGAACACTCACCAAACAATTAAAAATCCAGCTTAACTCCATGAGTTCAGGAATATCTGATTGTTTGTAGAGATGGACTTTTTCAGGATCAAGTCCAATAGCGAGGTAATCAAGAATAAGATCTTGAGTATAAGAACGAAGCGCTTCTTTATCTTGGGTACTTGTGAGCGCATGATATTCAGCAACAAAAACGTACATATCAAACTCATCTTGCAGATCAACGAATTGTTTCATTGCACCAAAATAATTCCCAATATGGGGGCGCCCAGAGGGCTGAATGGCTGAGAGTGCTCTTTTTTTTATTTCCTTTTTTTCAGAATGAATCATAGTAAATTATTTATTATGAATAACATGGGTTGGATATGGAATTTCAATACCTTCTTTATCAAAAGCTTCCTTGAGACGTTTTCTGAGCTCCCCTTCAATAATAAACTTTTGCTTTGGTAAAACTTTTCCTAAAATACGCAATTGCACAGAAAAATCAGCAAGATTTTGAACACGCAAAAATTGTGGTGTTTCAAGGATAAGGTCAGAGAAAGCAAGATCATTCGCGAGCTCTTCTCCAATGCGATTAATAAGTGTCTCTGCATCTTGAATATTGGTGTTATAGGCAACATCCATTGTCATATCAATCATAGAGTAATCACGTGAGTGGTTTGAAGCAACTTTAATTTCAGCATTTGGAATATAATGGAGAGTTCCATCAAGCGCGCGGAGTTTTGTCGTACGGAGCGTCATACCCTCAACCGCTCCCTTATGGCTACCAATAGAAACAATATCGCCAAGTCTAAATTGATTTTCAACAATGATAAAAAGTCCATTAATAACATCTTTAACTAAAGATTGAGAACCCAGACCAATCGCCACACCAAAAACCCCAGCACCAGCAAGCAAGGGAGTCATAGGGACACCAAGATAGTAGAGAATAGCAAGACCAGAAATGATCCACAAACAAATTCTCAAAAAATTTTGAATAATATCAATTAAGGTATCTTCTCTCATTCTCTCCTCCTCAGCGGAAACAAAAGCTCCACGTGGAACAAGTCTTCTAATAATGCGGTCAATAATTCCATCAAGATAGCGTGTCAAGAGCCAGGTTAGAAAGAGAACGATAATAATATTAATACCACCGTCCTTAAACCACTTGAGGAATTCGATAAGCGTTTTCATTAAAAAATCATTCATAGTTAGTGATAGTATACCGTGATATTTTTTTTATAAAAGATAATTTGACAGAAAAATAAAAATTGTTATTCTTTATATGAATTTTAAACCATAAATAATTAATATTATGCCAAAACCTATCACACCTCTTGATGAGGAATCAAAAGAAGTACAGGAAGCGTTCATTTAAGAGATGAAACAAAAAATGAGAGCAGAACAAGCGAAAAGAGAAAGAGGGTTAACCATAAGAAAAATTTAAATCTATTTTTGAAATAGACCAATTGGAGAGATGTATGTCTCTCCAATTTTAATTTGCAAAAAAATAACTTCTGTGTAAATAATAGGTTCATATTATGAAACTTGTAATTGTAGAGTCTCCCTCAAAAGCAAAGACTATTGAAAAATACCTTGGTGCAGAATACACTGTTCGCTCATCAATTGGACACATTCGCGACTTGCCAAAATCAAACAAAGATGCGATTGATATCGCCGCTGGTTTTGTGCCGCACTATGTCATATCTCCTGACAAGAAAAAAGTTATCAATGAACTCACTACCCTCGCCCACAAAGCTGATGAGATTCTGCTCGCTCCCGATCCCGATCGTGAAGGAGAAGCAATTGCTTGGCACCTTGATAGGGTGCTCAGAGATTCTTTTTCAGATAAGAAAAATATTCCTCCAATTAAACGTATAAGCTTTAATGAAATTACCAAAGACGTCGTAATAAGGGCAATTAAAGAACCCCGAGAAATTGATATGAATCTCAAATCAGCTCAAGAAGCGCGCCGCGTCTTGGATAGATTGGTTGGGTATGATCTCTCAGGACTCATCTGGAAAAAAGTTCGTTATGGACTCTCGGCAGGACGGGTTCAATCCCCTGCCTTGCGTATCCTCATGGAGCGCGAGCGAGAAATCCGCGCATTTACTCCAGAAGCCTACTATATTATTGAGGGAATCTTTTCAAACGAAAAATCACAATTCCCGCTCTCTTGCTCAAAAGAGATTTGGGATCTTGGCGAAGCACTCGATATTATTGAAAAAGCAGAACATGGAACATGGAGCGCCCTTGATATTAAAGAGTCAAGCGGAACACGAAAACCGAGAGCACCCTTTACGACTTCTACCTTGCAACAAACCGCTTCATCTCGTCTTGGATTCTCTCCGTCACGAACCATGCGTGCAGCCCAAAAACTCTATCAAACCGGACACATCACCTATATGCGTACGGACAGCACCACGTTGTCCAAAACAGCACTCGCAGGAATCGCTGCTCATATTGAGCGAAACTATGGAAAAGAAAATCTAGAAATCAAGAATTTCAAAACCAAATCAAAAAATGCTCAAGAGGCACACGAAGCCATCAGGCCAACTTCATTCACAGCAGCTATCAAAGGTGCAAGTGAAGATGAAAAACGTCTGTATGCCCTCATTATGGCGCGCACGGTTGCTTCACAAATGAAACCAGCAAAACTCATTCGTACAAAACTCATTGCAAATATAGCAAACAGAGAAATTCCAGATTTTACCACAACTGGTGTGCGTTTGGTTGATCCAGGATGGCTCTTGGCTGATCCAGCTTCACGCGGAGATGATGTTGAATTACCCGCTGTTGCAAAAGGTGAATCTCTTGAACTCAAGAGTATTTCAAACACTGAAAAATTCACGACCCCACCCAACCGCTATTCAGAAGCAGGACTCATCAAGGAACTCGAAAAACGTGGTATCGGACGACCATCAACCTACGCATCAATTATCAAAACCATTGTTGATCGTGACTATGTGACGCGAGAAGGACGAACGCTCTTCCCAACTGACACCGGAGATGTCGTTTCAAGCTTCCTTGAACAAAATTTTAGATCGTATATTGGTGACGATTTTACCGCTGAAATGGAAAATCATCTCGACGCCATTGCAGAAGGAAGAGAATCCTATCTCAAGGTTCTCGCTGATTTTTATACCCCCTTCTCAAAAGAAATTGCACAAAAAGAAGACATTCCAAAACTCACCAATCTTGGCCCTGCACCTGAGAAGTTTCTCTGTCCAAAATGTACAGCCGCGATGGTTTACAAGCTCGGAAAAACAGGAAAATTTATGTCCTGCTCAAGCTATCCTGAGTGTGATGGAGCGCTGACTATTGACGGAAAAGAAATTGGAAATGAAGAGCCAATCGGTGTTCATCCTGAAAATGGAAAAAATATCTATCTCCTTGAAGGGCGCTTTGGTCCCTATGTACAACTCGGTGAAAACCCGGTTATTCCAAAAGCCACAAAATTTCCAAAGGGACACAAAAAAACCCCTAAAGAAAAAGAAATGGTCAAAACAGAGAAAGAAGCCATTGCAGCAGCCAAAGCTCTGCCAAAACCAAAACGCGCAAGCCTACCAAAAGGGCTCAAACCAGAGGATTTGACACTCGAGCAGGCTGTTCATTTACTCATTCTGCCTCGCGAGCTCGGTATTCACCCTGACTCTGGCGAAGCGCTGATTGCAAATATTGGACGCTTTGGCCCTTATATTGGACACGGGCGAGAATTCCGCTCTATCAAAAAAACAAGCGGACTTGACCCTTACACCATTAGTTTTGATGAAGCACTTGCACTCCTCAAAGAGCCGAAAGCACTTCCAAAAGGAGTAGAGCTCTTTAAAGAACTTGGAAAACATCCAAAAACAGGAAAAGATATCAGAATCCTGAAATCAAAATCAGGTTACTATATCCAAAAAGGACTCAAACGCCTCTATTTAGATGACAAACAAAATCCAGAGAAGTTTACCCTCGAAGATGCCTTAAAACTCATGAGTTCGTAAATGATAAAAAACAGCATAAAGCTGTTTTTTATTTTTTCCAAAAATAAAACCAAGGAACATCTGCCCTTGGTTTGTTTTTTAAAAACTCAAATTTTTAGAAAAATTTTTCTATTTCAGCAAAATTATTAATAATTCCAATTGGATTTCCTTGTCTTAGGATTTCTTCACTGTGAACCCCCCAAGAGATTCCTATGGCAGGGATCCCAACCTCATTCGCTTCGTGGATGTCACCGAGACTATCAGTGATAAAAAGCGATTCCATTGGGTTAAGCTTATACTTATTTAAAAGTACATTGAATTTTTCAACTTTAGAAACATGGGTTTCTCTCCCTAATACATCAAGAAAATAACGATCAATACCATTATTTTTTAGATAGGGTTTAATAACTTTTTCCGAACCTGAAGACACCATTGCAATATGGTAACAATAATACAGCCTTTGTATCATTGCCTTTGTTTCTTCAGAAATTTGTATTTTCGCATACTCTGAAGAAATAAAATTAACATACTCTTGGGTATTGAGACAATTCAACTTCTTTACATAATCGGTTTCATACCAATTACCCATAGAAATTTTTTCGTACTCTTCTTTGGTGAGAGTACATCCAAACTCATTAATTTTTCTCAAATGGAAACTTGCTGTTTCTGGGGTGAGGACCCCATCGTTGTCTAGAAAAATAAATCTTGTTTTTAATTTTAAACTCATAATATTTAATTGTATTTAATGAAACTCCAAATATTAAACTATCACAATTTTCCAAAAAAATAAAATCTTAATATTTATGGAGAATAACATAGAACACAATCAGAAAAATAGCACCCAATAAACTCACCAAAAAAGCAGTTCCAAGATAACCTAAAAACCAAGTCCAAAATGAAATAAGTTTTAGCAACAACCAAAGTGCAAGTAAAATGGCGAGAATTTTAAAGATAAACGAAAATACAATTTTAAGTATCTCTATCATGGAGTTTATGATACAACAAAAAAATAAAAGAGCAATTCTCTGCTCTTTTATTTTTAAGATTGTGCTTCCTTGAGAGGAATCTGATGTTTTTTCAAAATCTCATCATACTCAGCTCGCTCAAGAGTTTCTACTTCAAGCAGTGTCTCGGCAATTTCAACAAAGGCATCGTAATAGTCTTCAATAACCTCCTTGGCACGTTCAAGTCCTCTCTCAACAATAGTTTTAACTTCAACATCAATGTTTTGCAAGAGTTCATCTGAACGCTCAGCTCCAGCCGTTTCTCCACCAAAGAGCGTTTTTGAGCGTTCGCCATCAACAACAACGGGACCGATCGCTTCTGACATTCCGAATTTAGTTACCATGTCACGTGCGGTTGCGGTAGCGACTTTCAAATCATTAGAAGGACCTGTCGTAATATCACCGAACATCTTGAGCTCAGCAGCATAACCTCCGAGCCCCATAGCAATATCATCATGATACACAGCACGTGTTGGGAGCCGCCGCTCGTCAACGGGAAGTTTCATGGTGAATCCTCCAGCTCTTCCTCGTGGAATAATGGTCACCTTATGAACAGGATCAGCATGTTCGAGCACTGAAGCCACAATAGCATGTCCTGCTTCGTGATACGCAGTGACCCGTTTTTCATGTTCACTGGCGAGATGGTTTTTTCGTTTTGGTCCCATCATAACTTTCTCAAAAGCATTAATGAGATCGTCTTGTGAAATCTTTTTACGATTTGCCATTGCTGCCATAATTGCTGATTCGTTCATAATTGATTCAAGATCAGCCCCTGAGAAGCCAGCAGTTCGCTCAGCAATCACCTGCAGATCAACATTCTCTTCAAGTGGTTTTTTTGCCGCGTGAACATCCAGAATTGCCCGCCTGTCTTTTCGGTCAGGTAAATCAATACGCACCCGTCGATCAAAACGACCCGGACGCAAGAGCGCTTTGTCCAAAACATCATCACGGTTGGTTGCTGCCATCACAATCACTTTTTCATTTGGTTCAAAACCATCCATCTCAACCAAAATTTGATTCAAAGTTTGTTCACGCTCGTCATTTCCTCCACCAATACCAATACCACGAGAACGTCCAACCGCATCAATCTCATCAATAAAGACAATTGAAGGAGCCATTTTTTTTGCCATCTTGAAGAGGTCACGAACGCGGCTTGCTCCAACCCCAACAAACATCTCAACAAAATCAGATCCTGAAAGGTAGAAAAATGGAACACCCGCTTCTCCTGCAACCGCCTTTGCCATCATCGTTTTTCCAGTTCCTGGTAAGCCTGTCATAAGAACTCCTTTTGGAATTTTTGCCCCCATGTTGATGAATTTTTTCGGATTTTTCAAAAACTCCACCATTTCTTGCAATTCTTGTTTTGCATTCTCATTTCCTGCAACGTCTTTAAACAAAATGCGTTTGTTTTTATCTTTTGGGTTGATAAGACGCGCTTTTGAATTTCCAAAAGTCAGTGCCTGTGAATTGACCCCCTTCATTTGACGAAGCAAAAACCATGCCAAAATAATGAGTCCCACAATAGGCAGTGCAAAAGGGAGAATCAAACTAAGCCAATAACTCACACCTGAAGGCTCATTAATTTCAATATTAAGACTCTTGAGCATTTCAGGAGTCACACCATAATTCACCAAGGATTCGGTGAGCGCGGTTCCTTCTTCTTTTTTCGATTTTTTAATCTCTTTTTTCTCCCCTTCTACTGCTTTAAGCTTAATTTCGAGCTGGTCACCTTTTACTAAAATTTGTTCAACTTTCTTCTCAGAAACGAGCCCTGCGAGCTCTGAGAGAGAAATTTTGGTATCTTCTTTTTTACCCCAAAAAGTATCTAAGGCAGTTCCAATCAAGAGAAAGAAAACAACCGTCACAATGAGTTGCATGAAAAAAGGCGCTTGTTTTTTTTGTTTCCCCTTTTTTCCTTTTTTGTTATTTTTTAATATTTTTTCAAAATCAAATTTCATAAAACGATTATAACAATGCCTCTGAATAGTACAAGGAAAGTTTCTATCGAAGCTATTTTTTCTCAAGGTTTTTGATACAATGAAGCTATGTTTATTCTTGAACTACTACCGATCAGCCATGAGTTTCCAGGAGGAAATCTAAGCTATCTCTCAAAAAAAAATATAAAAAAAGGGACGCTCGTTTCTGCTCCTTTTCGCAAAGGAGCCCTCATTGGTATGGTACTCGAGACAAAACCCGTACAGGACTTCAAACAAAATCTCAAACGACAAAAATTTCAATTAAAGACAATAGAAAAAGTTCTCGATGGGCAAATATTCTCGGAGGATTATCTTGAAAGTATCTTTGAGCTCTCAGCATTTTGGCATATTGATCCAGGAACACTCATTCGTCTCTCTTCCCCAAAGAAGATACGCTCAGGCGAACTTCTCTTTTCAAAACAAGACCAACCAAAGAAAAAGAAAGAAACACAAGAAGTTTATCTCATGAAAAGCTTCAAAGAGCGTATTCTGTTTTTTACACAAGAATATAGAGGAAAAAAAGAAGGCGCCCTTCACATTATTTGCCCAAGCACAATTCACAAAGAGAAGGTGCAAAAGGCACTTATCGCCAAAGGTATTTCCAAAAAAGAAATTTTCAATATTTCAGCACAAACGTCACTTAAAAAAATACAAAAAATTAAAGAAACACTTAAAACAAACAGAGCAATACTGCTCAGTACCCCTCTCTTTTTGGACACTTTTTCAGATACTGTAACGACACTTGTTTTAGAAAAAGAAAGTTCTCTTCATTATGAACGTGTTCGTGAACCAATTCTTGATATGAGAATTTTGATAGAGCATTTCGCGAAAAAGAAATATATAAAAATAATCTATGCTGATGTTATTCTCCGCCCCGAGAGACTTAACTCTACAACAAAAGAGTACTGGGAAACTGATTTTTTCCAAAACAAAGAAATTACAATCTATAACCAGAAAAAACAAGGAAGTGAAAAAGAGAGTGATGAAGAGCGCATTGATTCACTCACGAACAAAAAAACATATACCCTCGTTCATAAAAAAATCTTGGGGCAAATCAAAGAAGAGGTGCAACAAGGGAAAAAAGTTTTTTGTTTTGTTACACGAAAAAATCTTGGAACTAATATTGTCTGCAGTCAATGTGGGTCACTTGCAAACTCACCTCTCTCAGGGAGCCCCTACCGCCTCTCGCAACAACTCTTTCAAGGAAAAAAACAAAATATTTTTCTTACCAAAGAGGGTGAGCGCAGAGAGGCTTTTGATACTTGTGAGCTCTGTGGGGGGCTCTTACAATCTTTTGGTATTGGAACTGAAACAATTCAAAAATTCTTCATAGAACAAGGCATCAATTCAGAGATTTTTGATGCAGAACATGCTAAAAATAAACGCGAAAAAGAAGAGCTTCTCAAGGAGCAAATACTCATCGGAACAAGCCTCGCACTCCCCTATCTCGAGCATTTTGATACTTTTTATATACTCTCACTGGATAGCCTCTTTTCAAAAATGAGCTACCGTGCTGATTTTGAAGCGCTCTATCTTATTAGTCAGATCCTTGAATATACGGACATACTTACCATACAAACAAGAAACGTTTTAGAGAAAAAACTACCGCTTCTCAAAAATAAAAAATTCAAAGACTATCTAG
>PDWI01014391.1_pt1 | contig 16569 bp, 10 predicted proteins | sample 1430891 | NCBI WGS metagenome assembly PDWI01 (sample SAMN01162508, study PRJNA174530) | Oral metagenome, whole genome shotgun sequencing project. | biome: Marine environment; feature: Marine mammal; material: Swab sample of the gingival sulcus; isolation source: swab sample of gingival sulcus...
GAATTTCGCAAAATCCCGATGGAATAGCCTCGGCTATTCAGGCTTATCATGGAATAGACTGGCTTTGTCAGGAATATATTGAAACATTCAGGAACCTTTGCAGCATGGAGGATCCCCGCTGCCTGCCCGTTTCTGCGGGCCTTTATAAAGATTCTGCCCTTATTGCCGGAGAAATCGGCTATCAAAGTGGAGGAATTTATACTTCTTTAAGCGGATTTTCTTCCAAAAAAAGGATTTACGCCAATTTCGGGACTCTCCAGCTGGTACTTCTGGGCCGTCTTTTGGAAAAAAAGGGCTTTGCTTTCTGGAATTTGGGCCATCCTTACATGGATTACAAAATCCGTCTGGGGGCCCGGATTCTTAAAAGACCGGATTACCTGTTCCGTTGGTACAGGGGCAGAATACTCCCCTGCCCCAACCTTGAGGAGGGTTTTTATGACGCAGCCTCCCTTATGTTTTGATTCAAACGAGCAAAGAAGCATTTCAGACATATTCAGCTCTCCGGCAAAGCGGAGCTTTAAACCACCCGTATATCAATAATTTCCTGAGTATAAGGCTTTACTGCGGCCACCAGAGCTTCTTCCGAGATTTCCCGGGCCTTTACAATGGCATAACGGTTCGTGGCATTTTCACCCCACAGGTTTACAAAAGAAACAATATCCCCTCCGGCAGTGGCAATGGCTCCGGCTAAAGATGCCAGTTCCCCCTGTTTTTCCGGTAGAAGCATGGTTACCCTGATTCCCCTTTCCCTGGCCCCGAAAAGCTCCACAAAAACCTTAAACAGATCAGATTCGGTAATAATTCCAACCAGAATATCATTTTCGATTACCGGAAGACCGCCAATATTATTATCTGCCAAAATCCGGGCTGCATCCTCCAGAGTTGTGGTCGGTGCAACCGTAATCAACTGCTTTTCTTTGGTCATAACCGAATGTACTTCAAGTTTTGACATTAAACTGGAAATTTCATAAACATCCAGAGATGTCGCCGGAGAGGGGGAGGCATACAGGATGTCCTTTTCCGTTACAATCCCTACAAGATGATCGTGTTTGTCCACCACGGGAAGACGATGAATTTTTTCTTTTTTCATCTTGTCCCTGGCCTCGGCAACCGGGGTATGCAAGCCCACAGTTACGGGATTTTTTGTCATTTTAAGCTTAACCAGCATGAACGCCTCCTTCGTCTTGCAGAAACTACAGTCAGCCCGCAGTCCTTTGTGTGAGAGTATAACCCGGATACAATAAAAAAGCAAATCTGAAAATTCCGGGCTTTTGGGGAGTTACAGGGAAGACACTTTTTAAGGTTTTATTAAAACAAGGCGGCAATTTGTGCTGCATTTACAGGAGAGCGAATAGTGTTAATCATTGCACTGATGCTCTTCCCTCCTTTTAAGAGATGCAGGCTCCCTCTCCGCTTATGAGGATTTCATACCCTGTTCCAGTGTTCGTATCAGATAGGGGCGGATTTGGGAAGGCTTTATAATGTCGTCAATGGAGCCCACTGTCCTGGCCCGTTTAACACTGTGGATTTTATCAAAATTCTGAGCCAAGGCCCTTTGTTTTTCGTTATAGACCTTTTGGTACACATCATCATACTCTTTGGGGCTGCATTCTCCCTTCTCCAGATTTTCAAGAGCTTTCTTCACCCTTTCATCTGCCAAGCTTTCCCTTTGAACTTCTCTTGGAAAGACTACCGCTGCCGCCGGGGCTCCTCCCAGAACAGAAGCAAAGGAACCTTCCAGGGCCGCAGCCTTCAGATTCGGATTCAGGGCTTTGGAAAAAACCACATAAGCTCCTCCGTGGTAGCGGGCTATGGCTAAAAAGGCAATGGGCCCTTTGAAATTTACAATGGCCCGGCCAATTTCTCCTCCGTATTCCAGCTGTTTTTCCCTCAGACTTTCGGGGGAGCCATCAAAGCCTGAAAGGTTGGCCATTATAACAAGGGGCAGGCGGCCGGAAAAAGCGTTGATTCCCCGGGCAACTTTCCGGGAGGACTGGGGAAAGAGAGTTCCTCCATTCCATATATCCGGCCCATCATGAGGGATGGCCCCTATTCGGTTCAAAGGACGGCTTTCCATACCGATTATGCCGACAGCCATGCCGCCGATCCGGCTTTCCCAAACAATGGCAGTATCCGCATCCTTCATACGCTGCCAGCGTTCCAGGTAAATGCTGTCCCGGTCTGTTACGGCCCTCATAACCTGACGTATATCAAAGGGCTTTTTTCTTTCGGGATTTTTATCCCTGCTGAAAATATCACCGATGGTGGAAAAACCCTGCCCCAAAAAATCCCTGTAGGCATCGCTTGTAATATCCCGGTCAAAGGCATCTTTACTTTTCAGTCTGGGAGGCCATGCTTGTCCGGGCAGCCTGTAGCTACAGTTGTAGTGAGCCAGGAGGATGCGGTAGGCCTGGGCCAGATTTCTGGCTCTGATCTGGGACTGGCCATTGGGATCCATGATTTTTTCAGCCCCACCTATATCCAGGTTACTTTCTCCTGATACAGAACCGGAAAAATCCAGAGCTTTTTTTCCTGTAAGGAGCATGGAAGCCTCATTGGTCATAATGAGCAGCCCTTTTGTGTGCATCAGCATGGTAGATTCTGCATTCCAATAGGACTGGGCCCCCACATTCACCCCGGCAACAATGATGTTTATCTCTCCTCCTGTCTGGGTAAATGAAATAATCCGTTTGAGAGCTCTGGCAGTCCAGTCCAGGTTCTCCGTTCCTGTTTTCATGTCAATCTTGGCTCCTGAAGAAATGGGCAGCCATTCCAGGGGAATGTCCCTTTCTTCTGCCAGATCCAGGGCAGCAATGACACGGCGGGATTCCTCCTCAGCCAAAGACCCCAGATCCTTTGTCGGGTCTGAAAGAACAATGACTCTTTCCATGGAGAAGTTGCCATCCTTATGGGGATGACGAATCACACCAAAGACCACATTGGCCCTATTGTTACCATAGGCCCGTCCTTTGACAGACACTGGTTTTTGGTTTCCTTCATGATCAATATGGATGTCGTATTCTTCAAATTCCCCCCGGGGAAATCCTCTGTACAGAGGAAGCCCTGCATAACTAATCATTTTCAGGAATTCGTAGGGGTAAACCATGTGCCTTTGCCTGGCCCGGATGACCTTGTCTGTATAGCTGTCGCGGCTTTTCAGAAGGTTGATGCTGGGTTTGCGGCTCCGCAGGGTAAACTGATCCTGGGAGATGTTGGTCATGACCAGTTCCAGCTCCTTCACCTCATGTTCATACCAACGTTTCCTTCTGGTGTAGATTGTTAGATTTTCCAGACCCAGTTCATGAGTCATGGGCAGCATTTTGTGTCCATAGTCCTGAAGCTGACGGAGTGTAAGACTCTGGAGAGAGCGGTTATGGAGTATAATTCTGTTCCATTGGAGACGGTATGGGTAACGGGCCTGTGCAGCTCTCATGGCTGAAAGGGCATCCATAAACACTGATTCAAACATAACCATCCTGCTTATGTTTTCTCCATCCCATTCTGGAACCGGATCGGAAAAACTTCCCAGAGCAAAGAGCCTTTTGTCCCCGGGATTACTTTTTTCTTCCGATTCCAGAAGGGTTACAGATTCCGATTTGTAGAGGATTCTATGGTTGAAATTGGCAAGCCTCTGCACCTTGAGTTCCCTGAATTCCAGAGGACTGAACCCCCGGGCCAATGTATTTTCCACCCATTGTCCCTGACGGACAAACCAGGTTCTGTATTCTCTTGTTTGACCTGTTTTAAGCCATCCGATTGTAAAACTTTTTATGGAACCTGTAGCTTTCAGGGGTGGTTCTTCAGGGAGAGCCGCCAAAGGAGAAACATCCTGAACGAGGGTGATGATTTCCAGTTCACCAGAGCTTTTCTGTGTTTTTTTGTCCTGTCCAGAAAGATTCAGATTGAAATTCCTGAACCGGTACTCATCCAAAACCAGGGTTAGAGTCCTGTACCGTTTCTTTTTACCGCCCTTTTCCTTTTCATGGGTTTCAAAGCTTTCGCAATGGTAAACCTTAAAAGCTCCTTGATTTTGCACCTCTCCAGACAGGAATTCCCTATCCCTGTTCATCCTGCGGCCCAGAGCTTCAAGGGCCAGTCTCTGGCGTTTTATTTCCGGAGCGTTGAGGGCCAGTTCACACAAGGGGGCTATTACCTGGGCCGAGGAGTCCACAACCTCCTGCATATTATCTTCCAGCTGCTCCACCTTCTGAACCTGGTCAAGGTATACTTGTTCAATATTTTTCTTGTCAATGATATTGTAACGGGCAAAAATTGCCGCATCTGCTGTAGAAGGAGAATATGGCCGGGTTAAAGGAATCAACCGGTTTACAAAAGACAGCAAGAAGGGTTTTTCCTCTTCTTTTATTTCCATGTCGGGAAGGGAAAAAAGCATTTCCCTTAAAATGGACAGCTTAATTTTTATACGTCCATGGGATTGGAAAATATGATAAAGGGCCCGTTCTTTTTCTTCTTCACTAGCGTCCCGGTCATGATAAAAAGCCGTGGAAGCTTCAAGCTCCTGGATAAACTGGGGAGGAAGGCCTTTTAGTTTCTCTTCATGCCTTAAAAAGTAATGGCTGAGCATTTCCTGATAGCTGACAGGCCGGGCAAAACTTTCGGTGTCCAGCTCCTGATTTGCAAAAAGCTTTTCCAGAACAGTAAAAGCTTCCATGGTCTGGAATATAAAAGATTTTAAGGTGTCCTTTTCCTGGGGATAAGAGCGGATATGGGCCAAAATCCCTTTCCAGAGTTCTTGAGGGGATGTCCTATAATCAAAGCCTCTGAACAGGGCATTCAGCTCCCTTAAAAGCCCCTGGAATTTATTTTGTACCTTCTCCTCTTTCCCGGTAAATTCAAGAATGGCAGAGGCTGGATTTTCCGGTCTTTCCCCATCCCCCTTCAAATCCAGAAGACACAGAACTTGTCCTGCCTTAACCTGACAGCCAGGGCTAACCAGAATTTCTTTTACAAGCCCTTTACCAGGAGCTTCTACCAGCATTTCCATCTTCATGGCCTCCAGGATGGCCAGAACATCCCCTTTATGTACGTTCTGTCCTGGTTTAACCTGAAGGGAAAGAACAATGGCAGGAGAAGGAGAGACTACAGCCCCTCCTGATTCACTGTCCAGCATCACAGGAAAACCATCAACCTCACACTGGAGCCTGCCCGCCCGGGGAACCATAAGGATGTTATAGGCTCTGTCTTCAAAAAGAAGAACAAATTCCTGTCCCCTGCCTTTGCAGCAGCAAGTCAGTTCCTGATCTTTCCAGCGGATATGGTACCTGTTTTCCCCCTGGTAACAGACCTGAAAGGTATAGGAATTCCCTTTGCAGGACAGATGAATCACATAGCCCTTTCCTTCAGTAAGATTCCGGGGACGGCCAAGCCGGGTAAGCTGTTCCCTGAAATTCAGGTAATCCCGGCTGAACTTTTGATTATACAGTTCCACCGCCCCGGCCAGAAGGGCTATTCTGTTTTTTTCCTCCCCTGGAAAAAGGCTCCTGCTTTGCAGCCAGGACTCTACAAAGGACGTAGAAACACCACCTGCCCTGATTTCTTTTGAATCCAGAAGTTCCATGAGCAGGGCTCTGTTGGTACAACCATTGTCAATATGAATCCGAAGAGCCCTCAACGCCTCTTTTAAACGGGCCAGAGCTTCAGGTCTGTCTGCTCCCCGGGCAATGATTTTAGCAGTCATGGAATCAAAGTCTCCGGGAATTACAGAACCCTCTTCAATTCCTGAATCTACCCGGATACCAGGTCCGGAAGGGGGACGGAAAAGCTTGACTTTCCCCGGTGCAGGGCTGAAGTCCCTGTCCGGATCCTCTGCGTTTAACCGCACCTCCATGACGGCACCAAAGGGTTTTCTGTCCCTTAAATCAACCTCTTTGCCCCGGGCAACATCAATTTGTCCCTTAACCAGATCAATATCGTAAAGAGTCTCCGTAATGGGATGTTCTACCTGGAGTCTAGTGTTTACTTCCATAAAATAGAAAGTCTTTCGGTCAAGATCGTAGAGGTATTCCACTGTTCCGGCTCCAGTGTAATCTGCTTCCCGGATTAAGCGCCCTGCAGCCTCTTCCATCTCTTTCAAAAGGGGGGCAGGCAAAGCCGCCGGAGGTGTCTCTTCAATGATCTTTTGATTCTTTCTCTGGATGGAGCAGTCCCGGACACCAAATGTATTAATATGTCCATGTCTGTCTGCAAGGCACTGCACTTCAAGATGCCGACCCCGCTCTACCAAAGCCTCCATAAAAAGTACATCCTTTCCTGTAATTCGAAGGGTCTCTTGCCGGGCCGACTGGAACTGCCTTGTCAGCTCTTGCGGTTCTTTGACAAAACGGATGCCCCGCCCACCGCCAGCATTGGAAGCCTTTACAATTACGGGATAGCCAATATCTTCAGCTATATGCCGGGCATCCTCCACATCCCTGACCCTTCGCCGACTCCAGGGCAGAATGGGAACATTCGCCCTTTCTGCCAGACCTTTGGCCTTGATTTTATCACCCAAAAGAGCCATGGCTTTGCTGTCCGGGCCCAGAAAAACCAGCCCGCACTCCTCCAGTTTTTGGACAAAATCCGCATCTTCAGAAACAAACCCCCATCCGGCCCAGACACCCCGGCAGCCCATTTGCTCAATCCCGTCTCTTAATAACTCATGATCCAGGTACGGGGATTTCTGCTTTCCCGGGAATGCCGGTAAATCCGAGAGCAACAGGGCATCGTCAGCCATCTTTACAAAAAGAGCATCCTCTTCCATCCCCGTATAAAAAGCCACGGTTTTCAGGGATGTGCCATGAAGACTGTTGTATTCCCGGACTCCCCGGATAAAGCGCAGAGCCGCTTCTCCCCTGTTTACAATGGCAATGGAGTCTGAATCTCTTAAAATGGCAGCCCTCATATTTTCTCCCCTCATAATCTGCTTTTATTTATATTGACATAAAAACAAAAAATGTCAACATAAAGAAGTCTGCCGGACCTAAAAAAATTATTTTTTTTAAAAAACCTTTGACCTTTTAACCTTTTTGGGTTACCTTATATATAATTTTTAATATACAGGAGGCGATTGTGGCTGAACATTTAACAAAACAGGATTTTATCGAAAAAATATATGACTTTGAAAATGAAAAAGAATGGAAATACAAAGGGGAGCTTCCCTGCATTATTGATTTTTATGCAGACTGGTGCGGGCCTTGCAAAATGGTTGCTCCGATAATAGAAGAACTTTCCCGGGAATACGAAGGAAAAATGAAAGTTTATAAAATTGATACGGAGAAGGAACCTGAACTTTCTAGAGCATTCGGTATTCAGAGTATCCCTTCCATCCTTTTCGTTCCCAAAGAGGGAAAACCGCAAATGGCTCAGGGCGCTCTGCCCAGGGACAGTTTCCTTTCTGCCATGAAGGATATCCTTTCCGTGGAATAGGACTTACAAACCAGTTTCGCCATTCAACTGCGATTGTCTTGCCAAAGTCAGGTAATCGCAGGATAACAGGTCTCTTTATTGGAATTGTTCCAGGTAAGGAGAATCAAAATAAAAATGTTTAAAAAGAAAAAAAACCTGACAAGGATTATCTTTTAGGTTGCATTTTGACAATTTCTGCAAAAAGGGAAGGCTAAAATTCAGACTTCCAGGACTTTGCAGCAATGATAATTTTAGTTTTTTTAGAAAACCATGTTTGTATATTGGTCTTGAAAATCAGCTCATTTAATCTATTTCCAAGTTTTAAAAGTATGGAATTTATTCCAATATTAGAATCGCTTAGAACATTGACAGCCCCCTTGCTTTTCTGTAAAACTGTTGGATAACCCTTATTTTAAGTAATAAAATGGGTTGAAAAGTCTGTTTTGTTGCCTTTGTTCAGGCTAAACAGGACATTCAAGGAGAAAAAAAAATGAAAAAAAATTTAGTTGTAGCTTTGACTTTTTCTGCTGTACTGATTCTGGCCGGATGCAGCAAGGGGAATGATACGATCAAAATTGGTGTAGCCGGAGCCCATTCAGGAGATTTGGCTTCCTATGGTCTTCCTTCTTCCAAGGCAGCCGTTCTTGTGGCTGAAAAATTTAATGCCAACGGCGGTGTTCTGGGTAAAACCGTTGAAGTCCTGATTGAGGACGATCAGTGCAAGCCGGAAATGGCGACCAATGCGGCCTCCAAACTGGTAGGAGAGGGTGTTGTGGCTGTTATGGGCCATATCTGCTCCGGTGCCACCAAAGCCGCTTTGGGGATTTACAAGGATGAAGGCATTATTGCCATTTCTCCCTCTGCCACCACCCCCGGTCTGACCAAAAGCGGAGATTATCCCAACTTTTTCAGAACCATGGATTAAAAAAACTGGCCCTCATCCATGATAAAACGGATTACGGTAAAGGCTTTGCTGTTTTCTGCCGGGATATGCTTGGTCAAAGGGGAGCAGAAGTGGTTCTTTTTGAAGGGATTCAGGTAGGGGCTGTAGATTATTCGGCCATCATTAACAAAATTGCCAATTCCGGAGCCGATGGGGTTATTTTCGGAGGGTATCATCCCGAGGCTTCCAAGTTGGTAAGTCAGATGCGGAAAAAGAACCTGCAACTTCCCTTTCTATCCGATGACGGTGCCAAAGATCCCCAGTTTATCAAGGTGGCCGGGGAATATGCTGAAGGGGTTTATGCAACCGGCCCCATGGATACATCTTCCAATGCCATGGCTTTGAAAGCCCTCAAAGAACATAAGGACAAATATGGAGAAGAGCCCGGGGCTTACTTCCTTAACGCGTATGTAGCCACCGTGGCCATCCTCAATGCTATTCAAAAAGCTGGCTCTACCGATTATGAAGCCCTGAGAAAAGCTCTCCAGACAGAATATGTGGAAACTCCTTTTGGAAAGATTAAATTTGACAAAAATGGGGATGCCATTGGTGTTGGTTATGCTATTTATCAGGTTAAAAACGGCGACTTTCAGGAAGTAAGATAAGTCCTGTTTATTTTCAGTGTTCCGGCAGTAGCTGTTCTGCCGGCTTTTGGGAGCCTGTTGAATAAGCAGGCTCCCGGCATATCTGGCTTATGTGCGCAAAGGAGTTTTGATCATTCATGAATTTTGATTATTTTTTTTCCCTTTTTCTGGGTGGATTAACAAGGGGAAGTATCTACGCCCTGATTGCTCTGGGCTATACCATGGTTTACGGGATCATCATGCTGATCAATTTTGCCCATGGTGAAATTTACATGATTGGGGCTTTTACGGCTCTTATTGTAGGGGGAGCCCTCAATTTAACGGGAATGAATCCGGTTCCGGTATTTATTATTTCCTGTACCGCTGCGGTTGTTTATTCTTCTGCCTACGGGGTAACCATGGAAAAGCTGGCTTACCGCCCTTTAAGGAATGCTCCCCGTCTGTCGGCCCTGATTTCGGCCATCGGCATGTCCATCTTTTTGCAGAATTATGTGCTTCTGGCCCAGACTTCCGATTTTCTGCCCTTTCCTGCCATGCTGCCCCAGTTCAAATTCCTTAAACCAGTGGAAAGTTTTCTGAGTACCACACAGGTCCTGATCCTGGGCTCTACCGCCGTGGTTATGGTACTTTTAACCTTTTTGATTAAATTTACCCGCATCGGGAAGGCCATGCGGGCCACCTCCCAGGATCAGGGAATGGCCCAGCTATTGGGAATTAATGTGGATAATGTCATCACCGTTACTTTTGTGATTGGCTCAGCCACGGCGGCTTTGGGAGGGGTTCTGATCAGCTCCCATACGGGGCAGATCAATTTTTATATCGGCTTTATTGCAGGAATCAAGGCCTTTGTTGCCGCCGTACTGGGAGGGATTGGGAGCATTCCCGGTGCTGTGGTGGGAAGCTTTGTTCTGGGACTGACAGAAAGCTTCGGAACAGGTTATATCTCCAGTGACTATGAAGACGCCTTTGCCTTTATCATCCTCATCCTCATCCTTGTGTTTAAGCCTTCGGGAATTCTGGGAAAAAAACACAATGAGAAAGTATAAGCCGGGGGAAAAATACGATGTTTAATCTTAAAGAATTTAAAAAATCCTTATTTATGGCCCTTTGGTTCATGTTTTTGACCTTTCCCATCATGGTAATCAAGGTCAATACCATTGACAACACCGTTATCTGGCGGTGGATGAATCTTGTGTATGTGGGGGCAGGAGCTTTTTTCCTTTCCTGGCTGTGGCGTTTCATGATGAAACGACGGGAAGAAACAGCTGCGGAGACTCTTCAAAAAAACCGTTTTGCAGAAGGAATCAACCGGAAGATGAAGAATAAAAAAATTCTTTATTCTACCCTGGCTCTTCTTCTTTTGCTTATGATTATTTTTCCCTTTGCCACCTCCCTTTATCAGGTCAATATCATGACCACAGCCCTGATGTATGTGGTTTTGGGCCTGGGGCTCAACATCGTTGTGGGTTTTGGGGGGCTTCTCCACCTGGGCTATGCCGCCTTTTATGCGGTGGGAGCCTATACCTACGGGGTTCTCTTTCATAATTTTGGACTGGGTTTTTGGACGGCCCTCCCCCTGGGAGCCCTTTTAAGTGCCCTGTTCGGTATTCTTCTGGGTTTTCCCATTTTAAGGCTGCGGGGAGATTATCTGGCCATTGTTACTCTGGCCTTTGGAGAAATTATCCGTCTGGTTCTGGAAAACTGGAGTGAATTTTCCCGGGGCCCCGGGGGAATTGCCAACATAAGCCGTCCCGGGTTTTTCGGGCAGAAGCTTAAGCTGGCCCAGGCTACCAATTATACCTATTTTATTACAGCCGCCATTGTGGTTTTATCTGTCATTGTCATTAAGCGGATTGAAAACTCAAAGATGGGCCGGGCTTGGGAAGCCATGAGGGAAGATGAAATTGCCTGTCAGGCCATGGGGATTGATATTACCCGGGCCAAGCTGGCCGCTTTTTCCGTGGGTGCGGTGTGGGCCGGGATTATGGGGGTTATGTTCGCGGCTAAAAATACCTTTATTAATCCAGCCAGTTTTACCACCTGGGAGTCCATCCTGATTCTCTGTGTTGTGGTTATCGGTGGTATGGGATCCATTCCCGGTGTGATTATCGGGGCCCTGATTTTTATTCTGACCCCCGAATATTTGAGGGCCTTTTCCCAGTACAGGATGCTGATGTTCGGCATAGCTTTGGTGCTTATGATGATCTTCCGTCCTGGAGGCATTATTCCGAAAGTCCGCCGCTCTCACCGTTTTAAAAAGGAACAAGGCAATTTACCGGAGGCTGAAGCATGAATACGGAACCCATTCTTGAAGTGGAAAACCTGTCCATGATTTTTGGGGGACTGCGGGCGGTAGACCGGGTCAGCCTTGAAATCAACAAGGGAGAAATCGTAGCTTTGATCGGCCCCAACGGGGCAGGAAAAACCACCTTTTTCAACTGTGTAACCGGAGTTTATACTCCCACCAGCGGAAATATTTATATTTCTACCCCCCAGGGGCAGCGCAGCCGTCTGAACGGCTTAAAACCCAACCTGATCAATGAAAAGGGGCTAGCCAGAACCTTTCAGAACATCCGTCTTTTCAGTACCATGACGGTGCTGGAAAATGTGATGATAGGAAGGCATAAAAGCCTGAAATCCTCTCTTTTATCCTCAATCCTTCATACGAAGAAAAACCGCAGGGAAGAAGCCCTTGTGATTGAAGAAAGTTATGAAATCCTGAAAAAAATCGGTCTGGACATGTATGTAAATGACGTGGCAGGAAGCCTTCCCTATGGAGCCCAGCGCCGCCTTGAAATTGCCCGGGCCATGGCTACCGACCCCTTTTTGCTCCTTCTGGATGAACCGGCGGCAGGAATGAATCCCCACGAAACCGCCGAACTGGTGGATCTTATCTTCAGGCTCCGCAGGGAGGAAGGAGTCTCCATCCTTTTGATAGAGCATGATATGAGTCTGGTCATGACCTTGTCGGAACGGATTTATGTGGTGGATTACGGCCGCCTCATTGCCGAAGGCAGTCCGGAGGAAATTAAAACCAACCGGGATGTAATCAAAGCCTATCTTGGAGAAGACATCGATGCTTAGTATGAAAAATGTAAGTACCTACTACGGGAATATACAGGCTCTAAAGGGGATTTCCATTGAGGTGGAACAGGGGGAAATCATCACTCTTATCGGTGCTAACGGAGCCGGAAAGTCCACTACCCTGATGTCTTTATGCGGCATGGTTCCCATTCGGGAAGGTTCCATTACCTTTGAAGGACAGGAAATATCCCGTATGAAGCCTGATAAAATTGTGGCTTTGGGAATTTCCCAGGTGCCGGAAGGCCGGCGGATTTTTCCCCAGCTTACGGTGAAGGAAAATCTGGACATGGGAGCCTTCCTCCGCAAGGATAAAGAGGGAATTAAAAAGGATATGGATTATATCTATGAGCTTTTTCCCCGTCTGGAAGAGCGGCGGCATCAGCAGGGAGGGACCCTCAGCGGCGGGGAACAGCAAATGCTGGCCATATCCCGGGCCCTGATGGCCCGGCCCCGGCTGCTCCTTCTGGATGAACCCTCTTTAGGACTGGCTCCCCTGATTGTGCAGCAGATTTTTGACATTATCCGGAAAATTAACCGGGAAAACAACACCACGGTTTTTCTGGTGGAGCAGAATGCCAATATGGCCCTGAAAATTGCAAACCGGGCTTATGTTCTGGAAACGGGGCGCATTTCCTTAAGTGATGACGCAGATGTTCTGTTGAAAAACGAGGATGTAAAAAAAGCCTACCTGGGGATGTAATTAAAATTAGAATTGTTGTCCCCTGAGGAAGTTCTGTCTGTAGGGGACAACAATCCGGATTTATGTTTTATAACTTTTTAAGCACTATACGGGTTCATGTTTACCGTAATAGGCGTTTAAATACATTTTTTTGATTTCGCTGATTAAAGGATAACGGGGATTGGCTCCGGTACACTGATCATCAAAGGCCTCTTCTGACAGCTCATCCACCTTGGCCAGGAATTCTTTTTCATTAACTCCATAGGCCTGAATGCTTGCGGGGATTCCCAGCTCCTTTTTAAGAGAATCAATGCCCTTAATCAGCATGTTGATGGTTTCTTCATCATTTTTACCATGAAAGCCCAGATAATTAGCCACCCTTACATAGCGGAATATTGCTCCCGGATACTCATATTGAGGAAAGGCCGCCTGCTTACGGGGATTATCCGTTGCATTAAAACGGATAACCTCGTTAATCAGCATGGCATTGGCTACCCCGTGGGTTACATGAAAGGCCGCCCCCAATTTGTGGGCCATGGAATGACAAATTCCCAAAAAGGCATTGGCAAAGGCAATCCCTGCCAGACAGGAGGCATTGTGGACTTTTTCCCTGGCCTTTACATTGCTGCCGTCCTTATAGGCTGTGGGCAGATATTTGAAGAGAATCCTTGTTCCCTCCATGGCAATACAGTTGGTATAGTCTGTGGCCATGATGGAAACCAAGGCTTCCAGACAGTGAGTAACCGCATCAATTCCCGAAGCCGCTGTAAGGCCTTTGGGCATGGACATAACCAGTTCTGAATCCACTATGGCCATGTTGGGGGTCAGGGCATAATCGGCAATGGGATATTTCATACCGGTTTTCTCATCGGTTACAACGGAAAAGGGAGTTACCTCCGAACCGGTACCCGAGGTTGTGGCAATGGCTACCATTTCCGCCTTTTTACCCATGTTGGGAAAGGCATAAATCCTCTTGCGAATATCCATAAAACGCAGAGCCAGGTCCTCAAACTTTACCTCTGGATGTTCATAGAGAAGCCACATAATTTTGGCTGCATCCATGGGGGAGCCTCCGCCAAAACCGATAATTACATCGGGTTGAAAAGTATTTAAAATCTTTAAACCTTCGTTTATGGTAGAAAGGGTCGGATCTGGCTGGATTTGGTGGAAACATTCGCATTCCACACCCAGCTCCTTTAAAACAGAAGTTATCTTTTCAACAGCGCCAGAATCAAAAAGGAAGGAATCGGTTACAATAAAGGCCTTTTTCTTGTTTTTTAATTCCTGAAGAGCTACCGGCAAACAGCCGTACTTATGATAAATCTGGGAAGGAAGACGGAACCAGAGCATGTTTTCCCTCTTGTGAGCAATGGTTTTGACGTTCAAAAGATGTTTTACTCCTACATTTTCACTAACCGAGTTTCCGCCCCAGCTTCCGCAGCCCAGAGTCAGGGAAGGCTCCAGACGGAAATTGTACAAGTCGCCGATGGCCCCGTGGGAAGCCGGCATTTCAAAACCTCCCCAAAACGGTCTACCCGGTCCTTGTTCCTCTCATCCGTATAGAGAACCGAAGTATGACCTATACCGCCCAGCTCTACCAGGGCCCTGGCCTTTTGAAGACCATCTTCAAAATCTTCACACTTGTACAAAGCCAGACAGGGACTGAGTTTTTCATGGGCAAAAGGTTCATCGGCACCAATATCCTTAACTTCTCCAATCAGAACCTTTGTATCGGGATCCGCCTTGATTCCTGCCATGGCCGCAATGTCCGAAGCCTTCTGGCCTACAATCTTCGGATTGATGCTGCCCCGCTCTGGATCAATAATCAGGGCTCCCACCTTCTTTTTCTGCTCCTCCGTAAGGATCATGGCCCCTCTGTTTTTAAGCTCTTTTTTCACCTCGGTGTAGACGGCCTTGTGTACAATGATGGACTGTTCAGAAGCACAAATCACACCATTGTCAAAGGTCTTGCTCATCAATACGGAACTCACCGCCATCTTGATATCCACCGTCTCATCCATAAGGGCCGGTGTATTTCCAGCCCCCACACCAACCGCAGGTTTACCGGAAGAATAGGCTGCCCTCACCATTCCGGGCCCCCCTGTCGCCAGAATCATGTTTATGGATTGATGGCTCAGAATATGCTGAGACAATTCCATGGAAGGCTCATCCACCCAGGAAATAATATCCCGGGGGGCCCCTGCGGCCACCGCTGCGTCCAGAACTGTCTTTGCAGCCTGAACCGTACAGGCCTTTGCTCTGGGATGGGGTGAAAAAATAATGGCATTTCTGGTTTTCAGGGCAATAAGGGCCTTAAAAATTGCTGTAGAGGTGGGATTGGTCGTTGGAATGATACCGCAGATAATTCCGATGGGCTCAGCAATTTTCTGAATCCCGTAGGTTTCATCGATTTCCAGAACTCCGCAGGTCTTTGCATCTTTGTACTTGTTAAAAATAAATTCAGAAGCAAAATGATTTTTGATAACCTTATCCTCGACAATGCCCATTCCGGTTTCCTTTACAGCCATTTTAGCCAGAGAAATCCGGGCATCGTTGGCTGCAATGGCAGCTTGCCGGAAAATTTCATCCACCTGCTCCTGGGAATAATGGGCATAGGCTCTTTGAGCCTCTTTTACCCTTTTAATTTTCTCATCCAGCAGCTTTTTCTGTTCAGTTACTGTTTTTTCATCAATCCTGGCCATATATACCATCCTTGCAAAAAATTTCGATAATCATTTATCGATATAAAAATAGAGAATGAAAAATAAGTCAATAGTCTTTAGGAAAAAAAAGATAATTTTTTATCTTTTTCCCCAATATAATTTTTATCTTAAAAAGTTTCTTAAAGCTTTTTCCAGAACTGTGGAATAAAAAGAACCATAACCGTATAGATTTCCAGCCGTCCCATAAGCATGGCCAAAGAAAGGAACCATTTGATGACAGGCTGGAAAAAAGCATAGTTACAGGCAGGCCCAACTTTGGCGAAGCCGGGGCCAATATTGCCCACCGTGGCCAGAGCTGTGGTAAAAGAGGTTAAAACATCATGCCCTCCGGCAGCGACGACCGTGGTGGTAAGCAAAAGGGTGGTCATATAAAGGAAAACAAAACCGGTAATGACAGATACGACATCCCGCCGCATTACCCTTCTGTTCAGGCGCAGCCGGAAAATTCCCCGGGGATAGATAAGTCGTTTCAATTCTCGAAAGGAGAGTTTAAAGAGGGTAACAATCCTTACTACCTTGACTCCCCCTCCCGTAGAGCCGGCACAGCCCCCTATGAACATGGTTAAAAACAGGATGATTTTGCTGAAAGGAGGCCACAAATCAAAATTGGCTGTGGCATAACCCGTGGTGGTTAAAATGGAAGCTACCTGAAAGGCCGCGTACCTTAAACTTTTGAAAAATCCTTCAAAAAGTCCATTTCTCATAAGGGAAAAGGTAATACCCAAAGAGGCCAAGGCAAAAATTCCCAAATAGGCCCGCAATTCCGAATCAATAAAAATATCTTTGATTTTGCGGGTCATCAACTTGAAGTACAAAACAAAGTTCATCCCCGCCAGTATCATAAAAATGGTAATAATCCATTGCAGGTAGGGAGAGCTATAATATCCTACACTGCTGTTTTTGGGAGAAAATCCCAGAACCGTTAATCCCAGATAGATAAACCATAAGTATTTGGCCGTATGGGCAATTTTGGGAGTGATCTTGTCTACAGAAGGCCCCGGAGCCTCGGCTTTGAGGAGCTGCATGCCCCCAATGCCCAGAAGGGGGAAAATGGCCACGGTTAAAACCACAATTCCCATGCCCCCCAGCCAGTGGGTCAGGCTCCGCCAGAACAGGATGGACCAGGGCAGGCCTTCTATGGCGGTGAGGATG